>Ga0315279_10006344_pt1 | contig 14953 bp, 11 predicted proteins | sample YL17G06_20_MG_FD_203694 | JGI IMG/M metagenome (GOLD analysis project Ga0315279, IMG submission 203694) | Sediment microbial communities from Yellowstone Lake, YNP, Wyoming, USA - YL17G06_20 | ecosystem: Environmental > Aquatic > Freshwater > Lake > Sediment | place: USA: Wyoming | collected... | reverse complement strand
AACCTTCTATTTAGAATAAGAAAACAATAATAGTATTTATAGCAATATTTATGCCTGTTTTATTATCCTCAAATATCGTAATTTAAGACGTTTTAAATAAGTGCAAAGTAATGGGTTATACAAAAGTATATCTACTTTATAGAAAAGAGTAACCGTTTTTAACGTTATCTCTATGTGCAACAATGCCCCTTATCAATAAATTTTTGTCTTGTTTTATGCCGATATTCTGATATTTTTTGGATTTATGAAAAGAATTAATGGCTTACGAAAACAATCTTTTTTACAGCTTCAGTTCCTTCGGCTTCGAATCGGTAAAAGTACACGCCATTCCCCACCGGGTTTCCACTTACGTCTCTCCCATCCCATTTTATCCTATATATCCCCGCTTCCTTAAATTCATCGACCAATGTTTTGATCTTTTGTCCAGCCAGATTATAGATTTCAAGCTCCACATTGGAGGATTTTAAAATTTGATAGCGTATAATCATCTCGCTTTGAAATGGATTAGGATAAGCTTCGAACAAAGTATGAATGGCTGGGTTCATTTCCGAAAAGATCCCCTGAACCACGCCCGCGGAATCCACTCGCTGGGCATAGATGTCACAATTATCGCCGCTCCGGTAATCTTCCCAGGTGATGATGGCTCCGCCTGAACCATCAGTAACAAGAACAGGATATCTCTGGGAATTTGTATCGGTGCAAATCGCCACTCCATTAGCGGTCCAGAGTAGAATACCTGCGGAATCCACCCGCTGGACATAGATGTCACCAAATATATCGCTGCGTGCGTCCATCCATGTGATGATGGTTCCGCCCGAACTATCGGCAATGATGGCGGGAAACGCTTGATCCTCTGAGGCACTGCAAATCGCTATTCCATTAGCAATCCATTTTATATTACCCGCGGAATCCACTCGCTGGGCATAGATATCACCATTGCTGCTGCTGCGATTGTCATCCCAAATGATTATGGCGCCGCCTGAACCATCAGCAGCAATAGTTGGATACGTCTGATTGCCTGCGGCAGTGCAGATAATTATTCCGTTAGAATCCCATTTTACCATACCTAAGGAATCCACCCGTTGGGCATAGATGTCATAGATGCTGCCGCGAAAATCTTCCCAAGTAATAATGGCACCGCCTGTACCATCGGCAACTATGGTCGGATGTAATTGATCATCAACCGCACCGCAAATTACCATGCCATTGGTGGTCCATTTTGTTATACCCGAAGAATCCACACGCTGGGCATAAATATCAAAATCGCCGTTGCGATCGTCACCCCAGGTAATGATGGCGCCGCCCGAACCATCGGTTACCATGGCGGGTCCCCCTTGATTACCTGAAGTAACGCAAATTGCTGTTCCATTAGAATCCCATTTTACCATACCTAAGGAATCCACCCGCTGGGCATAGACGTCACTATTGCCGCCGCGTCGGTCATCCCAGGTTATTATGGTTCCACCCGAACCATCGGGAACAATAGCGGAAACAAATTGATTGCCTGCGGCAGTGCATATTGCCACCCCATTCGCGGGCCACTGGATGACACCCGATATGTTCACCCGCTGGGCATAAATGTCATAATATGTATTGGCTCGGTCGTCATGCCAAGCGATGATGGCGTCGCCTGAACCATCGGCAACAATTATCGGTTCTCGTTGGTCATGGGGAGCAGTGCAAATCGCCATGCCATCGGCGATCCATTGCACAAAGCCCGCGGCATCTACCCGCTGGGCATAGACGTCACAATTGCCGTTGCGGTAATCTTCCCAGATGATGATGGCGCTGCCTGAACCATCAGATACGATGGCGGGAAAACTTTGGAAATTAGTGGTCGTGCATATCGCCTTGCCGTCCGGAACCCATTGCGCTTGCAAAACGAATGGCAGGAGAAATCCGATAACCAATAACATTAAACGCATTTCATTTTTCCTTTACTATATTATATTTTAAGCTTTTATCATATAAATGTCAATGGTTTTGCGGTCCTCCCGATCGCCCGATCCCCTGGTCAATGGTTGACTTCCGATCCTTTTAACGGTATAATACCAATATGAAGATCTTTCTAACGGGCGCGGACGGCGCGCTCGGCAGCGAAATGCAAAACCTCCTCCGCCGGGAAAAGATCAGCTTCATGCCCGTCGATGTCAAGCAGTTTGATATCACGGATTTCCGTAAGACCAACGAAACGGTACTGAGCTACCGGCCGGACGTCATCCTTCACTTTGCCGCGATCAGCGACGTGGACAAATGCGAAACCGATCCGGACCTCGCGTACCAGGTCAACGCCTTGAGCTGCCTCGGGTTGGCCACCGTGGCCCGAAAGATCGACGCCAAGATCCTTTATACCAGCACCAACTTTGTTTTCGACGGCAAGAAAGAAACCGGCTACTACGAAGGCGATTCGACCCAGCCGATCAGCGCTTACGGCCGGTTCAAGCTGGCCGGCGAACAATTCATCCGCGACCTGGCCGAACGTTTTTTCATCGTGCGCACCGCCTGGCTTTTCGGAAAAAATTCAAAAACTTTCATAACCAAATTTCTTGCCAACCCGGAAAAACCGCCGGCCCTCGACGTTGTCTGCGACCAGATCGGATCCTTCACCTATATCCCGGACCTGACCGAAGCGATCTTCACCTTGATCAAATCCGAGAACTACGGCGTTTTCCACCTCGTCAACCAGGGCTCGGCCTCCTGGCTTGAATTCATATTCCAGGCCAAGGATCACCTGATGTTCAAGACCGAGATCCGGCCGGTCAAGACCGAGGAGCTTAACCTGCCCGCCCCCCGGCCCGCTTTCGGCTACCTGCTTTCCCGTCACTACGAATTCTTCTTTGAAAGATCGATGCGTAAATGGGAAGCGGCCCTGGCCGACTTTTTAAAAGAACTCCCCAGTCAAAGATAATCCGGTAATTGCACCCCGCACCTTTGCCAACCAAATGCTGAAAAGTAAATATCGATTTCCTTTCCTGAACGGCATAAATAGCTTATTATAGCAGTCCATTGCCGTAACAAAGGTGCGGGGTTGACTTTCCGCGCTTATTCATTATAATATTACCAAAATAATGAAAGGATTGATCCTCGCGGGTGGATTCGGAACCAGACTCCGGCCGTTAACCTACACCGGCGCCAAACAACTTATTCCAGTTGCCAACAAACCGATCATCTTTTACGGCATCGAGGCCTTGGTCAAAGCCGGCGTTAAGGAAATCGGGATCGTCGTCGGCGAAACCGCGGCCGAAGTCATCCGCGTCGTCGGCAACGGCGACCGCTTCGGCGCGCAGATCGAATATATCCCCCAGGAGGCGCCCCTGGGTCTGGCGCACGCGATAAAAATTTCCAAAAATTTTCTGGGTAATGAGCCGTTCATCATGTATCTGGGTGATAACCTGCTCAAGGAAGGCTTGACCGACCTGATAAAAAAATTCCAAACCCTGGGCCCCGAAGCCCTGATCCTGCTCACGGAAGTCCTGAATCCCCAGGATTTCGGCGTGGCCGTGGTCGACGAGGCCGGCCGGGTCCGGAAACTCGTCGAGAAACCCAAGGAACCACCCTCCAACCTGGCCCTGGTCGGCGTGTATATCTTCAACCCCCGGATCTATACGGCCATCGACAACATCAAACCTTCCGGCCGCAACGAGCTCGAGATCACCGACGCGATCCAGTGGCTGCTGGATAATAAATACAAGGTCGAATCCTCCATGGTCAAGGGCTGGTGGAAAGACACGGGCAAACCCGAGGATATCATCGAGGCGAACCTGCTGATCCTCGAGGACATCGCGACTTCCAACCAGGGAACGCTCATCGATACCGTCGTCAACGGCCGGGTGCGGATCGAAGCCGGCGCGGTCATCGAAAAAAGCGTGATCCGCGGTCCGGTCGTGATCGGCAAGAACGCCCGGATCTCCCGGTCGTTTGTCGGACCCTTCTCCTCGATCGGCGAGAACGTGGTCATCGAAAATTCGGAAATCGAATGCAGCCTGATCATGGAGGGCGCGCGCATCATGAACCTGGAAAAACGCATCGACCGCTCGATCATCGGGAAGAACGTGATCATCAGCCAAACCGAACACTCGCCGCGCACCAACAAATTCATCATCGGCGACCAGAGCTATCTGGAGATTATTAAATGAGGACGCAGAAACCGCAGAAAAGCAACTACGCAGAGAACGCGGAATATTACGACGCGGAGAGTTGAGGAGGGGCAATGCCGAAAAAGACCATTGAAGGCGTGACCGTCCGGACCCTACGGCTGATCCCGGACGAGCGGGGCCGGCTCATGGAGATCCTGCGCGCAGACGACAAAGAATTTTCCAAATTCGGCCAGGTCTACATGACCACCGCCTACCCGGGCGTGGTCAAGGCCTGGCATTTCCATAAGATCCAGGACGACAACATGACCGTGATCAAAGGCATGGCCAAGATCGTGCTCTTTGACGACCGGGAAACGAGCCCGACCCGGGGCGTGATCAACGAGTTCTTTTGCGGCGACCACAACCACGTTCTCATCCACATTCCGAAACTCGTCTGGCACGGCTTCAAATGTGTCAGCGAGAAAGAGTGCGTGATCGTCAACACCGTAACCGAATGTTACAATTACGACCGGCCCGACGAGTATCGCCGGCCGCCGCACGGCAGCGAGATCCCCTATGACTGGAACCGGTGCGACGGTTAACATGAAAATATTGATCACCGGCGGCTGCGGTTTCATCGGATCCAATTTCATCCGTCACTTGAATAATAATTACCCCTTCTACAAGATCCTCAACGTCGACAAGCTGACCTACGCCGGTAACCTCGAAAATTTGAAAGGCCTGGAGAAGAAAAAGAATTATCGGCTGACCCGGTCCGACATCGCGAACGCCACGACCATGAAACAACTTTTCGAAAAATTCCAGCCCGAGGCGATCATCAATTTCGCCGCCGAGACCCACGTCGACCGGTCCATCCTTAGCCCGGCGCCCTTTATCAAGACCAATTTCCTGGGCGTAAGCGTCCTGCTCAACCTGGCCCTGAAGTACAAGGTTAAAAAGTTCCTCCAGATCTCCACCGACGAGGTGTACGGTTCGATCCTGCACGGCCGGTTCCGGGAAGACAACCCCCTCGACCCGTCGAGCCCTTACGCCGCGAGCAAGGCGGCCGCCGACGCCCTGGTCATATCCTATTACAAAACCCACAAGCTGCCCATCATCATCACCCGTTCCTCGAACAACTTCGGCCCCTACCAGTTCCCGGAAAAGCTCATCCCCCTGGCGATCCTCAACGCGCTGAACAACAAGAAGATCCCGGTCTACGGCGACGGCCTGAATATCCGCGACTGGCTCTACGTCGAGGACAACTGCGCAGCCATCGACCGCGTCTTCCATGAAGGCGATATCGGCGAGATCTACAACGTCGGCGGCGAGAACGAGTTGACCAACATCTACGTCGTGAGGCGGATCCTGAAGTTCCTGGGCAAGAGCGAAAAGCTGATCACGTACATCCAGGACCGGCCCGGCCACGACCGCCGCTATTCGCTTTCCCTGAACAAGATCCGGCGGCAGGTCGGTTGGCACCCCAACGTGTCGTTCGAAACCGGCATCAAGCGGACCATCGAATGGTACCGGAAAAACTCAAAATGGCTGAAATCCACCCAGAGCGGTGAATATCGGGAATTTTATAACCGGCTCTACTCCCGTTTGGGCCTACCCGCAACCGCACCGGAAAAACCCAAGGAAAAATAAAACTTGGACCTTCAAGGACTGGCGCGCCAGAATTTCCAGCGGCTCGCGGCCAATCCCTACCCGGGCCGGGGGATTGTAATCGGCAAGATCAAAGACGCCGACGAGTTCGTCCAGATCTACTGGATCATGGGCCGGAGCCCGAACAGCCGCAACCGGATCTTCGTAAAGGAAGAAAGCGGCTTTGTCCGGACCGAAGTTTTTGACAAACGTGAGCCCCACGACCCGTCCAATATTATTTACTACGCGCTGAAACACACCGGAAACGACCATGTCGTAACCAACGGCCACCAAACCGACACGATCATCGAAGCCCTAGCCGGCGGGAAGACTTTCGAACAGGGGCTGGATAAATGGCAATTCGAACCCGATCCGCCGAACTACACGCCCCGGATCGCCGGCCGGGTCCAAATAACGGGCAACACGGTCCGCTATTCCCTGGCCTGCCTGAAATGCCAGGCCAACGACCCAAAATATTCCACGCGCCAGTATTTCCACTACGAAACCGCGGTCGAAGGCTGCGGCCACCTGATCACGACCTATAGCGGCGACGGCAACCCCCTGCCCGCCTTCAGCGGCGAACCGGTCCTGGTCCCGCTCGCGGCCGATATCGGCCGGATCGCGGACGAATACTGGGCGGCCCTGAACGCCGACAACCGCGTGGCCCTGGCCGTGAAGACGATAAAGATCCGGGACAATTCCTTCGCCGTCCGGATAGTTAACAAATCCCGTTAAAGGATAGCGTCCTTTAACGGGATAAACAAATATTCGTAAATAATCTCCCCCTTGACTTTTTTTTTCGGATATATATAATCGATACATGATTAACCGCCTTAACGGTTTTACAACCCAGGAGCTGAGAGATGACCTGCCGACCCACCAGGCACGTTCATCCTCTTGCTAGTCGCCCACACCGAAACCTCTTAGATAGCTGGAATCATCACCGCCGAATCCCGTTAGAGACGTCAATATTTAATGAATCCGGCAAATGGACCCTGGGTAATCATATCAATCCCTCGCGGTCTCTAATGGGACGAATCCCTGGCGCCGTTCAGTTTTTCCAGCGCGGTCTTTTTTTCGTTTCATAACCCGGGGAACGAGCGTAACCCGAGGGTATGATATTTATTTTTTTTGGAGAAAACAATTATTTGAAAAATCCGGGCAATAACCCGAAAAGGAGGTAGAAAATGCCATCGATCGCCAAAATTCTGGAACTGACCAAAAAACATAAAATCCAGTTCGTCGATCTCTGGTTTACCGACGTCCTGGGCTCGATCAAGAACGAGACCATCGTCGTCCGCGAACTTGAGAAAGCTTTTAATGACGGCATCTGGTTCGACGGTTCCTCGGTCGAGGGTTTTGGCCGGATCTGCGAAAGCGACATGTTCCTGAAACCCGACCCTGACACCTTCGCGATCATCCCCTGGGGCGAGGAGCGGAGCGTCCGGTTCATCTGCGACGTGTACGGCCCGGACCATAATCCGTCGCCGGCCGATCCCCGCGGGATCCTGAAGCGGCACCTGGCCGTCCTGGCCAAAAAGGGTATGCGCCTCATGATCGGCACCGAGCTCGAGTTCTACCTGTTCCAGCGCGACGGCGGCCGGATCAGCCCCCTGCCTCACGACCGGGTCGGCTATTTCGACCTGGGCGGCGACCTGGCCCTCCGGGTCCGCAAGCAGATGTGCCAGCGGATCATGGATTTCGGGATCGAGGTCGAGGCCGGACATCACGAGGTCGGCAAGAGCCAGCACGAGATCGACCTGCGGTACACCGACGCGCTCAAGCTGGCGGACAACCTGCTGACCGCCAAGATGATCATCAAACGGGTCGCGGAGGAGCACAATTTGTACGCGACCTTCATGCCCAAGCCCCTGTTCGGCACGGCCGGCTGCGGCATGCACACCCACCAGAGCATCTTCAAGGGCAAGGTCAACCTGTTCAGCGACCCCAAGGATTCCTACGGTCTGTCCGAGTTCGCCTACCGCTATCTGTCCGGCCTCCTGCACCATATCAAGGACATCTCGGCGGTCGTGTCGCCGATCGTGAATTCCTACAAGCGCCTGGTCTCGGGATTCGAGGCGCCGGTCTATATCTGCTGGGGCCAGATGAACCGCTCGGCCCTGGTCCGAGTCCCCCGGATCTCGAAGAACCGTTTCCAGAGCACGCGCTTGGAGCTCCGCTCCCCGGACGCCTCGGCCAACCCCTACCTGGTCTACGCCCTGGTGCTCGCCGCGGGACTGGACGGCATCGAGCGCAAGCTCAAGGCGCCCAAGGCCGTGGAGGAGAACGTCTACAAGATCGATTCGCCGGACCTGGAAGCCAAGGGTATCGACGTCCTGCCCCGGTCCCTGTGGGAAGCCCTGCAGAACTTCCGCAACAGCTGGCTCGCCGAAAAGGTCCTGGGCAAGACCCTCTACGAGAAATACAATGAGATCAAGCTCCGCGAGTGGGACGAGTACTCGATCCAGGTCACCAAGTGGGAGCTCGACAAGTACCTGGAGCTGTACTGAGCCATGTGGTGGATCGCGCTCATCGTATCGGTCGGGCTTTTTATCTACCTGATCTTAATGTTCATTAAGGAAAAGGAGTGAGCTCCGCCATGAACTGGAAGATCATCGCCGAGATCGGGTCATTTTTCGCGCTCATTTATCTGATCGCCCGGCCGATGGGCGCCTATCTATTCAACGTCTTTACCGGACGAAGGACCTTGATTTCCGCGCTCCTCGGTGGGCTGGAAAGGATCTTATACCGGTTGAGCGGCGTCCGGCCGGACCATGATCAACCCTGGTTCGAATACGCGCTGTCCTTGCTGGCCTTTAATTTGATCGGCATGGGATTCCTTTTCATCATGATGCTGGTCCAGCGCTATCTGCCTTTTAATCCGCAGAATTACGGTCCGGTGGAGATAACCCTGGCTTTGAACACCGCGGCCTCCTTCGCAACCAACACCAACTGGCAGGCCTATGTTCCGGAAACGACGATGAGTTACTTCACCCAGATGGCCGGCCTCGCGGTCCAGAATTTCCTGTCAGCCGCCACCGGGATGTGCGTCGCGGTCGCCCTGATCCGCGGTTTTGTCCGAAGAGAAAGCCGAACCGTCGGGAATTTTTGGGTCGACCTGGTCCGGGGTACGATATACATCCTGCTACCGATCGCCCTGGTCGGCGCGGTTTTTTTGATCGGACAGGGCATTCCCCAAAACTTCCGGGCTTACCAGAAAGTATCCCCGCTTGAAGGCGGAAGCCAGGTCATCCCCCAGGGCCCGGTGGCTTCGCAGGAAGCGATAAAAACGCTGGGCACGAACGGCGGTGGATTTTTTAACGCCAATTCCAGCCACCCCTATGAAAATCCGACGCCCCTGTCCAATATGATCGAAATGCTTTTCATCATCGTCCTGGCGGCCGGATTGATCTTCGCCTTCGGGTATTTTGCCGGCGACGTAAAACAGGGACGGGCGCTCTTCAACGCGGTTTTCGCGGTCATGTTCCTGTCCACCTTGTTCGCCTCATTTTCCGAACTAAAAGTAAACCCGCTCTTGAAAAAGGAATTCCGAAACGAATTACGGTTGGGCGGCGGAACCGGTAGCGTCATCGGTAACCTGGAAGGTAAGGAGACTAGGTTCGGCATCGGTCAATCCGCGCTTTTCTCCGCGCTCACGACATCCACTTCCTGCGGCGCGGTCAACAATATGCACGACAGTAACCTGCCCCTTACGGGCCTGATCGAAATGTTCAACATGCAACTGGGCGAAATAATCTTCGGCGGGGTCGGTTCCGGTCTTTATACCCTGCTCTTATTCGGGATCCTGACCGTGTTCGTCGCCGGGCTCATGGTCGGCCGGACTCCGGAATACCTGGGCAAGAAGATCGGCCCCCGGGACATGCAGCTCACGGTGGCGGCCGTTTTATTACCTTCGGCGCTGATCCTTATCTTCTCCGCCCTCGTCGTTTTCCTGCCTCGGGCTCTCGAATCGGTATCCAACCCGGGACCGCACGGATTCGGCCAACTGCTGTACGCCTACACATCGGCCAGCCAGAACAACGGGTCGGCCTTCGCGGGACTGAACGCGAACACACCCTTCTGGAATTTGACGCTTGCCTTCTGTATGCTGCTGGGGCGGTTCATCCCGATCGTATTGGTCCTAAAACTCGCCGGCAACCTGGGTCAGAAAAAAACGACACCCGCGTCCCTCGGAACCCTACCGACCAATGATCTGCTTTTTTCGTTCATGATGATCATGATCATCATCGTCATCGGCGGCCTGACTTTCTTCCCGGCCCTGGCCATCGGCCCTCTCGCCGAACATCTATTGATCTTTAAAGGTATCGGCTTCTAACTTGGGAAAATGGTATATCGATGAGTAAGAATATAATTTTTCAAAAAGAGATAATTGCGGGAGCGCTGGCGAGCTCCTTCCGGAAATTCAACCCGCTCCGCCTGTGGAAAAATCCCATCATCTTCTGCGTGGAGATCGGCGCGCTCCTGACGACTTATTATTTATTTCATAACTTGGTCTCCGGATCCGGTCTCGAAAGACCGTCGCTCGTCCTCCAGATCGCAATTTGGCTGTGGCTCACGGTCCTTTTCGCGAATTTCGCGGAGGCCATCGCTGAAAGCCGTGGCAAGGCCCAGGCGGACACGCTAAAGAAAACAAAAAAGGATTTGACGGCGAAACGGCTGCCCAGCATCAAGTCCGCGCAATACGAAATAGTCCCGGCCTCGGCCCTGCGCAAGGGTGACCTGGTTCGGGCCGAAGCGGGCGACATCATCGCCGGCGACGGCGATATCGTCAAGGGCATCGCCAGCATCGACGAATCCGCAGTCACGGGCGAATCCGCGCCGGTGATCCGTGAATCGGGCGGCGACCGTTCCGGTGTGATCGGCGGGACCCGGGTGCTATCGGACTGGATCATATTCCGGATCACGTCGGATCCGGGGGAATCCTTCCTGGATCGGATGATCGCCCTGGTCGAAGGCGCGGTCCGGAAAAAAACGCCTAACGAGGTGGCCCTGAATATCCTGTTGATATCCCTCACCGTCATTTTTCTCATGGTGACCGCGACTCTCCAGCCTTACGCCCGTTACCTGGGTTCTTCCCTTACGGTAACTCAATTGGTCTCGCTTTTCGTCGCCCTGGCGCCGACGACGATCGGCGCCCTGCTTTCAGCGATCGGAATCGCGGGTATGAACCGGTTGTTCCAGATCAACGTTCTGGCGTTTTCCGGCAAATCGGTGGAAGCGGCCGGCGATGTGGACACGGTCCTGCTCGACAAAACCGGGACCATAACCCTGGGCAACCGGCAGGCCAACGCCTTCCTGCCGCTTAAGGGAGTAGCCGAGCCGGAACTCGCTCAGGCCGCACAATTGGCGTCGCTGTCCGACGATACGCCGGAAGGAAGATCGATCGTCATCCTGGCCAAGAATAGATTCAATATCCGGCAGCACGAATTCGGTTCGGCGGAAAAAATAAACTTCATCGGCTTCACCGCGGAATCGCGCATGAGCGGCGTCGACATCGAGGGCGAGAGCATCCGCAAAGGGGCGTGCGACGCGATCGTCCGGTTCGTGCGCGACCTCGACCAGAACTACGCCGTCCCCGATGAATTGCAAGCGACCGTCGAAGCGGTCGCGAGCCAGGGCGGAACGCCGCTGGTGGTAGCTCGGAACGCGCGCATTCTCGGCGTGGTCCACCTGAAGGATATTCTGAAAGGCGGCATGAAAGAAAGGCTGACCCAGCTCAACCGGATGGGCATCAAAAGCGTCATGATCACCGGCGACAACCCGCTCACCGCCGCTTCCATCGCCGCCGAAGCCGGGGTCAACGACTTTCTGGCCAACGCCAAGCCCGAGAATAAATTGGAATTCATAAAAAAATACCAACGTGAGGGCCGGATGGTAGCGATGATCGGCGACGGGACCAACGACGCGCCGGCGCTGGCCCAGGCCGACGTCGGCATCGCCATGAACACCGGCACCGCGGCGGCCCGTGAGGCCGGCAACATGCTGGACTTGGATTCCAGTCCGACCAAACTGATCGAGGTGGTCGAGGTTGGGAAACAAATCCTGATCACGCGCGGTTCCCTGACCACCTTCAGCATCGCGAACGACATCGCCAAGTATTTCGCGCTGATCCCGGCGTTATTCACCACCTTGTTCCCCCAGCTGGGCGTCCTGAACATCATGCGCCTGTCGACCCCGGCCAGCGCGATCCTATCCGCGATCATCTTCAACGCGCTCGTCATCCCGGCCCTGATCCCGCTCGCGTTAAGGGGCGTGCCGTATAAACCCCAGCCGGCCTCCAGCCTACTGAAAAGGAATATCCTGATCTACGGGCTGGGCGGGCTTATCACTCCGTTCATCGGCATCAAATTGATCGACCTGATCGTGACTTTTTTGAAGATCGTGTGAGGATGGAACAACTTTTATGAAAAGAATAATCGCCACCGCCTTTCTTCTCTGCGCTTGCCTTACCGTTCTCCTGGGCGTGGTCTACCCGCTTCTGGTCTGGGGCATTGGCCAGGTGATATTTAAAGACCGGGCTCAGGGAAGCCTAATCGTCCGGGAAGGCAGGGTGGTCGGCAGCCGGCTGATCGCTCAGCCATTCGCCGGATCCCGGTATTTTCATCCCCGACCCTCGGCATTCAGTCATAACGCTTCCGCGTCGGGCGGTTCGAACCTGGCGCCGTCAAACCGGTCGCTGGTCGAAGCCGTACGCCGCCGGATCGAGGAAGCGAGAAAAGACGATCCCATGCCGATCCCCCTGGACATGGTCCAGACGTCGGCCAGCGGCCTGGATCCCGACATCAGCGTCGCCGCCGCCTTGTGGCAGGCGCCGCGCGTCGCCCGGGTTAGGGGGATTGACGAAACGACCCTGTTCGCTATTATTAACCGGTTTACGGAGCAAGCCCTCCTGGGATTCATCGGCGAACCGAGGGTGAACGTCCTGCTCCTTAACCTGTATCTGGACGAACGCTTCGGCCGGGGTGATAATAATGAAAGAGAATGAAAGATTAAAGCCAGATCCGGACGCCATCCTGAATGAGATCCGTAAGGATCAGCGGAAAAAAGGACGGCTGAAGATATTCCTTGGCTACGCACCCGGCGTCGGCAAGACCTACACCATGCTGGAACAGGCCCGGGTCCTGAAACAGCGGGGTCTCGACGTCGTGATCGGCTTCGTGGAAACCCACGGCCGGAAAGAAACCGAAGCCCTGCGCGAAGGCCTGGAGACGCTTCCCTTGAAGGAAGTGAAATATAAGACCATAACCTTGCGGGAACTGGATGTTAAGGCCGTGCTCAAACGCCGGCCGGCCCTGGTCCTGGTGGATGAACTCGCTCATACGAACGCGCCGGGCAGCGTCCATTTAAAGCGTTACCAGGACGTCGCCGAGATCCTGGAAAACAACATCGACGTTTATACCACGGTCAATATTCAGCATTTTGAGAGCGCCAACGATGTCGTTACCGGCGTGACCGGGATCAAAGTGCGGGAGACCGTGCCGGATAGCGTGCTCGACGAAGCGAACGAGATCGAAGTGGTGGACATCCCGATCGACGAACTGCACCAGCGTCTGAAGGAAGGGAAGGTCTATATTCCGGAACAGGCCCGGCAGGCGGTTGAACAATTTTTTAAGAGATCCAATCTCCTCGCTCTGCGTGAAATAACTCTCCGCCGCGTCGCGACCAAGCTCGACACGGAACTGGTGACCTACATGAAAGCCCGGGCGATCGTCGGACCCTGGCCGGTCATGGAACGTCTGCTGGTCTGCATCGCGCCCAGTCCTTACGCCAAGCAATTGATCCGCAAAGCCTATCAGCTGGCCGAAGATACCAAGGCGGAATGGTACGCGGTTTACGTCGAGTCCATCTCCCAGTTGCAGTTAAACGAACCGGACCGGGCCGAACTCGCCCAGGCGCTGGAATTCGCCGAGGAACAGGGCGCCAAAGTGATCACCCTTTCGGGCACGGACGTGGCCGAGGAGATACTGCGTTTCGCCGACCAGGAAAAGATCACCAAGATCCTGATCGGAAAGCCCATTAAAAAAGGTTTCTTCGGGTTTTTAAAAACGTCCCCGGTCGACAAACTGGTTCGCTCCCGAAGGGAAGCGGATATTTATCTTATTGAACCGAAGATCGACGATAAGGATGAAATCCCTACCAAAAAGACCGCGCCGCCGAATTCCGCTTTCCGCGTCGGGCGCTACGGCATGAGCCTTTTATTGCTACCGCCAGTCATTTTGATTGGTTTCCTCTTCTATTATCTTTTTAATATCCGGAATTTTTCGATTATTTTTATCATCGCGGTCATAGCGAGCGCTTACCTGTACGGCAAAGGCCCTTCCCTTTTCATCTCTTTGTTGAGCGTCCTTATTTATGATTTCTTCTTCGTCCTTCCGCTCCATACGTTCCGGGTCGCCAGTCCCGAATACATCATCGAGCTCCTGATATTTTTCGCCACTGCCTTTATTGTGGGTGAGATCACCCGGCTTTTCCTCCAGCAAAAGGAAGCGCTGAGAATGCGTCTGGAAAATATCCGGATCCTGGAACAGATGGGACGGGAACTGCTCGGCGTTCCAGCAATCGAACAAGTCCTGGAAACGACCGGGGAAAAGAGGATCAGCCAGGAATTCGTCGAAACGATCCAAATGATCAATGTCGACATACTCGCGCAGATCGCCGAGGTTATCTCTAAAAATCTGGCCAAGGTCGTCAAGGCGCCGAACATGATCATGTTCATGGATCGGGATAAAAAATTGAAGATCTGGGCGCGATCCGACGCGAAATTGATCTTTTCTGAGAACGATTATGCAATCGCCAACTGGGTATACAACAACGGCGACCTGGCCGGCAAAGGAACCAAAACCCTCGTCGCTTCGGATTACGTGTTCCTGCCCATGGTCACCGAAGACGGAACCGTGGGCGTCATCGCGCTTTCGGCCGATTATGCGCTTCTCTTGCCCCAGGAAAAATATTTCGTCTCGGCCATGGCCAATTTTTCCGCGATCGCCGCCGAACGCTGCACGCATATAATAAATAAATCCCTTGGAGGATAATATGATCAAAAAGATTACGCTTGTCGCGTTCCTTTTGGCCGCCGGCGTCTTCGGTCAGTGCGGGGGCTGCCTCGTGAGTACTCGCGTCGGATTGAAGGCCGGTCTCACGTTCTGCCATTATGATCCGGGCGACGGCACCGCGGTTTATTCCGGCTCGGGTTCGCATATCGGTTTCGG
>Ga0315279_10006343_pt1 | contig 14953 bp, 15 predicted proteins | sample YL17G06_20_MG_FD_203694 | JGI IMG/M metagenome (GOLD analysis project Ga0315279, IMG submission 203694) | Sediment microbial communities from Yellowstone Lake, YNP, Wyoming, USA - YL17G06_20 | ecosystem: Environmental > Aquatic > Freshwater > Lake > Sediment | place: USA: Wyoming | collected... | reverse complement strand
GTCGAGACCCGCCCGGACGAGATCACCCCGGATGAGCTGGCCTGGTTCCGCCACCTGGGCGTGACCAAGGTGCAGATGGGCGCGCAGAGCCTGGACGATCACATCCTGGAAATCAATGCGCGCCGACATACCGCTGCCGAGACGCATCGCGCCGTCGCACTGCTGCGCGCGGCCGGGTTCAAGATCGTCCTACACTGGATGCCCAACCTGCTGGGCGCGACGCTTGATACCGACCGCGCCGATTTTCCTCGCTTGTGGGAAGACCTGTGCCCTGACGAGATCAAGATCTACCCATGCCAGTTGCTGGAAAACGCCCCACTATATGAATACTGGCGACGCGGCGAATATCAGCCGTACACCCAGGAAGAACTGGTGGCGCTGATCGCGGATGTCAAGCCGACCATCCCGCGCTACTGCCGCGTCAACCGCGTGGTGCGCGATATACCTTCGACACACGTAGTGGCAGGGAATAAACGTACCAGCCTGCGGCAGGACGTGCACGCCGAACTGCAGCGGCGCGGGACGCGCTGTAATTGCATCCGCTGCCGGGAGGTGCGCGACCAGACTGTAGAGACAAGCGCGCTGGAGTTGGATGATCTGACTTATCCGGCTGATGGCGCGGAGGAGCATTTTCTATCATTCGTAACGCCGGAGGATAAGATTGCCGGTTTCCTGCGTCTCTGCTTGCCGAATGCGGATTCGCCTTCTACAGGCATGAGCGACTTGTATGACGCGGCTATAGTCCGCGAAGTACACGTTTATGGTCAATCGCTGCCGGTGGGGGAAGAAGGGAATGGCGCCGCGCAGCACACGGGTCTCGGCACGCGGCTACTCGAGGAGGCGGAGAAGATCACCCAAAGGCGCAGTTTCCGCCGTATGGCAGTTATTGCTGCGGTGGGGACGCGCCGGTATTATCTCGAACGCGGGTTTGAAAGAGGGAAATTGTATTTGATCAAAAGCCTGCCGAAGGCTTACTCGGTGAAACTGGCTCGGTCGGGGGTTTAACTCCCGACCGAGCAAATTTTATAACGGCTTCTTTTCCCACGCTTCCACAGCCTGCCGGATGGCGGCCTTGACCTCCAGGTCAGAGACGGCTCCTATTCCCTCGAAACGCTGTAATCCAACCCAAACGATCACGCCCCCTTCGAGCGATTCCTGCAAGTGAATGCCTCTGCTTGCCAAAGACGTGCCGGCCAGCCTGTCTTTCAGGATCTGGTCAATTTGCGCCACGATGCTGAGGGGTGCTGCGGCAGGTTGTTCTACCTTTGGCTCTTTGGTTTTGGCTGGGATAGGCGGCTTGGCTGGCTGTTCCTGGCTGGGGCGAGCAGGCGGCAAATCCGGGGCGGCCTCCAGCCAGGGACGCAGTTCGAGCAGGAGATTGACCAACCTGCGATGCTGTTCGGGCTGTAACATCTCCTTGCCCTCAATTCTTCGGCCGTCCATCTCCAGACCCAATTTCCCGGCGTTGGTACGCCAAGCGCGCAAGACCTCGATCTCGCCCCCCAGGGAGGGGAGCGTTCCATCCGTGGATGGCTTTGCGGGTGGCTTTGCTTTCTTGGAACTTTTCAGGCTGGCTGCGAGCAGGCCGATCAAGTAGCCGATGATCAGCATGGCCAGCAGCAGGCCAATTGATGTGAGATTCCATCCCATAGTCAATCTCCTTTGGGCGGTTGACAGTTTGGACAGAAGTGCGTCCCGCGCTGACCAACCATCCGCCGCTCGATCTTCGTCCCGCAGACCGGACAGGGTTCCCCGTCGCGCCCGTAAACACGGAAGTGATCCTGGAACTCGCCGCCGCGATAGACCCAGTCAATGCTGGCGCCATTGCTGCGGATACCCTCCTCGAGCACCGCGCGTACGGCTCGCCACAGACCCTCGGCCTGCTCCGGCGTGACCGAATCCGATTGCGCCAGCGGATGCAGACGCGCCATGTGCAGGGCCTCGTCGGTGTAGATGTTGCCCAAGCCGGCGATGAATCCCTGGTCGAGCAAAAGCGGCTTGAGCTGGCGATGGCGCTTGCGCAGGCGGTCGTAGAATGCTTGCGGCGTGAAGGACGGGTCAAGCGGCTCCGGCCCGAGGTTGGCCAGCACCTCGTTCGGATTCGCGGTCAGCCAGACGCGCCCGAACTTGCGTGCGTCGTTGAAGACCAGCGAGAGGTCATCCGAAAGGGTCAAGACCAGGTGGTCGTGCTTTGCAGGCGTATAAGTACCTTCTTTGACCAGGAGATCGCCGCTCATGCGCAGGTGGACCAACAAATTGAAGGTCGAAAGTTGAAGGTTGAAGAATTTGGCGCGGCGGGAGATGGCTTCGATCTGCTGGCCCTTGATGCACTTCTTGAACGCCGCAGGAGAGGGCGCGGCCAGGGTGCGCTTCCAAAGCAGGTTGGCAGACAAGATAGTTTTTCCAACCAGGATCGGGCGTAAAGCGCGGACCATGGTCTCGACTTCGGGGAGCTCGGGCATGTTGCCAGTAATCAGTGACCAGTTATCAGTCATCAGTACTGAACACTGATCACTGATAACTGATTACTATTTTGCTGGGTTAGCCAATATGCTCGGACAGATACGCCTGGACGCCCATCTGCTTGATCTGGTCGAGTTGGGCTTCGATCCAGTCAATGTGATCTTCCTCATCCTTGAGGATCGCCTCCAGCATTTCTCGCGTCCCGTTGTCGCCGAGTTCGACGGTCAGGCGGACGGCATCGTTGTAGGCTTTGATCGCGCCTTCCTCGGCAGCCCAGTCGTTCTTGTGCTGCGTCTCGACATCTGGCCCGATGGCGATCTTGTTCAGGTTGCTGACAATTGGCCGTCCCTCCAGGAAGAGGATACGGGCAATGTGCTTTTCGGCATGCTTCATCTCGTCAATGGCGCGCTTTTCGAAGACCGCGTGGAGCTTGTCATAGCCCCAGTTGGCGCACATCTCCGAGTGCACGATATACTGGTTGACGGCCGTCAGTTCATCGGCCAGCAGGGCATTTAGTTTTTCGATAATCTTGTCATTGCCTTTCATGGATTCCTCCTTACTCGTTGAACATCTCACCTACGCTGCGCCCTTCATGGGCGCGGCGGATGACCTCGCCCAGCAGCGGCGCGACCGAAAGAACTGCCAGCCGCTTGCCAAACAGGGCGCGCTTTTCGGGCGGGATGGGGACGGTATCAGTGGTGATGAATACGGTCACCGGCAGGGCGGCCAGTCGTTCAGCGGCGTTCGCAGAGAAGACTGGATGGACAAAGATGACGTACACGCGCCGTGCGCCGCCCTCTTTGACGAGATGGACGGCCTGCGCCGCTGAACCGCCGGTATCAATTTCGTCGTCTACCAGAATGACATCCCGGTCTTTGACGCTGCCGATAATAGTGATCGCTTCAGCGTTGGCGCCATTGGCCGCACGACGCTTCTCGATGAAAGCAATGGGCGCGTCAATGTCGGAAGCGATGTTGCGGCCTTTCTTAGCATAGCCCAGGTCCACGGTCACGACGACCGGGTCTTTCAAGCCAGGCCGGATGTTCTGGTTGACGTAATCGGTAATGAGATGCGAGGCGGTCAGCACGTCGCCGGGGATTGAGAAAAAGCCCTGGACTTGTCCAGCGTGCGGGTCAAGGGTCATGTAGCGATCCGCACCGGCGACCTCGATCATGTCCGCCACCAAACGGGAAGTGATCGGGATGCGCGGCTGGTCCTTTTTGTCCGAGCGTCCATAACACAGGTAAGGGATGACCGCCGTGATGCGCGCCGCTGAATCCATCCGCAGGGTCTGGAGCATGATGAGAAGCTCCATCAGATTCCGCTGGACAGGCGCGGAGGTGGTCTGGATCACGTACACATCCTGGCCGCGCACGCTTCCGTGCAGTTTGACGAACAAGTTGTCGTTTGGGAAAAGGACGATGTCCCGCCCGCACAGCCCCTCGCCGAGGTGGTCAGCGATCTTTTGAGCCAGTTCCGGGGAGGCCGTTCCGGCATACAATTTGATGCCGCCGTAAACTTGCATTTCACGCGAATGAAGGGGCATGGCTACTCCATCTCACGCCGGGCGTCCCACTCTGAACGCAAGACGCTCATGATGAATTCATCCTGATACAAGCCGTTTTTGTATCTTGCCTGCCGCAGGCTTCCTTCGAGCACGAAGCCAGCCTTCTCGTAGGCATGGATGGCGCGCTTGTTTGGCTCGTAGACACGCAGGTAAATACGGTTCAGGTTGAGAGTACCAAAGCCGTGCCGCACCAGGAGGCGCATGGCCTCAGTGCCATAGCCCTGGTTCCAGACGGATTTATCACCGATGACGATGCCAACCTCGGCGGAGCGGTTTTTCCACTCGATGTTGTGGAAGTCGCTATTGCCAATCATCCGCCAGCCCTGCTCGGTTTTCATTTCGATCACCAATGGCCTCTCTTCCGGCGGGCGGTCGGCCAGTTTCTCGAACCAGCGATCCTCCTCGGCGGTGGACATAGGCAGCACCATCACCAGGTTTTCGATGATTTCCGGGTCGTTTAGCCACTCTACGAACTTGGGCAGGTCTTCCCGTTCCACACCGCGCAGACGGATGCGTTCACCGTAAATCATGTTTGTCTCCCATTCACCAAAGCCTTGACGGCCTCCCACGGTGAGAGCTGGTGCTCGAAAACCTGAGCGAGCACCTGATCATAATCGGATGCCCGGATGCCAGCGCGAAACTGCCTCGTTAGAGTTTCCTGGATCAACACCTCGACCTCGCGTTCCAGGTGGGCGCGCTCGCGGCGCGACCAGTCCCCGCTCTGGCGTAGGTGCTCCCTGTGACGAGCAATGGCTTCGGCCAGTTCTGCGGAGCCTGTGTCCTGGATGGCGATGGTGCGCAGGATAGGGGGTACCCATAGATTTTCAGGCAAACTAGCAGGGGCATCCAGGGTTTCAACCTTGCCGTGATGTTGGAAGATGCGCCGCACCGGATGCGCCAGCTCGAACATTCCGCGCAGGGCGCGTTCGGTGATTTCCACGCCCGGCTGGTCGGCCTTGTTGAGCACCAGGATGTCGGCGATCTCCAAGATCCCGGCCTTGATGGTTTGGATGTCATCCCCGAAGCCCGGCGACTCGACTACCAGCGTGGTGTGCGCCAGGCGGGCGATGTCCACCTCCGCCTGCCCCGCGCCAACCGTTTCGATGAAGATGATCTCGTAGCCGGCCGCGTCGAAGACCTGCGTCAGGGCCGCCGTGGCGTGGGCCAGGCCTCCCAACGAACCGCGCGTGGCCATCGAGCGGATGAACACGTCCGGATCGCTGGCCAGGTCACGCATCCGCACCCGGTCGCCAAGCAACGCGCCGCCGGTGAAGGGACTGGTCGGGTCCACGGCGACGATGGCGACGCGTTTTTCCGTCTGCTTGCGGTAGTACAGCGCCAGTTGGTTGACAAGCGAGGATTTCCCTGTCCCGGGTGCGCCGGTCACGCCGATCAGGTGCGCCTTTCCGGTGTGGGGAAAGAGGGCATCGAGGGCGGCGCGGCCTTCGGGCGTGTCATTCTCTACCTGGGTCAATAGGCGGGAGAGCGCCAGGCGGTCGCCGGTAAGAGCGGAATCAACCAATTTCATCGCTCGATCCTTACACTTCACGTTTTACATACTGCGAACAAGTAAAACGGAAAACGTAATCATCACTTCGCCAATACAGCCTGGCGCACATCCCGCACAATATCGTCGGTAGAGGTGCCGGGACCATAAATGCCGGCAACGCCCATCCTTTTCAAGAGCGGTACATCTTCGTCTGGGATGATGCCGCCCAGAAAAACTTTAACGCGCTCCTGACCGTTAGCCCTGAGCAGCTCAAAGACGCGCGGGACGAGCGCCATGTGCGCGCCGGAAAGTATGGATAGCCCCACCGTGTCCACATCTTCCTGGAGCGCGGCCTCAGCGATCATCTCCGGGGTCTGGCGCAGGCCGGTGTAAATGACTTCCATGCCGGCATCCCGCAGGGCGCGGGCGACCACCTTGGCGCCGCGGTCGTGACCGTCCAAACCAGGCTTGGCGACTAAAACGCGGATTTTTCGTTCAGTCATGGTTCCCTCACGTGAAAGAATCTTTAATTGCATTATACTATGGCTACTTGACCTGTTGCGTGTGAGGATATAAAATCAATCCACACTCATCTTTTCTGTGTGGTACTAACTGTTGTGTAAGTTTGAATGTGGCATGGGTGTGCTATACTAGAGCGTATAGGTGTCCGATGCAGAGAATGAACCCTTCTGACTTTCGTACATCGTGGCCCGCCTGGGCTGGCTTCCTGCGCCGCCTGGGGCTGGAGAACCTGGCAGCTTGGGCGTTGGAGGCTGCCAGGCCGCTGACCGTGCTCGGCGCGCAGGCATTGTACCTGGGAGCGCCGCTCCTGCGCCCGGCCTTTTCAAACGCCCAGGTCGGCGCGCTAGCGCACCTGCTCGAAGATGACGAAGAGATGGAGGCGTTTGCCGCTTTTCTGCGAGAGGAAGGCAAAGCGTGAACTGGATTGGATTGGCAGGCTTTGGCTTGGTCCTTCTCAGCGCAATCCTGATGGCAGGCCTGGCTTTCCTACGCCGAAAGTCCACGCCGGCGTTTCGAGAGATCCCGGCGTTCGCCCGCCTGCGCAAGGCCATCGGCTTGGCCGTAGAAGAAGGTAGCCGGATGCACATCTCGCTAGGACGCGGCGGGCTGACCACGCCTCAGAGCGCCGCCGAGTTGGCCGGCCTGGAAATGCTGCGCCGCATCGCCGAGCTGACTTCGGCCAGCGACCGGCCTCCAGTTGCGACCTCGGGCGACAGCGCGGTAACCATCCTTTCCCAGGACGCGCTGCTGGCCTCCGAGCAGGCCGCCCTCTCGACGGGATATGACGCTACCGCCGCACGCCTGACCGGGCTGACCCCCTTCTCCTACGCGGCCGGGACGCTACCGGTTATGCAAGATGAAAACGTCTCGGCCAATGTGCTGATGGGGAACTTCGGCGTCGAGGTGGCATTATTGACCGATACCGCCGAACGGGAAAACACCTCCACACTGGCAGGCAGCGACAGCCTGTCAGCCCAGGCCATCCTTTACGCCAGCGCACAGGATCCGCTGATTGGCGAGGAATTGTACGCGGCCGGGGCGTACATCAAGGCCAGGCCTTTCCACTCCGCCAGCCTGACCGTCCAGGACATCCTGCGCTGGCTGATCGTGATCGGCATTCTCGTGGGTGCCCTCCTGAAACTGGCAGGTGTGCTGTGAAGCTGAAGGGACTGTTTTCCGCCGTCATTGCCATTGCCACCGGCCTCATCATGCTGGTGGGGTACTTCGTCGAGCTTCCCATCCTGGTCAATCTGCGTATCACGATCCTGAATTGGGTCATCATCCTGGCCGCGGTTGCCCTTTTCCTCGGCCTCTTCAACCTTTTGGCTGTCCATACCAATAAGGTCCGCAACAAAGAGAAGGGCGGGATTTACAGCCTGATCCTGATATTTTCCCTGCTCACCACTTTGATCCTTGGGTTGTGGTTGCGGCCAGATCACGCCCTGATGGCCCTGATCTTCACTGCAATCCAACTGCCGGTCGAGACCAGCCTGATGGCAATGCTGGTCGTCACACTGACATATGCCAGCATCCGCCTTTTGCGTCGCCGCAACAATCTGATCTCGGTCATTTTCCTGGTTACGGCTTTGTTGATCTTACTGGGCACCGCGCCAGTTCCCTTCATCGGCTATGTACCAATCCTGAGCGACCTGATCCGCCCGTTCGTCGCCCAGGTTCTGGCCGCGGCCGGGGCGCGCGGCATCCTGATCGGCGTCGCCCTGGGTTCGCTGACCACCGGCCTGCGCGTCCTGTTTGGCGCTGACCGGCCCTACGGGAGCGATCCCTCGAGAGGGGGAAAGTAATGGCCGATCTGCGCTGCCCGATGTGCGGCAAACCCAACTCTGACAAATTGGAGACGTGCGCGTTTTGCGGGGCGCGGCTGAAACCTCTGTTGGCCTCTTCGCCCGATAACCGCCAACCGATCCATCCCAGCGAGGAGCCGGTAAAGCAAAAAACGTCTGAGATGAAAAGAGGCAACGCGCCTTTTGGGGAGCCGGAATCCATCGAGGCCGGCGACGCACCGACTAGGAAAAATACTGCCGAACTGGAAAGCGCCCTGCCCTCCTGGTTGCGCGACTTGCGCGGTCAGGATAGCCAGACTCCCCCGGCGCAGCCAGCGAAACCTTTCGCGGACGAGGGCTGGCTGTTCCCATCCGGAGCGGAATCCGCCTCGCAGCAAGCCGACGCAAAACTGCCCGATTGGTTGTCCGGCCTGGAGACCGGCGCTAAAAAGGAAGAGGAAGTCCCGTATTGGCTTGCAAGTATCCGCGACAAATCTCCAGTCCAGCCAGGGACGCCTGCCGAGGAGGAGCCTATCGCACCATCGGAAGGCACGGACTGGCTGGGACGCTTGAGCCAGCAGGAAAAAGAAAAGCCCGCGCCAACAGCCGGTGGAGCGCCGCCTTTCCCGCCCGAATCTACGCCGACAGCCTCGGCTCTATTGGAAGGCCTGCCGGATTGGTTCTCTGATCGGAAAAGCAAGCCTGCGCCTGCCGAGCCTGGCCCCATCCAGGCCGCCCCCGCCGAAGCAAAGCCCCCTGAAGAACTGCCCACCTGGCTAGCTGGCCTCCAAGCCGAACCTGAAAAAGGCCTGGCTGTACCGCCAACCGGCCCGAAGTCTGCACCCTCTGAGGAGCTTCCCGACTGGCTGATGAAGCTGCAGGCCGAATCCAAAACACCGACGCATGAATTGCCTCACATAGATTTACCTTTCGAGGAATCGCCAGATTGGTTGGCGAAACTTCAGGCAAGCGCCTATGCGGAAGAGGGGAAACTGCCTGCGCCGGGCGCTGTCTTTGAGGCGACATCTCCAGCGGAGATACCAACGCCAGAACTTGAGCCTCTGGCAGAAACGCCCGATTGGCTTGCGAACTTGCCCCCAATTGTCCCCAAGGAAACAGAAAAAACGGTTGCCTCGATCTTCACACCCGTACCCTCCTTCACAACCGAAACGAAGCCTCCTGCTGAGGAGATCCCCGATTGGTTGGCGAAATTCGAGACAGAGGCAGCCCCCGCGCAAGAAGAACCGGTTTCACAGGCACTCACCAGCCTGCCGGAAACCAAACCTGGCGAAGAACCATTCAAAACCATGCCCGATTGGCTTGCGGAGTTCGAGGAGGGCGCTGTCCCGACTGAAGTCCTCTCACCCGCCGCCCCGCAAGAGGCGGTTCTGCCAGCAGGCGAGCGCGAGGCGAACCTCCTGATGGAAACGCCAGATTGGTTATCCACGCTGAAACCGGAAGGGGGCGAGAAGAAAGCTCCTGCCGGGGCGGCCGAGAAGCCAGAGATTGCGCCGGCAGAATTGCCCTCCTGGGTGCAGGCCATGCGCCCGGTCGAGGCGGTGATGGCTGAGAGCAAGGCCCCGCAAGAGGAAGAGAAAGAGGAGGCCGCCGTCGGGGGACCGCTGGCCGGCCTGAGCGGCGTGCTCCCCCTCAGCCCCGGGCTGGGACCGCTGCGCAAGCCGCAGGCCTACTCCGCCAAGCTCCAGATAACGGAGAGCCAGCAGCGTCACGCAGCCAGCCTGGAGCGCCTGGTTGCCGCAGAAAGCGAACCTCGGCCTTTGTTGGGCCAGACGCGCCTGCGCTCTGCCAGTCTCCTGCGCTGGATCATTGCCCTGGTGTTGATCCTGGCCGCCGGTCTGCCGCTCGCGACCGGTATCCAGACCGTCCCTGGGGCTGTCTATCCTTCTGAGTTGAACACGACCAGAGACCTGATTAACGGCCTGAGAGCCAATCCGCCGGTCCTCCTGGTCTTCGATTACGAACCGGCGCTCTCTGGCGAGCTGGAGGCTGCAGCTGCGCCTGTTCTCGAACACCTGCTCTTCACCGTTCGTGCCGCGAACAACGGCGGCACGCCGGTGCGAGACGGCAAAGGGCCTCGCCTGGCGATACTCTCCACCTCGCCAACCGGCCCGATCCTGGCTGACTCTTTCATGAAGAGGATCTCACCCCCGCCGGAATATGTAAACCTGGGCTATCTGGCTGGAGGCGCGGCCGGCGTGCTCGGTTTTGCCGAGGACCCGCCTGCGGCTGCAACTTACACCCTCGAGGGCGCCCCCGCTTGGCAGACGCCGACGCTCCAGGGTGTCCAGAATCTAAGCGATTTTGCCGCCGTTCTCGTTTTGACCGATAACGCCGACACCGGCCGCACCTGGATCGAACAGGCCGGGCATTACCTGAACACTGCGCCGATGATCTTGGTCATCTCTGCACAGGCGGAACCCATGATCCGGCCTTATTATGATTCGGGACAGATCAAGGGCTTGGTGACCGGCTTGGCGGGTGGAAAGGCTTACGAACAGGCCAATGAACAGGCCTTCCAGGGCGTGGGACTGGCGCGGCGCTACTGGGACGCCTTCAGCGCCGGACTGTTCCTGGCCGAGATGATGATCCTGGTTGGCGGCTTGTGGAGCGCAATCGCTGCCTGGCGCGCCCGCCGGAGCACCGTCCGTGCCGCCCTGGCCTGGCCGCCAGGACAGGCGAGCAACGGCGGCACGCCGGTGCGAGACGGCAAGACAGAGGAAGGGGCGTAGCGATGCCTGACGGGATAAATCTGGATTTCGTCACGGCCATTATGAGTTTCATCTTCACGCTGCTGATAATGAGCTACCTGGTGGGTGATAACCCACTCTTCCGGCTGGCAATCTATATCTTCATCGGCGTTTCGGCCGGATACGCGGCTGCGGTGGCCTGGCACCAGGTGCTGTGGCCTAAGCTCTTCATGCCCTTGATCTACGGGGATACACTTGAGCGCGCCCTGGCCCTCGTTCCACTCCTTTTAGGGATGCTAATGCTCATGAAACTCTCGCCGCGCACGGCCCGCCTAGGCAACCCGGCCATGGCCTTCATGGTCGGCGCAGGCGCGGCGGTAGCGGTGGGCGGCGCGGTGTTGGGCACGCTCTTCCCGCAGACCCAGGCCTCGATCAACCTCTTCGACCTCAAAACGGGAGGCAGCGTTTCCGAACGCATCTCTGAGGCCAGCATCATCCTGGTCGGCACGCTGACCACACTGGTCTATTTCCACTTCAGCGCCAAAGCCACCCCAAGCGGCCCACAGGGCAGCCGCCTGGTAGATATCTTGGGCGGGATCGGCCAGGTCTTCATCGCGATCACTTTTGGCGTCCTGTTTGCGGGGGTCTACGCCGCCGCCATGACCGCCCTGGTCGAACGCCTGAGTTTCTTGTTGAGTTTCATCGCATCTTTTTTCTAGACGGTTATGTCTACCTCGCTGGTTGACGCAGACTCCCTCATGGCTGTAGACGTTGGTGCTACCACGACGCGCGCCACGCTTTTCGACGTGGTCGAAGGGTATTACCGCTTCATCGCCTCCGGTCAGGCAGCGACCACTGCCATCGCGCCGTTCAAAAACGTCGGCGAGGGTGTGCACCAGGCCATCGAGAACCTGGAGGCGATCACTGGCCGGACCTTGTTGGATGCCAACCTGCGCCTGATCATCCCCTCACAGGGCGGCAGCGGCGTGGATACGTTCGCGGCCACCATTTCAGCCGGGCCGGCCATCAAAACGGTTGTCGTCGGCCTCCTGGCAGATGTCTCCTTCGAGAGCGCCCAACGGCTGGCGCGTACCACTTACACACGGGTGGTCGAGACCATCGGCATGAACGACCGGCGCAAGCCGGAGGAACAGATTGACAACATCTTGCGCCTGCGCCCAGATCTCATCCTGGTTGCTGGGGGCACCGACGGCGGCGCCACGCGCTCGATGCAACGAATCCTCGAAACCATCGGCCTGGCCTGTTACCTGCTGCCTCCAGATAAGCGTCCGGCGCTCTTATTCGCAGGAAACCAGGCGCTGGCCCCCGAAGTCAAGGCTTCATTCAAGACGCTGACTGCCTCCTTGAGCATCGGCGCGAACCTCCGCCCCACACTCGAAACCGAGGACCTGTTGCCTGCTCAACGCAGCCTGGCCGATCTCTACGCCCACATCCGCATGAGCCAGATTGGCGGCGTGGAGGAACTTGGGGCTTGGGCGAGCGGCAACCTCATGCCGACGGCCTATGCCCAGGGACGCATCATCCGCTTCCTCAGCCAGGTTTACGATCCCCGCAAGGGCATTCTAGGCGTTGACATCGGCGCCTCGGCCGCCACGGTGGCCGCCTCGTTCAGCGGCGAGCTGACGCTGGGAGTCTATCCGCAGCTTGGCTTGGGCGAAGGGCTTTCCGGTTTGCTGGAGTACACCAGCCTGGAGGATATCCTTCGCTGGCTGCCGCTCGACATCCCAGCTGACGTGGTGCAAGATTACCTCTACCAGAAATCGCTTTATCCGGCATCAATCCCGGCCACGGTCGAAGATCTGGCGCTCGAACAGGCCCTTGCCCGCCAGACCCTTTACCTGGCGATGAACGCGGCGAGCAAAGACTTCTCTCGTCGCGCCCAGCGGCTGGCGCCCGGCATGACTCCTTATTTCGAGCCTATACTGGCCGGAGGCAGCGCCATAACCCACGCGCCCACGCGGGGTCAGAGTCTGCTGATCCTTCTGGATGCCATCCAGCCGGTCGGGGTCACCACATTGATCCTGGATCAGAATAACCTGCTGCCGGCCCTGGGCGCGGCCGCTAACCTGAATGCGATCCTTCCAATCCAGGTGCTCGAATCGGGCGCCTTCCTCGGATTAGCGACTGTCGTCGCGCCGTTGTCATCCTCCCGGCCAGGAACGCCCGTTCTGCGCGCCCAATTGGTCTACGAGAACGGCAACGAGAGTCGGCTGGAAGTCAAGCAGGGCGCGCTGGAGATCCTGCCCTTGCCCATCGGCCAATCGGCCCGCCTGGACCTCCAACCGCTCCGCCACGCCGATGTCGGCTTTGGCCCCGGCCGCGGTGGCAGAATAACCGTCAGCGGGACGGTGATGGGCGTGATCGTGGATGGGCGCGGCCGCCCGCTGTCCTTCCCCGCCGACCATGCCCTCCGGCGCGAGCTGCTCAAGAAATGGCTCTGGATGGTTGGAGGTTAGGCCCGATGCTCGCTCCCGTTGCCCACGTGTTGCCCCTCACCACCCTCCGCCGCGAGCGGCTCCTACCCATTACTGGGCGGGTGGTGGCCCGCCTGGATCAGAAGGTCACGCCTTTAGACGTGATCGCGGAAGCCAATTTTGGGCAGGAACATATCTTGCTGGATGTGGTGGCCGGGCTGGGTGTCTCGGAGGAGACTGCCGACACGCTGGTGCAGGTGCGGACTGGCGAACGCGTCGAAGAGGGCCAAGTTGTTGCGGCGCGCGGCGGGTTATCTCACAAAAACGTCCGCGCACCGAGCAGCGGGCGTGTGGTGGCGGTTGGCAGCGGTCAGATCCTGCTGGAGGTCGGCGAGGGAACGTATGAGCTGCGCGCCGGGCTGCCCGGGGTCGTCACCCGCCTTATCCCGGAACGGGGCGCAGAGATCACGATGAACGGCGCCCTCATCGAGGGCGTGTGGGGCAACGGCCGCGTGGATGTAGGGCTGATGTTCCCCTTGCTTTCTTCTCCCGGCGATCCGTTGACCGCCAGCCTGATAGATGTCAGCCTGCGCGGCTCGGTGCTGTTATGTGGCACATGTAGAGACGCAACCGCCTTGCGGGCGGCAAACGAACTGCCGGTGCGCGGCTTGATCCTAGGCAGTATCTCATCTGCGCTGCTGCCGTTCGCCATGCAGGTAAGGTACCCGGTGGTGGTGCTCGACGGGTTCGACCGCCGGGCGATGAACGCAGCTGCTTACCGGCTCCTGACCACCAATTCCAAGCGCGAGGTGACGGCGAATGGAGAACCTTACAATCGCTACACTGGCGCACGGCCTGAAGTCATCATTCCCCTGCCCGTTCCCGAAGAACCGCCGCAGCCGCGCCATGTGAAGACCTTTGCCTCCGGCCAGCAGGTGCGGCTGGTTCGGGCTCCTGAGTCCGGCCGGGTGGGCACGCTGATGACGCTGCTGCCGGGTTTGACGGCCATGCCCAATGGCTTGCGCCTGCCGGCCGGCGAAGTGCGCCTGGAAGGCAGCGAACAAATCACCGTTCCACTGGCCAATTTGGAAGTGCTGGGGTGATATACTGCTTCTTGCATAAATTCATAAACTTGCATGTGCTGAAATGCTCGCAAATTACAAGAGTTTGGTTTACCAATCTACGCAGTACCCTGTAATTCAAACAAGGAGGAAGCGATGTTAGACCAAAGCGACGATCTCAATCTGAGTGGCGATTCTACGCCTCCCTTGAAGGAGGAATCTAATAATCGCACTTTCATCATCGCGGCAGGCATCCTGGCGGGCGTTGTGTTCTTATCCATCGCTTGCATGGCTGCTTACGCGCTGGTTATCCTGCCCCGGCAGAAAGCTGCCACCGCTGCACATGAGGCGACCATCCAGGCACAGAATGCGCAGGTCGCTCAAGCGATGACCCAGACGGCTGAGGCAGCATTCTGGACGCCGACCGCGCTCCCCAGCCCCTTGCCGACTGCAACCAGTACGCCACCCACCCTCAGCCCGACGCCGGTGGTGGCCCTGGTGACTGCCGCCTCGACCGCGACCTCGACGCTGAATCCTATGGCCCTCCTGGGCCTCCTCGCAACCCAGACAGCCATAGCCAATAAGACGGCGGCCGCCATGGTCACGGCGACTGCCCTGGCGAGCACAGGCTTTGCGGACGAGTTCGGCCTTCCGGGATTGATCGTCCTGGCGGTGGTGCTGGTGGTAGTGATCCTCCTGGCGCGGCGTTTGCGCGCCAGGCCAGCGAGTTAGGAAAGAATAGAGGGCAGAGGTGGTAGGGCGGGTTTTCTTACTCGCCAAGTAAGTCTATTAATTTAGTAGGGGCTGTCCCAAAAGGGGCAGCCCCCTTCGCGAAAAGGGGAAAATGTGATTCAATAGGGGCATGAAAAAAGGAAAAGTGACCTTCAAAGCCTATACGATGAAACAACCGAGTCTGCTGCCTCCTAA
>Ga0315279_10006341_pt1 | contig 14956 bp, 15 predicted proteins | sample YL17G06_20_MG_FD_203694 | JGI IMG/M metagenome (GOLD analysis project Ga0315279, IMG submission 203694) | Sediment microbial communities from Yellowstone Lake, YNP, Wyoming, USA - YL17G06_20 | ecosystem: Environmental > Aquatic > Freshwater > Lake > Sediment | place: USA: Wyoming | collected... | reverse complement strand
ACTACTTCATGAGGGAAGAAAAAATGGGCGTAAAAGAAATGATGGAAATTCCAAGCGGCAGGAAAGGCCCTAGACGAAATTTCTATACGAAGACTGGAAAGGCCATGGGTCAGAAGGGGCTAAGGAAGGCGCGAAATTTTTGGGAAGAATTAGGATGTGAACTAAAACAAGAAGAACGAACTGTCAAAAAGATAATCCCAGAATACCAGGGAGACTAAAATCTTTCAAACATCGTTCCGGTGCTTGGAGGAATGGCATGAAAAGACTGTATGTTTGTGGAAGCTTCAGGTTCACCAGAGAGATGGAGGAGTTGGAAGCTAGGCTTAAGGAAGAGAACGTTGAGTATCAGATATCAAAGAGAATGGGCAGTGGTGGGATTCTGGAGTGCCTGAAGAAAATCGATGACGCAGATGCTGTCTACGTCGTCAATCCGGAAGGCTACGTTGGAAAGAGCGTGTCCATTGACATAGGATACGCATACGCAAAAAGCAAGTCGATATACGTCCTGCACCGAGTGGATGACCCACCAGTGATGGACTTGGTGAATGCTGTCTTGTCTCCGAAATCGTTAATTGAGGTTCTCAAGAAAGGTTCTCTCTCTAGGATATGAGCTGAGAAACGTGCGCGTTAACCAGAAGAGAGGCATTATCCGTCAAAAGGAGCGCCCGAAAGTGTTGGAACCCCTTAGAGTACTGCCAGTCTTGGTTTGCAGAAAGGGCCAAGTCAAAGGTAACTTCATGGAAGAGAAACTGAAGCAGCTCAAGAAAAACCTGAAATCAGACGTTCATATCTTGAAGCCTGCTGTTATCAATGAAGAGAAGGACGTTTCACTTCTGGAAAAACGGCAGGACAAGGCAGAAGCAATACTTCTGTACAGACCTCATCTAGGTCTAGGTGACTGCCTAATCAGAACCTCAGAATTCAACCTTCCCACAATAATCTTCAACGATGAAGGATTGATCTGCAACCCGTTAGACGCGCTGGAATACGTTTATCCCAAAGAAGGCGTCTGGGTTGCCATAGATTACCAAGACTTGAACGATTACTTAACTGCCCTTTCAACCAGGAAAAAGCTGAGCCAAACAAGAATCTTGATTCTAAACGCGGACTACCCACACTGGGAAAGATTCCTCTGCCGCATCCGCGGAGGCCAAGAAACAATCAAAAAGAAACTTGGGATAGACTTGGAGTACGTGAAAAGCGACGATGTGGTAAAAAGATGGAAAAACGTAGATGAGAAAACCGCAAGCCAACTAGCGAAAAAATGGATCAAAGGAGCAGAAAACATCGTCGGAGCCGAAGAAAAAGACGCCGTTTCAGCTGCAAGATTGTACATAGTAATGAAAGACTTGCTCAAAGAGAAAAAAGCCCAAGCCTTAACCATGGCATACGGTGACAACCCGCTGCCTGTCCCATGTGTTGCCTACACTAACCTGAGAGATGAAGGAATACCCGCAGCTTGCGAAGCAGACATCGACTCCCTCCTCTCCATGACAATCATGCATTACGTCGCAGACAAGCCAAGCTTCATGGGCAACATGTTCATCGACCTAGCCGACAAAAACCTCATCATCAGCCACTGCGTATGCCCACGAAGAATGCAAGGATACAACACCAAACCGGCACCTTACATGCTAAGACCTTACCACACTGAAAAATTCACAGGCAGCATAACAGCTTTCGTCAAAATGAGAAAAGGCCAAGAAGTAACGTTGTGGCGCCTCAGCGGCGATCTCAAAAGCATGTTGATTACAAAAGGGAAAATCGTCGATAGCACAGAATACAAAGGCGAAACTTACTGCAGAGTAAAAACAAAAGTGAAAATCAACAATCCAAGAGAGTTTGTCCACAAGGCTTCTGGAAATCATCACCTGATAGTCTACGGCGACTACACAGACCAATTAAGAAAGCTCAACGAAATCCTAGGCATAACCACGATAGAAGTATGAACACGCGCTTTTCCACGCGGCTCACAGTTTATCAACTGGACACACTCTTGCATTGCTCACACTCACAGTCAATAGTGCGACCACTTGCGACGTTTCTTTTTATGGCCCATTCCAAAAGAGGTATAATTGATTTTCTGAGTTCTGTACCGTCCTTTGTGAGTGAGTATTCAACTCGTGGAGGTATCTCAGCAAAGGATTCTCTCTCAATCAAGCCCTCCCTTTGAAGCTCTTTGAGCCTATCTGAAAGGGTCTTTGGGTTGATGCCATGCAACGCTTCCATAAGTCTGTTGAACCTCAACCTTCCATAAGTACCAATGCCATTGACAATAAGAAGGGCCCATTTCTTGCTGATGACACCCATAACGCCTTCAAGCGGACAGAAACAAAGATCGTCACGTACATTGGTCATAATTACTTTCCCTCTCGAAATCAACTATCCAGCTATAAACTTTACAGTTTAAGTACTTTACTTTTCATAGTTTAAACGTGCAAGTAGTTGAGTGTGAATGGTATTAAGATCCCATCATCTTATGTTGAAATCAGTCAAGAAGAAGTGAAGACTGTGCGCACAATTAGGCGAAGAAAGACCTTAGGAGATAAACATGGAGACATTAAGAATGCAAGAAAGACGTGGGACGAGCATGCTGACAGATATGATGAGTGGTATGAGACTTTTAAGGGCGCTGTTGAAAACCATGTGGATTGGGAACTGCTAAAAAGACATCTCCCCAGAAACAGGGATGCAAAGATCTTGGATGCTGCTGGAGGGACTGGGAGGATTACACTCCCTTTGGCGAAGATGGGTTACTCAGTCACTCTATGTGACATCTCTCCCAGGATGCTGAATGTGGCAAGGCAAAAACTGCTCAGAGCTGGAGTTTTAGACAAAGTGGAAATTCATGAGTGCGATGTTCGCAAACTTCGATTTGCTGACGAGAGCTTCGATTTTGTCCTCTGCTGGGATGGAACGAGCGAAGCCGCAAAAGAGCTAATACGAGTGACTAGAAAAGGAGGAAAGATCTCGGTATATCTAATGAACAAATGCGGCGTTGCTATTAGGGAGTTCCGTGAAAACCCCGATTCTGCTATTGCTCTACTTAGATCAAAGTCGAATTACGTCTTCCATCATGGAGAGAAATGCATGGCTGTTAGTGTGGAGGAGGCTAGAGAGCTGTTTGAGAAGGTAGGAATCAAGGTTATCGAGATTTATGCCGTTTGTGGTGTACTGGATTCACTCTCAATTCAGAAAAAAATCCAAGAATCTCGCAGTTGGGATGACGAATTCTTCAAACGGACGACCGAGATGGTATTGAGATTGAGTAAAGAGCCTTCGGCTAAAGGATTGTCAAGACACTTGGTTTTGTATGGAGAGAGGATTTAGCGTGCACTTAGGAGCATTTTCGAAACTCGCCGCGCACGAAGAGAGAGCTGGAGGCTTCTCCATTCTCATGTCATGTCGCTGTTTTCATCCACAAATTCTTTTGACTATTCGCAAAGCTAGAAGGGTGATCCACCTTGAAGGTTGGTCTTTTTGTCCAAAGTCAAAATCAGACCAGATTTTAACGGCTGATTCGGGGGTAAACCTTCCTTGGTTGTCTCGTTTTGAGAGAAGTAGGTTGACCATTTCTGATTCCTGAAGCCTTCGCTTGGCGTATTCAAACTGAGACAGAACATCCAGAAACTTCAAGATCTTGTAGTCTGTGAATGGGTATTTCAATTTCTCCCAATCATTTCCAACTTGACTATCATGACCAGCATATCTCATCTTCCCCCTGTTTTCCCAGCACCCGAAAAGAAAATCAACTCCCCTCAGGGCAACTTCACTGTTTCGAAGTCTAGGGTTTTGGACCAATGCTCCAAGCACAAACATAGTGGCCATTGCACAACTGGGTTCCTTTTCGCGCGGCCCACCAATCTGACCTGTGTTCTTGCACCACCATCCACCGTCACGTCTTTGTCTTCCTACAAGCCAATCATAGGCTTTTTGCACTCTCCGATCTGAGAGAAGCCCGACCTTCACCAGAGACTCTGTGAGAATCGCCGTGTGGCAATCGTAAGGAAGCCTAGGATCAAACCCCAGAAACCCGCCATGCTCCTGTTGGATGCTGAAAACGTACTCAGTCGCTTTCACTAGCTCTTCGTCCTCGACCCTTAACCCAAAGTCTCCCAAAATTCCCAACACCCAAAGAGTCGTGTCCTTCTTCGGCCACCAAGTGTGAATATCCTTCGGAACGCCCCAGTAACCACCGAGATTCCGTTTATCCAGAATTTTCTTAATCAGTTTGTGTTCAAGAACGCTCTTTCGTGCAGTCAAAACCCTTCTGTCGCCTTCCCCTGCATCCAGAAGGTCGGTCAAAGTGCGATAGATGACCCATGGTTCGCCACTAAGCAACCAATCTGCGAGGTCTTCGTATAAGTATGTACTCCAATAATCCATAACATTCATTTCCTGACCTGATTCTTTTAACCAGTTCGGTATACGGTTCTGTTAACTTGGTGGGCGATGCTTCTCCCTGTTAACTGTCGGGTGATGGGGGCGCTTATTGTGCATCAAATCTTATATCCTAATCTTTACACAGGGTCACGCATGGATGACACAATACAAGAGAATCAAACCGTAGATCTGCGAATAAATTCGCTTAAAGCCAACAGAAATTTCTTTTCTGTCTTGTTTACGATAGTATCAGCCATTTTGGCGATTGTAGCTGACCATTTTGCGTCTTTGTCAGTTGAACTCGGTGTAGCAGTGGTATTGTTGAGCGTGACTCTAGTATTCATGCTCTTTGGGCTATTCGCATTAACAGATAGCCTCCATTTTTACTCCAAGTACATAGAGTATCGATATATGTGGTGCGAGGAAGTCCACGGACAAGCATACAAAGGTGAAGAGGGTAAAGGGAAAGCCACAGAGACCCTGAAAAGAGCTTTAGAAGCTGACGATATAGGGTATCACTACCTGAAATATGGAACTGTGACCCTCCTGTGGTCATTTGCTTCCTTTATACTGGCTCAGAAATTGTTTGAGTATTGCTATGGGTTGATTCTGTTCTTTTTAGTCGGTGCTTTCTTGACTTTCATGATGGTAAAAACGTACAAGGATACCCATCATCGAAAAAGTTGGCGCAAGACCTTCAAAAAATACTTCATAAGGAAACCTCTCTTTCCTTCTTAGACATTGAGGCATTCTGTATCATTGTCAGCCATTTATTTTCACCTTCAACTTCTATTCCACATGCTTCGGCTGGTGTTTTGCCTTTTAAGGCTTCATGCTCTCTTATGTAATTGTGAAAGATTTGGTAGCCCGAGATGATTGGCGTATCTATCTTTTTTAATCCTCTCATTACTTTTTCTCTGTCTCTGACTTCGCCATCCATTCTTTCCATTTTGTTATTGTTATGGTCGCCTCTCAAAGTTATGTGGCGAATATGTTTTGTTCTTGTTTCGATTTTATGCGTCCAAAATCCCTTCTTGTAAGCATCATGGTATGCACGCAAACCATCCGTTATTAATGTCATTGGCTTCTTTCCAGCAACCTTTTGACCCAGTTGGAACAGTCTTCTGGCATCATGCTTGTACTTTGTTTCTGCAACTTCTTGAGCTATCCAAAACCTTGTTTCATCATCCATCAAAGCGAACAGATACTTCATGTCACCCTTGATCTTCACGTATAGCTCATCTGCTCTCGACGTGTCGCTGACGTTTGGTGTTATCTTGTCACCATAGACTTTCATCAAAGCCACGTACTTGTTTATCCACTTGTAGACAGCTACATGGCTAACCTTCACTCCCTGCAATCGCAAGAATTTCTGAACATTCCTCAGCGATTCTCCTGTGAAGTAAAGCTGCATGGCTGAAGTGATAACTTGAGGAGAAACCCGCATCCCTTCAAATCCTAGATTGATTGAGAACCGCTTTCCACAACCCCTGCACAAGTATCTCTGAATATCACCGTACTTGTTGTGTCTTCTAGCATCCTTCACGATTTTCTCCGACGCACAAAAGATGCAGGTTAAGCTGTCAAGAGGCTGAATCACTAGGCTCCTGCTAACTTGCTCTCTCATTTTGAGGCTGAACTCTACAGTCCAAATATGTTTACACTTCACGCCACGAAAACGATGATCTGGACATTCGCATCGCCATTCATCTTCTGAAAGACATACAGCATATTCGCCGTTTCCACTTTGGGAAAGAACACGATAAGTGGTCGCATCAATACGACTAATCTGATTCTCCTTTCCCTTCGCAATCTCTGAACCCTTCCACTCCCTTGAATTTTCGAGGTTTTCCATTTTCATCACCTTGTCATTATACACTTATACACATAACCACACTGTTCTAGTTAAGTTGTGTGGTTAAGGGGCAAACCATATAAGGGGAGAGGCACACAAGAGTGAAAGGGAATAGAAAAATGGCAAGAATGGACATAATCATACCAGACGATCTAGAGAAACAGTTCAGAGAAGAAGTGTTTAAAAGGCTTGGCATGAAAAGAGGTAACATAACTTTAGCTGTTCAAGAAGCAATAGAGCAGTGGATAGAGAAGGGAGGGAAGAAGAGATGAATCAAACCCAAACATCAGAGATTGTGATTATTTCTGTTGACGAGATAAAACCAAGTCCCTATCAGCCAAGGTTAGACTTCGACCTAGAGGAGCTGCTCGCCAGTATAAAGCAATATGGGATTCGAGATCCCTTAAAAGTCAGGAAGGTGAAGGATAATTGGGAGATAATCGACGGAGAGCGTCGATGGAGAATTGCCAAGCAAGAAGGCATGAAAACAGTTCCTTGCTTAATATTGAACTATGATGACGAAGAGGCTGATGCTTTAGCTTGGAGATTCAATACAGAACGGAAGGACTATTCTCTTGAAGAAAAAGCAAAACACTTTAAGAAACATCAGGACGACAGGATGAATGCCGCAACAATAGCCAGAATACATGGTTTTTCAGCAACGTTGAGTAGTATGTACTTATCTATCTTCAAACTTCCTGAAGAATACCAGAATTATCTTTGGTCAGGCGAGTTAGCTTTCCAAAAATACGAATATCTTTATCATAAAGGTTTAATGAAGTCTTTTGAGTACTCAAAAGATGTTTTTAGAATTATAGATAAAGCCCTTGAAAGCCATTTCACTCAAAAGGAATTTGAGGGTGTCACAGAGGACTATTTTAGAGAATTGGAAAAACGACAAGTTGAAGAAGCCAAGAAAAATGCTGTCCAATTGCAGTTTTCTCAGGTCAGAGAGGAACCAAGACGGGAGACGTTTGCAAAGCCTGTAGTCAAATCTCCTGAAACACCTGAGGACTTTGAGAGAGCGGCAGAAACTTTGATGCAAGAAGCTGAGAGGCGCAAGACGCATGAAGAAAAGGACGAGGAGAAAAGGCAGGAGCTAATAGCTCGCGCACGAAAACATCTCAACTCTGTGAAGAGAAAGCTCAATGGAGCAAGCGAAGTCATCAATGTAAGCAGTTTCCGTGAGCAACTCATTAAATTGGAGAAAACCTTAGAGCAAAATTCCTCTGAGGCGAGAGAACAGTTAATGATCCTAGGCAAGAAGATAGATGAAGCGAAGGGACAGCACCAGAAAGAAATTGAAGAAGAGAAAAGAAGAACTAACGCGGAACAGGAGAGACATCGACTAGAGGAAGAAATGAAAAGCAAACTAGAAGAAGAGAAATATCGGATAGAGGAAGAAGCTAAAGAGAAAGCAAGGAAAGAATTAGTTGAAGATACGGATTTCATTAGAGCGTTAGTGGACAAGGAATATTTGAAACAGAAACCTCTCAGTGCCGAAGCTCCGTTACAAGGCAAGGACTTAGAAGATGTAGTTATGCGGGGACTGGGAGCCTCTATTCCTGCAAGCAAAATACCAAGAGCAAAAGAAATTATCAGAGAAGAAATAAAGTCACTTCAGAAAAGACTGGAAATATTCCCTCAAAAAAGTGCTATGCTAGAGCCGAAGTTTGAGCAACTAAGACTTATGGAAGACAGAGGAGTAATACCGTATACGATTTGGGATTTTCAATATAGAGATAATTATGGAGGTGATAAGGACTTTCATGGCAACTGTTCTCCTCAAGTAGTTGAGCAATGCGTATGGCGCTTGACAAATGAAGGCGATTTGGTTTTAGACCCTATGGCTGGCTCTGGAACCACCCTAGATGTTTGCAAAAGATATAATAGGAAATGCATTGGATACGACATTAAGCCACCATCGAGCAGAACAGACATCATTCGCAACGACAGTAGAAAAATCCCCCTAAAGGATGAATTTGTTGACATGATATTTATTCATCCACCATATTGGAACTTAGCATATTTTACGAAGGCTGAGGAAAGGCTCCCCGATTTATCTAGGGCTAAATCAGTACAGGAGTTCTTAGATATGCTTAAACAAGTCTTTCAAGAGTGTTATCGGACATTAAAACATGGCAAATTCATGTGTGTTTTGCTTGGCGACGTAATAAGAGAGGGAAGATTCATTCCATTATGTAGAAAGGCGACAAATATGGCAGAGGAGATAGGCTTTTTAGACTATGGATGCGCGGTGAAACTTGCACATGGAGAGGTGAGCAGAAAGAAGTCAGGTGTAATAGTTGCCGAACCTGTTTACACAGATAACTTAAAGATAAGTCATGACCTAGTAATGTTCTTTAGGAGAGGCTAGCTTTGAGCGAATTTGACCCTGAGTTTTGGAAGAAGAAATACGCTTCTGAATGGAAAAGAGGAAAGGATAGGGTAAGATACGTAAGAGAACAGTTGGAGAGTGGATTCCCACAGCTTATTACCAAGAAAGGCTTTCTTGCTGAACGAAATAATTATGTGAAAACCAGCCCTAAGGAGAAGCACGAACCTAACCTAATGTTATACTTGGGAAAATCAATCGTATGTGACATAGAAGTATCTGGAACATACAAAGAAGTAAAACCACCAGGAGACATCTGGATTCTACAAGGCAAATTTGTTCATGCTATGAACCTTAGAAAAGATAGAGAGACATGGTTCTACATGGTCTATCCGAATTATGAGTATGTTCTTAGCTTAGATTTGATTGAGCGTTTCAAAAACAATACTGAAGTCTTTGAACTTAAAGCGGGGGCTCTTGAAACATATATTAAAGTTCCATGTGAAGAAGCATATCAGAAAAATGTTTTATTTGGTTGGATAGACAAGAGAATCAAACAAATTAAGTGACCCCTCGATTCGCACCATTCAACCCATGGCAAAGCAATCAACTGAAACAGAACAGACCAAACGAAATTTTACAAGGGAAACAACCAAACAAAGACTTTACGACCAGAAATGGCAAAGCTTAATTTGTAGTGGTCAGCAGAGGATTCAAATTCCCAACACTAGTTATATGGAATAGGACTCGGCATGACAGAAGAGATAGAAAACAAAAACACCGTTAGCGGACTAAGCCTGATACTTGAAGAGTGGAAAGTCGTCATTGAAACGCAAATGCATTTTAATCAGATGCTCATGCAGATGCGAACAGCAGCAATTAGTATTGTCTTAGCTGTTTTTGGAGCTGCTGCATATTCATTACAGTATAACAAGCTATTCTTGACCTTAGGTACATATCATTTTCATGCGGCAATTATCATAATGTTGTTTGGTCTTGGAATGCTGGTCAGCGTATCTTGTCTTGACTATTTTTATTATTTCAAGATGCTTCTTGGAGCAGTTGAAAGAGGGTATCAAATTGACGAGGCATTCAAGAACAAGATAGATGGGTACAAGGTCTTTGGCATGACAACGCTGATACGTGATTCTGTAGGTGACCCAGTGGGTAAAACTAGGCGTTCAGCAATACTTGTTTGGGCTTTCTATGGCATTATGTTGGCTTTGGGCATCGTGTTCATCATATGCATCCTCTTAGGCTATGCACCGACTTTGAGTACGACTTAAGCGGTGGCATACAAATTGAATTTGGGATTTGATATAGATGGTGTAATTTCGGATTTTGTTGGAACATTTGCGAAATTAGTCAAGAAATATTACAGAGTAACAATGACTGAAGCAGATGTTCACTGCTTCGATCTGGGTTTAGTTCTCGGCATTAGTAAGGAAGAACGAAATAAACTCGTTAGAGAGACTTTACAAAAGAATCTTGCTTTGAATGTGGGTGCGAGAGAATCGTTAAACAAATTGCATTTGGCTGGACATAGAGTCGTGTTGTTGACTGCGCGTTCCCCTGACTTGGGCGAAGTCACAGCAGACTGGCTGAAAAGAAAGCGCATTCCTTACTCGAAACTGATTCAACTGGACGAAGGGAAAAAGCATCTTGCTAAAGTAAGTCTTGATCTTGTAGTTGAAGACAATCTGGAAAACGCAATAGGTTGGTCTGAAAAAGTGAGAAACATATTGATATATGACCATCCTTGGAATCAGTCTCTTAATGTCAGAGGCTTATTCAAACGAGTACATAACTGGAACGAGATAATGAAAGAAATTGAGCTATTGGAACGCAGCTTCTCTTGAATGGTGATTATCACCCGACTGTTAACAGGGAGATGCATCACCCGTCAAGTTACCAGAACCCGGTATACTTCTTACCTAGACTGTTTCCAGCTGCTGCTATGGCTCTTTACTAATCAGACACCCCCAGAAGAATGAGAACTCGCCATGGGTCAAAGTTGAATCCGAAGAGTTTCTCATCAGCGCGCGCCGTACTACAACAGAAAAAAAGGAGTTGCAGGAGATGTCGCCACTTGATGTCGGGTTAAAATCATCCTCTGCCCACCATTCGAAGGCCAAACCCTCATGCGCGGTCTGTTACAGTTAATTCTTTAAGGAATTGCATGTAGCTTAATGATAGAAGAGAGCGAATAACGTGTATGACATCATTATTATTGGCGGTGGACCAGCAGGTTTAGCCGCTGCCATCCATTCTTCGGTTTTCGGCTTGCACACGCTCCTTCTGGAGGAAGACGAGGCAGCAGGTGGAATAGCAACTAGAGCGCGTGGAATAAGTAATTATCCGGGCTTTCGGAGCAAGATTTCGGGGCTGAAACTCATGGAGAAAATGATGCGTCAAGCAGAGAAAGACGGTGCGGAGCTTCACACTTCGGAGGAGGTTGTCAACCTTTCTCTACATGGAAAAGAAAAGGTTGTAGAAACTAGACGACGCACGTATGAATGCAAGGCTTTGATTCTAGCGACCGGAGATGGAATGAAAGGTGTAGGTATGAAGTGGGAGACTTGGCTCGGTAGCGGTGTTGCTTACTGTGCAGAGTGCAGCGCACCCTTTCTTAGGGGAACGGACATAATCGTCGTTGGCAACGTCAAGGACGCTATCGAGGAAGCTTTGCAGGTAACCAAAATAGCCAGGAATGTAAGATTGGTTAACCATGCTAACATGATTGACATTAACGAGCACACTCGGGAGCAACTGGAAAAAAGAAAGGTCAGCCTGATAGAGGATTTTATGGGAAAAGAGATCAAAGGCAAACCACCGTCCAAGCAGCTCGTGTTGCATCATGTTAGTAGTTCTGCCAACAAAACATTGAGGACAAACATCATCTTTGTGGTTGGAGGCGTCAAACCGTTTGTCTCAGTCTTGCGAAACGCTGGGATAAAAACTCACAGACAAGGCTGCATCATTCTGGACGGCCTTGGGAAAACGAACGTTGAAGGAGTCTTTGCAACCGGAGGGTGCGCTTCAACGGTCAAGGACATAATACCCGCATGTGTTGGGGATGGAGCAGCCGTGGCTACGTGCGCGCGTTTATACTTGGCATATGGAAGCTAAGCGTCTTGACACCTGATCAATTTTTCGTGTTCAACGCGCATGTCTATTCCTAAATTCCGTTCTTTGAGCGTTGCAGTATTGAATCGTGCGTATGTCATCGATTACGATTATCCTGCTTCGCTTTCACGGCTCGCGAGCTGTGCAAACCCAAGCACAGCACACGTGTTGAATAAATCTATGAATGACTTTCGCGCGCTTTAACCGTTCCTACGTGACCCTTGTGCCTCAATAATCAATGACAAACTCGGGATTTTCTGTAATATAGTGTGAGGAAGAGCAGGGGCCTCATCGTTACTTTTGGCGCGCTGATTCGCGATTATGATCCCTGGCGCGTACGTGAATGTCCTTCGTGTACAGGTTGGAAATCACGATTTACTCCGGAACATTAAGTACGTTCTGTATAGGATTTGATAATGTTCCAAAACTTCAACACTAATAAATCTAATGTTCCACTTCCCCTTCTATTGGCACATTCCTGCAAATCATACCCTGAAAAAGAAAAGCGCGCGCTCCTATCGCGGCTGCAGTGCGCAACTTGATGGAAGCTTGCGAGACGTGAAAGAGCCTATGGCACTTCTTTCGCAAATCGCGCGCGTTAATATACATCTTTCAAGAAGAATTAATCGGTGTCGACCAGGCAGTCACTCAGATGCGTATTGTGAAAGAATCTGGCAATCACCTGAGACGGAAAGTTCAGATTGCCCAGCTCATGTTTATTGTGTGCGTTGTTGCACTGACGATTCTGGTCTTGATTTCGATTCCAAAAATGCCTCTTTATTTCAACGCGGGCGCCTATGAAGGAGCACGAGCGTTGGGCATGGTTCTTCCTGCAGGAGGCATGTTTTACTTTCTGAGAATGTATCGAAGTTACAGGCTTGGCGTTGAAGGGGAAGAAAAGGTTACTTCACTTCTTCAGCGTTCGCTTAACGATCAATATTTCTTAGTCAACGATGTAGTCTATTCTGACAGTTTGGGGAAGAAGCGTAACATTGACCACGTTCTCTTGGGGCCCAATGCCGTATTCGCGATAGAAACCAAGAACTGGACGCGCCTTTATTTCGATCCAACCGATCAAGCCCAGCGAAATGCCCAGTGGGTTTGGCAGACTATTGTGGACTCAAAAGTTCTTGGCGACAGGAAGTTTTGGGTTCAAGGCGTTGTGGTTTTCTTGAATTTCCTTGGAGTGCCGGACTTGAGTACTGAACAGGTTAAGGTCTCAGGTTTCAACGATTTGGTTGGTTTCATCAAGGGCTATGGACGGGACAGGTTCTCTCTGCAAGAACTGGAGTCAATGGGAGAGATTTTGTCAAAGCCCACGAGCTGACAGAACACGCTACGAGTGGCCAAACCCTTTCCTAGCGCGTGACAACTACGGCATGGATAAAAGCATAGCGCGCGAGATATCCCTTTTAAGTTTCTTCGTGGAGCATGCTTAGTAGGCGTCCCAAAAGCTTTTCGCCATCTGCGCGTAGGCCGTCGCGTTCGTATTCGTTTGTGACCCACAGTCTGATTCCGCGGATGTCTCGGGCGGTCTCTTCTGAGAGTGTTCTTTCGACGTACATGTCGTTGTAATAGATAGTTGCTGCACAAGGAACGGTGTTGGCTTGAAGGACTGATTTGTCGTAGAGGCGTGACCAGTCTTCGTATTTCGCTAGGGTTTCTGCGGCCTCTTTTAGTGGGCGCAGGTACTTGTACTCGTCGAACATCCATGGATAGACCATTTCGCCTGTGAAGAACACCGGTTTGTCTGACGTGATATCGAGTTCTGGGTATTTCATTCTGACGCGTTGAGCGGACCAGTTGGAGGCGGTTTGTTCGCAGTAGACTGATTCTTGGAGTATGGCGTAGATGGGGTTGGTTTCGAACCATAGGCTGTTTTCGAAGCCGCGCAGGAAGGTGTAGCTTACCTGTCGGTTGGCTGTGTCTCCTATGAAGGCTTGTTCGAGGAGGTAGTGGACTCGTTCGAAGCCGTAGCTCATTCCGAACAGCAGGCCGAGCTGTTGAAACCTTCTGGGTGAAAGTCTATCGCCGTTCGGCAGGTTCACCTCGTTAGACGCTAGGTGGTTGACGATTTCTTTTGCGAGCTCTACGTCCTCGTGGTAGCGTTCGTAGTAGAGCCTGTTCTTGTCGATCACGCGTCTGTAAGTGGCTTCGTAAACGTCGTCGATCGTGTGGTTCAGTGGCGGTAGCCCGCCTGTTATGACGGCTTCTTTGAGGCCTTCGGACGCAACGGACAGGTAGTGGGTTATGAGGAAACCTCCGTAGCTCTGCCCTAGGGCCGTCCACCGTTGATCCTCTCCCACAAGCTCATGGCGAATCAACTCTGCGTCTCGAACGATGGAGTCGGCTCGAAAGTTCTTAAGATAATCAGCCTGTTCCTTGGGCGCGGCGAAAGGCGCTAACGTTTGATAGTTGATGGGCGTGCTCCTACCAGTGCCACGCTGATCGAGCAGCAGCACACGGTAGTCTTGCAGCGCACGTTTCAGCCAACCGCTCTTGTTTTCAGGCCGAGGCGACTCCACGCCTGGACCGCCTTGAAAGAAGACAAGCCAAGGCAAATCGTCCTTTTCCTTCTCACTGGCAACTACCTCACGCCCAAACACAATTATCTTATCACCATTAGGTCGCATGTGATCAAGTGGAATCTTGAATTCATGATCAGTCAAGACTATTCCAGGTAGACGATGTACACAAATCCGCATGAGTGGACCTTCCTCTGACTGCCAACGGTTTAATTGTTTTTCATCGTCAAGTATTAAATGTTGCGCCTTCAAGATGTATCGCGCGTATTGGCATCATAATCACTTCTAAAGGGCAAATATGTGTTCACTCATTCTCATATCCCTAGCTTCCTTTATGTTGCTGTTCAGATTAAAGATCTCTGTCTTGGTCTTTTCCGTGAGATGTAGCGCGCTCCCATTTTCTTTTTCTGAATAACATTGTTTCATTATGGCTGCAGACGTACTCAAATCCGGCGCGACGTAGTTCTAAAATCACGATTGTGCCTTGAAACATTAAGTACGTTCAGTACATGATTTGATAATGTTCCAAAAATCCAACACTAATAAATCTAATGTTCCACTGTCCTATTGAACGACACACTGTTCAGATCTATCTAAGAGAGATAAGGTGCGCGCTGCTTGAAGTTCAGTTAGTTCAAAGTTGGTCTATTCAGTTTTCGAGATTTCTTGGCATAGTTTTTGAACTGTTGCCAAAAGTTCTCTCACATTTCCCTGCAAGTTATAGCGAATTGT
>Ga0315279_10006340_pt1 | contig 14959 bp, 10 predicted proteins | sample YL17G06_20_MG_FD_203694 | JGI IMG/M metagenome (GOLD analysis project Ga0315279, IMG submission 203694) | Sediment microbial communities from Yellowstone Lake, YNP, Wyoming, USA - YL17G06_20 | ecosystem: Environmental > Aquatic > Freshwater > Lake > Sediment | place: USA: Wyoming | collected... | reverse complement strand
TCTATCAAAATTGCAAATTACCTTAGCTCAATTAATTAAGACCTTCCCGAAATACAAAATCGAAGCCCATAAGAAATATAAAGCCGAGCATCCTTCTCAGCAGTCTTCAGGAGAATACGCCTTCCATTCCAAAATTAAAGCCTATGATAAGCAGATTGCAAAAATACGGGGGGAACTGAGTGTTCTTAGGGAGAAGAAACTCAGTGAAATAGCCAGTCGAAAACGTGGGCAATATCCATTCAAGATTATTTGTATTGGCGGGTATTACAATGCCGGAAAAACCACATTGTTTAACGCTCTGACGGGAGCCAATAAACCAGTGAGCGACCGCCCTTTCACCACCCTCTCCAGTAAATATCAGCAACTTAAAAATCCACAATCCAAATTAATTCTCGTTGATACGATTGGATTTGTATATGATATTGATCCAACCCTGATTAAATCCTTTGAACTTCAAATATTGGATATGCAGAATGCAGATAAATTGTTGTATCTCATCGGATTGGACGATCCGGTTGATGTTATCACAACTAAATTCTCTTTTGGCCTGGAATTATTTCAGGATATAGGGGTAGATCCAACAAAAATTATCGCGGTTTTTAATAAGATTGATTTGATATCAGAAGAAACGATTGAGAAATTGCTAGAAAATCTCGAAAAACCCTTGACAGAATTACCTTATACATTTATTTCGGCCCAAAAATCCCAGAATCTTGATGCATTAATTAAATTATTTTAATTTTTTACTGCATAAAAATCAAATAGGATATTGTCAGAAAGAATTTTGGAAAAAATTTTAGATTAATAAAGATTCAGGCGCATTACATGGTCGGAGTTGTAATAGTTGGAGCGCAATGGGGTGATGAGGGAAAAGGTAAAATAACGGATTACTATGCATCGAAAGCGGATGTGGTTGCACGATTTCAGGGGGGAACTAATGCAGGGCATACGGTGGTGGTGAAGGATAAAACTTATAAGTTTCATCTTCTGCCGAGCGGTGCTATCCAAGAAAAAACAATAGTCATTGGAAATGGGGTAGTGGTCGATCCAGCAGAATTATTAGAGGAAATACGAAATCTCCAAGAAGATGGAATTACCGTTCATTTGAAGATAAGTAATGCGGCGCATGTTATCTTTCCATTTCATCGGATGTGGGATGGGATTGAGGAGAATTTAAAAGGCGAGGCAGCCGCAGGGACGACGAAGCGAGGAATTGGTCCGGTCTATACGGATAAAATAGCGCGATTCGGAGTTCAAATGAGCGATTTATTGCATAAAGATATATTGGATCAGAAAATAGAATTGATGTTGAGAATGAAAAATCAGATATTCCCGATATTCGGCGGCGAACAATTTGATAAGGATGCAATAGTCGCTGAATATTTTGAATATGGACAGACATTAAAAGAGTATATTACAGATACGGCGTTATATCTGAATCAGGCTTTGGATGCCAATAAAAAGGTCCTCTTTGAAGGCGCCCAAGGCACGCTCTTAGGAATAAACCATGGGGTTTATCCCTTTGGCACGAGTTCGGATACGACTGCAGGTGGGGCATGCACCGGGACAGGGGTAGCACCGACCAAAATTTCGAGGATCATTGGGGTTGTCAAAGCGTATCTCAGCCGTGTTGGAGGCGGACCCGTAGTAACAGAGTTAAAGGACGAGACGGGGGATAGAATTCGGGAGAAAGGCTATGAGTATGGAACGACCACTGGGCGTCCGAGACGGGTGGGTTGGCTTGATTTATTTGCAGTGAGGTATGCACATTTAATTAATAATTTTGATGGACTTGTCTTAACGAAACTGGATGTATTAGGTGGACTTGAGAAAATCAAGGTTTGCACGGATTATATGCTAGATGGGAAAAAATTACCGAATATGCCGACCGAACCCTATCTTCTTGAGAAATGTGAGCCAATCTATATGGATTGTAAGGGGTGGCCCGATTATACCAATGAAGAATGGACTAGCATTACCATAGAAGGGTATCAAGCTTTGCCAGAGCCTATGATTAAGTATATTCAAAAGATAGAAGAATATCTAGGCGTTCCAGTCATATTAATTTCGTTAGGGCCTGAACGAGATCAAACCATTGAGCTCCAAGATGTGTTCGGATAGATCCTTTTTTATTGACTATTGATATTTCGGCTTCTTTCTATCGTTTCATCTAAAATTTCAAATGTTCTGGGTGCGTCTTGGTCATGCACCACAAAAATAATTTCCCGGTAAGTAGTTACGATATCAATTAATGTGATGCCCGCTTGCGAGATTAATCCTGTCAAATGGTGAATTACACCGGGTACCTCGACCATCTCGGGGGGGGTTTTAATGACAAGAATAGAGAGATTCTCTTCGATATTTTCGATTTCATTTTTAAGATTTTTTAATAAATAATTAGCATTTTTTTTATCTAAAAGGCAGCTAATTTCGCCTTCGGACTGAAAAAGGAGAATGCGCTCACCGCTTTCCCAATTAATCTTTTTGTAAGATTCTAAAATCATATTATAACTTTTTTCCATTCTTTTTAAGGTAATATTAATCATATCATTTTTAAGGGTCAAACTAAATTTGGATATCACTTCCAAAATGTTATTTGAAAGGGGTTTCCCAATGATTTTTTGAGCATATCGTTGTATTGCGGCGATTATTGCGTTTATTTTGACCGAATTTCCAACTTCTTTTTCAACTTGATGTACAATTGTACGAGCAATTCCGGAATAGTTTGCTGCATCCATTTTGAATAAATCGTGTAGAAAAGGCCAATTATCCAATATTTTTTCGACAATTTTAGTGATATTAACTGTTTTTCCTTCCACTTTTGTCATAAGTAGTCACAAACTTGCAATTTCTTGCTCATAAGTGAAGTTCAATTCGTTTTAATTAATTACCATTAATAGTTTTTAAATAACTTAATTTTATTTAATCTCACACATTATTTTCCTAAAATATTAGCTTAATCCTAATTTTTCCTTTTACTAAAAATTGTATAATATTTCTGGATAATAAGCTCAAATTGAAAAAGGCATTCATTTCTGAGGGCAAAAGGTCCTACCGAGATAGCCCATGCAAACTGAGGAAAATTATAATTTAGTTGTCAGAATTTTAACAAAAATTTCTTTTGTCGTTAGAAGTTAGTCAAAATATTTAAATGAGCAGTGCCTATTCTACATTTTAATCAAATCCAAATAGGAGTGAAAAATAAGTGCTTAGATTAGAAGGAAGTTTCGTTGCTTTAATTACGCCGATGAAAAAAGATGGAGAATTAGATGAAGAAGCTTTCAGACAACTGATTGAATTCCAAATAGAGCAGGGCACAAAAGGCATAGTCCCCTGCGGCACGACCGGGGAATCAGCGACTCTGTCATATACAGAACATAAAAAAGTAATAGATATCAGCGTAGACCAAGTTAATGGGCGAATTTCTGTGCTTGCAGGTACTGGATCTAATTCTACTAGTGAAGCGCTTGATCTAACACGTCATGCAGAGAATGCAGGGTGTGATGGCGCTTTATTAATAACGCCGTACTATAATAAACCCACGCCAAAAGGGCTCATTCTTCATTTTACGACTATTGCAAATGAAACCAATATTCCATTAGTGCTTTATAATGTGCCCTCACGAACAGGATTGAATATGGAAGCGCCAACAACATTGGAACTTGCGAACCACAAACATATAGTGGGGCTGAAGGAAGCTTCAGGCAACCTTGCACAAATGATGGATATTCTAGCGAAGGCGCCCGCCACTTTTACCGTAATGTCAGGCGATGATGCTTGGACCTTTTCCATTTGCACGTTAGGCGGGAAAGGCGTCATCAGTGTAGTTGCAAATATAGTGCCAAAATTGATGTCGACATTTATGGGAAGTTTATTAGAAGGAAATTACGAAAAAGCACGAGAAGAGCATTATGCGTTACTTCCATTATTCAAAGTGCTCTTCATTGAGACGAATCCTGGGCCGTGTAAAAAAGCTGCAGAACTAATGAACTTAGTTGGAAGCGACAGTTGGTATTTAAGATCACCTCTTGTTGAGCCATCTCCCGAAAATACAGAAAAAATTCGAGCTGTATTACAGCAATTAGAACTTCTCTAAAGTTATAGAGGTATTAAAATGATAAAAGTTGCGATAGCCGGCGTGGATGGGAATATGGGAGGCTTAGTAGCAAAAGATGTACTTCGAGATGAAAATCTTGAGTTAGTTGCAGGATTTACTCTGCCCGAATCGCCCAATGAAGGCAAGGATATCGGTGTTTTTCATGGATGGAATCCTATTAATATTCCCATAACCAGCAGTGAGAAATTGACAAGTGTCTTACAAAAAACGAAACCAGATGTGTATGTAGATTTCACCACCGCTCATGCTACTGAAAAGAACTGTATTATAGTGGCAGACCAGAAGATTAAGTGTGTTATCGGTACAACTGCCCTTTCACCTGAGTTTCTGCGAAAGTTTGAGAAAAGTGTGAAACAAAACGGCACCTGTGCAGTGATCTCACCAAATATGTCTTTAGGGATAAATAGTCTGTTTAAACTCGCCGAACAACTGACAAAGCTCCTTCCGGATTATGACATTGAAATTATCGAAGCGCATCATAATCGAAAACAAGATGTCCCCAGTGGAACTGCAATGAAATTGGCACAAATTATTGCCTCAAGCCTCGATAAAGATATCGAGGAAATCGGAAGTTTTGGGCGAGCGAGGGGGACGACACCTCGGAAAATTGGTCCGGATGAAATAGGCATTCATTCGATTCGTGCAGGAGATATAGTCGGAGATCACACGATTCTATTCGCAGGTCCAGGCGAACGCCTTGAAATTACCCATAGGGCACATAGTCGGGAATGCTTTGCTACGGGAACATTAATCGCGATTAAATTTCTCGTCCAAAAAGGTCAGCCCGGGCGAATTTATTCAATGCAAGATGTTTTGGGTCTTGAATAATCTTTTTTTAATAATACCAGGAAATATAAAAAAGAAAAAAAATTCAAATTAATTTCTTTAACCGTAATACGTAGCTAGTGCTTTTACCAGGGCATCCTCAGTAACGAGTGGCTTGAAAGCTTTTTCCCAGATCGCTTTGTTCTCGTGTAGATCATTCATCCAGAGCCCCAGCTTATCTTTATACTTGGCGATAAACTCGAGCGACCACGGCAACCCTTCATTCTGTGTGATGGTACGGGAAGACCATTTCTTAATGTATCTATCGATAAATTTCTCAGACCATGGCAACGCAGGATTTCCCGTGAGCCCAGTCCACCGTGTACTACCTTTCCAATCCCATTTATCCGCATATTTCTCAATCAGGGCTTCCGTGAATGGTAATCCCGTATTCTGGCTCAGTTCCACCCAGTCCCACTTGTCTGCGTATGTCTCTAAGATTTCCTCGGACCAGACAAACGTCTTAACCTTGCTTAGCTGTTTGAAATACCAATAATCGAGATATTTTTCGAATAATTCCTCCGACCAAGGCAAGCCGTTATTCGCGCTGAGGTAATTCCAAGTTATCGGCTGCTCAAAATTTTTTATCTCGTCAATGAGCGCAGCCGTCCACTTCATGCCAGGGCTCGCCGTCAAATATATTAACGTGATATCCTCGTTTTCCGTCGCTTTGCGCACACGTTCGACCATATTTTTTGTCCATTTGACAGCAGGATTAAGCCTAATCTCCTTCCAGACCCATTTGTCCTTGTACCGTATCAACAACTCCTCTGAAAATTGTACAGACGGATTCGCGCTTAAATTTTCGAAATTCCATTTAGAGAGATATTTATCGATGATTTCCTTAGTAAACTTGATGCCTGTGTTGCTACTAAGATAATCCCAGCGCAAATAATCTTTGCAATAGTCTAGCATTTCAATGTTGGATACGATTTTTCTGTTACCGCTAAGGATATCCCAATCAAGGTTTTTCTTGTATTTATCAACAAATTCTTCCGTCCATGTGATGCTCTCGTTCATTGACAACTCGTTCCAGAGGATCTGGCTTTGGGAATTTTTCCCGAAATACTCAGATAACAACCCATCGGTGAGCGGGTAGTACCGGAGCACCATTTTTTTAAAGGTCTTAGGATTTGCCTCTATAAATGCCATTAATGCATCCAAATTCTGTGACTTTTTTGGCATATATATCATCTCAGAAAAAGAAAATTTAAAATTTTGCACACCACGTTTGGAATACCATAAGGAATTATGATTTCGAACCAGATACACTCCTTTATATTGAGTATCTTGTGGAATTGCCGGAGTATCGATAATGTGTTAACCCTCATAATTTTATTTATTATAATAGGACTTTTTAGGGAGATTGAAAAAAGAGAGGGGATTAAACGCTGAGTCCTACTTAAAGAGAATTAAGCGATTGTTTTTAAAGGAAAATCATTGGGTTCTTTGCCCTGATCAATGAACTCAATTTTCCAATTATAGAGCATTAGAGTTGAACGAACAGTAGGCGCTCTAGTACTCGCCTTTACAGCGTTCATTATGCTTGCCGTCGAACCTTTCCAAACCCAAATTTTCGAATTCTGTTTATCAACAATGATAGCTACTTGATCTGACGTAAAACCTTCTGCTTCTCGGAGTTCGTCGCCCTGAACCAAAAGGATTTTGAAGGGAATATCTTCTTGCATCCAAGTTGCATCAACAGGAGAAGCAGATGGGTTGCCAGCAGCTGGTGCAGGTGATAAGGCAGGTGTTTTAGGGATTTTTGAAGAGAGGCCCTCAATTTTTGCATCGCGCTCTTTAACTCTTTCAAATAAACCCATTGATTCATCTTTCTTTTGCTTGAGTTCTTCTGAAATTTGATTAATTAAATCATTTTTTTCTTCAATAATCCCGGAGAGAGTTTTGATTTCATTAATTTTTTCTTCAAGTTCCTTATCTTTACTTTCCAGAGTATTTTGGAGTTCTGGTAAATTCTTCAATGATTCTTCAACTTTTTCTAAAGCAAGAGTTTTAGCATTTAATTCATTTGAAATATCTTGAATCTGAGATTCGAATTCTTGAAGCTTGTTTGTTAATTGCTCATTGGTGGCTTGTAAATCACAGGCCTGTGCTTTTTCTTGATTTATTAAATTTTGAAACTCTTCTTTTTCTTTTTGAATATTTTTTAACTCAGTTTCTGTTTTTTCTAACAGATCCGAAGCATCTTTTTTTTCATTTTGTAATAAATCAAAATTCTTTTCTAAATCTACTAATTTTTCAGTTTGTTCGTTAGTTTTTTCTTCAAGTTCCATTATTTTATTGTTAGCTTCATTTAAATTAGATTTCAATTCATCTCGATGAGTTTCCGAATCTGCCAGTTCTTTCTCAAGTGCCTCTATTTTATTTTTATTATCAAGTAAAAACTGGCCTACTATTTTAATATCCTTTTCCGGCTCATCTTCTATTTTCTTCCATTCTATAACCATAAAAAGACCTTACAAAATGGCGTTCCTATCAATAAATAGAAATAAAAAGAGTTATATTTGTGTTTCTAGTAGGCGCGCTTAAAGAGAAAAAAAAGAATTAAATTTCGAGGGCGCGTCTTCCAAGAACTTTATTGCAATTTGGACATTGATCATTAAAGCCTTTTTTGAGTTGTTTCACGACTTTTTCTGGAAGTGGATAATCACAGAAGGGACATAAGTAACCTGTTGGTTCGATTGTCTTCTTCTCTGGAACTGCCTTTGCAGCTGGAGCGGCGGGTACTGGCTTCGCGGTTGGAGCGGCGGGTACTGGCTTTCTGGCTGGAGCAGCGGGTACTGTTGGTTTCGGAGTAACTTGGCACTGTGCAATTAGATGATTAATCTCTTCGAGTTTTGTGGTATCATTTAGTTTCAGGGCTAATTTTTTGGCTTGATCTAATTGTTGTTTCGCCTCCACCAATTTTTGCTCTGATAGAAGCATGTTACCTTTATTCATCAGGTCTGTTAAATTAATTCCAGTAATTTGAGTTTGAATCTCTTTAATACGCCCTTCAGTGTTTTTAATGGTTTCAACATCATTGATATTTTTCGCAAATTTAAGAACATCACTATAAAGACTCACGGCCATCTCATAATTTTCATTTTGATAACTTGACTCTGCCTTTTCGATTGTCTCAGTTATTTTATTTTGCATTGGAGTAACAGAACATTCTTTTATTAATTCATCCAACTCAGAAATTGATGCGGTTTCTTTGAATTTTAGGGCAATGCTTTTAGCTTCGTTTAAAGGTTTTAGTGCTTCATCAAACCTCTCGTCAGCTTTTAATTGCTTGCCTTGATTAAGGAGTTCATCAATTTGAATTTTTGCAGTTTCTTTATCACATTCCGCTATTTTCCCTTCGAGCGATTTGACTATATCGGATTTTTTCGCCTGTTTGGCTATTTGGATTCCTGATTGATATTGCATTTTAGCATCCGCGTAGTTACTTTGGGCAAGATAATTATCACCCTCATCAATAATCCCCTGAAGTTTATCACCTAACTCACCAGTGCCACAGGAGGCAATTTTCTGCTCGAGGTTTTTAATAATATCCTTGTCGGCTAATTGGTGTGCAAGATCCAGAGCGCTTTTATATGCGGTAATGGCATCAGCATAACTTTTTGATTGCAATTGCTCATCTGCACCTGCAGTGATTTCTTGAATTTGCCGCTTCAGTGGTGTAGTTCTACATTCTACAATTTTTTGCTCAAAGAAGCGTTGAGCGTCTTTATCACCGAGTTGGCTTGCAAAGCTTGCAGCCTCAGTATAAAATTGGGCTGCCTCTTCGAATTTATCCACTTTAAATTGCTTTTCAGCTTTTAAAGAGGCTTCTTTTAGGTTCTTTTTCAGTGGAATTTGATCGCAATCTTTAATTTTCTGCTCAAGAAGAGTAATCGTCTCTTTCTCTCCAAGCCGACTTTCCAATTCTAAGGCTTGGATATAGTTCTGTTTTGCGTCGGCAAAGTTCTCTCCCTCTAGCTGACTGTCACCTAATTTAATTAGACCTTCGATTTTTTCAGTCACAATTAATTCAGCACATTTTCGAATACGCATGTTGATATCTTTTTGGATTTCCTGATTGCCAACCTTTTTAGCCATATCGATAGCGATTTTATACTCTTTTATTGCATTTTCATAAGAACGTTGTCTAAATGATTCATCAGCATTCTGTAGGGTTTCCTGAATTCGTACACTATCTAGATTTACTGAGCATTGATTTGCCTTATCTTCAAGCTCTTTCGCATACCTTTTATCATCTAATAAAGTAGCCTTCTGTATGGCTTTTCGATAATTCGAGATAGCCTGGGCATAATCTTTATTTTGCATATTGGTGTCTGCTTGGTTCACCAAGTCAGCTAATTCACGTTTGGTAACTTCAGTTAAACTTACTTCTTGGGGAGCAGCTGGTGTAATAGGTGCAGCAGCCTTAAAGCCTTTAAGAATTTTTAGGCACTTAGGGCAAAAGGTATTTTGGCCTCTTTCAAGGACCTTCAGGCGGGGTTCAGGAATCGAGGCTTTACAGAAGGGACACCGCCCTTCCAGTAAATCAGGAGGTATTTCAGCTCTTTCTGCTTCTGATATTCCAGCTTCTACGGTATGGGGAGTGCGAAAGGCTGGAACAGGAGGTGGTTTTATTTCTATTTCAGGAGGTTTTACGGCGGCTTTAACCTCGGCTGCTTTAATGGCTTTTGGGAAACGGGAAATAGGTTGTCCTACCGCAGCGGTGGAAGGTGGTGCGACTGACGGAGGGGCAGGAAAAGGGGTCTCTATGGGAGGAGGTGTTACCTCATACGATGGAGCTTTTACTTCCATTTTAGGCATTGGAACCTCTGCAGATTGATAAAGTGTAACTTTACTAAAGAATTCAGGAGTATTAATTAGTCGATACATTAAAAATTCAAAAACCTCATGGTCCGTCCTGCAAATTTCTGCGAAATCTCGTGGCCATAAGCCCGCAATGTGATATCCCCCTGTGTCTAGGCGATTAAACAAGATCCCAAAATCTAAGTTTTCTTTGAGGGATTTTGCAATAATAAAGCCAAATTGACCCGCAATCTCCTGACCTGTAGGCAATCTGACAGTTCTCAAGGTTTCATTCAATTTATATGTTCTAACTTTTTGTATTAACTGCCCTATATCGTAAAAGAACCGATCAGCAAAAACGGTTTGCATTCCTAGAATTCTATCAGCAGCGAGAAAAACTAATGTGACATCGGTATTTGGGTCCGTTTCGCTTGCAAATTGAACATTTAACATTGTTTTTTCACCCTTTCAGTAAAAATCTTAATACAAATGATATTAAAAGATAGATCGCTTTCATTAAAGTTTGGCGTTCAAATATTATTTAAATATTTGGATAAATAATATTTGGATAAAAAAAATGAAATTCTAACATTAATTAAATATATGGAAAAATTTTATAGAACAAAATGTAGTTATTCGGACACTACAATAGACCCTATTACATCAGAAAGTTTAGGACGCTTGGGTTTTTCATCTGTATCAGTTGGATTCGCAATCTTGATTTCTGGGGCGTTATCATCAATGTTATGAAAATTTTTGCTTGGTAATGATGAATTAGATGATACAGTGAATTTACTTACATTGGAAATTATTTCCTGACTCATAGATTTTATGCTATCAGATATAAATTTCTTTAATTCGGTTAATAAGGAGGAGGTATCCATTTTACCCGTAGAAGGAGCAGGTTGGGTAGATGTTTGAGTAGCTCCTAAACTCTCTAGAACTAAATTCTTTATTTTTGCTAACAGTTGCGTTTCTGGGGGATTATTGACCTGAGAAGTTTCTGGAGCAAGTGGAGGTGTTATCTCTGCTTTTGTTTCTAATTTTGTCTTAGACAATGTCAGTAACAACGAGAGACGATCAAAAGCAAAATTGTTGGAAATATCTAAAGCTTTTAAGAGTTCCTCTGAATCTTGAAGGAAAATTGGTAATTCTTTGGTAACCCCTGTGATGATATTTTCGCAGAATTCTTTCAGTTTTATGACCCGATGGGATTGAAGGCTTTGCTCAATAATATCGGTATTAATAAGGTAAATATTTGATTCCAGCGAATCGAATAGGGACAATTGGTTCATTGCTTTATTGAAATCATCGATGAACAAGTAGTCTAGAACAATAGCGGCATATTCAAGTGCCGCAGCCCATGAATTCAATAATTTACTATTGGTTAGATGAATTTCAATAGCATGAAGAAAGTCGTTTGCATCCTCATAAATTTTAGCAATGAATTGGAGCGAGATAATGATGAAATAACGCCGCAAGGGATTTTTGATCTCTTGCTTAAAATGCACAATAAGATCTGTGAGGATTTGGATCATCTCATGTTGATAATCCTCACAAACTTTTCTATCACCTATAGAGAAGAGAATTTCATAATTCTTCTCGTAATATTTTAAGCCATTTAAAAATTTTTCGCGATCATTTAATTGAATCCCTTGAAGAATTGCCTCTTTCATCTGATTTTGGATATCTTGAATTGATCTTATGTAATTATCTTTGGTTAATAACGAATTCGGCAATTCCTCTAATTGGCCAAGTTCTTTTAATAAATTTCCTGTCTCTTTTTCGATTTCATCTAGGTCCTCATAATCCTTCTTTTGCGGTCTCATCATTTCGCTCCGAGAATTTTTAAATCATTAAAAATTGATTTGATTCTGTTTCAGATATATAAGTAACCTAAAATAATAAATAATATCTATTTATTAGGAATAAATCAATTTCTTATGACATTAATGAGCTCTGGGGTAGATACTGCGTGACGGAATTGCGAAAAATACTCATGGCAGGAATTGATAACGCTGGAAAATCCTCAATTCTTCATATATTGAAGAAGAATTATAGTTTCTTAAATAAATTAAAACCAACCAAAGGAATTGAGCGAATATCATCCAAAATTTTAGGAATTGATCTAGTTTTTTGGGATATGGGGGGGCAAGAACAATATATTCAGCAATATTTTGATAGAAAAGAATATATATTTAATGAGTTAAGCCTCTTGTTTTTTATTATAGATATTCAAGATGCTGAAAGATTTGATAAGGTGCTCTCTTACTTCGAGAGAATTGTTTCAGTCTTTCATGAACTTGATCAATCACCTAATATCATTATACTCTTTCATAAAGTAGATCCGGATATAGAATATTCTTCTGAAATCAAATTATATATCGAGGATCTTAAAAAAAGTATCTTGAAAATTGCGTCAGAATTTAAAATAGCATTCTTTAACACGTCTATTTTCAAAAGATGGTCGATTGTTGATGCTTTTTCATATAGTATTAGATCCCTTTTTGAAGAAAATGTGGCAAAAATTTCTGACTACCTAAAAAATTGGGCGGACTTTTTTGGGGCGACATCACTTCTATTAATGAGTGCAGATGACATTGTGATTAGCGAATTTTCAACAGAGAGTGAAAGTGCATCAATTTTAGACCAGTATGTCGATGAGTTACGTAAAATTTATTCATCATCCCAAAAGCCAGTTGAAATCAAAACAAATGGAGATTTCTTGACTTTGAACCCACTAAATATTAAAGATTACCTATTGTATTTAATCAAATATACTAATAATCCAAATGTTTCTGAAGAACAATTTACACAATCTATACCAATAGAAAATATTAATGAGCTTGAAGACATCCTATCGAATTTCTTTCAAAAAGCTTGATCTCTTTTGGAAAATTAGAAAAAATCTCAAAAGAGATATTTTAATAAGGAAATCTTGAATACTGATTGGTTATAATGAAATATTGGAGATAAAATAAAATACTTATATATTTAAAAAAGGATAATGCCTTCTTAGATTAGAATTAAGATTGTTCGAGGTAATTAACGTTGATGAGCATAAAAAATTTCCAAGAGAAGATTTATTCACTGTTAGTACCGGATTTAATTCGCCCGAAAAAAATTAAAGACTTAAAAGATATGGACATTGAGGTTATCAAAGGCATTCAAGATTATGCAGAGATTTTAAAAAGCGACCTGAAGATTAAAAAAATAAAAGATTTATCCAAGGTATCGCTTGATAAGGCACGCTCATTCGCACAAGATCATGACATTAAAGCTATGGATATGGAAGAATGGATAACCATCGCCAAACTCATTATGCGGGCGGAGAAATATCGCGGCGAAATCGCCAAGAAAGTTATGCTTCTGGGGATCGACAACGCGGGGAAAACAGCCATCTCAAAGACATTAACGATCAAGTATCGAGGCAACCTCCAGGCTTTTGGGCAGATGCTGAAAGACCTCCTTCCTACAAAGGGGGCAGTTCAGGACCGGCTAAAGGTCTCGAACATAAGCGTGAACCTATGGGATTTGGGGGGACAACAGCAATACAGGAAAATCTATTTAGAAGAGCCAGAGCGATTCTTTTTTGATGCAAGTGCAGTTTTATATGTTATTGATATTCAGGATGAAGAACGATTTGATGAAACAATGGATTATCTGGAGAAGATCGTAAAAATTTTCCACTTTTTAAAAGAGAATCCGTATTTTATGGTTCTCTTCCACAAATATGATCCCGAATTAGAAATGGACCCCAAATATCAAGTATTCATCAAAGATTTAACAAAACGTGTATCTGGCAGCCTCAATGAAGCAGGCTTTAGATTCCAACTAAGAAATTCCTCCGTGTATAACGATTTAACTGTCTTTAATGCCTTTACAGAATTAATTCGAATCTTTGCAAATGTGGATGTGCAGCAGACAATTAATCAAATCTTAGAAAAACAAGCGAGAGTTGTAGGCGTAGATAATTTGGTTCTATTTGATTTATCCGGAGTGCGCGTTGGAGAATATTGTCAAAGTGACGAAATCCGTGATCTTATCAATGCTTTAACAATTCAGAATCTTCAAACTCTTGTTATGAATGATGAACAGGTCGTACTGGAGTTTGAAGGACAGTACTTCAGCGCATTGCCAGTATTTTTGGAAGGAAAAACGATTATTCTAGCAAGTGTCCATGGAGATTCATCGGTGAAAGAAAAATTAGGACAACAAACCCCTGCTGAACTGGAACCGTGGCTCGAGAGTTTGATGGAATAAATCTAACTTTCGGAGGCTTTTTCTTTTTGGAATTAACAACAATTGACCTCTTTTTTTTACTTAGTTTTGTGATTTGGATTGTTTTAGGTTACGCGCTCTTCAGGAAATTTTATACTTCTATTGAGGAACTTCTTGCAACCACTGAAATTAAAAAAAGCCGAGCGATGCAATATCGAGCTGAACACGTAGTCAATACTATGAAAAATAGTGTCTTTTTCAGTATTATTTTAAGTTTAGGAATTAATTTCTTCGCATTACAAATTTATTCGTATTTTTTCAATGATGTGCCTGTTTTTTCATATAATTTTTTCCTATTCAGTATTATGATAATTCTTATTGGATATCCGCTTGGTGAAGTCGTTTATTTCACTGAGAAGGAGAATGAGGCAGAAACGCCTTATCATAAAGTAATTCGTAAAATTGCTCGAAAATTGGTTGGAAAGTTAAAAGGTCAGGGAGAAACAGCGTTTGTTTTTGCTTTGATATTTTATCTAATTCCAATAACGATTCTATACTTTGGACTAGAGTTTAATTTTTATTTTTCGGTGTTTCTCGTGTTTATAATATCCCCTTTGGCAATAATTACATATATGATCGCCTATGGAATCTTTAGGCTTTTAACATCCTTCCTATATTTGCATAATTTAAAAAATATTAAGTTTTACATAGGATTAGTGTATCTAGGAATCCTAGTCCTTTTCGAGATCTCTTTAATTAGGCAAGACAAGAATTTGATTTTATTTGCACTAAGTGCATTTCTTTTAGTTTTAATTTATTGTATAATAAAGGAATTAAAATATCGGCCTTCCGAATTGTCACATATTATCGATGATGTGACGCGACCAATTGAATGGGTTAATGGGGCTTTTCTAATTTTGGTATATGGAATATTCGGATTCCTTGGATTAAACAATTTTTCGAATCCAGAAATTCCATTTATTTTTA
>Ga0315279_10006338_pt1 | contig 14962 bp, 14 predicted proteins | sample YL17G06_20_MG_FD_203694 | JGI IMG/M metagenome (GOLD analysis project Ga0315279, IMG submission 203694) | Sediment microbial communities from Yellowstone Lake, YNP, Wyoming, USA - YL17G06_20 | ecosystem: Environmental > Aquatic > Freshwater > Lake > Sediment | place: USA: Wyoming | collected... | reverse complement strand
CCACCACCAGCACCTTCTCCGCCTGGACCAGGCGCCCGAGGACGAGCTGTTCGGGCAGAGGCCAGGTGGTGCCAAGCTTGAGGATGCCCACTGAATCCTCCCGCCCCAGGGCCTTGACCGCCTCCAGCGAGTAGAACCAGCCGCTGCCGCTGGTGACCACCAGCAGGTCCGGCTTGTCCGGGCCTGCGTACCAGTTGAAGCGTGAGGACTCGAAGAGCTCCTTGGCCTTGGCCAGCTTCTGGTGCAGCAGGTTGTGCTTGAGGGGTGCCGGGAGGGTGGCGAACTGGACGGGGGAGGTCGGCGCGAAGCGACCCGCCTGGCCGGGCGGCGCAGGCTCCCCCAGGTGCACGTCGCCGCGGGCGTGGGAGACGCGTGTGACGCCTCTCACCAGGCAGGCCGACTTCAGCTCCTCGGATAGCTCGAAGGCCCAGCGGGTCATGTCCTTGGCTTCTTGGAAGGTGGCGGGCTCCAGGAGGGGCAGGTCCGCCCACTTGGCGATGGGGCGGCTGTCCTGCTCGTTGGTGCTGGAGTGGGCCGAGGGGTCATCGGAGACGACCACGACCAGGCCGGCGATGGTGCCCGTCAGGTTGAGGGTCATCAGGAAGTCGGAGGCCACGTTGATGCCGTTCTGCTTCATGGCCACGATGGCCCGCACCCCGGCAAAGGAAGCGGCGGCCGCCGCCTCCAGGGCCACCTTCTCATTCACCGACCACTCGGCGTAGATGCCGGCCTCTTTGGCGGCCTCGGCGAGGCTGCCGACGATCTCCGACGAGGGCGTGCCGGGGTAGGCGCTGGCGAACCCGACCCCCGCCTCAAGCGCTCCTCTGGCGATGGCCTCGTTGCCCATGAGGAGCTGGTCGGTGCCCGGTGCGTACGTCGCGATGCTCGCCATCCTTCAAACTCCCTTCCCGGTCAGCGCGGCGGGCTCGTGGTGTGGGTTAAGCTCGGGAGAGCAGTGCCCGCAGGGCTTCTCTGCTCGCTTCCAGGTAGAGCAGGTCCTCCTTGCTTCCCGTGGTCTCGACGATGTTCGATAGCCCCCGCCTCTTCTTGTTGAGGGAGGCCTCCTTCAGGTGCTCCAGGTTGGCGTCCGGAAGGGGCGCCACCTCCAGGACGCCGCCGGCGCGGGCGGCCTCCACCAGCTTCGCTCCGGCCTCGCTCCTTACGATGAGAGTGTTCCAGCCCTCGACGCCTTCGGCGGCGCCGACGGACACGTCGGCGAACTCGGCTGTCATGTCGATGCACCTGTTGCAGGTGGGGCGGATGAAGGCCCGCACCTGGTCGAGGGGGATGGTGACGCGGGTGGAGTTGGCATAGACCTCGAAGACGTTGGCCGGCGGCGGTGGGATATCGACCTTGACGATCTGGTCCAGGGGCACTCTCTCGCCCAGGAAGGCGGCGAAGTCGCGGTACTTCAGGGCCCAGGTGCAGAAGAGGCCGACGACCAGCTTGAGCTTATCGATGTTGTTGCGGTTCTCCAGAGGCGAGGCCCTCATCTTGGCCAGGGCCAGCGTCTGGCAGGGCGTCGCCACCACGCCGATGCGCTGGGCGCCGTCGGCGGCCTGTCGGTTGAAGGTCTCCAGCGTAGGCGAGGCCACGAAGTTGGAGCCGGCGCAAGCCAGAACGCCCGCCTCGTCGCGCACCGCTCTGCCGGCGGGCAGCATGCCTCCGTCGCTGTCGGTGAGGACAGCGGTATCGATGAGGGCCGTCCGCAGGGCGAAGGTGACCAGGGCGCTGACGGTGCCGCCGTACTGGGCGCGGGAGCGGAGGGCGCCGTCGGCGGCGCGGCTCATCAGCACCTCTCTCACTGTCCCCAACGCCTCAGGTGGGTAGGGCACGCCGAACACGGTCTGGCTGAGGAGGTTCAGGTCTACCGGGGTGCGGGGACAGAAGGCGTAGCACCGTCCCTGGGCCAGGTTGCAGTCGTCCAGGGTTACCATCCGCCCTTGATAGGGGACGTGGTAGGGGCACATCCCAGAGCATGCCCCGCAGGCGGTGCAGAGCCCGCGCGCCCGCACCTCGTCCTGCAGTGCCTGACTTCCCTTGATCTCGATCCCAGGGCTCATATCCTGCCCCCTTCTCCCCCAGTCCGCAGGGTTTGGTGAAACGCGCTCCCGATGGGCTTCGTCCGCTCAGCCGGCCGGGTATTGGGTCGTGGCATCGGGGTAGACAGCTACTTTGGCGCCGTCGGGGTACTGGCTCTCCAAGGCTTCCCGGGCCTCGCCCCAGTTCTTGGCCCAGGTAACCGACTTGGCGTTGCCGAACATGTCTACGCAGGTCAGGTCCTTGAGGGGATTGAGGACGATGGTTTTGAACTGCGGCGGCAGCGTGCGGGCGGAGAAGAGACGACCGCCGTACTCAGTACCGAAGCTGCGCATCGAGTAATGGACCACCTGACCGGTCGGTGAGTTCATGATGAGCACCAGGGTGCCGCCATCGAGCCCCAGGGCCCTCAGCGCCGTCCCTACGGCAACGAAGGCCTCATTGGGCTTGAGATAGGCGTTGGCGACCAGCACGTTCAGCCCCGGAATGCGCGCGGTGGCGTAGACCTCCCTTGCCAGCTTGGCCGCCTCCCGGTGCTCCTCCACCGGGTCTCCGGTGAAGAGGGCGATCATCTCGCCCTTCAGGTTCACCAGGCAGTCGGCGGTGAAGTCGAGGCCCGCCAGCTTGCACGCCTCCTCGAAGTCCATCCGCATGACGTTCTGGTCGTAGTTCCCGGGCCCTATGGTCTCAGGGGCGGTGAAGGGCACCTTGCCGTGGAAGTGAGTGATGCTATCGATATGGGCGACGCCGGGAAGAATGATCTTGCCGCCGCCGCCGAAGCCGACCTGCGGGTGGGGCAGGACGCAGCCGATGCCGATCTTCAGGTCGCAGCGCATGACCTCCCGGTTCACGGCCAGGCACGTGCCCTGGCTGGTGGTGCCTACCTCGACGCAGTTCTCGTATGAATTGTGGTTGTAGACGGGGAAGCGCTCCAGGATCTCCTGGCCCAGCTTGAGGCGGTGAGCAACGTTGTCGTGAGCGCCGTGCGTGCCCACGGCGGCGATGAAACGGATCTGGTCGTCGGTGATGCCGGCCGCGGCGAGCTCCTTGAGGACGTAGGAGGCGATCTCATAGGTGCGGGTAGGGCGTGTGGTGTCGTCGAAAAGGATGGCGACTTCTTTTCGCCCTCGGGCCAGCTCTCTAAGCGGCGGCGTCCCGATGGGATTGTCGAAGGCCTTCTGCATCTCCTTTGGGCTCAATGGGGGACGGTCGTGTCCTTTCGGCGGACAGAAGTGGACCTCCCACGAGTCCGGGAAGTCCAGCTCCAGCTCTGAGGGCTTGTACCAGTAGAGCTGTGGGACGCGCACCTTCATGAAGTCACCTCTCTGCACACGGCTTGCGGGTCGGCTAGACCGAATCTAGCACAGGCGTCGTTAGGTCTGACTACTGCCAAATGGCCCATTTTCCTGGGCATTTGGGGGATAACATGCTGAGCGGCCGGGGCCAAAGGTATTGCACGGACGGCTGCGGACCGGGCCGGACCGGTGGGGAGGATCATTATGGAGCGGGTGTTCCCCGATTGACGCGCCCCCCGGCAACCAGAATCATACCTAGTGTAGCACAGTCTCTGCAGGGCGTCTCACATGCGGGTTGGTATCTACCTCGTACCGCTGCTTGACCACGTCACAGGGCGGGAGAGGGGCATGCAGGGTCTCCTGGACGCCCTGGCCCGCCTCGACGGGGCCAACGACTACTATCTGTTCGTGAGGCCCGGAAACCGGGGGCTCTTCCAGCGCCCTCAGCCCAACTTTCACACCGTAGTGGTCCGGCTTCCCTCCCTGCCCTCGCGACGGCTGTGGCAGTTGGGTCACCTCTACCTGGCCCGCTGGGCTCACCGCCTGGACGTCATCGACCTGCCGGAGTCGCCCATGCCCGGCTTCTTCCGGGAGATGGTGGCCAGAGGCCTGCGCCGGGCGCGGGAGTTCACCTGGGACAGGGTGGCGCGGAGCTTCCTATCGGTCTACCAAGAGGTGGCCGCCGGAAGATGATCGTAGTCGGCATCACGAGGCCCGCGCCGGCCGTTTCGCCGAACTTGGCGCTACGGCAGGTAGGAGAGGGGGTCCCGGCGCATGCCGTCCTCGATGACCTCGAAGTGGAGGTGGGTGCCGAAGCAGTGGCCCGTGCACCCCACGACGCCCAGCGGCTGTCCCTGCCGCACCCTCTGCCCCTGGGTCACGCTGATGGACTCCAGGTGGGCGTAGAGAGTGATGATGCCCTCCGGGCTCCCGACGACGGCGTACAGGCCGTAAGAGCAGCAGGGGTCGCCGCCGGCGAAGAGGACCACGCCGTCGGTGGCCGCCACCAGCGCCCCTTCCGACTGCCCAACGTCTATTCCCAGCGGGTGGTCAGGCCCGAAGTAGCTCGTGATGGGGCCCACGGCCGGCCAGACCAGGCGCCGACGCTGGTCTTCCTGCAGGAGTGACGTGCGGTACTTCTGGAAGAACTGGTGGATGCCGTCGGCCAGGCCTTGAGCCAGCGCCTGGCCCTCGCTGTCGGCGGCGGCGAAGGCCGGGACCTCCAGAAGCACCGTCGGCATCCGAGCCCGACCGGCCAGCAGGACGCCGCAGTCGAACGCCTCGGGGTCCGCGATGTCGCCGTCCCCCTGGCCCACGTTGGGTAGGCCGGCCGCCGCGAGACTTCTCAGGAGCAGGTCGGCCAGTTGGCCGCCAAGAGAGCCTTCCACCTGGCAGAACCAGGCCTCGAGGCCGGTGTCGGCGTTCGCGCCGCCGGCAGGTCGAATGGCGACGTAGGCGTCGGGCCGGAGGGGGCCAGCGCCGTTGTCGGCGACGTCTCCCTCCAGCAGAGTGACATCGTAGCCCTGAGCCTCCAGGCTTTGCTTTGTGAGAAGCGCTACCTCCACCGTGTCGGCTGTGGCCGATGTGCCCACGTCCAGGACAGCGGCCAGGCGCCGGCTGGGGGTAAGGCTGGCCTGGGAACGTTCTGATGCACGCGTCTGTCCCGACACGGGGCGAGCGCGGGTGGCTGGCAGGGCTTCGCTGGGCGCCGCATAGCGGATGGCAGGCGTGGCCTGGGAGGCCGTCGAAGCGGGCGATGTCTGTGTGGTCGCCCGCACTGGCTGTAAGGGTTGCGCCTCGTCGGGGACATCGCTCGATTGTGTCGGCGGGCCTGTCTCGCCATCAGGCGGACGGGCGTGCGCTCTGACGGCCTGCAGCGACACGATGATGACGCCGACGGCCAGAAGCGCCGTCAGCACGGCGATGGCGCGAACCGTTGCCGTCCACAGAGCCGCAAGCATAGCCGGCTAAGCAGCCCTCTCCTGCTTCTGAGGGTTCTCAACTCCCGCGGCTTGCCTGCCCAGGAGGTCGTTGCGGATGGAGCGGGCCACGGCCAGGAGATCCACTGCCGACACGTCTTCCAGGTCGTCCTTCAGCACCGGCGCCATGAACGTACGCTTGGCGCTAGCCCTGAACATGTGCATCGGGTCATCTGAAGAGCCCTCCTCCGTCTGGGGCTCTTCACCCACAGTCTCCGGTGCCTGGCTCTGGGGCGCTGACGACTCCTCTGTCGGGTTTGCGGGCTCACTTTCGCCGGTGAGAAGCTGTCCAGCCTCGTCTTCGGCGGGCCTGGCCTCCCCCTGGGACGGCGGGTCTGCCATCTCTCCCTCCACTGCTAGCACGTTGGCCTGGGGAGCATCCGCCTCCGGCGTCCCTGCTGGCGTTGCCCCCTCTGCGTCTCGGGAGAGAGAGTTTACGATGAGGAGACCGTTCTCTTCGGCGTCAAACTCGTCCTCCTCTTCGTTCTGGTCCTCCTCGGGGGTCTTCAGCAGCCGTGTCAGGAATCTCATGGGGCACCTCCCTTTACTGTCCTGGTGATGTCGGGGTGGCGGCTATGTTCTGGAAGAGCACCGACACCATGGCAGGTACGACGATGATGGCGATGCCGGACATGAACATCATAATTGCTGCGAACAGGCAGAGCTTGTAGCGATTTCCGCCTCCGGCCGCGTAGGGCGCGAAGGTGTTCGCTGCCGTCAACACGAGGATCATCATGCCGACGAAGAGGCTGATGAAGTGCATGTTGGGGGCAGAGTACAGGAGCATGTTGCTCACGCCCGCCTCGGACATGATGTCGCTGTTGAGGCTCTGGTCTTGGACCTTGGCCAGCTCGGCGCCGAATATGCGCATCACTTCCGTGATGAACAGCATGATGGACAGGAGAACGGCATGGAGCGGAACCACCACCCAGGCGAATGTGGTGGCCACCAGCTTGCGGGTGGACCGCTGCAGCGCCACCTTCTGGGCGAAGGTGGAGGCCAGGGAGCCCACTTGGCTGGCCTCGCCGCCCAGTCGCAGGCCGTCCCAGAAGACGCGCACGGAGCGGCTCACCAGCTCTGACCCTGTCTCACCGGCGAAGCGCAGCCAGCAGAGCTGCGGCGATATGTTGTTGCCCAACCGCACGTAGAGACGGCGCACGTGGGGCTCCAGAGCGCCCAGGGAGCGCCGGTTGAGTCGGCTCAGGCCCTCGCCCACGGTGGTTCCCACGGCGCCCATCACCCCGCCCAGAGCGCGCAGGAAGGTGGCGATGTCCTGGTCGCGGGCGTCTACCTTCCAGTCATCGCGGAAGGCCACGTAGCCCAGCGGCGCCAGAACCAGCGCGCTCCCGATGAGGGCCGGACCCAGCCCGAAGGTGAAGCCCAGCACGGCGCCGAAGACGGCCGCCACCGGCAGCAGGATCTGGCTCAGCCGCGCCATCTGGTATTGCTCCGGCGACTTTCTCGCCAGATGATGCGTCTTCACCTCGTGAGGGGCGACGCTGAAGATGACCCAGCTTCCGGCTATGGTCACTAGCAGCACGACGAAGGCCAGGCCGACGATGACGCCCGCCCCCATGGAGTAGATCATCATCGAGACCATGGAGATGACCACGATGAGGGTGCAGGAGACCATGAGGGCTACGTAGGCGTCCGTCCACTTGCGCAGCGATTCGATGTCGCGCTCGTACTTCTTGCCATAGAGTTCCAGTTGCACCTCAGTCTCCCGGGCCAGGAACTGCTCTTCCGGCTCGCCGGCCGAAAGAGCGGTGGAGAGGCGGAGGAGCAGGTTCTGCACACTCTCCGGCTCCGTCGTTTCCGCTACCATCTCGCAGGCGTGGGAGTAGTCGTAGTTGAGGCGTTGCGCCACCCGGTGGACACGGCGAAAGAAGCGGGAGGTACTGTAGTCCAGCCGGGCCGTCCCTTCGAAGAGCTTGTCCCGCGATACGCCCGCCGTCGCCGCGGCCGACATGTGGGTGAGCTGGCTGATGAGGTCGAAGTCCAGGGGCTCCCGGCTGAAGAGGGAGGACGCCGCTAGACTCTCCTCATGCGGCTCGCTAGATGAGGCCTTCCCGTCCCGCCTGAGAAAAGACTTGATAGAGATCATAGAAGTTTGTTGTGCCGTCCTCGCTCAGCTTCTGGATCAGGCTGGCTCGGCGCTCCAGTTCGTCGTAGACGGCCCGCTTGTTGCGGGTGTCCAGGCCGCGCCTGGGCGCGATAACCTGCTCCAGGAGGTAGCTGTTGCCGCTGCCCGTAAACTCGAAGATGTCCCTGGAGGAGTCCCAGCGGAAGATTTCGATGAATGAGAACGAATCGGTGTCAGAGTCGTAGTCGATGATCTCACTGATAGAGACGATGCGCCGGCCCATCTTGCCGTCCGGCAGCCGTACAGAGCTACAGAGGACCACGACGTTCAGGTTGTCCATGTAGACCTTGGGCACGTTGATGGGATGGCCGGTGAGACGCTGGATCAGCTTCTCCACCGTGGAGGCGTGGAAGGTGGCCATGACGGCGTGCCCGGTCTGCATAGCCTGGAAGGCGATTGCTCCCTCCTCGCCACGGATCTCGCCCACCAGGATGGCGTTGGGCCGCTGGCGCAGGGCGGCCTTCAGCAAGCTGAACATCGTCACTGAGGAGTCCTCGTCGGCCATGCTGCCCCGGACCACCTCCCGGATCCAGTTTGGGTGCGGCACCTGAAGCTCCGGCGTGTCCTCAATGCTCACGATCTTGGCCCAGGGCTGGATGAAGCCCGAGATGGCGTTGAGCAGGGTCGTCTTACCGGAGGCCGTCTCCCCCGAGACGAAGACGTTCATGCCCTCATTCACCGTCAGCCAGAGGTATGCCGCCATGTGGCAGTCCAGGCCGCCGCCCCCCATGATGTCCGTGATGCTCAGAGGTGTGGAGGTGAACTTGCGGATGGAGAAGTTGCTACCACGCTTGGACACGTCGCTCCCGTAGACGATGTTTATACGCGAGCCGTCGGGCAGGGTGGCATCGACGATGGGGTTCCTGTAGCTGACGGGCCTGTTGATCTTCTCCGAGAGGCGGATGACGAACTCGTCCAGGGCCTCCGTGCGCTCGAAGGAGACAGAGCTCTTGAGGCCCTTGAAGATCTTGTGCTCGATGAAGAGGAGTCCCAGGCCGCTGCAACTGATGTCCTCGATGTAGGGGTCATGGATCAGAGGCTCCAGGACGCCGAGGCCGATCTTGTCGCGGACCAGCAGGTACTCCAGGCCGGCAAACTGCCTGCCGGTGACGGGAATCTTGCCGCCTGACTTTGCCGAGCGCGAGAAGAGACCGCCGCCAGACTTCTTCCCATTGGAGCGTTTGCCTCCCCCGTTGCTCGTCACTGCGCAGTTCTCCTGGACGGCCCGCCGTAGCACCTCGGCCTTGTCCTCCGGCGTTTCGGCGCGCTCCAGCGCATCCACATAGTCCATGAGCCGGCGCTCTAGCTGGTCCAGGATGGGCTCCAAGTCCCCTACGGACGAAGGCTCGATGGAGATGTAGTAGTCGCGCGCATCCGCGGCGTCGGGAAAGATGTGCACGAAGAGGTCATCGGACACTGGATAGATCAGGTTGGGGTGTTTCAGGTCGCCCAGCTTTCTGTTGAGCTCCGGGTAATACTCTGGCACCCCCACCTCAGCGATGGGCACTTGATGCAGATACTCCAGGAGGTGCGGCGCTTGGGCCGTTCTCTCCTGGAGGGCTGGCGACAGCAGGCCGTGCAGGCTGCACTGCTCGACCCCTGGGCCATGCTGATCGTTTGTGCCCTCGTTGCTGAAGGGGAGGTTCTTCATGCCTTGGCTCTAGTCATTGGTATGATGCGCATGCCCAAGCCGGGCTCGACATCAAAGGCGACGACGTTGCCGCTGGACTGCTCGGCGCCCCGAACCTTAGATACCTCCATCTCCTTCAGGAGTTGAGTGCCTATCTCCCCCACCCTCAACCGCAAGTAGGCGTCGCAGATGGAGCGGATGCGGATGAACATAGCCTCGCTGAACGCGTAAGAGTGCATGGTCAGGAGCAGGGTCTTGTTCTGGTCGCACAAGTCTTTGACCGCCATGAAGAAGGAGAGAGTCTCCTGCTCAGGGATGTTGGTCACGAAGACGCTGAGCGAATCGAAGGCCAGGAGCTCACGGTCCACCGTCATCCTTGTCATGTGATCGAGGGCGAACCGAAGCATCGCGCGAGCCTCGTCTTCCGTGGGGGCGGAGCGCATAGGATAGATGTTTATACGACCCAAGAGGAAGAAGTCGGTAATGTCCTGATTGAGGCTCTTCATCTGCCGGAGGAGGCTGTGGATGGTGTTCTCTGTGGTGTAGTAAGCCACCCGTCTGCCATCCCGAAGGGCGCCCCACACCAACTGCTGAGTCAGCACGCTCTTGCCTGCCTCGGACTGGCCCTCGATGAGGGTCAGCGAGCCCTCCGGGATGCCGCCGGCCATCTTCTTGTCCAGCTCGGCGTTACCGGTGGAGATATAGTGGCGCTTTTGTTCCGGCTGTCCGACCATGCTTCACCTACCTTTGAGTTGTTTCGGTCATCTCTCCCTACCCTGTGAACGTGGTAGAGACAGTGACGCCCAGGTCCGTAGCGACGAGGAGCCGGTTGGTGGTGCCGCCGCCCGCCGGCGGATCAAGCCAGATGCGCATCCTGAGGGTCTCCCCCGGGTTGAGGATGCCTGGCTCAAAGGCGTCGTTGATGATGTTCTGGACGGTCCAGGTGTTGGGCGCCAGGGAGCCGTTCGTGTAAGGGATCCAGGCCAGCACTGGGCTGCCGCCGGCGGTGGTGTACTGGACGAGCACGTCCATGCGGTCATAGCCGGCCAAAGTGGTGCTGCCGTCATTCTGAAGATCTGCGTCCACATAGGGGCTGCTTGAGGTCACGTTGGTGATGGTGAGCCGGGTGTGCATCTGTTCGGCGGAGCGGGCCTCCATCTCCTTCCAGTTCTGTCCCATCTCATCAACAGACCGATAACCGGAGCGGGCCAGCACCATGGCGGACACCATCAGGATGGCGGCGATGACGGCGGCTGGTATGCTGGTCTCCATGGTCTGGCGCTCCTAGACGCTGAAGAACTTGGCATCGCTGATGCCGTTGGGGACCACCACTTTGACGAAGTAGGTGGTGCCCGTTGTGAGGGAGTAGTCCAGGTGGATGATGATGTGGAGGGTGGCCGTAGGCGCCCACTCGGTGGCACCACCTTCCAGCACGTAGTCCCAGCAGGGGGCTGTGCAGCTAGGCCCTCCATAGGGGATGCGGTTGAAGTTGTCTTCGGGGCCGAAGAAGACATCGGTGGAGTCGATGGGGCCAACGCGGGAGGCGCCCACGTTCTTGACCCAGGCGTCGGCCTGGGTAGTGGTATCCACGCCAGTGGCGTGGATAATCTCCACCTGGCTGGACATGCGGTCGTTGATCACGTCAGACGTCATGACCATGGAGCCATTGGCACGGCTCAGCGCGGGCATGACCGAGTTGATCACAGCGACGATGGCCACAACCGCGGCCACGGTCAGCAAAACTGTGGCGATGGCCTTCTCGATGGCTGCACCCCCTCATACTCCTCCGGGTGGCTGCCAGTCTGAAGGCCCGGCGGGCCCGCCCCCGACGCAGACGCGCGTAGCGGGCGGCTGTCTGGCCGCTACCGGTTCCTTCCTGTGCTGCGGCGCCGTCGTAGAAACGACATCTCGTCGCTCTCTGCTCCTTGGAAGATGGCCTCCAACTGGCGTAGGGCGACCAGTGTGTCGTTGACAGAGACGGTGGCGCTATCCTTGCGGCTACTGGCCAGCTTGACGACCTTCAGCAGAGCCTCCTCCGCCTCCGGCGGAATGAGACCCGCGAAGGGGGCCAGGTCGAGGATCATCTGCAGGTGGGTGGTGCCCAGCCGGGAGGTGGTCTCGTCGACCCAGGCTATCAGGCCAGCGATGGTGGACACGCTCCAGGCCTGAGGACCAGCCGCCTCAACCATCGCCGGCAGGGGGGTGACCTCCGGGCCGCCCCCTGCCATCGTCGGCAGAGGCGCGCTCTCCGGGCTGTCCCTGGTCTCCGGAGGGGCGGTCGGCTCCACCCGCAACACATGCGGGAGCGGCTCCTCCACCTCGCTGGCTGTCGCCGGCGCCGTAATAGCGCCCGGGTGAGCCTCCTCCGGCGCTGGAGCGGGCTCGTGCGCGGCGTCCGACCGCTCTATGGGCTGAAAAACTGGCAGGCCGCCCTGAGACGCGAAGGGGTTGTCCCGGGCGAGGACAGACGTCCTGATCTCCTCCAGGATCGACTTGATCTCGCCCTTGAGGAGCTTGACCTCCTCCTCCAGGGCAGCTATCTGGGCGGTGATCTCCATGGCATACCTGCCTTCTCACTGGGGGCGGCGCCCTGACCGTTCCGCCGTACGTTCAAGCAGGGCGCCGCCTCCACAGGATCCTTCCCTAATGTAGCTGCATTACCTCGGCCAGTTCCGCTGGCAGTTGCCGGGTGATGTCGAGGACGGCGCCGACAGGCGTCTGGACCTCCAGGGTGAAGCGGTCATTGGCAGCCAAGGTGGGCGCGGGACTGATGGCGCTCGCGCTAATGACAATGACCTTCACCTCGCCCGGCTCCAGGAGCGTGTCGCCATCCCCCACGATGTCGTCGGCCGTGTACAGCACGTCGTTGTCCGTGACGGTGTCGTCACGGTAGGCGATGACCGTCCGGTTCTGGTCGGCGTCGGGGTCCAGGGGAATGGACTCTCCACCGGCCGTGGTGGCTACGGTGAAGAAGATGCTGTCCACGGCCAGGGTTGTGCCTGACGCTGAGGCGACGATCCCGCCGCGGACCTCCATGGTGCCGCGGGCCTTCGCCAGGCCGGCGAAGACGGTCTCCTTGCCCCGCTCGGCGCTAAAGATACCGGTAGTCAACACGACGAAGGCGAAGATGGTGGCGACCACGACGAAGGCGATGAGGATGATGGCGGTCTCAAGACCGGTGATCCCTCGCTCTTCGCGGTGGATCCGGCGCAGCGCGCTGGTAAGTCGCTTCATCTGCTAGCCCTCCTTTCTACGTAAGAATTTGGTTTGGCCTGAGCTGATTTCCCGCTAGCTAGGCGGAACGGATTTTATCCCGGCAACCAGCCCTCCTTTCGATGCCTTCCGTCCGATTCCGCCCTGGCGGCCGCCCGACGGGGCCTCCACCAATTGCGATAGCTTCCGTCCGGCAGGTCAGCCGTAGGCGGTACGGCCTGAGACGTATGCCTGAGGAATGTTCGACCACAGGAGGGAGGGCACTATTAGGGGAAACCCCACTTTTGGGGTCCTGGGCTGGCGAGATGAGGCGGCCGACCGGCTATGAGGTAGGAGTAGCTGGCGACGAGGGAGGAATCTTGTCGGTCACGGCGTGCCGGTGGCTCTGGCCGGTGGCTTCGGCTGCCTTAGGCGCCACAAGGCCAGCACGCAATGCTGAGGGGAAGGCCTCGTCACGCGCAAGCACGCAGCCCCTTGGCTGCGTGCCATGCGGGCTGCGCGCTCTTAATGCCTAGGCGGTGCCCTGCTTGAACGTACGGCGCAAGGGGCAGGGCGCCGCCTCCACAGGGCCCCCTCTAATGGAGCTGCATCACGGCAGCCAGTTCCGTCGGTAGCTGCCGGGTGATGTCGAGCACGGCGCCGACCGGCGTCTGGACTTCGAGGGTGAAGCGGGTATTGGCGTCCATGGTGGGCGGGCCATCGATGCCCGTGGCCCGGTCGATGCTAACCAGCATCAGTTCGCCCGGCTCCAGCAGCGTGTCGCTGTCCCCCACGATGTTGGTGACGGTGTAGACTACGTCGTTGTCTACCGTGGTGGCGTCACGGTAAGCGATGACGGTTCGGTTGTTGGTGGCTGCCGGGTCCAGGGGAATGGACTCTCCACTGGCTGTGGTGGCCGCGGTGAAGAAAATGTCGTCCACAGCGAGGGGCGGGCCCCCCGCCGCCGTGGCGACGATGCCGCCGCGGATCTCCATTGTGCCGCGGGCCTTCGCCAGGCCGGCGAAGACGGTCTCCTTGCCCCGCTCGGAGCTGAAGATACCTGCCGTCAGCACGACGAAGGCGAAGACAGTGGCGACCACGACGAAGGCGATGAGGATGATGGCGGTCTCAAGACCGGTGATCCCTCGCTCTTCCCTGTGGACCCGGCGCAGCGCGCTGGTAAATCGCTTCATCTATTGCCCCTCCCTTCTCCTTGGGGACTGCTTTCTAATCATGTGTCGGCCGAAGGTAGTACGGCCCGAGGCGTATGCCCTGAGTAATTCTCGGCCGGCAGAAGAAAGACATTAGGGATAACGCGCGACTTCTTAGGGGAATTTCGCGGCTGTCCTAGGGGAGTTGGTCCAGCCGGATCGGGGAACTGCCTGAGCGGCAGCGGGGGGCAACTAGTCCAGTTGCTCCAGGACCCGGCTGTAGACGATCCGGGCCAGTTCTTCCACCGGCTGGAAGGGCTCGGTATCGCGGGGGTTTTCTACCACCACCAGGGCCAGGACGGGGCCTGTGGCGAAGAGGACAAAGTCCGACTGGACCCCTTCACCTGTCGGCGGTGCCAGGCTGCGGCCCCGCAGGGATCCGGGGATGGGCTCGTCTGTGGCGGCGAAGAAGACTTCGGGGAGGGCGCCACCCAGCCGCTGCCGGGCCAGGCGCTCCAGCTCCGCCACCAGCGGCGTCACCGTCTGCAGAGTGCGGTCATCGTCTCCGGCCTGGAGCGCCAGCGGCTCGCCGGGCCGGAAGACCACGAAGGTAGCGACCGTGGAGGAGTCTTCGGGGTCACGATAGGCGGAGAAGGCGCCGGCAACCGTCTCCTCCTCCAGCATGAGGCGGATGAGGGGGCTGTTGGTCATGTAAGGGTAGGCGGCGGCCTCCACCGGCACCCATCCTGAAGGCAGGTCGCCTTCGGCCAGGAGAGTCTCGCGGGCCACGAACTCGTCGCCCCCACTTCTCGCTCTCACGAGGACCGTCAGCGCCAGGCTCACCAGGAGGGCCAGCTCTATGGCAAGGAGGGCCAGCAGCAGGCGCCGGCGTCCCCCGAGAGACCCCGGCAGGCGGCGGAAGCGGAGCGCAGGCAACAGCTTTCGGGAGAGCACTGGAACCTTCCCCTCAACCAGTAGAACGTGCACTTCCCCCAGGGCGTTACGTCGAGAGCATAACCCTATCGCCCAGATGGACTACGATTCGGGGAATAGGGGGCTGTTGAAAGTACTCCTTCCTGCCGATAATCACGCGCACCTTCGACAGGAGGAGCACAGGATGTCTGTACGAGCGCAAGGAGTGTGGCCGCTCGCCGTGAGCATCGCCGCGGCGCTGGCTCTGGTGGCGGCTCTGTTCTTAGTTTCCTCTCGAGAGGCGGGCGCGCAGCCCGAGACCCCTACGCCTACCGAGACGCCGATCAGCACGCCCACCCAGACCCCTACTAACACGGCCACGAACACGCCGACCAACACGCCCACCGAGACGCCCACCAACACGCCGACGAACACGCCGACCAGTACACCCACCAACACGCCGACGGCGACAGCTACTAACACGCCCACGCCGACGCCCACCTATACGCCCACCCCTACCGCTACGACAGCGTCCACCGGCACTGCCACCGCCACGGCCACCCCTACTTCCACGGCGGAAGCGGTCGCCAGCCCGACGCCGTCAGGACAGGGCGGTGCGG
>Ga0315279_10006337_pt1 | contig 14963 bp, 14 predicted proteins | sample YL17G06_20_MG_FD_203694 | JGI IMG/M metagenome (GOLD analysis project Ga0315279, IMG submission 203694) | Sediment microbial communities from Yellowstone Lake, YNP, Wyoming, USA - YL17G06_20 | ecosystem: Environmental > Aquatic > Freshwater > Lake > Sediment | place: USA: Wyoming | collected... | reverse complement strand
CCGGAAGCACTCCCACACCTGGGGGCACGCGTAGTCACTAGGAAGAAGTTGACTGAACGTCGCGTAAAGCGTTGATATTGTGGACCCAGCAGGTTGATCCTCCCTTCGGGAAAAAGGTGAACATCCGATGCAGTACGCGGGACAGAGAGTTTCCGGCCGGATCCAAAACGCTGCGATCTTTCCGGACCTTGGGCTCCGGTCCACGATGATCTACCGCATCGAACGCACGTTGGGGCCCTCGCGTAGCATCGAGATCAAAGGTGCCTTGCGGCTGCGTGACGGGGACTTCTTCGTTCAGCCCCTTTACAATATGGCTCTGTCGAACAGGTGGCGCCTGAAGATCGGAGCGACGGTATTTGCGGGCGCGCTGGACAGCTACCTCGGGCAGTTCCACGACAACAGCCACCTCAACCTGCAGCTCATCTACACCTTCTAAATCAGGCCAGCCTTCGTGTTTTTTCGTGACCTTTGTGTCATCGTGTTGTCCTTTAAAGGCCAACACAATGACACGAAGGACACAAAGACTCACAGAGACTCATGCTTTGAAGGTTAGCTCATAAGCCGGAATGAGCTTGATTGGGTTGTAGGACCGCTTGGCGTCGCGCAGGCCCGGACTGCCCAGGTCCTCCTCACGGTTGATGAACTCATATCCCCGGCCGGCAATCACTTGGGCCGTCTCCCAGTTGATCACCTGGTAGAGGCCCTTGTAGCTGCGCAGCGCCCTCTCGAAGTGGATCGCGACGGTAGTCGGGCTGATGGCCTCGTAGATGGAGAAGGCAACCGGACGCCCATTTACCCTCAGGAGCAGCCCCTCTTGGCCTAGTGCGTCGAAGTGTCGAAAGGTGTAATCGAGCGCGATCAACTCCTGCTGGAGGTTGATGTCAATCTCTGGTTGCTCCTCCTCTTGAATGCTGTTTAGAACATCGAAACAGGCATCAATGTTGGCTCCCGCCAAAGGCTCGCGAGTCCAACTGTAGAGTCCCTGGGCCTGGGCCAGCAGGTTGCGCTTCTTCGCGTACTTGCGTCCTGGGAGCTTGGCGAGATTGGCCGCTAGGTAGACGTAATTGGAGGCCGCAAGGTCTTCGAAGACGCTGAAACGGTTCACAAAATCGGCGTTTTCCTCGAGGAAGCCTTCGCTGACACCCACAATTCTCAGCGGGTAGGGAAGCGATGCCGCTCCCTGGAGTAGCTTGCCTTGAACCGCAGTGGAGAGCGAGCCGACCGGCTGCATCATGTGCCGGCGGTGATCCGGCTCAAGTATGCAAGAAATGAGCAATGTCTCCGCTTCAGCGTGGATCCAGCCGTACTCGAAAACCGACTGCCATGTGGCCAGGGTCGCAAAAGTGTAACCGGAGAGCGGCTGGGGATGCCGAGCGAGAAAGCTGGAGAGAAGCTGGTGCTGATTCAGCTCGATCGATATGAACTCATACCCGAGAAACGACGACTGCATTTACCCTCGCTTCCCGTAAAGCATGGGTTGATACCCTTCGAGTGCGCCGTAGCCGAGACTCTCGTAGATGGCGAGCGTTCCCGGTTCGGCGACCAGTCCGATCCAGTCGATCTCATGTTCAACGCAGAACAGGGTGAGCCGCCGGATAAGCTCGCGGCCAACGCCCTGCCGGCGATAGGGAGGTAGAACCACGACGTCCTGGATGTAGGCATCGCTTGCCCCATCGGAAATGACGCGACCCATTGCGACGATTCTTCCGTTCGAAGCGCGCGCGACCATGAAGCAAAAGCTGCCGCGGATCATGGGCTCGATGCGGCTACGGTTAGCCGGGCTCTCCTGCCACCACCCTCCGGCCTTGTAGAGTGCGACAATCTCCTCCACAGGCGCCGTAGTCACCACTTGGTATTCTAGTTCCGTCGTCATAAAAAACCGTTCCCGGAATCCATCGAGGATAGAGAGTGGGAGGGAGGAATTCAAGCTCCGCTTTTGGGCAGAGGTTGGTGCCAGGACGGGCCCGGGATGACCAATACGAAGATTCGCAACCATATTCTGAACACCCCAGATGTTGCCGAAAACCAAACCGGTCAATGCTGACAAGGCTGTCCAATAGAATCCTTGACAGCGTGCACCCAGTTGGTCTCTGATGGCGCTGCAAGGATTTTTAGCGGGCCTTCGCATCTTGGTGCCCTAGCCGTGGCAACCCCACTGCTATATTCCAAGGTTCAAAGAGCCACCAACTTAACCTCCCGATACCAACGCATCACGACAGCATCTCGTCGTGAGCTTTAACGGATGGAGGCAGCCAGATGCAAATGAAGCAAATCTTGTGTCTGCTGATACTTCTGTCCACAGCAAAGGTGATTTGCATGGGCGTGGATGATGAGTCAGACAAGCCCGTTGTCTATGCCTCTGTGACCACTCCAAACCTGTGGGATGTTGGGGACAGACAGGCATATCTTGTGATTACGGACAAAAACTGGTCCAAATATTACCCAAACCCACCTGCGGGCTCCGATTTCGCAAACTGCATTTATGTGGTGGCTTCCATGGGAATGCAGCCGAATCCCGGTCACAGGATCAAAATCCTGCAGATCAAGCAGCAAAAAGAGCGGGTAGTCGTGTCCCTTGAACTGCTGGGGCCTGAACCGAAGAAAGCGTACGCGCAGGTGATAGTGACGCCGCTCGCTGTCGCTGAAGTGAAGAAGAAGCAACTGGAGCCATATTCTCGGCTGGAATTTGTTTTCACCGATCAAGAGGGCCGGCAGATCGGCACAGAAAAAGTAGAATTCTAGCCCGCATCCGGCCGAGGATGCTTCGAGATGCGTCAACCTGGCAGGCAGATCAGATACCGGATGCGGTGGGAAGAGATGCGCTAATCCCTGGAGAAGGCATCCTTGAGCAGCCGGCTCTGGCGGGCAAACGCTTGTCGAGGGTTTTCGGGATCCTTCATAAGCGCGATTTCCTGGGTAAGAAGGCGCGCGACGTGCAGGACATAGGTCTTCGGATTCTTCATCTCTCTCCGGTAGAGCGGGTGATCGCGGTTGATGTAGATGACGCTTCCCTCCGAAAAGACCTCCTCCGCATCTTCCCCGAAGTGATCCAGGCAGCAGGAGATGCCGAAGCTGCCGAATTTCATTCTGCGGACCAATGCATTGGTCGTCAGCCGCTGGACGGCGGGTCGTCTTTTGGCTGGGACATCCGGTGACTTGGCCTGGTCTGCTTCCGGCTCGGGAGTCGCCGGCGCAATCTCTGCTCCTTCCGCTACCACGGCAATTTGGGGCTTTGTCTCCTTCTTAACCCGCGCAGCTTCCCCGCCGCGCGTATCCTCTTGCCCTACGGGCAGCAGCCCGAGAGGAGAAAGCTCGGGATTTGCCGCCAGGGCACGTTGAATTCTTCGCAGCGCCTCGTTGAGGGCTCTCCCGGCGCGGCGATTCTCTTTCTCACCGAGAACGACTTCAAGCTGACGGCGCACCTCGGCCATGACTCGCGACATGACTTCCGCGAAAGACTGATATGCTTCACTGTCGCGGATAAATCCGTTGCGAGAGCTGGTAACGGGCAGGAAGTCAGCGTTTATCTCTCCGCGGACGCGCGCGACCACTTTGCCCCAGGATTCCATTCCGAACAGCTCGCGGCAAATCGTGGCCCCCTTCACCCTGACCTCGATCCCTGTGTCCTGAAAGCTGGCCGAAGAAGCAGGGAGGATAATGATCTCCCCACTGACCAATCCGAAGGGTGTTCCGTCGAGGACTGGAATGCGGATTCCAGTGTGCGCGCGGGGCATCACCTTTCTGGCGTTGAGGTAGACTTCGAAATGGGGCGCTCGCAGGGGGACCCCTTCGATCAAGCGCCGCTCCACATCCGTTTCACTGAATGCCTTGGTCAGCTGCAGCAGACGGAGGGTCGTGCCGTCGCCTCGGCTCGGGTCGGGCTGAAGTAGTTCTAGCGGAACCTCCCAGACGTCACCGGAGACAGCCCATGCCTCCTTGTCGAACACTACACGAGCTGCGAAACCCTCTCGTTGCGTGAAGACCTCGAACCGGCGGCAGGCGGAGAGGCTGGCAAACTTTCCGATCCCGAACTGGCCGATGCGCGGGCGCTGATAGCGCGGGGACAGCGGGTGCAGCAGCTTTTCGGCGGAGCCGATATTGAAGTATTGCTTTAGCCCCTCCAAGTCCATTCCCGAACCATTGTCCTCGATGGTGATGGCATCGCTGGTAAGTGTAATTCTCACTCGCGTCGCATCGGCGTCATAGGCGTTGTTCACAAGTTCACGGATCAGATCGATGCTCTGAGCATAGAGGCGCTCGCCGATGGTAATCAGGTGGCTCTTGTCTAGAGTAACGGGAAGGCTGGCTGGCGCGGACATGCGCCTAGCATACGGCTTTCCCCCACGGCGAGCAAGCACGCGAAATCTCCGGCCCTCTGGCATTGACAATTACTATGGTATGGTACACCATATAAATCATGAAGCGCGCGAGGCGGGGGCCCGACGGGGCAAGCCTTCTGATATCAAGCAAGCTTACCCTGGATTCCGGCTACATCCATAGAGCAACTCATGAAAGATTTCCTAGACCGGGTCGAGAAGATAGAGAGGGACGAGGCATGAAAACCAAAACCATCCGAATCAAAGCAAGGTCCGAACTGGCTGCGGACCTGTTAGATAGCGCGCGCAAGATAGATCGTGGCGAGAAGGTCAAACCAGTGAGGGGTGATTATTTTGAATCTCTCGACGCCGTAAGAACCGTACTAACTCCGAGGAGGCTTGAGCTCTGGCAGACCGTTCGTGATCGCAAGCCTGGGTCGATATCAGAATTGGCGGCAATGCTCGGGCGTGACTTCAAATCTGTCCACCAGGACGTCAGCTTGCTGGTCATTGTCGGAATAGTGGCGCTGCGCGAAACGCGAGGAAAGCACGGGCGGCGGCTGGAGCCGCGATCTCTTGCTGACACACTCACCCTGGAGGTGGCGTGACAATCCAAAAGGCGCCTGTCGCCGGCTGCCCGCATTTGGCCGGAAGGTGTGTGGGCTGCGGCCGTGCAGTTCTGGGCCAATGAGCCAAGCCTCATGTCAATCCTCGAGTTGCTCCCAATCCAGCAACCATTCATCAACGGGGCACTTTGAGGCGCAGTTCTCAAATCACTGCACTGGCCCTTTCCCATCGAAATGAATTGAACTCCCGCTGTACTTGCCGTAACGTGTTTGCATTCCCCCAATTGTGATCAGCTGTTTCGGGTGGCCGTGGGTTGCGGAAAGCCATGTCCCGTAACGACCAGGCGAACCGTCAGTGGTACTTGCTCCGGAAGCTCGAATCAGCGCGTGGCGCGACGCTGCAGGAACTTGTCGCTTCCCTGCCCGAGGATTATCGCTGCCACCAGCGGACGGTCCGCAGGGACCTGGAGGCGCTGGAGATCCACTTTCCGCTTTACACGGAGCGTTTGGCAGGAAAAAGCCGTTGGCGCCTGATCGAAGGCTTCCACCATGTTCCAGCCCTGGCCTTTTCTCCCACTGAACTGATGGCGCTGGTGCTGAGCCGCGATCTGTTGAAGCCTCTTGAGGGGACGCACATCAAGGCATCGCTCGACTCCGTTTTCAACAAGGCGTTATCAGTCCTCCCGCCGGAAGCGCTTGTATACATCCGTGAGATGCAGGGATATTTCTCAGTCGGGCTCGGCCCTCACAAAACCTATCGTGCCCATAAGCAAACCATCGAGCAGCTCTCCAGGGCAATCAGCCAGAAGCGCACGGTCCAAATGCGCTATTACTCGGCCTCTCGGGACGCTACGAACCGCAGGGATGTGGATCCTTATCGCCTCTGGTACACGCCGGGCGCACTTTACCTGGTCGGATACTGCCATTTGCGTCGGGATGTGCGTATGTTCGCGGTGGACCGGATCCGCTCGCTGACGATTACGAACCGCCCCTGCCAGATGCCGCTGGGCTTCGATCTGGAGGCGTATTTGAAGGACGCACTGGTAGCGATGCGCGGGCAGCCGATCGAGGTGGAGCTGCTGTTTGACCGAAAGACAGCGACGTGGGTTAAGGAGCGGCAATGGCATCCAAGCCAGCAGGTGGAGATGCTGACGGACGGCGCTATGAAGCTAATCCTTCACGTATCGGACACTCCAGAGCTGCTGGGCTGGATTCTCAACTTCGGCAGTGGAGTCCGTGTCCTGAAGCCGGTCAGCCTTCGCGAAAAAGTTCAAGAGGAGGCGAGGAAGATTTCGCAGCAATCGTGACCCCGCCTGTCACTCCAGGGTGATAAATGCGGAGGCACTGAGGGATAGCGACATGACGTACTACGCGCACAGCAAACCCGGTTGCCAGCCTTTCGAGTGGCAACCGCTCGAAAACCATCTCAGGAACGTTGCTGAACTTGGCGCCCGATTCGCCGAGTCGTTTCAATCATTCAATTGGGCATGGAATGCGGGGTGGCTGCACGATTTGGGCAAGGCGGCTCCCGAATTTCAGGTGTACCTGTTGCGTGAGAATGGCTTGGACGATGCCGAATACGACGGTGTTGGTGGGGGGCGAGTCAACCATTCCAGCGCCGGAGCTGTGCTAGCGGAGGAGAGATTTAACCAGCCTAATCGTCCGATCGGTCGGGCACTTGCCTACCTGGTGGCTGGCCATCATGCAGGGTTACCCGACTGGTTCGAAGCCGATACAGGCAACGCCGCGCTACGCATTCGACTTGAAGAAGGGAAGTCGGACTTGGAACGTATCCATGGTTGGAGCGAACAGTTCTGCCGTGACCTCAGCCACGTTACCAAGCCGCCATCATTCGTGAAGAAGGAGAACTTCCACCTGTGGGTGCGCATGCTATATTCGTGCCTGGTCGATGCCGACTACCTCGACACCGAAGCCTTCATGCAGCCGGAGCAAACCGGTCGGCGCTCGGGCTTCACCAGTCTTGGCGAACTCAAAGCCGTATTCGACGCACATATGGCGCTAAAGGCGGCGGCCAGTCCGAAGACGCCGGTCAATGCCATACGTCAGGAGATTCTGGCTGCATGCCGATCAGCCGCAGAGCAACCGCCAGGCTTGTTTACCCTTACCGTGCCTACGGGTGGCGGCAAGACACTTTCCGGGATGGCCTTTGCTCTCGACCATACTGTGAAGCACGGTAAGACGCGGATCATCTATGTCATCCCGTACACCAGCATTATTGAACAGACCGCCGCCACGCTGGCCGGCATCTTTGGTCTGCAGAATGTAGTCGAACACCACAGCAACCTCGATCCCGAACGGGAAACCCAGCGATCTCGAATCGCCGCAGAGAACTGGGATGCCCCGATCATCGTGACCACCAACGTTCAGTTCTTTGAGTCGCTGTATGCCGCCAAGTCCAGCCGCTGCCGCAAACTGCACAACATCGTCAACAGCGTGGTAATCCTAGACGAAGCGCAGTTGCTGCCGCCCGAACTGCTCAGCCCATGTGTGGACGCCATGAACCGACTCGTTAGGGACTACGGCGTGACGATGGTTCTCTCCACCGCCACGCAACCCGCGCTGCCCGGGCTCCACGCGCCATGCGAAATCGTTTCCGATCCGCCGCGTTTATATGCGCGTCTGATGCGCACCAAAATCACGTTTCCCGCATCGCTGCACGAACCGACGATATGGCAGGAGTTGGCGGAGCGGCTGCAACAACATGACCAGGTGCTTTGCGTCGTTAATACTCGTCGGGACTGCCATGACCTGTTCAAACTGATGCCGAAGGGGACCATACATTTGTCGGCCCTCATGTGCGGGGAGCACCGATCCAAGATCATCTGGACTATCAAGGAGCGCCTGGCCGGCGGCCAGACGACGCGGGTAGTCAGCACGCAACTTGTGGAAGCTGGCGTGGATATGGACTTCCCTGTGGTTTATCGCGCCCTGGCCGGTCTCGATTCCATCGCCCAGGCTGCCGGGCGATGCAACCGCGAAGGCAATTTGAACGCACAAGGCCAACTCGGCGATGTGCGCGTGTTCGTTCCGCCCAAGCCATCGCCGCCCGGGTTGCTGCTGAAGGGCGAAATGACAACACGGGAACTGTGCTCCGATCCCGATTTCAACCCACAACACCCCACCAACTACACCCGGTACTTCGACCTTTTCTACCCCAGGGTCAACGAGACCGGAGCGGCGATCCTCAAAGACCTGACGCCATCTAACTCTGTGCTGGGCGTCCATTTCCGTACTGTTGGGGAGCGCTTCAAACTGATTAAAGATGACCAGCAGCGGCCGCTGTTTGTGCACTATGATGACACGGCCGATAGCATGATCAGGCAACTGCATTTCGGCGGTCCCAACCGCGATCTCCTGCGCAAGCTTCAGCGCTACACGGTCAATTTGCCGGTCTGGCTCTTCAAACAAGTGCAACGCGACATGATCGAGGAATGGCCGGGGTTCTGGGTGTGGAATGGCCGCTACGACAAGGACTGCGGGGTGGATGTCTTCGGCGATGGGCTGTCGCCGGAAGGGGCTATCGTCTGACGAACAACAAAGGAGAGGTCCCCATGCGAGGATTCTGTCTGGAAGTCAGTGGGCCGTATGCCTGTTTCACGCGGCTGGAGATGAAAGTCGAGCGCGTCAGTTACGATGTCATCACACCGTCCGCGGCGCGTGCAATTTTCGATGCCATTTTATGGAAGCCGGCCATCTTCTGGCAGGTCAGGCGCATCGAGGTGCTTGCGCCCATCAAGTGGGTATCAGTTCGGAGGAATGAGGTCGGCAAGGTGGCCTCTGCACGGGTGCATGCTATCTATGTCGAGGACGAACGGCAGCAACGGGCTGGGTTGTTCCTGCGCGACGTGAAGTACCGCCTCCACGCCGAGTTCGTCTTCATCCCGCCCGATCAACGCGGCAGGATCTTCAACCCCGTGCCGGAGTACCTGGTGGACAGCGACGAGGCTGCGGAACTGCGGAAACCGGATGTGCGGGTGGACGAGACGGAGGCGAAGTACGCCGCCATGTTTGAGCGCCGCGCGCGCAAGGGTCAGTGCTTCAACCAGCCCTATCTCGGCTGCCGCGAGTTCTCGACCGCGTTCCGACTGGTGGACTCACAGGCCAGTCCGGCCACGCCCATTGCGGAAACCCGCGACCTCGGCTGGATGCTCTACGATCTCGACTACACCACACCCGCCGATCCCAAGCCACTCTTCTTCCGGGCCAAACTGGAGAACGGTGTTATCAACGTGCCGGACCGCGACAACCGAGAGGAGGTGCGGGGATGATTCTTCAAGCGTTGAAGGAGTATTACGACCGAAAACCGGACCTGCCACGTTACGGATTCGAAAAAAAGCAGATCGCCTATGTCTTAACCCTGAAGAGTGATGGCACTCCGGTCACGCTTGAACAGACCTACGAAGGAGAGGGCCGTAATCGCCGGGCCAAGTCCTATCTTGTGCCAGTGTCAGTCAAGCGCGCCGTCGGGATTGTGGCCAACCTCCTCTGGGACAATCCGGAGTACGCGCTTGGTGTTGTATTGAAGGACAAGAAACGTTCAGCCCGGAAGACGGAGAAAGACGTTGCGCGGCGTGTGTCCGACCAACATGCGGCGTTCAGGAGGCGGATTGATGACCTTGGTGTAATCGCCGACGACGGCCTGCAGGCGGTCAAACTGTTTCTCCAAAAGGAAAAGGATGACAAGGAGGCACTCCTTGGGTCGCTGGGCGGCGATTGGAATGAGCTTCTGAAAGAAGGCGCCAATCTCTCGTTCAAACTGAATGGGGACACCGACTTGGTGGTAGAAAGGCCTGCCGTAAAAGCCGCCATCCAATCGCTGGTTTCCGACCCCCCCGACGTAGACGCCATCTGTCTGATCACAGGAGAGAAGGCCCCAGTTGAGCGGCTTCATGCGGCCATCAAAGGCGTGTGGGGCGCTCAAACAAGCGGCGCGAATATCGTTTCATTCAATCTTGATGCCTTCAAATCTTTCGGAAAGGACCAGGGGGCAAACGCGCCCGTCGGGAAATATGCCGCCTTTGCTTACACCACGGCGCTCAACTATCTGCTTTCCAAGGACTCCCGCCAGCGCATGCAAGTCGGCGATGCTTCCACTGTCTTTTGGTCAGCCAAGACTGCCGATAGCGGCTTCGAGGACTTCTTCGGCGATCTATGGAAGGATGATCCGGACAAGAATGCAGAGGCGGTGAGGAGTCTGTTCAGGTCGCCGCAAGTTGGAGCCTTCGCAACGGACTCCGACGACACTCGGTTCTACGTCCTCGGCCTCTCGCCCAATGCCGCTCGCATCGCCATCCGCTTCTGGATTGTCAGCACGGTCGCTGAGATGGCTACGCACATCCGGCAGCACTTTCTCGACACCCGGATTGTCCACGGGCCAATAGACACGGATACGCTCTCACTTTTTCGCCTGCTCCTCTCAACCGCTGTGCAGCGCGACGCGAAGAACATCGCACCTAACCTCGGCGGCGACACGATGCGGGCCATACTGGAGGGTCTGCCCTACCCGCAGACTCTTCTGCAAGCGGCCATTCGGCGCATGAGGGCGGAGCAGTCAAGGAAGGACAAGAATAGCGGCAAGTCGTTGCCGAACGTGACGTACGAACGCGCCGCGCTGATCAAGGCATGTATCAACAGGGCAACTCGTCATCAGAGCACAAATAAGGAGGAGGAACTGAAAATGAGTCTCGACCCAAACAATACCAACATCGGTTATCGGCTCGGGCGGTTTTTCGCTGCGCTGGAGCGAACACAGATCCGGGCATTTACCAGCGGCGGAGGCAAGGAACCGAACACTACTATCCGTGATCGCTACTACGGCGCCGCATCGAGCACCCCAGTTACCGTATTCGGCACCCTGATACGGCTGAGCAAGCACCACCTCGCGAAGATCGAGCACGTTGGCGAGAAGGTGAATCTTGAGAAGTTGTTCGCGGAGATCATGGAAGGCGTAAGTGATTTCCCAACCCATCTCTGTTTGGCTGACCAAGGCCGTTTCGCCATAGGTTATTACCACCAAATGCACGATTTCTTTACCAAGAAGAGTGAATGAACCAATCAAGGAAAGGCACAGAAACCATGAACAACCCAATCAAGAACCGATACGACTTTGTCCTGATTTTCGACGTACAGGACGGCAACCCAAACGGCGACCCCGATGCCGGGAACCTGCCGCGGGTGGACGCTGAGACCGGCTGCGGCCTCGTAACCGACGTGTGCCTTAAACGGAAGGTGCGTGACTATGTGATCCTGACCAAGTCAGCTCAGACAGGCTACGATGTTTGGGTGAAGGCAAAATCGCTAACGCTCAACGAACAGATTGAACGGGCCTACGACGAGGGAGACGAGGTTAAGAAAGCCGTGGAAGCGTGGAAGGCTTGGCAAAAAGACAAGAAGAAGAATCCCAAGCCCGAACGGCATTATGAGGACGTGGCCAAGGACTGGATGTGCAGTCGCTTCTATGACATTCGGACTTTCGGCGCGGTCATGTCCACAAGCGACAAAGAAGATGGCGAGGCTGCTGAGGAGATGAGCAAGATTAAGAAAACGGCGGGACAAGTACGCGGTCCGGTCCAGATAACCTTCGCACGTTCCAATGATCCGATTGTTGCTATCGAACACTCAATCTCGGTGTGCGCGGCCCGGAAAGCCGACAAGCCGGTGGAGGCTCAGATTGGTATTCAGGGTCGCAAGACTACCGTGCCTTATGGGCTGTACATCGCGCACGGCTTTGTCTCAGCGCATCTCGCCAACCAGACCAAGTTCGGCGAAGACGACCTGAAGCTGCTGTGGGAAGCCTTGGGGAGCATGTTCGAGCACGACCGTTCGGCAGCGCGCGGACTGATGGCCACGCAAAAGCTGATTGTCTTCAAACATGAAAGTCCGTTAGGGAACGCTCCGGCGCACGCTCTTTTTGACAGGATCAAAATAACGCGCAACGATGCAACGAAGCCCGCACGGGCATTCTCGGACTATAATGTCGTGCTGAATCGATCAGACTTGCCTCCAGGGATCGAAATCCAAGAGATGCTGTGAGTATGGACAATGTTCGATGAAGACGAATTGCTGCCGCTGTCGGCGCTGCAACATCTGGTGTTCTGCGAGCGGCAGTGTGCGCTGATCCACATCGAGCAACTGTGGGCGGACAACAGGTTCACCGTCGAGGGGGAGCACCTGCACGACCGCGTCCACGAGGCTGGAGCTGAGTCGCGGGGCGATGTCAGGATTGCGCGGGGACTCGCGCTCCGGTCGCTCCGGCTCGGCCTGTCGGGAATCGCAGACGTGGTGGAGTTCCATCGAGTGACCGATGGAGGAGTCTGCCTTTCAGACGTACAAGGCCTCTGGAAGCCCTTTCCGGTCGAGTACAAGCGCGGGCGGCCAAAGCGCGAGCACTGCGATGAGGTGCAGCTCTGCGCTCAGGCAATCTGCCTGGAGGAAATGCTCCGAGTTCAGGTACCCGAGGGAGCGCTGTTCTACGGAGCAACGCGGCATCGTTTCGACGTCACCTTGGACGACACCCTCCGGCGGGAAACGGATCTTGCCGCAGCGCACCTGCATGAGCTGATCTCCCGGCAGGTCACGCCCATGGCCGTTCGCGAGCCAAAGTGCGACCGGTGCTCCCTCTTCGAACTATGCATGCCGCAAGCGCTGTCTAGAGCCCGGTCGGCACAACGATACCTCCTGAGGGCTATCCAAGAAGATGAACCAGGGGATATTCGAAAATGAAGCAGCATCTTAACACTCTGTTCGTGACGACGCAGGGAGCCTATCTGGCGTGGGAGGGCGAATCTGTTTTGGTTCGCGTCGAGCAGGAAACACGTTTGCGCGTGCCCATCCACATGATTGGCGGAATCGTCTGTTTCGGGCGAGTCTCCTGTAGCCCGGCGCTCATGGGCTTTTGCGGAGAACGAGGAGTCACGATCTCTTACCTCTCCGAACACGGCCGGTTTCTAGCCCGAGTTGAAGGTCCCGTTTCCGGAAATGTCCTGCTGCGGCGCGCGCAATATCACTGCTCGGAAAACCCGGGCAAGTCGGCCGAAGTCGCAAGGGCTGTGGTTACGGCGAAGGTGGCAAACTGCCGAACTGCTCTGCTCAGGGCCGTCCGCGATCATCCCGATGGCGTGGGCGTTGCGGATATCCGATCTGGTGCCGACCGACTTAGCAAGACTCTCGATCGACTTCAGACGCCGCTTCCGTTGGACACAGTCCGGGGGCTCGAAGGCGAATCGGCCCGCGATTACTTCCAGGTTTTTGATCACTTGATCACAAATCAGAAGGAGGAGTTCTTTTTCCACGCGCGCAGCCGGCGGCCTCCTCTCGACAACGTCAATTCCCTGCTCTCCTTCGTGTACACCCTGCTGACGCACGACGCCCGTTCCGCGCTGGAGACAGTAGGATTGGATGCGGCAGTGGGATTCCTGCATCGCGACCGGCCGGGCCGTCCCGGGCTTGCTTTGGATCTTGTTGAGGAGTTCCGCCCCGTGCTGGGGGATCGCTTGGTTCTCTCGTTGATTAACAAGAGACAGGTTCAGGGAAAGGGCTTCACCAAAAGCGAGACGGGAGCAATCCTCATGGATGACGCGACGCGCAAGACGCTGCTGACTTCCTATCAGGAACGGAAGCAGGAGATAATTACACACCCATTTCTCGGCGAGGAGACCACAGTGGGAATGCTGGTGCATCTGCAGGCGAGGCTTCTCGCACGCCATCTGCGCGGAGAGATGGACGGATACCCGCCATTTATCTGGCGATGAGGGGAACGGCACTGACGATTGGAAGATGCCGTCGAAGACGCGGGTGAATCTATGTTCGTGCTTGTGAGCTATGATGTATCTACGATCAGCCCGGAAGGGAAACGGCGCCTCAGGAGGGTTGCAAAGGCTTGCCTCAGTTATGGACAAAGAGTGCAGCATTCGGTTTTCGAGTGCCTTGTCGATCCGGAGCAATGGACGCGCCTGCGAATCCGGTTGCTGGACGAATTTGATTCGTCCGAGGACAGCCTGCGATTCTATTTCTTGGGCAGCAACTGGCGTCACCGCGTCGAACATCACGGGACCAAACCGTCTGTGGACTTGGAGGGTCCGCTTGTTGTTTGACTGGGTCCGGCAGATTGCGCGAGTGTGGAGCGAACATCAATATGCTGCGGCATTCGCGATTTCCAAAAGTTGTTATTCTTGCGGCACTTGCAGGGTGACTTGGATTGTGAACGTCAAGGAGCCTGCCCATTGCGAGCAGGTTCGCGGAATGAGCCGCGCAGCTCATTTTGGATCAGCCACTTAGAGTGCGTGCGGTCGCCCCTCGCGCGGGGGCGTGGATTGAAACAATCTGATCGGCACCACCAAAAGAAGCCTTGAGGTCGCCCCTCGCGCGGGGGCGTGGATTGAAACATTTGAAGCAGCATCTTTATGTCTACTGGCTTCGGTCGCCCCTCGCGCGGGGGCGTGGATTGAAACTCCATGCCGATCTGTTTTGGGTCTCCGTAATTTCGTCGCCCCTCGCGCGGGGGCGTGGATTGAAACTGTAGGTAATTGAGATCCTGCTGGTGCGTTGCAGGTCGCCCCTCGCGCGGGGGCGTGGATTGAAACATGAAATCGGCAATCGAAACGCTGGAATTCTTGGTCGCCCCTCGCGCGGGGGCGTGGATTGAAACAATGCAATCATGGGACATTTCTTGGGAACGGTAAAGTCGCCCCTCGCGCGGGGGCGTGGATTGAAACCTTGCAACGTTTACAGAGGAAATTGTCAAACACGGTCGCCCCTCGCGCGGGGGCGTGGATTGAAACGTTTCTGCACTATGCCCATCGCATCGGCCACCTGTCGCCCCTCGCGCGGGGGCGTGGATTGAAACCAAAGGTCATTCGTCGGATTACTGACGAGGAGCACGTCGCCCCTCGCGCGGGGGCGTGGATTGAAACAGGAACGTCCATCATTCCTCCATAATCAACGCCGGTCGCCCCTCGCGCGGGGGCGTGGATTGAAACTATGGATTTATCATATAGAGTCTGAAACCCGCCGTCGCCCCTCGCGCGGGGGCGTGGATTGAAACCCCAATTCGGCGGAAAGG
>Ga0315279_10006336_pt1 | contig 14965 bp, 9 predicted proteins | sample YL17G06_20_MG_FD_203694 | JGI IMG/M metagenome (GOLD analysis project Ga0315279, IMG submission 203694) | Sediment microbial communities from Yellowstone Lake, YNP, Wyoming, USA - YL17G06_20 | ecosystem: Environmental > Aquatic > Freshwater > Lake > Sediment | place: USA: Wyoming | collected... | reverse complement strand
TGGAGGTAATCGACTCCGAGAGTGTCCTCAGGAAACTGACCCCCAGAGATCGCGATTTCAGGTCCCTGTTCGGAAGCGAGGGACAGCTTGCGGTGATCGCCTCAGTCACTTTGCAAACGAAGGTCAAACCGGCCTCGCCTGCGCCAAGATTGACCTTCTTCCCGGACCATGCGTCCGCTCTCAATTACTCTATAAGTCTGGCCTCGGCGGCGCAAAGGTCCATGGACCTCACCTATTTCAGCCCGGCCAAGTTCGACGCCATCAACCGCATCCTGGGCAAGTACCATTTCCCGGTGGCGCATGGCGTTCTTTCATGCTACGAAAGCGAGGATGACCCAGCCATGAAGACCGCACCTCCCCTACCTAAGCAGGCCAGGCCGGCGCACCAGTATCTGGCGCACCTGCTCTGGAACGAGCGCTTCTTCCCCATGAAGTTCAGGAAGCTCGGCCCCGGGCTCATGGGGGCGGAGGTTCTGGCACCACGAGCGCACCTGGTCGACATCGTCGCCAAGGCGGAGAAGGTGTGCTCGAGCCACGACATCGAGCCGATGATCGAGATCCATTTCTTAGAGGGCGGGGACGGAATGCTGCTCTGCTATTACATCACGGACCAGGCCAGGCAGCTCAAGTACACCATGGACTCCTTCCGCGGATTGCTGATCACCAGCGCCCTATTGGACGCCGGGGCGCGGCCTTACTCCTTCGGCGTCTGGAACCACGCCTTCTCCGACCACGCCGATCCGAAGGAGCAGGAAGAGAGGGCGAGAGTGAAGAGGGGGCTCGACCCTCGGAACATAATGAACCCGGGAAAATCCCCACGCCTGAAGGGGCGCTGGGGCGGCGTACCGGCGACGCTATTCAGCCCAAGGATCCTAGGCGCGGCGCTTAAGCTGGTGAACCGTTTCGGGTTCGTCTCAGCGGAGGCGGTCAAGCTAGTATCATCGAGTAATGCCTTCGACCGCCAAGCCGAGGATCTTCTGCTCCGCAACGCTGACGAGTGCGCCATGTGCGGCGCCTGCATCGGGGTCTGCCCTGCCTATCTGGCCACCAAGGATGAGAGGGTGACAGCAAGAGGCAAACTGCTTACCGCCCGCCAAATGCAGAACGGCGGCAAGGTCACCAGGGAGCACGCGCACCGCACCTTCCTGTGCCTGCGCTGCAAGGCCTGCGAGCAGGTGTGCCAATCGAAATTATCGTTAATACCGGTCTACGACGAGCTGGAGCGAAGGCTGGCCGAGGTCCACGGGAAGAACGAGGGGGAGATCAAGCGCTTCGTGGAGATGGTGGAGAATTCGCCCGCGTACGACGCCCTGATCGACCGGGGGCTGGTGCTGGGAGCGGCCAGCAAGAGTCTGGAAGGAGGGAAGTGAGATGTACGAGCGTTACCACCTGCCCAGGCAGGAGACCCCCATGCCAGGCGAGCCCTTCTCCAAGTCGGCGGTCATCCGCAGCGATCGCTGCATGAACTGCGGCCGCTGCATCGAGGCATGCATCTACAAGGTGCACGAGCGCGACCCCCGCGACCCGCGCCTCATGGCCGAGCCGAAGAGCCACCTGTGCAAGAACTGCCTGCGCTGCGTGGAGGACTGCCCGCAAAGGGCGTTGTCCGTCGAGCTCGCACCGCAATACCTTGGCCTGGGGGAAGGGGTGTGGACGCCGCAAAGGGTCCACACGATCTGGAGCGAGGCGCAGAGCGGCAAGATACCAGTCTTCGGAGCGGGCTACCGGGGGCGGTTCGTGGGCCCAGGGTATGATTCCATGTGGACGGACATGTCCGAGATCGTGAGGCCGACCCGCGACGGCATCCACGGTCGCGAGTTCATCTCCACCAGCGTGGACCTGGGACGGAGGGTGGACCACCTGGAATTCGATTCCTCTGGCCAACTCCTCACCAACATGCCCCGGTTCGTGGAGCTTCCGATCCCCATGCTTCTCGATGTGGGGCGGCTACCTGACCTAGCATCAGTTTCATTGGACGGGTTGATGAAAGCGGCGCGGACGCTGGGGACCTTGCTCATCGTCCCCACGTCGGCCCGACCCTCGAACGGGAGCGCGAACGGGAGGTCGTGCCTGGTGCCGGTGCTCCCGGCTCACAAGACTTACTCACCCGTGCCTTTCCACGATCCCAAGATGGTGGAGGTGGAGATGTCGCCCGACTGGCGCTCCGACCTGAGCAAGGCAAGGGAGCGGTTCCCCGGGGCCATCGTCGGTGTGCGCATGGAGGCTGGGAGCGGCATCGAGAAAACGGTGGTCGAGCTCGCTGCCTCCGAAGCCGACCTGGTCCACCTGCTCTACGACGAGCAGGGCACGGAGCACGGAGCGAACGGCCGGCACGCCAAGGACTCCCTATTATCGATCAACAAGGCCCTGGTCTCTGAATCGTTGCGGGAAAGCATCGGCCTCCTCGCCGGGGGCGGCCTGGCGGCGGCGGAGCACGTGCCGAAGAGCATCATCTGCGGCGCGGACGCGGTCGTGCTGGAGCGCGCGATGAAGGTGGCGCTGGGCTGCCACGTCTCCCTGCGGTGCCCCGTCTGCCCGATCCAAAAGGACGAGAATGGCGGCGATTGGACGAAATGGAGGGTGGTGAACCTCGTGGGCGCGTGGCGCGACCAACTTCTAGAGGTCATGGGAGCCATGGGCATCAGGGAAGTGCGCCGGCTGCGCGGAGAGATCGGCAGGGCAATTTTCTTCGAGGACGCGGAGAAGGACGCCTTCGCCAGCATCCAGGGAGGGGGCTGAGATGTGCGCCTCCTTCGAGCCAATCACTGAGGAGGACTTCAGCCAGGTCCCCCCGCTCCTGCTGAAGAAGATGAGTCGCTACCGGGTCACGCGCACGGACACCTGCATCGATTGCGGCCTATGCTCTTCCTTGTGCCCCTACGGCGTGCACAGGAGGGTCGAGGGGCATGTGCACATGCTTCTCCCCGCCGACAACAAGTGCATCGGTCCGAGCTGCTCCTCCAATCCATTTTACTGTGTCAAGCACTGCCCGACGGAATCGCTGTCCGTCGGCTCCAATCCAATTTTCACCAGCATGGGCGACCCGCGCTGGACGTCGGATATGATCGTGGCCACCTGGAGGCAGGCGGAGAGCGGCGAGCCTATCCCCTTGGACCACTTCACCCAGAGCGGCGATTCCGGGGGCGGGTTTGACCGCATGTCCCTTGCTCTCCCTCCGATGAAAAGCGGATTCTGTCCGGAGGAGATCTCCACCGCTATCGAGCTCAATCATCGAAAGGAGGGCACAAGGCTGCGCATCTCCGTCCCCTGGTACGGCGGAGGCATGTCCTACGGATCTGTGAGCCAGAGAACCATGCTGGCCCGGGCCATGGCCGCGCAGGAGTGGGGCACCTACACCTGCACCGGGGAGGGCGGGTATCCTGAGGCATTGGTGCCATTCAAGGACCACGTCATCACGCAGGTCGCCACCGGTCTGTTCGGGGTGCGGGAGGAGACCATCAAGCGCGCCCCCATCGTGGAGTTCAAGTATGCCCAGGGGGCGAAGCCGGGGCTCGGGGGGCACCTACTCTATGAGAAGAACACGCCGGACGTAGCGCGCATGAGGGAGGCGGTGCCTTACACCAACCTGTTCTCCCCGTTCCCGTTCCACAGCGTCTACTCTGTCGAGGATCACAAGAAGCACCTGGACTGGATCAAGGCTGTCAACCCCAGAGCCCTTCTGGCCGTCAAGGTCTCCACGCCGAACGATGTGGAGATGGTGGCCGTGGGGAGCTACTACGCCGGCGCGCATATCGTGCATTTGGACGGAGGGTATGGGGGGACTGGTGCGGCGCCCGAGATCGCCAAGAAGAACATCGCCATGCCCATCGAGTACGCCATCCCGAAGGTGCACCGCTTCCTGGAGAAGGAGAGCATCCGGGATGAGGTCACGCTGATAGCGAGCGGAGGATTGCGCACCGCTATGGACGTGGCGAAGGCGATAGCATTGGGCGCGGACGGCGCGGTGATCGGCACCGCGGAGATGGTGGCCATGGGCTGCGTGCGCTGCGCCAACTGCGAGAGCGGGCGCGGCTGTCCCAGGGGAATTGCCACCACGGACAAGGAGCTGGAGGCGCTGAACCAGATGATGAATCAGGCGAGGCGGCTCTCCAACCTCTATCGCTCGTGGCAGATGCAGTTGCGCGAGATCCTTTTCAGGTTAGATATGAAGGATATTCATGAGCTGAGGGGGCGCACCGACCTGCTGCGCTACCAGGGAACACCCGGGAGGATGCTGCCATGAACGACCCCGCCGCCCTTTTGAGATCAAGAAGGAAGCTGAGCCCCGATCGTAAGTTCGAATATCGATCGCAGGAGGCGGAAGGAGGCTGCGGCGTCGTGGGGCTGGCGTGCTCGCAGCCAGTCCGCGGCGCGCACATCCTGCAGCCGCTGATACAGATGCACAACCGCGGCAACGGGAAGGGAGGGGGAATATCGGCGGTCGGCCTGTCCCCGGAGCAGCTGGGCGTGGGGCGCGACATCCTGGAGAATGACTACCTGGTGCAAATAGCCTACCTGAAGGACGAGGTCAGGCAGGAGCTGGAGAAGGAGTTCATCTTCGACCGGTACGAGGTGCATTCCTCCCATCAAGCCCCGACCAGCGACGACCTCGCCCTGTTGTCGAGATTGGAGATCCGTCCCCCGCTCGTCTGGCGCTATTTCTGCCGCGCCAAGGGGGAGGTCCTGGACCGGTTCATCGAGGAGAACGCATTGCACCACCTCGACCGCCGCAAGGCGGAGGACGAGCTGATCTACCAGACTAGCTTCCAGATCAACCAGAAGTACTACGCCGGCGCGAACATGTGCGCCTTCGTGATGTCCCATGGGCGTAACATGCTAATCATGAAGATCGTGGGCTACGCGGAGGACGTGATCCATTACTACAAGCTCGAGGACTTCAAGGCCAACCTCTGGATCGGGCATCAAAGGTACCCGACAAAAGGACGCGTCTGGCACCCGGGAGGGGCGCATCCCTTCATGGGCTTGGATGAGGCGCTGGTGCACAACGGGGACTTCGCCAACTACTACTCGGTCACGGAGTGCCTGGCGCAGAAGGGCATCTACCCCCTCTTCCTGACGGACACGGAGGTCTCCATCCTTTTGTTCGACCTGCTGAACCGCGTGTACGGGTACCCGCTGGAGTACATTTTGGAGGCGCTGGCACCGACCACTGAGCGTGACTTCCATCTGCTGCCGGAGGAGAAACGGCAGGTCTATCGGGCCATACAGTCCACGCACCTGCACCGTTCCCCGGACGGGCCCTGGTTCTTCATCATCAGCCGCAACGACCACTACCACGACCAGCTGCAGCTCATCGGCATCACGGACACCTCCATGCTCCGGCCGCAGGTGTTCGCGCTCGTGGACGGTGAGGTACAAGTCGGCCTGATCGCCTCGGAGAAGCAGGCCATCGATTCCGCGCTGCGCAGCTTGGCGAAGGAATATCCCTCGCTCCCGCTGCAGGCGGACCTGTACTGGAACGCCAGAGGGGGAAGCCACACCGACGGCGGGGCCTTCATGTTCACCCTGGGCCCCGAGTCTCCTGCCAAGGGCAGGGAGCTGGTGTGCACGAACAAGTTCGGCGCCCGGGTCTCCGTGCCGGGAAAGGGCTTCGACGCGGCGCAGGACAATCTCATGGCCAACCCATTGCCGCAGGGAGCAAGCTCCTCATGGGCGGAGAGGATGCTGGAAGGCAACGTGGAAGAGGGATTCGAGGCATGGAAGGAGGCGGCGAGGACCGCCTCAGCCTCGGAGATGATGGGGGCCATATCCGCGCTTTCCACTCTGAACGGGACAGGGGACGAGTTCGAGAAGAGGCTGTCCCTGCTCACAATGGCCATCGACCGCAGATACCCTACGGGCAAGCTGAGGCGGAGCCGCCTCCTGACGAAGTTGAACGAGGGCGTGCTGTCAATGCTGCGCTCCGCTCCCCAGATAGGATCAGGGGGAAGTTCGCCTATCGTCCTGGTGGACCATGGCAGCCGCATGTTCATGAGAGGCCCTCAGGACGGACAAAGGGCTTTGGTGATCGATTGCGAGGGCTTCCCCATGGAAGGGGAGCAAGGCGTCTCGCATCTCCTCTGTCAGGCGGCGGAGCTGGGCTGGAAGCGAATTATGGTCATCGGGACGCACGGGCAGCGCTTCATTGGCTGTGGCCTCGGACCTCGAACACACGGCATCGAGATCGACGTATACGGCAGCTCGGGTGACTATCTGGCCTCAGGGCTGGACGGGGCGAGCGTCACGGTACACGGCAACGGACAGGACCAGCTGGGGCAGATATTGAGCCAGGGGAAGCTGGTGGTGCACGGCGACGTGGGGCAGACCTTCATGTACGGGGCGAAGGGTGGTCAAGTGTACATCCGCGGGAACGCCGCTGGGAGGCCGCTCATCAACGCCGTGGGGAAGCCGCGGGTGGTCATCAACGGCACATGCTTGGATTACTTGGCGGAGTCGATGATGGCAGGCGATCCCCTGAACGGGGGCGGGTTTGTGGTACTGAATGGCCTGGGATTCGATGCCGAGGGGCGTCCGTACGATCTGACGACTCCATATCCAGGAGGAAACCTGTTCTCTTTGGCGTCCGGCGGGGCTATCTATGTGCGCGACCCGATGGACAAGGTGGGCGAGGAGCAGTTGAACGGGGGGCGAATCGCTAGGTTCACCGTGAAAGATTGGGAGCTCTTGATTCCCTATCTAAAAGAGAACGAGCGCCTCTTCGGCATTTCGGTCGAGGAGGTGCTGCTTAGGAAGGACGGGTCTTCGTGCGAGCCGTGGCAGATATACAAGAAGGTCGAGGTGGTGCCGCTGTCCGCCTTGTCCAACGGGGATAAGTTGTTCGCCGATGAGTAGAATTTGCACCTTTCGCACTTTTCGCGACGACAACACCTTTATGTTCGCTGTCGGAATAACTGGAAAACTGCTTCATATGGGTCTGTAGCTTAGTCCGGTGGAGCGTTCGGCTCATAACCGAATGGTCGTCGGTTCAAATCCGACCGGGCCTCCTCCATCCGACGGTTCTGACGGCAGATAGGGAGGAATAAACGCCAGTATGTAAGAAAAGACGTTAGCACAGTATACAAACGCGTACTTGACACTCCGACATCGTATCCCGCGAAAGGTCTTTCTATGACATGCCTGCAATAGGTACCCGAATCAAATGACTCAAGGCAATGACCGATCATCGGAGATAGTTGTTGCGGGCGATGTGGCCATAGATATGCTTCAGTGGACACCCCATCAGAAGAAGGAGAAAGAAGTGCCTCAGAACTGGCTTCTCGATCCTGGATTCAGAATTGTCTCGAGGCCGGGTGCAACCTTGCTGCTAGCAAGAATGGTGGAGTCTGCCATCGGGACCCAGGTGTTGTCTCCTAGGATCGACAAGCTCTCCGCCGTATCACCGGAGGAGGTGCTCCACTCTCTTGTGAGGCTGGGCGAATTTCCTCGATCCAATCTGCCAAAGGACCGGAAGAACACGATCTACAGGGTCGAAAGATTCGATGGCTTTTCCGGACCAAGCACAGGGAGGTTGAATCCGATCCCCTTAGCCGATGATGACAAAAAAGCAAGAATTATTGTACTCGACGATGCTGGAAATGGATTCAGGGACTGCGAGCAATGCTGGCCTAGAGCCATTAAGGAAGGAAGACACACCCCAACAATTGTCCTAAAAATGAATCGGCCAATGGGCGAGGGAGAACTCTGGAAGACTCTGATCGACAGACATAGCGAGAGGCTAATCACCATAGTCAATGCCAGCAGCCTCAGGGCATCTGGGTTGAACATCTCCAAGAGACTATCATGGGAGAAGACCGCCCAGGACTTCGTATGGCAGCTGGAGCACAATGCTCTGCTGCAGAATCTGATGAGGTCCAGGCACCTTATTGTGCTCTTTGGCATTGAAGGAGCCATACACTGCACGCTGGAAGAAAAGCAGCTCAATACGATCCTCTACTATGATCCTCTGGCGATGGAGGACGACTACAAGGACGATCGGTTGGGAATGATGCAGGGACGTACCTGTGCCTTCGCGGCAGCCATCGCGGCCAGGCTCTATCGGGATGGCATGGCCTCGATCGGAGACGGTGTGAAGGACGGCCTCAAGAGCTCTAGGCGTCTCTTCCTGCAAGGATTTGGAAGGCCGCCATCTGAACCGACATATCCAGTAGAGAAGATATTCCAGGCTCAGGATTCAGATCCGATGATCACCGATGTATTGATGCCTCACAACGAAGAGATGGAAAACGACGGCAAAAGACCCTGGACAATCCTAGCTCAAGTGGCCGGGGAAGAGCTGGAAAAAGTCGCATACAGAATTGCCATCGAGGGGTCGGTGCCCCCTATAATTAGGGCACCGGTTGCTAGGTTTGGCGCTCTTTTGACTGTTGACCGGGTGGAGATAGAAAGCTATCGGAGTATCACGAACCTCCTGGATGAATACCTCTCCAAGGACGAGGTCACAGTCCCCCTCTCCATTGCTGTCTTCGGTCAACCTGGATCTGGCAAGACCTATGGTGTCACGCAGATTTCCAAAAGCTTGCAGCCTGAGAAGATTGAGAAGCTGGAGTTCGATGTGGCCCAGTTCCATTCCCCTGATGATCTGACCAACGCCTTTCATAAAGTGCAGTCAACGGCGCTTCGGGGTAAGATTCCTCTCGTCTTCTTTGACGAATTCGACTGCTTCCATGGCCAGAAGATGGGATGGCTCAAGTACTTCCTGGCGCCAATGCAAGATGGGGTATTCAAGGACGGAGAGACTTTCCACCCGATTGGGAAGTCCATCTTTGTGTTTGCTGGGGGAACTAGCCACAAATTCGAGGAATTCTATTGCGACTACGCAGGGAAGAAAACCATCAGCTATGAGGAGATGAACATCATGAAGCAAGCCTGGAGTGATTTCACCAACGCGAAGGGTCCTGACTTCGTGAGCAGGCTTAGGGGCTACGTGAACATCACGGGGATCAATCCCACGAGCGAAGGTGACAGACTCTATCTCATCCGGCGAGCCATGATCCTTCGCTCAATCATGATGGTCAAGTGTCCCCAGATCTTCGATGAGCTGGGGAACGCACATATCGACCCGGGTGTCCTTAGGGCACTTATCAAGGTGAACGACTATAAGCACGGGGTGCGATCGATGGAGGCCGTCCTTGAGATGAGCCTTCTTTCGGAAAGATACGAATTCGAGCCAGCCGCACTGCCACCTCGGGACCAGCTGAATTTGCACGTGGACGCCGATCACTTCCTCAGATTAGTGTTAGAGGACGTTTAACCAGCCTGGTATCTCGTGGAATACACCAATCTGACGGTTCTGACGGCAGAAGGGGAAGCGGTTTAGGCAAACGGCATTTGCATGAGGCACCGTCATCGACCCTCAATCCCGATCTACTTGGTTGTCGCCATTCAGAGCATGAACAGGTATGCTACTACCGGCTCACCTTAGGGCTCTGAGTGAGGTGAAAGCTCTTTTGCTATCGAATTCCATTAGAGGTTCGGGCTGCTAAATGGAATTAGAATTCATCCAAACGGTCCTTCTGCAACTGTTCACTCTCATACTCCTCGCTGGAATCGCTGGTCTAGTCTGTGAGAGAATAAGGATACCTCCTGTCATCGGAGAGATCCTCGTAGTTATTGTCATCGGCAATACTGCGCTTTTCGGTCTCCTGAAATTGGGAAGCGACCAGGAAGTTTTCCAGGTTTTCAAAGAACTTGGGGTGGTATTCCTCCTGTTTGCTATTGGGCTGGAGACTCCTTTCAGTGAACTCAGGAAGATCGGGCACACCGCCATGGCGGTGGCTGTCCTTGGAGTGCTGTTCCCCTTCATAGGGGGCTACGCTTTGACGTCTGGACTTGGTTTCGGACATATTGAAGCGATATTTGTTGCCACGGCCCTCGTGGCCACCAGTGTGGGCATAACCGCGAGAGTCCTCAAAGATATGAATCTTACCCAGACTATTGAGTCTAGAGTCATCATAGGAGCTGCCGTCATTGATGATATTCTAGGGATGATTGTCTTGGCAGGAGCGATAGGAATATCCGCCGGTGGAGCTTCGGGTCTGGCAGACGCCCTTGTTGTCGTCCTCGAGGGAGTATTCTTTGTGCTCTTGGTAGTAGTCGTTGGCGGAATGATAATTCCCAAAGCAAGACAAATGAAAGAGACGACAAAGACAGCTCGCAGCATAAATGATAGATCAGGCCACAGGAGAGTGGATGCCATTGGCGTTGCTCTCATAGTATGTCTTGGTCTGTCTTTCGCCGCCTCATACCTTGGTCTCGCAGCAATCATAGGTGCATTCCTCGCAGGCATGATTTTTGCAGAGTTTAGGGACAAATGGCCCGTCGAGGAGGGATTTGAGCCCATCAACAGGCTTTTTGTTCCCTTCTTCTTCCTGTTCGTTGGCATCTCTGTTAATCTCAATTCCTTCGGAGGTGTGCTCTGGATGGCGGTATTGATTACTCTGCTAGCCATGGCAACCAAGATCGTTGGCTGTGGTCTCGGTGCAAGGAAACTTGGATCAAAATCGGCGGCGATAGTGGGTGTTGGAATGATGCCGAGAGGAGAAGTTGGGATTATTGTGGCAAGCATAGGATTGAGTATGGCAGCCATACCAAGCGGTACCTTTGCCATTGTAGTGTTTATGGCCATAGCAACAACGATGGCAGCGCCTCCCCTTCTAGCTTGGACTTTCAAACGAAAGATAGGCCTCAAGGGGTAGATGAGGGGATGAGAAAAGACCCCCCTCATCAGACTCCATAGAAGGTTTTTTGCCTGGTGAGATGTTTGCCAAATGAGTTTGCGAGCTGGTCATGCTCTATCATTCAGAAATTGAATTCCGGATTTTTCTGTCTGGATTGGACGACTCTCGTTCTTGACCGGGTCTACTTCGTCCGACACTTCTGACGGTTCTGACGGCAGATGGGGAGAATGTCGTCTTCTGGAATAGGGCTCAGAACATGAACGACTCCCTGCCCCATCGCCGATCTATACCCCGGTACAGCAGGTAGCCACCGCATACCAAGAGGAAGCACAGCCCCGCGATGACCGGACCGAAGAACGCCTCGTTATTCGCATAATTGAAAGAAAGTATGACCAACATGCACAGCGGCGGGACGCACATCAAGGCGAACTTGGCCAGAACACGGGGGTCGAAGAGGTAGCTGTTGGTCCTCAGGCCGGTGAGGTAGGCGGTACCGCATACCATGAAGGCCGTGGACGAATACCCCACCAGCAGGGCCAGGGGAAGCAGGCCCAGCTCAGACCTGGCAAGCCCAAGCACGATGAGGAAGGCGGTGGAGAGGGCCAGGGCGAACAGGGACAGCATGAGGACCTTGGTCTTTACCATATCCGACACCCTCACTGGCAGGACCTCCAGGAACGAGGGGTCGTCCAGCAGGTTGAGCCATCCGTAGATGGACACGCTGAAGAAGCCGATCATGGCGGAATAGAAGATCAGGTTGATGGGGATGCGGACCTGGATGATCCCTTCCACGAACCAGAACAAGATTGCCAGGAAGAGCAACGGGCCCACGTATGCTGCGACCACCGGGCCCAGCGTCCGGCTGCGCTTGAGGTCAATCCAGTCCTTGGCCATCAATGTCCCTGACCCACGGGCGAACTCGAACGACCTATTAGTCTCTAGCATCTCCGCGTCGAACAGCCTGGACGACGAGCCGAAACGGACCTGAAGCGTCAACACCGCGAATGCCGAGAGGCCTACCACCAGGGCGGCCGAGAGTAGGAGGTACCAGAGGTCCGCGGTCCGCTGCAGCTCGAGGGAAGGCAACAGCTGGGTGATGTCGAACCACTTTCCGAGGTACGAGGCCGTTAGCAACGCACCGACCGTCCCGAGCAGAGCAGTGAACCCCGCCCTCCAGCGAACGTAGACCGACGACAGGGAGAAGGAAAGCGATATGCCCAGAAGGAAGGACAGTATTGCGGTGAGCAGCAGGAACAGCACGCTGCTGACGCGGAAACCGGTCATCGGGATGGAGAGAGCGATGCCGGCGACGAGCGGGGCTATGGTGAACAGAATGTAGTAGATGATGTCCTTGACGTAGAATGCCAGGAAAATGGTTCGGAAACGCACCGGCAGCAGCGTCGGCGTCTGCAGCAGCAGGCTGACCTGCCCGAACCTCCGGTTGGCGATCCTTTCCCCCATCAGTGCGAAGCCGCCGACCGCGAGCCCGTAGGTGAAGAGCAGGGCGTGGAGGATCACGTACATCTGGTCCAAGGGGGTGGCGACTAGCAACTGCTTCGATGCCAGCGCCAGGATGAGGGAAAACACCAGTATCATCACCGGGAAGAGCAGAAACTGTACCCGCCCGATCAGGCCGGCGTTGAGCCTCAGCTCCTCGGACATCATCAGGCGGACCAGGCGTAGGTGCTGTCCGACCGCGTTCACGTCTTTGCGTCCTCCCTCTCGGTCAGGCGCATGAACGCCCCGTCCAGGCCCTCACCGTCTCGGATGATGTCCTCCGGCCTGCCGATGGCGACGAGGCGTCCCTGGGAGATGATGCCCACCTGGGAGCACATCTTTTCCGCTATCTCCAGTATGTGGGTGCACATGAACACCGTGCCCCCTCTCTCAAGATAACCGGAGAGGTGCTCCCGCAACAGCTTCTGGTACCGCGGGTCGAGACCAGAGAACGGCTCGTCCAGGAAGACCAGGGGCGGCTCGTGGATGAGGGCGGCGGCGAACATCAGCTTCTGCCTGGTCCCCCTGGACAGGTCCTTGCACGGCACCCTCTCCACCCCGTCCATATCTAGGAAGTGGATCCACCAATTTGCACGGGTCTCGATGTCGTTGATCTTGCGCACAAGCCCGATGAAGTGCAGGTACTCCCGCCCGGTCAGGAAGGAGGGCGGAGACTCCACTTCCGGCAGAATGCCGATGAGGCTCTTCACCTTCAGCGGGTCCTTGGCCGGGTCCACACCTAGAACGGTGCACCTGCCCGAGGTCGGCTCCAATTGCCCGCTCAAGATTTTGAGCAGGGTGCTCTTCCCCGCACCGTTCGCTCCCAGCAGACCGAAAAGCTCCCCCTTCCCGATACTGAGCGAGACCCCATTGACGGCAATGACATCACCGAAGCGCCGCACCAAGGAATCAGTCTCGATTATCGTTTCGGACATGACCAATGACCCTCGAGGTCGAAGAACCTGTACTCCGAGAAAAACCTTTCCCAAGTCAAATATATACCTGTTAGGAGAACGGGCCGTTCCCCGACGGGAGCACTTCTTGACACTTCTGACGGTTCTGACGGCATAGTGGGAGGGAACGAACCGAACAAATCTTATTAACTGCAGAATGGAGTAGTAATTTGAGCAATTGCGATGAAGTGTCGGAAATGCGGTTGGCCAGTGACCGAACAGGACAAGAGATGTCCCAACTGTGGCCATGACATGCAAAGCTTGTTTAGGCTGAAAGCAGCCGTTCTCCCGTCGACTCTCCGTCGGAGACTTGCCCTAACGGAATCAAACTCAGGAAGACTGGTAGGAGTCGTACTGGGAGTGCTGGCGATCTTCTTGGTTTGGGGAGGAGTCTTCGTCAGAGAGGGGGAGACATTCTTGATAGTGAGATCTATGAATTGGAACGCTCTCGACCTTATGCAGAGTTCTGACCTTATCATTGCTTTGGGAACGATTCTGTTTCTTGGAGGAACCCTTGCATCGATACTTGAATCGAGGGCTTCTGTCGTTCAAATAGTGAGCCTCGTGATGCTGGCTTTTTCTCTTCACAACCATATGCAATCCAGCTTGCCCGAATACGCGGCTTCAGATCCGACATACATGATCTACTCATCGTTCGGTATCGGTTACTTCTTGGCGTGGTTTTCTGCGCTTATAGTCCTGTCATCGAATGTTCTTGAGAGACGTGATGCGAAAGCCAAGGCAGGGAAGGCAAGTCTTCCTGCATCAGAGAATGAGAGATTGAACCCTCGCCATTGGGTGGGACGCTGGCGATAGTCAAAGATACCGTGACAGTCCTTGGTTTTCCGGATTCTTTTGGTTGCGTCCTCGATCTCCATTCCGCATTGCGCGGCAACAATGATCCGATCATGACTCCGATGCAGGATGAGTCTACACATCCACTCTTCCTGACGCTTCTGACAATTCTGACAGTTCCGAGGAGAAAGCCAGAAGCAAATGACACTGTGTCTCACACCAGAGACTTGATATATCGATGAGTTGATCGAAAATCAGTGGGGTTATGCGGAAGCGTAGGTTGGTCGCACTGATCGTCGGCCTCGCCGCCATATTCGTCATCGCGGGGCTGTATGTGTATTTGATGGGCCTGGGCTCCTCGGACTACTTCCCTCCGGGCGGAGACCTCAAGGCGGAGAGAACCGCCGAAAACATGGTCACTTTCACAATAGAAAATGAAGTCTATGGTGTTGATGGCCCTGTCAAGTTCGACAATTGTGCGCTAAGCATGAGAATCGACGACCAAGACCTTGGACCGACTGATTACACGATTGGTAGCGGCGCTTGGCAAGTACGAACGACTCACGGCGAAGGACTCCTCAACGCAGTAGTATTCACCGATGGATCCTCGGCCTACATAATCATCCTAAACGACATGGATTCGGATGGAAATGTCTCCAAAGGAGACACTATCTCTTTGATAGCTACTGAACCGTTGAAACCGTCGACGACTTACTCTATTTTCTTTCTCACAGAGTTGCGCTCGAGTTGGTCCTTTGGGGAATTCACGGGCAACTACAACGCGTAGCGACATCACAAATGCTCTTCCAGAGAATTGTCCGATTAAGGTTATGGCTGATCTGCATAAGCGACAAGTGTTTGAGGGATAGTCTGAGAAACGTGATTGATAATCGGGCCAAATACCATAAGTACCCGCCGAGTCACTCCAATGCTCCGGTTTGAGCACAGGCGGGCCCGGGAACCTCGAGGCGCTAGGCACGATCTCGCGGCATTCGATCACCTGCCGGGCCCGTCACAATACTC
>Ga0315279_10006335_pt1 | contig 14965 bp, 13 predicted proteins | sample YL17G06_20_MG_FD_203694 | JGI IMG/M metagenome (GOLD analysis project Ga0315279, IMG submission 203694) | Sediment microbial communities from Yellowstone Lake, YNP, Wyoming, USA - YL17G06_20 | ecosystem: Environmental > Aquatic > Freshwater > Lake > Sediment | place: USA: Wyoming | collected... | reverse complement strand
CGGCGCTATTCTCAACGATGCTGGGACGGGCCCTCGTTTGCCCTCGTAGCTCAGTGGATAGAGCAACGGTTTCCTAAACCGTGTGTCGCAGGTTCGATTCCTGCCGGGGGCACCACCTGCGCAAACGCCCTTGCCCACGGTTCCGGGATCGGGGCGGGTTCTGGCCCGATTCGGACGCCATAGGCACGGAATGGCCCGCGGTGCCAGAAACCGCTTCTCCCAACACTTGAGACTACCGCAGGGCGCCGCAACGGCGACCTCACCGGCTCTACTCGCCCAGGTACTTCCCGCAGCGGGATCGTGGGGGTTCGGCATCGGATGGCGCGCTTCGGGTTGATCCACTTCTCTAGACTGCGACCATGCCCAGGCGGCTTAGATTCGAGGGACCCCAGCAACTTCGGCTCGCTCGCGAGGAATTGCTAGGGGACGAGGCGCGGGCCCAAGTGCTCGACAAAGTGGCGTCGGCCGACAGCGATACTCGACGACGGTGGCGCGAGTCGGTAGAGCCTATCCGCGCCTCGCTCACACCGGAGACGCTGGCCCGGTCAACGGAGCCCTCGCTTCAAGGCGCCTTTCTAGATGCCGTGTTCATTCGGCTCCTCGGCTACTCGGGCGCGCTCTCAGGTCGCAGGCCCTTCTCTCTTAGCGAACATGTCACGACCGAGATTGACGCCACGGAGGCAGACGGTGCGTTGGGGTGGTTCACGACCCCTGGAGTAGGCCGGACCATAGGCGTCATTGAGCTAAAGGACGCCCGCACAAACCTTGACAAGCGCCAGCTCTCGAGGCGCGACAGGCTAACGCCCGTTGATCAGGCGTTTCTCTATGCGAGCAAGTTCCAGGGCTGTCAGTGGGTCATCGTTTCGAACTTCCTGGAAGTCCGCCTCTACAGCGCCAGGCACGGCCAGCGGCTCTACGAGTCGTTTGGGGTCCACGATGTCGTCCACGATGAAGACCGAATGCTGGGCTTCGTGGCGGCTCTTCAACCCGAATCCCTCATTGGCGTTGGCCCGGAACCGACTGGCTACCTCTCGGGATTGTTGGGGGAACGGCCTGCTGTTCGTGACCGAGATATCACTGATCGCTTCTACGAGCACTTCACGAACGAGCGCAACAGACTGCTACGTCATTTCCTGGATCAGGAGGCAGCTCCCCCGGCTGAGGTAATCGCTGCAACTCAGAAGCTCCTCGACCGAATCCTGTTCATCTGCTTCGCTGAGGACACTCGCACACTCCTGCCCGCCAATGTGCTCCGCCAGACGGCGGAGATCGCGGAACGGTCACGGTCCCGGTCCCCGACCAAGATCTGGGATGAGCTGCGTGAGTTGTTCAGGGACATCGACGAGGGTCGGGCGGACCTTACGCCCCCGATCCCCCACTACGACGGCGGGCTCTTTGCCAGGGATGAAGTCCTTGACGAGAAGCTCTTGTTGTCCGACGCGCTCGCTTGGGAACTAGTGGAGCTTTCTAGGTGGGACTACCGCCACTCGGTCAATGTTGAGGTCCTTGGCCACGTATTCGAGCAGTCTGTGTCTGATCTTGAGAGCCTCCATCGGCTCCACTCACTTGATCCCGATGCCGTGGAGGCTGACGCGACAGCTATCGCGGACCGTCGTAGGGCTAGGGGCGTCTACTACACCCCGCGATGGGTGACGGAGTACATAACTGATACGACTCTGGGGCAGGCAGCCCTGGAACGGGGATTCGACCAAGAAGGACTGACCTCCATCTCGGTCATCGACCCTGCTTGCGGCAGCGGCGCCTTCCTCGCCCAGGCATACAGGTACCTACTTGAGCTCGTGGAGGCGGGGATACCAGAGGCGCTGCCGGGCGAGCAGCCGGTCCTTGAGAGTGCCATTCGCCCATCGGCATTCCTCGAGTGCCTGTTTGGGATCGACATCATGCCTGAGGCGGTCGATGTGGCTCGTCTATCGTTGTGGCTTGCGAGCGCCAGCCCACGAGAGCGCTTGCAGAACCTAGAGAGCGTCCTCGAGGGGAACTCCCTTGTTGAGGGTGGGCACAGCGCGACCTTGGAGCTTCTGAGAGGCAAGGATGGAGAGGCTGAGAGATTCGACGTCTGTATTGGGAATCCCCCCTGGGGGGCAGACCTCGACTATGCCGTCGACCAAACGCTCGAAATGGCGGCCGGACAGTACGACAGCTACGAGCTGTTTGTGGAGCGCTCGATTCGCGACCTTGTTCGCCCGGGCGGTTACTTCGGTTTCATCATTCCTGACCGAATCCTCCGACCCGAGGGCGAGCGCCTACGGAGATGGTTGTTCGACAACTACGACGTACAAGAAGTTCTGAAGCTTGGCGAAGGCGTCTTTCCTGGCGTCTTTCGTGCAGCGGTCATCGTGATTGTCCGGAAGGCCCAGCCAGCCGCCGACGCCCAAGTCCGTACGCTTGTCGTCTTCAAGGCAGACCGTGAGCTTCTCGAACAGGCTGGGTCGACCCACCTCAGAAGTCTGGTTGCCGAGCGCGGTGGCCTGGTGAGCCGATCCCGCGTCGTTAGCGACGACGCATACGACATTCCCCTGGCCGCAACGGATGAGGACCTCGACGTGATGGCGACCATGTCCGACCGCGCGCTCGCGTGGACCGGAGACGCGGGAATCTTCGAGCCCTATGGCCGTGGCGTCGAGCTCGGGGTGGACGGCCTCGTCATCAGATGCAACGCATGCTTCGAATGGCAGGTTGGGCCCAGGAGACGATCCCAGGCACGCGGTGGCGTATACGAGACCAAGACCTGCACGTCCTGTGGCGCGGAACTCCAAGAGGGCGACTGGCACGAGCGGGCGAACGTAGTCTTCCAGGACGAGCCCGGGGCATTCCTAGATCGCAGTCTGCCCGGGAACGAGTGGGGGCGGCTCTACGTTGGAGAGGACGTTTCTCGGTACCAGCTGATGAAGCCGAGATGGATTCGCCTTGGAGTCCCAAACATCGACTACAAGCCCAACGAACTGTACGCGCCACCGAAGCTACTGATCCGGCAGACAGGTGTTGGCGTCAACGTGGCAGTGGACGAGACCAACGCGAGATGTCTACAGTCTGTCTACGTCTATCGGGTGAAGCCCACCTCGGGACTCGATCCCTATTACCTGCTCGCCTGCCTCGCAAGTCGAGCGATGCTTTTCTACTTCCATCGGATGACGAACCAGATTGAGTGGCAATCGTTCCCCAAGCTGGTCCATCGAACACTTCAACGCCTCCCCCTGCCCGATCCCCAACTCAACAGTCAGCCTGGTCGCCGACTTCACAACGCAATCGCGAGCAAAGCCCGTGAACGCATGGGCCTCCCTCTCGAATCAGCCAACGACCTCGACCTGGAGATCGAGTCCCTTGTGATGGACGCCTATGGGCTCGCGCAGTCTCAGCGTCAACGAGTGATCCGAACCTTGCGGTCAGTTCAGCGACTGCGGGTAATCCGGGAGATGTTCCCATCAGCGACGGACGCCGCCCTTCTGTAGGCGTACGGGCAAGTACCGGCCGTCATCGTTCCTCGCTAGCCCCCAACTCCCCAAGAATGCGCACCGCCTTGCCACCGGCATCGGCGTGAAGTGGAGGAAGTCGGGGGGTCAGCCATGACGGAGGCTTCTTCACGTCGGCGCTGCAAAGGCGCTCGCGGCCTGACCGCCGCGGCGCCGAACCGCACCAGTCTGAGGCCCTGCCTCGTGACTGCGCCACGGTGACGGCGTTCCACACAGCTCGGTAGGCTGAGCGCATGACGGACCAGACTCCGGAGGCCGAGCCCTACAGGTCGGCGGTCGATCTCCCCAGCGTGACAGAGATGCTCCAGCTGATCCGTGGCGGCAAGCTACTCACACGCCTCATTGCTCGGAAACTGCGGCCAGACTTGCTGGGGATCGAAAGGGACGTGAAGCGACTGGCCGAGCTCGTTGACAGTTTCTACGCGCTGCTCGGCCCGCGCCACTGGATCTTCCATGAGAGTCTGGATACGAAGAGGATTGGTGACCTCGTACTTCTCCCTGCTGACGATGCCGAGCGGGGTCTGATCGGGATCTACAAGGACCCAGAGGCACTCGAGTCTATGATCCGCATGCTCCGACGGTTCCCTCAGATGCAGGAGCGCATGCACCTAATCGATCGAGCACGAACGGACTACATAGACGGCCGTTACTACGCGACCGTGCTTGTGCTGCTCTCAGTGATGGACGGTTTCGTGAACGACATCGAGCCGAAGCATCGTGGGCTGCATGCTCGAAGTGAGGACGAGATGATTGCCTGGGACAGCATCGTCGGTCACCATCTGGGGCTCACCAACGCGCACAGAACCTTCACGAAGAGCTTCTCCAAGACCTCCCGTGAGGAGATCCACGAGCTGTACCGGAATGGCGTCCTCCACGGCAATCTGCTGAACTTCGACAACGACATCGTCGCGACGAAGGCGTGGAACCGGCTGTTTGCGGTCGCCGATTGGGCGACCAGCCGCCAGAAGGCGGCGGTACCCGTCAAGTCTCGCGCAAAGCTCCGTGAGCTCCTGGTGAAGATTAGGGAGAACGAGGAAGCGAAGAAGTTGCTGGATGAATGGCGACCGCGTGCCATCAGCGACGGGGAGCCTGGATTCGCCGACGAGTCAATCTACGAGAGAGCGGCCGCGTATCTCTCCGCGTGGAGGGACGGCAACTACGGGGGGATGGCTGAGTTCCTGTCGTCACTCGTGACTGGGGCCACGCTCGGGGAAACCGCGGGGATGATTCGCCAGGCATGCGGTGAATGCAGGCTGAGCGACTTGATGATCCGTCGTCTTGACTTCGAAGCACCGGCCGTGTGCGTGGTTGACATCGACCTTGCCGTGGGAGCCGAGATCAAGCCTGGCCGGATGCGATGGATCAGGGAGAGTGCTGACGGTCTGGCAGCCCTGCCAAACCAGCCCGGGAATTGGCGGTTAGTCGACTGGGATCGGCAATCGATAATCGTCCGTGATAGCTGAGCTCGAGGTTCTCCACATCCGGCAGCGGCTTGGCAGCCGTGCTCCACACCGCTTGCGCAACCCCGCATGCCGCAACACCATGCTGCCCGAGACCGAGGTGCTCCCCGTGCGCACCCACCGCATAATGTCGCTGGCAGGTCCTAAAATCAGGCCGGATCCGACCTGGAGGTGGCCCGTGGGCGGCAAAGCCAGGACTCCGACAGAGCAGTCGCGGCACGACGAGGCGGTCCGACGCAGTGCCGCTCAATACAAGGCCCGCGGCTACAGGGTGACGGCCGACGTCAAGGGCTTCCCCCGTCCGGACCCGATCCGCGGGCGACGCCCCGATGTCGTGGCCCAGAAGGGTAGGGACAAGGTGGTCGTTGAGTGGGAGACCCCGAGCACCCTCAGCGCCGACAAGGCTCAGCAAGAGGCCCTCCGGCGAGGCGCTGAGGCGATGCGGGCTCGCTTCGAGGTCCGCCTTGCGAAGGGTTCCAAGCGGCACCGCGCGTAGCGTGTTCGTGCCGGAGCGTGAGGACTCGAGCGTCTGCTGAAGGCCACGGGCGAGGCACTTCTCTCGCTTAGGCGAGCTGCCGGCTAAGCGCCGCCCCCGGCGGCGCCAATCGTGTTCCACAATGCTTCTGCCGCTAACCATCGCCATCGGTATCTCACACCGCTGCGTGCCAGGTTGCGTTGCAGGGTAAGGGTGGTGGAGCTCGATGCCATCGTGGACGGGGCCTGGACGCGCCTGCCGTCTGAGACCGTGGTGGTGCATGGCGAGCTGTCTCTGCCGCTCTCCGTGGCTCTCGGAGCACGAAACGAGCCGTCTGGGCCGAATCTGAGGCGTGTAGTTCGAGGCGCGTAACAGGGGGGGCGATTCGCGCGTGCGAGGCGCCACGCCTATCCTCTAGCGCAGCAACGGTGCCATGGAGGGCGCGAATGGGCGAGTGGGACGAAGGCTTCGACGAATGGCAGGGGGTCGTGACAATCGAGGTTCAGATGGCCGTCCGTGCGACGTCAGGACGTCCGAAACATACGGACCCCGTGGAACAGGGGACGTGGGTCGCGAACGCCGTACAGGGGAAGCTGCGCGAGGTCTTCGCTGATGCGGACGACGTGATGATCGGGACGGCAAAGCTCCTCGGTCATAGAGAAGAACACTGGGCCGACTGGAACAACAGACCGAGAACGATCCTCGGTCCCGACTGAGAGCGCTGTGCCCGGTGGCTCGAGCGTCGATACGGTCGCCCTTGTTGTTGCCGGCGCCGCTTTCGTCGTCGCCTTGTTGAGCCTTTACCTCGGCAACGTGAAGCGCGCCGATATCGCACTGATCTGGCTGCCAGACCGCCCAATTCGCCTGGGTGACCATCAGGTACGACGCGATGAGGGACCTCCGCAGCGCGCGGCGATCTGGATCCCCGTCGCGGTCGTAAACGCCGGAGCGCGACCGGGCATCGTTACAGGTCTCGACGTCGAGCGAACGCACACGCGGTTCATCACAATTGAGGAATCCGCCCCGCTGCCAAACTTCCGCGATGGTGCGCTTGGCGCCCTCCCGGTGCTGGCCGGCGAAACGCAGGTGCTCATCGTCTCCGTCACGACGGCTTTCGCCGAAGAGTCGGTCGCCGCATGGCGTAGTGGAGAGTTCTCGTCCTTCGACATCGTGATCTCCTACTCGTACCTGCGCGGCCGGAGGATCCGCCCATCTGCCACGAGGAGACTCCGTGTTCGGGTTCCGGTCGCCGACATCGCTTCGAGGTCGCGGGACGGAGAATGAATGGTCTTTTCGACGGCTTTCTCCGTGAGCTCGGGCCGGCGGCTCGAGGGTGAGTTACGACGTGCGAGCGTCGTACGAGGGTAACGGCATCTACGTACTCCATCGCCCTGCTTGGCCCCGAACGAGCTTCCGTGACGCTTCCTCGAACTGGTCCCGTCCCGACTCCTTCGTCGTGCCGGCCCGCTGTGAGTAGCCTGAGGCGCGACGAGATCAGAGGAGATGACGCGATGGCAGAGCGGAGCACGTATCCGCCGGCGACGGAGAGCCCTTTCGACCTGGGCCGCATCGATCCAACCATCGTTCTGGCCGAAGGACCGGCGTCCCTTCGGCGAGGCAGAGAGGCGATTGCCCTCGAACACGTCCAGATATTCGTCTCTGCTCGTCCATCCTGGGCGATCCGCTTTGACGGAACCGGTCATTCCACTGATTCCAGGGACATGGACCGTGCTCTTGGCCAATGGGAGGCCGACAAGATTCTCATGCAAGGTGAGCAGGGTGGAGGCTCGGTCTATGGAAGCACCACTCAGCTCGGAGGAGATTTCGGCACGCTTCCCTTCGCCATCAAAGCCAGCGGCCAGTTGCAGGAGATGGAGGTCGGTGGCGCAAAGAAGTTCCGGCAGCTGATCTTCCATGTCGCGAACCTTCCTGACTTCCACGGCTCCGCCATCGCGAATGGCTCACGAACCTGGACCGGTCGTCTTCAGCTCAGAAACGGAGACTGGGAGGTCATCATCGATGCGCGAGCTGAGATATCTGAGCTAATGAGCGAGCTGAGTACCCAGGGGGGGTTCGCGGTCACCCACGTCGGGTCGCTAAGCAAGAGCGGGCAGAGCTTCACTCGCGACGAATCTAATGAGGTCCTGACTGGCCTCCACTGGTTCTTGTCCTTCGTGCGTGGCGCCTGGTCCTCGCCAATCCTCCTCTCCGGTCAGAGCATCCATGGAGCAGCGACGTGGCGCTCGTTCAGGATAGGGCGAACGGACGCGTGGGGCGGCTCGCATCGTTGGTGCGACTGGACGAACTGGGGTGCAGCACAGGAGGCGTACGCGGGATACGCAAGGTTGTGTGCCGATCCGGTCTGGGAACAAGGTCTTCGCGTTGCTATTGGGCAGTACGTGACAGCGAACAAGCCTAACCCCCTTGAGACGGCAATCCTTGTAGCGCAATCAGGGCTGGAACTCCTCGGCTGGCTTCAGTTTGTTGAGTCACACCAGGTGCTTGAGCGAGACTGGCGCAACAGGAGGAAGTATCCCGCAGAACGAAAGATCAGGAACCTACTCCAGCTCGGGAATATCGACCTCTCGATTCCGCCGCAACTTGCATCTCTTCAGAATCTTGTCCGCTCCTGGAGGGATGGACCTGCAGTTGTAGCCGGAGTGCGCAATCGGCTAGCTCATCCTCGCAGCGCGAGCGGGAAGGTAGGTTGGCCCGGTCAGGTCTTGGTCGACACGTGGCTACTCATCTCTCGCTACCTTGAGCTCGCCTTGCTGCATGCGATGGATGTTCGCAGCGGCATCCGGGATCGACTTGGCTCAAGCCAATGGACCGGGGTAACGGCCAACCCTCCCTGGGTGCCTTGACCGCTATCTTCAAGCGTGCTCCGAAGTGGCCATGTTGTCATGGTCGACAAGGCTCCCTGACGTGAGTCCCTACCCGTTGCCACCTCACGGCGCTCGGCCCACTTTGCGGACCTGCCTTCCTAAAGTTCCTCCCCCGTCGCACGCAGAAGTGCTCCGCAATGCTGCAACTACTGGCTATCGCCATCGGTCTCTCACACCGTTGCGATAACCACCTAAGTCACAACGGCACCGTTTGCCACCATGCTGTTCACCGCTCGTGGCCGGCGGCCAGCTATGATGCTGCTCACCTCCGGCGTTCGCACAGCGTTGACACCGACCTATCCTTGGTACTGGTGTCGCCCCACACCTAGATGGTCTTCAAGTAATCAGCCACGGTTAGGCCGGGCAAACCGTAGTCACGAAGGAAGCGAGTCAAGGAACGCTGAACGACTTCCTCTTTCCCTGCGAACCTCTGGGGCCCGGTTCGTTGTGTGCAGGCTCCCACAACCAACTTCCTTCTCGCTCGGGTCAAGGACACGTAGAGCAAGCGACGTGACTCGTCGTAGTCGGTGCCTTCCAAGCCGTTGGGGACAACTTCGTCCTCGGCCTGAAGAACGATGACGAGGTCGGCGCTCAGGCCCTTCGCCCCGTGCATCGTCGTGATGGTCACGCTCCCCGCGATTCGCGCAGGCAGAGTGTCTCCTAGGTTCGTCATGGCGAGCACCAGCTCCTGCACGAAGTCGCTGGTCGTTTGGGGTTGCGATGCGGTTTCATTCTCGGCTCCGATATCTCCCTGGGCTGCGAGAGCGTCTTCGATCTCGGCCACAATCGATCGGGTGGCCAGATAGACGCGTTGAAGAGCGTCGCCCTGAACCCCTGCTTGCCCACAGACTCTGGTGAGCCATGCGTCGAAGGACTCGCCTTGTTCAGGCGCTAGGCCGCGTGCCCTCTCGATGATCCTGTCTCGCTCATCAGACACAGCAACGAGCCTGGGGAACTCAGTCGCATGTTGGGCGATATGGTCAAGGGCGTTCAGGAATCGCGTCGACCGACCCAGGGCCAAGTCCGTCACGTCTCGGAGCCGCTTCTTGCCGATGCGATTGTCCTCCAGCTGTAGCAAAGCGCGAACCGCCAGGTCATCGGTCTTGTCTTCCCTGAGGCGCGCGGTGAGGATCAGGTACTCGAGCAGGCGCTGAACCGACTCATCGTCGATGGCGGCTGCGTCACGAGGAAGATAGGCCTCCACACCCAAGTCAGCCAGCTTGTCTCTCACAGCTCCTGAGATACGAGCCCCCGTGTCCGATCGAATCAGGACCAAGACTTCCTCAGGGGACAGGCCCGCGTCGATCTCTGCCTTGATCATTCGCGCGGTACCCGCGGCTTCGGCTTGCTGGCCGGGAAACCGGACGAGATGCACGCTGGCGGGCCACTCTGTGACGGAGCGCAGGGCCTTCGGCTCCCGATCCTGCTCCTGAGCGATCAACCAGTTGGCGATTTCAACCACGTCGGCACCACAACGGAGGCACTCCGTCATGGTGAGCCGGGCAGCACCTGGATAGTCGGCCCCAAAGCTTCGGATGCCAGCTGGATGGGCATGACGAAACGAGTAGATGCTTTGGTCGTCGTCTCCGGCCGCGAAGACCTCTGCTTCGGATCGACCTACGAGCTCTCTGACCGTGCGCAGATCACACTGGTTGAGGTCTTGGTACTCATCAACCACCACAACCTGGCTCTGCGCGGTGGGCGAGAACTCCGGATTCGATCTGAGCTCGCACAGAAGCTGGTACACGAGTTCCGATCGGAGGGTGTACCCGTAGACGTGCCGGTGACGCTGCCATGCGGCCAGGAACTCGGGATCCGGATGCCCCTTTTCCCAACCCGATCCGTCGGCGGCAAGGGTGTCCCAGTCGTCGCCCAGCAGATCGAGTGCTCCGTCCCTCCGGTAGGGGTTCCAGATCCGCCGCACGGGCCGATGAAGAATGCGGGCGAGTTCTTCGACCACGACCCATCGTTCTTCCCAGTCACCTGCCACACGCACCGGAAGCGGGAGGCCGCGGGCCCCCTGTCGAAGTAGCTCCCGAAGGGCAAACGAATGAAGGGTGGACACCCGAACGCGCTTCCCCCGGTCGCCGAGTCGTGCCGCCAAGCGTTCTCGCATCTCAGCTGCAGCGGCTCGGGTGAACGTCAGCGCGCAAATCCGCCTGGGGTCGACGTTCTGGTCCTCTACGAGGTACTGGATCCTCCGAACGAGGACGAAGGTCTTACCCGTCCCGGGGCCGGCAAGCAGCAGAATGTCTTGGCGGGGACTCCCTGCCACAGCACGTTGCTCGTCTCTTAGTTCCTCTTCCCAAGTCATGACGCTCACCTACACGCGCCCCGGGTCAAGAGTCCGTGCCTTCCGGTGGCGCCGCCCTGATCACCAAACAGGGCGCGTCCAGGAGATTGAGATCGCCCGTCCAACCGCTCCAGATGAGCGCCGCGCCGAGCAACGACAATGGTCGCTCGGCGCCGACGGCGTTCGCGGCACTCGGGTCCGGGAGGGCGTCGCGGAACGTGCTGACAGCGATAGCCGCTTCGTCGACGTGGGTGCCTGCCTTCGCGCTCCCGCTGACGAAAGCCTCCCACAGGAACAGCCCGCTGCCCGCATCGGCGAAGCTGCTCCAGTCGAGGTGCGCCTTGGTGCTGGGGCAGTGGCGGCGCATCTCGGCGAGGATCCAGGCTACCTCGACGAGCCCGGTCGCCAGCGCCGCAGCGCCGGCCCCGGCCGACCAGGCGCGGTCTTGCTCGCCGCGACGGGCTTTGCCAAGGCGGAGCGCTTGCGTTGGCACGGGCACGAAGAGCGGGCACTCGAAACCGAGCGCGACGGCCCTGCCAGCGGTCAGATCTTCGGCAACGGCGTCAACCATCTCGACGATCTCGGCGCCACCGCGGTGGCGTTCGATTCCTGCTTCGTCCGCGTCGCTGCGCGCCCAGCCGAAGCGCCCGTTCGGTACGGAGCCAATGTCGGCGCAATAGATGGCTTGGCCGTGCTCGCCTTGGATAATCTCGCGGACCTGTCCGCCGTTCACGTGCTGACCTCCCTCAGCATCCCCGCCACGAACGCCCTTGCCGCTGGCTCCTCCTCCAGGTCGATCAACAGCTCCGCCACACCTCGGAAGCGGGCGATCCGGTACAGCGCCCCGATCTCCGCGGCCCGCTCCCCGCCGCCTCGGGTAAGGAGGTCGAGCAGATAGGCGCGGTCCGCCTGCGGGAGCGATGAAAGGATCGCGCGCAGGCGCTCCTCTACATCCGCGAGGTCGGTCACGGAAGCGCCGCGATGAGATCGGCCACCGCGTTCGCGGCTCGGTTCAGCTCCCGCTTGGTGATCCGGTTCACCTTCGCGTTGTAGCCGTGAGCGTCATAGGTCCTAACGAGCGTCCTGTAGTACTTGTGGGCCACCTTGGCGAGGCGGACCGTCCTTGCGAACGGAGCCGCCGGGTCTACCCCGTCGTAGGAGAACCGGTAGACCCTGTCGGAAGCTTCCGAGCGTGAGTCAACGGCCGACTCATAGGGCGAGTGGACCCGGTCTTCCGCGTCGAGGCTGCCATCGGTGTGCATCGGCTGGGCGATATCCGCGACGATGTGGGCCATGATCCCTAACGCCTTGCTCGCGGCACACTCCCTGCCTGCGGCCAGGCGGTCCTCTGTCCTTCCGAACCAGACCTTCGCCGCCTCGGGTGCACCCCCCCAGGTCTCCCCCCAGATGTCGTAGACGTGCCACCAGGTCCCGCTCGCGTGGTCGATGCCGTCCTTGGTGTCCGGATCATCCGTCGCCTTAAGAGCGGCATGGAGGCACACCCAGTCAGCCTTAGCACCGAGGGCGTCGAGTGCCTTGTCCAGCACCCAGTCGTGGGTTCCGTAGGAATCAGGACCGTCCACTCCGTTTGACCAGGCGAGGGCGGGCGATGCGCCGTGCGCGACAAGGGACGCCGAGAGAGCGAAGGTCAGGAGCAGTCGGACACCGGGCGTCATTCGCACATCATGAGCCTAGTCCTGTCGCTCCATCCTTCTCAGCATGCCGACGACGAGCGCCCTCGCCGCCGGGTCCTCGTCGAAGTCGACTAGGAGCGTCAGGAAGCGGGCGGGAGGCGCTGAGCGGCTAGATCCGCCAGACCTTGCACGTCCGCGGGTTGCAGGGCCGTCGGCATGTCCCGCAGGGTGCGACCGAGACCTCTCGCGCCCACGATCCGGACGCCCAACACCTTCTTGGTCCACGGCAGGTCCGCCCCGTGGATACACAAGAGCGGCCAGACGTCGATCCCGAGGCGCGCCAACTCCCCACCGAGGGCCGATTGCACCACCGCGGCCTCGCGATGGGCCTGCTCGATGATGGGCTTGCGGCGGCCGTTGACGAGAAGCTCACCGCCTTTGACCGTGACCTTGCCCTTGTACAACTTGGACTCGACCACGAAGACACCCGGCGGGCCGATGACGAGGTGGTCGATGTTGGCGCGAGATCCCGGGATGGCCCGATCGTGCAGAACAGCGAAGCGATCCGGCGGCAGCTTCGCCAGAGCCCGGGCCGTCTTCCGCTCCCCCGCCGCGCCTGTCGCCCACGCCGTGGTGGTCTGCGGGAGCACCCAGCTACTCGCGAGGAAGACTGCGGCGACCACGAGGCCCACCCCCCACGCTGCCTTGGGGGTAAGCACCGATCCAGCTGCAGCTCCGGCGATGACTCCAAGAACCACGGCCACGACCAAGATCCTGACCAGGTTGGCGCGGAACCGGCGGCGACGCGCCTGCTTCCGTCGCTCGAACTCCCTCGCTGCCGAGCCACCAGCCTGCGTCATCGCCCTCCTCCGGTTCGCCTCCGAGCCTAGCGCCCTCCTCCGACAACTACCTCCAGCCGGGGGGTCAGCAGCTCCCGGGCCCATCCAGGCCCCGAGTCAAGGTTCGGCGGCCGAACCCGTTGCGTCTTCGGGGACTCCGTCTATGGCCCCGTCAATGCAGGAGCGGCATTGCCGGAGCCAGGAGCCGGCGGCCAGCCGCGGCCGCGCTGTTGCGGCGGCTGGTCTTGGCGGCCGGCTCCGCAACGGTGAACTCGCGTCAGCCAAGGTGAGTAGCATGACGCCGAGTCCAATGCGGGGGGGTGCGCTCGGGTTGGCCGGCCTGGTCCTCAGGATTCGTCTGTTCATCAGCTCTTATGCCCCGCTGTTCGCCATGCTAGTAATCCGGTTTGAGGACCGAACGCTACAAGTCGTGTGCGCCGTCATCGCAACGTTCGGCGTGGCAACTCTGGCGATGCTCCTCCATAGGGCGAGGCGTATTCAGCCGGACCCGCACCGCATCGAATCGGTCACCGACCGCGGGGCAGAGGTCGCGGGCTACCTAGCCACGTACCTCCTTCCCTTCCTCACGGTTACGGAGCCGTCCGGGAGGGATCTCGGAGCCTACTTCCTCTTCCTCCTCGTAGTGGGCGTCGTCTACGTGCAGTCCGAGATGGTGCAGATCAATCCGCTGCTCTACGTCCTCCTCTACCGAGTGTGGACCGTGAGGACGACCGACGGATGGTCTGGGTACCTGATCTCCCGTCACACGCCGCGGCCCAACACCACGGTGCTAGCATCGCGGCTAGCGAACACGCTTGCCCTGGAGAAGCGCCATGAGCACTCCGTGGCACCCCAACCTTGAGGCTATCGACGTAGATGAGGCGCTGACCCTCATCGTCTCCTGGAAGGAGCGGAAGCAGGTCGAGGGACGCATGGTGCGCACGGCGCTGTCCGTTACCGAAGCGCTCCGGGGAACCTGCAGGGAGACGCTCAGCGATCTTCGGGAGTTCGGCGCAGTCTCTTACGGGCCTGACGCTCACATCGAGATGGGCGAGTACATGGCAGTGCCTGCGCATGTCGTCGAGGAGGAGTCGATGCACGTGCTGGACCTTCTCCGGCGCGCACCCGCCCTGGACCCTCTTGACCCGCGCGACATCCCCCCGAAGTTGTGGTTCTACGCCGCTGTCATCGGAGACCAACCGAGCCGGCGCGCCGCGTTCGTCCGAAAAACGGATCCTCACGTCGAGGCGAAGCCCGGCTGGGTCATCGGAACCCTCGGCGAGACCCTTTCCAGGACCGAGCAGCCCGTCTTCGTCCTGGAGAGCCGGTTCGACGTTCTTGCCGTCGATGAAGGTTTGGTCGTGCTGAACGCCACGCCGTTCGAGACTCTGTTCCGCGGGGCGCCGGAACTCGGGGAACGGATACCGGTATGGGCCCGTGGGATCACGGATCATCTGCCTGTGGACCCGCAGAGCGCCGAGCGGCTTATGGAGGCGGCCAGGCGCAACTCGTTCCTGGCTCGGCGGCTGCGGTCGATCTACGAGCAGGGCCACCTGGCCGGCGTCTCAGTGGCCCAGTTGCGCAAGGAGGCCCGCGCCCAGGGCCTCGATGACACCACCCTATTCAAAGGTGGGAAGCTCCTTATCGACGAGAGCACCGACGCCGACACACTTCTGCGCTTGCTGAACGAGGACTTGTTCACTGGCGGCCTGAGTGGCCGGAAGTACGCAGCCGATCGGAAGAGGGCTCGTTAGCGCCCAACGTGACCTGAGACTGAAGGGGAGGAATAGTCAAGAGTTGTGGACGGAGACTTGGCGATCACGCGGCGTCCTCCCGATCGGTCCGCTCGACCAACCGTCCGTTCACGAACTTCGCGCCCGCCCGTACG
>Ga0315279_10006334_pt1 | contig 14966 bp, 12 predicted proteins | sample YL17G06_20_MG_FD_203694 | JGI IMG/M metagenome (GOLD analysis project Ga0315279, IMG submission 203694) | Sediment microbial communities from Yellowstone Lake, YNP, Wyoming, USA - YL17G06_20 | ecosystem: Environmental > Aquatic > Freshwater > Lake > Sediment | place: USA: Wyoming | collected... | reverse complement strand
AATATCTGGAGGCAATATGGATAAGAAAAAGGTAGCAGATTTGGCCAGGTCATGCAGTCTCTCTTGTAAGAAGTTAGTTAAAGACAAACAATTGATGCGAACTCTCTCAACTCCCTCGGTCATGGTTGTTTCCCTCGCAGTAATGAACCTGGTCTCGTCCACCCCAAATAAAGGTTGGTGGTTTGTTGTTTAATCGATTGGATTAGGAAGATCGATGATCCCGGTTCCAAATTGATGAATTCACTCAATCTGTTGAAAAGTAATAAACCTGGTCGTTTGAGTTCATTTTGTTTTTAAGATCATCATTGAGGGTGCAAAAGGCAAGAGGCATAATAGCCTTTTGCTTTTTAAAGCGGGAAGATTAGTATGAATAACAAAGCATTTGACCCGTTATTCAGTGACTATGTTCTACCAGTCATTGAAAAACTACAGTCTGATGAGCTATCGTCGACTTTTTCTGATTGCAATCGTTATCTGATTTCACACATCCAGAGCATGCCAGCCTGGCAGATTGCGTTACCCGTCATTGCCTGTAAGGCTGCAGGTGGCTCCATAGTCGATGGGGCTATTCTGGCTTCGGCCTGGGTCTCTCTGAATTTTGCGTCTGAAATTCTGGACAATGTCGAAGATAAAGAATTGACAGCCGATCAATTCTTGACTTCTCCTGAAGTGGCGTCAAACATAGCCACTAGCCTTATTTTTTCCTCTTTTCATACCCTGGCCTCAATTCAAGACGCAAACATAGCCAATAAAATTTGCAGGTTTCTGTCCAGTTGTGGCTTTGATGCTACTTTTGGACAACACCGTGACTTAATGCAAGGGCGATTACCGGTCGAATTGGTTCTGAATAATTATTGGGAAAATATAATCCTGAAATCAGGCAGCGTGTTCCGAGCTGCCGCACAGGGTGGAGCTGTTGTAGCAGGTGCTAACGAAACGTTTTCAGAAGCATTGGGGGATTATGGCACTGCCCTTGGAGTGATACTACAGCTCTTTGATGACTGTCGGGATGCATTCAACCATTCGCAAGAGGTAATAAATTGGGAGATTTCATTGCCTCTCCTTTTATATTTAATGACGGTTGGCGAAGAAAATATTGTTTTCCCTAAAATTAATTCCAGGGCTGAATGGAGCGATCTATTACAAAAAGCCGGGGTGATCCGTACGATATCAGAACTCTTACTGCAATGGAAATCTCGAGCATTGGAAAGCCTGAGATCTCTTCCACAATCCCGAGAAAAACTTATCCTGGAAAGAATTCCATCGCTAGTCTTAGAACGGATCCCATCAATGGCCGATGGTGTGATTGATGAACATAACATCCGATCAGAGTTATCCTAAAATCACAACTTTCGTCAAAGGAACAGGTTTTCAAGTTGGCTTCACTTTCGTCACATTTCTTCTGATCCTTTTCTATAACGTTACCTATTATGTTTTCGTCCCAGTTACCGGGGTCTGGTTGGATTACGATAGACAGGCTCTGAATACGGCCATTATCGGCAGGCTCAACCCAGGTGGACCGGGTGAAATCGCAGGGCTTAGGGTGGGGGATATCGTAAATACGATTGATGGGCGCGAAATAAAAAATCTAAACGTCCCAATTCATCAACCGAAGAGGCCCGGAGATATAGAAGTGTACATTGTCCAGCGAGGTCAGCAGACACTGACAATCCCCGTTCAAGTGGGTAGTTATGCAGATCATCTCGACTATCTGGTCAATATAATTCCGATTGAGCTGCTCTCCGTATTGATTTATGGCTTGGGATTAATCATTTTGTTCTTTTCTCGCCCAGCAGATATTCGAGCTCGTTTAGTTGCTATCGTATGGGTATTAGCGGGTATTGCGATAACGACCACGGGACCAGGTTATGTTAGCTGTGCGTGGTTAGCGCCGGAATGGACTATGCTTGCTTTCTCTGCTTCGATTTTCATTACCACCGCCGCCCATCTTCATTTTCCTGTTCCCACATTTTCAGGTAGGACCCGCAACATCATACTCTGGATTTTATTTGGTTTATCCCTGGTATTGGCGATTTCTTATATTACCCAGCAAATATTTAATGCGGTTCATCAAGCTTATCCGCGAACAACCATAACGGCTGACGCGATAAACTACGTGTTTTACCTTTCCTGCTTGCTGAGTATTGGCTTATTATTAAAAAACCACTTTTTCATTAAGGACAAAGATATTAAGAGGCAGACCGGTATTATTTTCCTGGGAACCTTGACAGGTTTCATTCCTTTTTTCTTGTTTAGCGAACTCCCCAGCTTGATATTCGGTCGAACTAGTCGGTTCATCCTCATCCCGAGCTATATCAGTATCCTCTTCATGATTTTGATTCCGATTTCGTATGTGTACGTCATCTATCAACGTAAGCTATTAAAAATCGATTTCATCATTAATCGTGCTATTGTCCTTTTTTTGATGACCCTGGGCATCTTGTTTGCTTCACTGATCATTTTGAGTTTGATTTCAATCCCGTTCAATTTGCCTTCTCAGGTGGCTATTGCAGGCAGTATCTTATGTGTCCTGGTAACTCTTCCATCTGCTGCTTTTCAGAAAAGGATTCAGGTGCAAGTGGACCGTGTACTGTATGGGAGTTATTATGACTATACATCGGTCACCTCGACGCTATCGAATCGATTGGCGCAAACAATCGATCGACCCACCTTCATAAAGCTACTAACGGAGAACCTTCCAGCAGAAATGAAGGTTGAGAAAAGCACGCTTTTTTTAATAGAGGGCGATCACCTGGAGCTACAAGAAGCTGGCGGTAATGCCTTTTCCATCACACGGGACGATGAAATAAGGAAAATATTGTCCGCAGATCAAAGGCCAGTCCGCGCTCAGAATGTATGGAATTTAATCAGCCCTGACACCATTGAACGTTGGAAGCAATTTCATTGGGCTCAACTATTTGTACCCATCTTTTATCGCGACACTTTATACGGCATCCTGATCTTTGGAGAGCGCAAAGTAGGGGATATTTATTCGAATCAGGATCTACAGATTGTTGGCACGGTGGGGCAGCAAGCTGCATTGTCCATCGCCAATATTATTCTCGTCGAGGCGCTCAGGGGCTTGACCCAACAATTAGTCCGTACGGATGAAGAACAGCGGAAAAAAGTTGCCCGTGATTTGCACGATTCAGTGCTGCAGAACCTTTTCTTCGTGAAGCAACGCCTGAACCAATCGGATCCTGAGACTTCCGCCCAGGTAGATCGGGTGATTACGACATTAAGACAGACCATTAAAGCCCAGCGACCCAGCCTGCTGGATCAAGGGCTCATCCTGGCACTAGATGATTTGGTCAACGATATGGAGCAATTGGCTGGTGAGAAACTACTAATCCGTTGGCGTAACGGCCTGAAGGAGGAAATCAAGTTGCCGGATGAACAGGCTACTTCAGTCTATAGGATCGTTCAAGAATCACTCTTCAACGTGCTTAAACATTCTCAGGCAGACCAGGTGATCGTCACCGCGATAAAAGACGACGGTTTCTTAGAACTTACGATTGAGGATGATGGCGTTGGGATTTCGAACGACGGCCAGGGGCAGGATGACCAGCATTATGGTTTTTTGAATATGAAGGAACGGGCCACCATGATCGGCGCCGACCTGAATATTGCCTCTGAGCCGGGAAAAGGGACGACTGTTACGTTAAAATTGAAGATCTAAAAATATCGATTCACATGGTAAACCCACCGCCAAACTATGAAGAGAAGTCGAGATGAACGACCTGAATATCAGGAATTTTAAATATACGGATGTGGATGACTTCATCCGCATCTCGAAATTATCCTTCGCCGGAGAATGGACCGCAGAGGGACTCACCCCGGAAGATTTCGAACGGGAGACCCGTAGGATATTTCAATGGAAAATGATACCGTACCGGTTGTTGACAGCGTTTATCGGAATCAAGTGGGAAGGATTTGTGGCTGAGAAAGATGGGAAAGTGGTCGGTGGGGGAATGTACATCGGTCGGGATAATCGGATGTCGGTCACCAATTTGATGGTCGATCCCGAATACCGGCGACAGGGAGTAGGTCAGGCATTACTTGCCCGGCGATTGGAAAGAATGTCTGAACGTGGCTTCCCTTTTGCCATCGCGCAAGTGCTGGAGACCAATACAGCCTCCCTCCAAAACTTGAAGGGGCAGGGATTTGAAGTATTCAATCAATATTCCGTTTATGAACACACCTTACCGTTACCCGAAATAAATGATTCAAGCATGCCGTCGATATCGGTCCGAGAAATCAGCCGTTCAGATCGAGCATTCTTCAAAGAAATTGAGCACAAAACTACTCCTCACCCCGTATTGAACGTTAAAGGCAGCGCTGAAACCCAGTATTTTTTATCTGGGTGGCAAAGAATTTATGCCCGATTTACCAGATACTCCAGATGGATCAAAGCTGTGGTTGCTTCGGGAGAGAAAATTGGCTTTATGTGCGCTGGCTTCCAGGGTCGGCAACAAAAAGGCTTGCTGATTCAGCCCATAATTAATGAGGGTTGCCTGGATTTAATACCGTCTATGCTCCAAAAAGCAGGAGCTTGGCTGGAGCAATCGGGGAGGGAATCCATTATCGTAGAAATCCCGGATCAATGGACAAAAATCCGCGATTATTTGCTTGAAAATGGGTGGAAAAGGCAATTTACCTGGTTTGAGTTGGTCCGCTGGCTTGGTGAGAGCGCCTAAGAAAAGTACACTAGCAGTTCGCCACACAAACAAAAATAAAGTCAATATTTATTTTCAACCTGAGGGGATATATAAAAAAATGGCTCGAACATCGTCAAATAAGTTTTGTTAGGTAGCACGATTTAGCAAGATCTGGCACAGCTCGACTAAGTCCTTGCAATGATTAAAACTCCAGGCTATTGTTTGATCCAATATAGATATGATTTCTCTGTCCGGTAAGCGTAATTCTTCAACCGTAGTCTGTCGCGGACCTGATCAAGGAGTCTTTTTTTCGGTGGAAGCCCGCCAGCCTCGGTGTATAATATTTATTAAGCCTGTATATAGCTAAATATATCGCAATGTAGTGTGTTATGCACTAGTTAGCCCCTTCTTCAAGAGAACATGGATATTACACAATTAGAACTACTGAATGGTATTGTTTCGATCGTTGTAGCATTTGTTGCACTGGTCGTCTCGATTATCGCCCTAGTGTACACAGCAAAGGCTTATTTACTAAAATCTGGTGCATACATCCGTGGTTCTTATAGCATCTGCTCAGATATTTCATGCGAAGATAAATATATCCATAACCTAAAATTAGAAAATCTAAAAGACCGTGCATTAGTTCTATTCAAAATATATTTACAGATTGGGCATAATTACTTTCTTGAGATTGAAGATTTTGTAGATAACCCTTTAATACTCAAACCTTTTGAGATTTATTCCAAAGAATATGAACCGATAGACATATACAGCATCGGCATGGGAAGAATTTTGTTGAATGATTTATTGGATGAAAAAACTGTCAAACGACGCATTATCCTTTCAACATCAGAGGGAAAGTATGTTGTAAAAGACTATATTAACTACTGGGATCCAATCTATCTGTTTTTCCAAAATTATGCAACAGCCATAATTCGCCCGCTACGTTCCACTTACAAAGGAAAATCTTATGGTTCAAATGCAAAATACATTGTTGAATTCAAGATGGAAAATGGGAGCGAAGAAATTGTACCAATCTATTCTAGAGATTACGAAGTAAGGAAGTTCAAGCATTTTTCATTGACGCGAGAGTCTCTCGAATCAAAAGAAACACTAGATGAATTTTTGTACGAAAAGGTTATTGAAGGAACAATAAAGTGTACAGATGTTTGTGTTTATGACATAGATAACTGGCGCAAAGAAATTTACGAAGATGAGACCAAAAGAGTCATTACAGCAAAATATTCAAATTGGTTCGAGTATTACATCATCGCCCGAATAGAGTCTAGAATTAGTGATTATCGTCTTAAAAAACAAAATCGGGCTCCCAAATCCAAAAAGGGCTAACAAAGCGTTCAGTGGACGGTGGGGTATGGTGCGGCTTTTCAAGCATTTTTCTGGCTTCGAGTTTTTTCTGTTCCCGAACATTGTCCAAGCCTGCCCCGCTGCCAGTGAGGCAAACCGTTTGCCCGTTCTTTGCAAATGACACAAAATACGCAATGAAGTTCAACCAAATTTTTGATGTTTTTTCAAGAAGAAACAAGGAAGTTGAGCCTATTGTCCGAAATGCGCCAACAACCTTACGAAACAAAATTCTGCTTTATTGCAGAGACTTATTTAGCAACAGTCGAAGCGATTGGGGAAGCGGGGATTACACAAGTGAATTTTGGAATGAAGTCCACCAAATGCTACTATATCGTCATGGTAAATATCAACTTTCAAATGGAAATCCCCAATCACGAGCAGAAGACACAATAAACTTTCTGCTGACTTGTAAAGATGAAGAATTTTTTGATTTTATCGAATACATTTTCAAGGTGAAATGTCTATTTCATGTTTCAACCGAAGAAAACTTGATTGTCGCTGAAATTAACGAGTTGCTCGTGTCGGAAAATATCGGATACGAACTTACCGAAATCATCAAAGAAGAAGTTATTGAGCCTGTAAATGAATATCCCTTTTTCGGAAGAGAACAGAGAGTGATTAAGACAATTGCATATCCGCATGTAATCAGAAAAGATGACCAAGTTATTCACACCACAATCATTATGCCCGCCCTAAATTTGCTTAGTGACCTAAAATACAAAACGGCTAATCAAGAATATTTGGAAGCACTAGAAGATTATCGCAAAGGTGACTACGGCGATTGTCTGACCAAGTGCGGTAGCTCTTTTGAAAGCGTCATGAAAATAATTTGCGACAATAAGAAATGGCAATATAAGCAAACTGACACGGCATCAGTGTTGTTAACCACGATTATTAATAAAAGAGGACTTGAATCGTTTTTTGAGCAACCACTTATAATTATTGCCACACTTCGTAATAGACTCAGTAAGTCTCATGGGGCAGGCGTCGCTCCCAAAGAAGTTACTCAAAACTATGCACGATATGCGCTCAACTCAACTGCGGCGGCGATTATATTTCTTGTGAATGAGACAAAATGAGTCTTCAAGTCAAAAACGGGCTAACAAAGCGTGGTGTGTCCTGAAAAGTCATCGTCTGCTTGCTGGTGAAAGTCCAGTCCTGGTAACGATCAGGCGGCCAGGTAGCAGGCAACCGGTGCATCCGGGTGACTAGGTGTGCTGAAGCGTTGTAACCTCCTGAGAAGGGAGAGCAAAGCAGCAGCCCGCAACATAAAGTGAATCTTGCAGCGCCGAAATGTTAGCCCGAAAGGGAAAAGAGGGAGCCGAGCTTGTCACGCATAGTGAAGGCCATGGAAGCGGAGAAGAACCTGGAAATGCAACCGTGAAGAACCCTCCGGCGTAGGGAGAACGGGATGTTGTGAAAGTAGACGATGGAACAGGAGAGATCTCATCCGGTCGGTGGCTCACAGCCAGCGTAACGAATGGTATAAGCCGAAGAGGTGAAATCCAGGAGGAAGCCGGGTGAGAAGTCGGAGGAGGCCATATTACTGATGACCATCGAGACAACAGAACTCGATGAGAGGGAAGGGCCTCCACTTCAACCAGCTTAGCGAGGAAGTAAGTGTCGATGCATGCCGAAAGGCCAATCCCATCACAAGACAAAACACGAGAACTCCAGCGCGAGCTATACTTGGCGGCTAAGAGGAGCAGGAACCGTCGGTTCCATGCGCTGTATGACCGCATCTTCCGGCCTGACATTCTGTGGCGGGCATGGGAAGAAGTACGCCGAAATGGTGGGAGCGCTGGGGTAGATGGCGTAACCATCGAGGAGGTGGAACGGGAAGGAGTGGAACAGTTTCTCTCTGAGATCGAGCAAGACCTGAAAACAGGGGAGTATCGACCGCAATCAGTACGGCGGGTGTACATTCCGAAAGCAGATGGTCGACAAAGGCCGCTGGGAATTCCCGCGGTGAGAGACCGGGTGGTTCAGCAGGCGTGCAAGATTGTGATTGAGCCGATCTTTGAGGCCAATTTCCGGGACAGTTCCTATGGGTTCCGTCCAAAACGAAGCGCTCAACAAGCGGTGAAGGTGGTGAAAAAGGCCCTGATAAATGGTTGGCATGTGGTTGAAGCCGACATTCAGAGTTATTACGACACCATCGATCATGAAATGCTGATGACTTTGGTAAAGCGACGGATCAGCGACCGCCGGGTTTTGAAGCTTCTTCGGCAGTGGCTCAAAGCGGGCGTCATGGAAAATGGGGGGTGGAGTGCATCTGAGCTTGGCTCACCTCAGGGTGGGGTAGTTAGTCCCCTCCTCGCCAATATATACTTGCATGTGCTGGACATGTACTGGGCAGAAGAGTACTTGCACTTGGGAAAGCTGGTGAGGTATGCGGATGATTGTGCGCCACGAAAGCTCAGTGAGTGAATGACTGGGCTGAACTGTGCGAGAGATGAGGGAGGGCCCCTCGGAGCCGCCATGCAGGTGGAGGCTTCAAACCACCGTAAGTGGCTGTGGCCAAAAGCCATGGTCGTGAGCGTTACGGAAAAGGCTGAGCCAGACTCAGTCAGGTGAGTGTGATGGAGACGAACCCAAGTGAACTGCTGAAAAAGTGTCGAAAGCGTAGGGACGTCATCAAAACCAGGAGGGAGTCGTTGGCCTGGGATAAGTCTGGAAGAGACCTGATTACTGACCAGACGGTGACCGGCATGAAGGCAGCGTGAACATCACACAGGCTCTGGCACGGAACGTGGGAACCTACGCCTCCGATGCTAATGGAAAAATCCAAGCGGAAATCCCGTGAGGATGAAAGTACAAATGCGGAGGATAGGGGCGGATTAACCCGTAGTAGCGAAGAAGCCACCCAACGGTGGTGGAGCGAAGGGGTTGAGTTATCCAGTTTTGAACAAAGTGTCAACTATTGCAAAGTAGGAGGAACCTTTGGACAAAACAAAACCGTATGACATCCCCAAGCAAACGGTATGGGATGCCTTTCAGCGCGTGAAAGCGAACAAAGGAGCAGCTGGAGTCGATGAAGAAACGATAGGTGAGTTTGAGAAAGACCTGAAAGGGAACCTGTACAAAATCTGGAACCGGATGTCCTCAGGGAGCTATTTTCCGCCAGCGGTGAAAGCCGTTGAGATAGCGAAGAAAAGTGGCGGAGTCAGAATCTTGGGGATTCCAACCGTTTCGGACCGGGTTGCACAGATGGTAGTAAAAATGCATTTCGAGCCCAAAGTGGAACCGATCTTTGCGGCAGACTCGTATGGGTATCGGCCAGGGAAGTCAGCGATAGACGCGCTGCGGATAACGCGGGAGCGCTGTTGGCGGTACGACTGGGTGATCGAATTGGACATCCGAAAACTATTTGACCGGATTGACCATGAGCTGTTGATGAAAGCCGTGCGGAAACACACGGACAGCGCCTGGGAGATTCTCTATATCGAGAGGTGGCTGAAGGCACCCTTTCAGATGCAGGATGGGAGTAAGGTAGAGCGAACGATGGGTACACCCCAGGGTGGGGTGGTCAGTCCCGTCATAGCGAACCTATTCATGCATTATGCATTTGATGAGTGGATGAGACGAGAACACCCGAACAACCCGTGGGCTCGTTACGCCGACGATGGAGTGATCCACTGTCGGACGCAGAAGGAAGCGGAAAGCCTACTCATCGAACTAGGAGAAAGGTTCAAACAGTGCAAACTGGAGCTCAACACCGAAAAGACCCGGATCGTGTACTGCAAGGATGACGACCGGAAAGGGAACTATCCGCTGACATCGTTTGACTTTTTGGGCTACACCTTTCGGCCCAGGCGATCCAAAAACCGATGGGGAAAATGTTTCATCAACTTCAGTCCGGCGGTGAGTAATGCCGCCAGTAAAGCGATGAGACAGACGATCCGAGGCTGGCGGATGCAGCTGAAATCGGACGTGGGAATCGACGACCTATCGCGGATGTTTAATCCGGTGGTAAGAGGCTGGATTAACTACTACGGATGCTTTTACAAATCGCAGCTCTACTCCGTGTTACGCCATATGAACCGAGCCCTGATGCATTGGGCCCGCCGGAAATACAAGAAGTTGGCGGTGCACAAAAGGAGAGCCAGCTCATGGCTGGGACGACTCGCGCGGAATCGGCCTGAATTGTTTGCCCACTGGCAGATGGGAATTCTACCTACGGTTGGATAATGGGAGCCGGATGAGCCGAGAGGTTCATGTCCGGTTCTGAGAGAGCCCGAGGGTGAAATTCCCTCGGGCCACTCACCTTGTGATCATCTGTCGAACCCAGCGAGAAGCCCAGGAAGCCCTGCAGAAGGTCAAGCAGATCATGATCAAATTGAAACTAACCCTTCATCCCACCAAGACCCGTATTGTGGATATGGGACAAGAAGGTTTTGACTTTCTAGGATTTCATTTCCACAAGATGAGAGCTAAGAAAACCCACAAGCTGTTGCCTTACATATGGCCGAGTCAAAAGGCCATGAAAACGGTGCGGAAGAAGATCCATGAGATCACCGAGCGGAAACGATTGAGTAATCCTTTGGAAGAAATAATAAAATATCTCAATCTGGTTATCCGTGGGTGGCGGAACTACTTCCGTATCGGGAATAGCACCATGAAAATGCAAGATTTAGATCGATATGCGAGGCAACGATTAGAGCAATGGGTACGGTCGCAAAAAGGGTCAAGAGGGCATTGGAATAAGAGAGCCTTTGAGACTCTGACAGCTCGGAACGGGTTGGAATACTTCTACCGAAGTGGAATATGCGACGTCAGACCTTGAATACCGCAAGAAGAAGGTTGTCGGTGAGCCGGATGAGGAAAAACCTCACGTCCGGTTCGAGGTGGCAGGGGATGGAAACCAAACAAGGCGATGGTACTGAGGCACTCTCGCAGGAAACGGAGAGCAACGGGTCTGCCACACCTAAATCCAGGCGCCATCCCCTGACCCTACCAGTGGACAGGTGGGGATTCTGCGGTATTTTTGGGTATTTTCTACGCCTCAGCCTTTTTTTGGCTAGACTGCTTCGCTGTCCCCGCCCCAGCGCAGGTAACGTAAACAGTTAGCTAACCACCTGCAAAATGAAGTTATATTCTTACGTTGTACGAAAAGATTCAGGACTTGCGCCCAATCCATTTTGGGGTTATTGCACCGTCGCTGTTTGCACTCCAAACCACATGGGAATCAAGGCTGAAAAAGGTGATTGGATTATCGGGACTTCTCCAGTTTCACAAGGAAGCAAGCTGGTTTATGCAATGCAGGTTTCCGAGAAACTTTCATTTGAAGAATATTACATTGATGAAAAGTTTGCGAAAAAGAAGCCCAATGTCAAAGGCTCTTGGAAGGAGAAGTGCGGCGATAATATGTATTACAAAGACCAGCAAGGCAACTGGATTCAACATCGCACGATTTATCACCGAGAAGCCGAGATTATCAAGAAGGATTTGAAACATCCTTTTGTTTATGTGGCGGAAAAATTTTACTATTTTGGCGACAAGGCTGTTAATATTCCGGTTGGGTATCAAGATTTAATTTGGAAACGTCAAGGTTGCATAAGCAATCACGACCCCACAGTGGTTGAAAATTTCTTGAATTGGTTAAAGGTAAATTATGCTTCTGGTATTCTTGGAAATCCGAAAGATAATGATGAAGCCCAAAAGGCAAATTGTCTTTAGGGCATAAGGTCGGCTAACACATCGTGCACTGGATGGCGGGGATTCTGCGGCATTTTCGAGCAGTTTTCTGGATTCAAGTTTTCTCTGCTCCCGAATATTGTCCACGCACGCCATTAGTGGCAAAGTAGAAAGGAGTAGAAACGTAAAATGATGAACATTGCTGACTTTGTAATTGGATATGAAGAGTTTAAGGTACGATATCTAGAGGCTGCTAATAACGTTGATAGTGCTACAGGGTTTTGGAATACTTATAATAATGATCCAATAGGTTTGCTGAGAAACCGCCAGTTTCTTCTGTTAAGAGATAGGCTTTTTGGTCTCCTGCGAGCTTGTAAGAGAATTGATGCTGAGGCGTTCACTAAAATTCACAAAGGGCATCCTTACTACTTCATTGGAATTGCTTCGTATCTCTTGGACGATTACCAAACAGCAATCTATTTTTTCGATGCAGCATTAACCGAAGATATAAATGCTGGTGCAGAACCAATAGATAATCCTACACCATCGACGCGTTTCTTAATGCTGGAAGGCGAAGCAAATTATCAGGCAGCGAAAGAATTAACTAAATATGCACAAACAAAAGTTGAAAGAGCTCTTGAATATTATCACAGCAAAATTACTAAAAATCCTGGGATTTCAAATCTAACTTTGGATGAATTGCGGAAAGATTTCATTTATTATGCTCTAATCGCAGAGGATAAACCTGGACTGCGTACACTCGTTACGTCATTCATCACTTATTGTATAGAATGGGATTTTAGGAATGAGCATTTCGATTATGAAATAGGAACAGGAACCTCTGAACCTTTCTTTCTGCATCTTTTTAAAGGTTGCATATTGCTTGAAAGTTTGCTGAAACAAAATCGTTCAATAACTCCCAAGAATAATATGCTAGGCAAAATATTGAAAGAACAGAAAATTGTAGATGTACTCAAAATCGACGCCATCGATGGAGGTAATTTTGCTCTTAAAGACATATTCGAGAAGTTACAATGCTTTGATAATTCAATTTCTGAGGCAATACAAATTTCATATATGGCTCGGAATACTTTAGGGCACAATCTCGGTTGGAATACAAGCATCAATCAAAACCAATATCAAGAGTTGTATTTGATAATTGCATCATCATGTTTGCATGTGATTGCTTGTTTATGGAAAAAATAGTTTTGGATGTTTGTAGGGTTATTACGCCTAACACAGCGCGCACTGGACGGCAGGGATTCGTCGCCATTTTCGGGTATTTTTCTAACTTCGAGTTTTGCCTGCCCCGAACATTGTCCACGCCCGCCCCGCCGCCAGTAACGTAAACCGTTGAGCGCTTCATTGAGTAGTACAAAACAAAATATGCGTTCATATATTTGTATAATCCATAAGGGAACACCTTTCAAACTGGTTTGGGTCAATGAAGACTCTAAAGGTGTGTATCTTGGAATCTACGGTGCTGTCGAGGGCACACATTTTTCATACCACGCTGATGGAACCATGCACTTCAAGTATACCGATTCGTCGATTCCGAAGCAGCGACATCAAGGTACCCCTATAAGAAGTATTAATACTTTTCAACAAATCGTCTTCCAAGCATTTCCGCTAATACCTAGCACGATATATATTGCCGGGCATGTATACCAGAAAGAAGATCAAAGAACATCCGTAGCGGTATTTCTCGATGGATTTATTTTTACTGATAATACTTTGGCGATTGATACTTACCTAATAAATCGAGCGAAAGAACCGGATTTTATCAAATTCGTATATTCGAGACCAACTCAAGACAAATACAAGATTATTGCATGCAATGTCTTTTCTTTGACCAACTTTTCTACGCATAAGATCGGGTTAGTCATATTATCTGGCGAAGGAGTTGTAAAGTGAGTTGGCTCGGTCTACACTCATCATATGACTGAGATACCCAACACAACATATCCTATCCCAGGATCATGTTATCCACGAATCGAACCGCTTCTTACAGAGTTGTTTATAATTCCTGGGTGGAGCTTGTCTACTAGCTGGATAAACGCGCCAGGCGCAAGGTCGCAAAAATGCAGTCAGCCAATACCAGAAGCATTTTTATCATTTCAACCATTGCTTCAGTCAATTCCTGCCAACTAAGAACCCAAAGCAGTTAACAGGCATAAAACGGGACAAATATCCCTCCCTCAACGGGACACATACCCTCACCTCCGCGTGACAAATGCCTCTCGCCTTTCCATCCCAATTCTTCTAAAATCATCATACACGAACCAAACGATCTTTATCCACCAAGGAGTAATACAGCGTGGCTAGGAATAACCTGACCTGGATCAAAGGCGATATTACCGGCGATATCTATTACGACAACTTTCATTTGGATTCGAAGGATGTCCAGTATCTTCGCCTTTACCTGATGATCAAAGGAGTGGTTGGGACGGCAGCGGTCAAGGGGCTGCGCGTATGCGTCTATGGCCCGCTGGCCGAGCTGGTGTATGGGCACGTGCGCAAGGGCAGCCGGCTGGGGGTGATCGGTCACATCCAGCAGCGCACAACTCGCGAGGGAAAGATGGTTTTCGAGATTGTGGCTGAAGAAGTGGAGTTCTTGCGCAACATCGAATGGGAAGCCGGCGCCCGCGTCCGCCAGGACCTGGTGGAACGCGGCTTGTTTCGCCCTTCTCACAATGGAAAAGATCGGGATGGAGGAGGAAAGGCGGATGCCCTTTCTGATGATGCCCCGCAGATGGACGACCCGGCCATTGCCATTCCTGAGGACGTGGTTTCCAGGGAGGAGGCAGCCGGTGGATGACCACACCCTTCACCTCTCGTTGAGCTGGTTAATGCTTCCCCTGGCGTTGTTCCTAGCGGTTTTGGGCGCGCTGTCTTCGCCGCGTGATGCACAGGGGAGGCCACTCCTGTTCCTACCCGATGTGAAAGCACTGGAGGAATACCGCCGGTCGATGAGCAGCGCCACTGCCGAAATGCAGCTGCTGGATGGCGAGATTGCTGCTCTCATAGCAGGGCAAAACACTGATCTGTTTACCCAATCGCGGCAGGCGCAGGCTGCCTTCGAGCATGCCATGCGCATTGCCCAAGAGGTTGACGTGCAATCCGCTCCACCAGCCCTGGATGGTCTGCGGGGAACAGCAGCAGGCACAACCACAGCTTATCTCGAAGCAGCGCGTTTAGCCTTGCGCTGGGTGAGCCTGCCTGAAGAAACCAACCGCACGGCAGCCGAAAACAGTCTGGCGCAGGCTAGGCAGCAGTTAAAAACGCTGGAGGAAAGCAAATGGCTGG
>Ga0315279_10006333_pt1 | contig 14966 bp, 11 predicted proteins | sample YL17G06_20_MG_FD_203694 | JGI IMG/M metagenome (GOLD analysis project Ga0315279, IMG submission 203694) | Sediment microbial communities from Yellowstone Lake, YNP, Wyoming, USA - YL17G06_20 | ecosystem: Environmental > Aquatic > Freshwater > Lake > Sediment | place: USA: Wyoming | collected... | reverse complement strand
ACAAGAAGGACGCACAGGCGATTGTCAGGCTGAAGGAGGAGTGAAAACCATCGGAAGCCGGACCCTGAAGTTGTTATGGTCTGTCATTCTATTACAGTTACTGACGGGTGCTCGGCCCGTTGTGATGGGCCACCCGCGCCAGGTTTCTTGCCCGTCACCGTTATTTCCAACACGGCGTGGCGATTCGGTAACGATTAGCACCTAAGTTGTGCCGCGTGGGGCTGATTCGGTGCACCTAAGTGCCCCAGTTAATTATGAACACTAATCGTCCTTCAGATGCAAACGTAGGCATGATGAGAGGTTAGAAGGTGCATGAACGGGGTGCAGAGTGCCTGGAGAGGATGCCCTTTTGCCCAGTTTCTACCCATAAACTACCCACAAACTACCCACAAATGACCTACGAATTACCTACGTTCTACCTATGTTTGACCTACATTTTGCGCTATAATTTCGCTATAATCTCACAGCGGTTGGGACTGCATAATGCGACACGTGATAGCGTGTTCCTCTACACGATGATCGCATCCGGTATTGATTTGTCAAAGAGCCAAGCTGTCGCAGTGCGAAGCCAGCGGCAGCCCTGCAACATCCACTGCGCTTAGAGGCCGGCAAGTCTCGTTCGTATTCTTTAACTTGCCGCGGCGGAGCTTCCCTGCGGCCACGGACCCCCATTTCTTCCCGCGCCTCGCGGCCCAAGGCCACCAGCGCCGTGCGGAGCGGGCCAGTGCCCAGCAAGCGGCGCAGCACGGCTTAGCAAAATGTGCTACAACCGTGAGACGCTGTATCTATCTATATATAATACGTATCTCGCGGAGCTTTGTCAAGAATAAAATGGGATTTATTTCAAAAATATATTTGGCCTGTAGTACGCCTAATGAACTATTGTCCACAAAGGGCGCAGAAGCACAGAGAGGGGCTTTTTGAAGCGACAGAGGCACATAGATAAACACAGATGGAAGCCTGGTCCGGCGAGTTTCGTGCACGTCCCCGTTACTCCAGATGGAAGCCTGGTCCGGCGAGTTTCGTGCACGTCCCCGTTACTCAGTTTCGTGCACGTCCCCGTTACTCCCCGTCCCCGTTACTCCCGTTACTCCCGTTACTCCCCGTTACCCGTTACTCCCCGTTACTCGTCCCCGTTACTCCGGCCTCTCAAAAAAACGGTGCTTTTCGGCTGGTCGCGTGATATAATCCCACCAGAGGTGCAGACATGATGCTCGTCGTTCCCGTTTCTCCACAGGTCGAAGCCAGGCTCCGGCAACAGGCTGCGGCCGAAGGCAAGGATCCTGGGGCCTACGCATCGAAGCTGCTGGAACAAGCTGTCGGCCGTTCCGCGCTCGATGAACTCCTTGCTCCGCTCCGCGCGCAGTTTGCGGCCAGCGGCACGACCGACGAAGAACTCGTCCAACAGATTACCGAAGCCCGCGCCGCTTACCGGAAGCAGCTTTGACTCGTCCCCGCGTTGTCTTCGATGCCGTCGTTTTCGTGCAGGCCCTGATCAGCGGCCGCGGAGTTGCTGCCGCCTGCGTGCAGCGGGTTTTGGCGGGCGAAGCGATTCTTTTCCTAAGCGACGCCGTCCTTGCGGAAATATCGGATGTGCCACTGCGCCCCGAACTGACCCGTCGTTATCCCTATCTGACGCCTGAATGCGTTGGCGCCTTCGTACGTGACGTTCAGGCCGTCGCCGTCCATGTGGCGGCTCCGCCCAAGGCTTTCAAGTTGCCACGCGATTCGAAAGACGAACCATACACCGACCTCGCCATCGCAGTGGGTGCCGCATATCTCGTAACCTGGAACCAGCGGCACTTGACCTACCTCATGCAGCAAGACACAACCGAGGGCCGTGAATTCTGCCAACGATTCCCCCATCTCAAGATCTTAACTCCGCCCGAATTCCTTCAAGAACTCGCTCGGCTGGAATTCCGGGAAGAGTGAAGCAACTAACGAAGGCCAGCAGAATAGACGCGTCATCTACGCCGTCACTGTCCCGGGAAACCTGGTTTGTTAGGCAACTTGATTCTCATTTCCCTAGTCGTGGGATCGAACTCCAACACAGAAAGCGAAAATGTCTTTCTCTCTGCCTTGGGGCGCTCATCACTCAGGTAGTATGAAATGTTCGTCACCTTCCTGTCCTTTGTTGAAAATACAAGAATCAGAACCCCTTCACCCACAGCCCACATTTTTAGCTCCGTATCTGTTTTGGTAGATAGCATATCGAGAGCGGTCTCTTTATACCCAGCGTTCTTCATCAACTTGGACACATCCTCGATGTCAATACCTGGCTTTATGGGATTACCTCCTGCAAAAACCGGCATAGATGTACATGCAAAAAGTAACACAAGAGTTACCAAGCATCGTTTCATGGGTATTCTCCATTCCTACTTAACGTCTTGGCCGACGGGATAGGCACACCGTTACGATTCTAACAATTTCTGGCCAGATCTCAACGGCTCAGCACGAAGATGGCCACGTCCGCATTCAGGTTGGGGTTGTCGGTGACTTGGCGCTGGTTCTCGGTATCCAGGTACACTTCCCGGTGGATGCGAATGCTCTTCCGCCGGCAAAAGTCCTCGAAGTCGGTGATGGACGGGAAGCGGCGGTTGGGCGTGTTGTACCATTCGTATTGATACAAGCCGCCGGCTTTCGGAGAACGGCCCTCTTGGTAGAGCATCTCGCGCAGCTTGTGGTAGGCGAAGTTGGGGAAGCTGACGATACAGTTGCGTCCCACGCGGAGCATTTCGTCAACTATGCGCTCGGTGTCGGTGATGGTCTGCAAAGTCTGCGAGAGCACCACCACGTCGAACTGCCCGTCACGGAAGCAGGCGAGGCCCTCGTTCAAGTCAATCTGCACCACGTCCAGCCCGTGCTGCACGCAGGCGACCACGGCTTCTTGATCAAGTTCGGCGCCCATCAGACGGGTGTGCCCGCGCTTTTTGAGGAGCGCCAGGAGTCCGCCGGCGCCGCAGCCCAAGTCGAGGACACTGGCTCGCCGGGGGACGAGTTCCATGAGCAGGTCGTAATCGAGGCGCTCGCCATGAAAGATGCTCGTCGGATCGCTGGCGGCATCTCCGGCGCTGGGCGTGGCGCCCCTCACCCTGCCCTCTCCCCAGGGGGGAGAGGGTGGGGTGAGGGGGGGCGGTTCGCCTTTGAGGTTGGCGAGGAAGCCCGCGACCAGCGCGCCGTAGACGGGCAGATCGTCCTGCAGCAGGAAGGCGTCGTGCCCGCAGGCGCTCTTGACGTTGCAGTAACTCACCTGCTTGTTGCAGGCCAGCAGCGCGTCCACCAACTGGCGGCTCTGGAACGGCGGGAAGAGCCAGTCGCTGGTGAAGCTGAAGACGAGCCAGCGGCAGGCGCTCTGCGCCAGCGACGCGACCAGCTTCTCTGCCGAATCGCCCAGGTCGAAGAGGTCCATGGCCATGGAGAGCGTGATGTAACTGTTGGGGTCGAAGCGCTCAACGAACTTGTCGCCCTGGTAGGCCAGGTAGGAGCCCACGGAGAATTTCTTCTCGAAATCGGTGGCGATGTCGCGCGGTTCGGTGCGGGTGGGTTCGAACTTCTCGCTCATGGACTCGCGCGAAAGATAGGTGATGTGGCCGAGCATGCGCGCCAGGGCGAGGCCCACGGCCGGCCCGGCGCCCTGGCCGTAGTACTGGCCATCGTTGAAGTGCGGATCGCGCAGGATGGCGTTGCGCGCGACCACGTCGAAGGCGAGGCCCTGGCAGGTAAGCCGCGTGGAGGTGGCGATGGCGGCGCAGCCGCGCACTCGATCCGGGAATTGCGTGGCCCAGGCCAGGGCCTGTTGTCCGCCCAGCGAGCCGCCGGTCACCGCCAGCAGGAGGTCAATGCCCAGATGGTCCACCAGGCGCTTGTGTACCCGCACCATGTCTCCGACGGTGACGACGGGGAAGTCGGCGCCGTAGGGCTTGCCTGTCGCCGGGTTGAGAGTGTTGGGGCCGGTGGTGCCGCGGCAGCCGCCCAGGATATTGGGGCAGAGGACGAAGTAGCGCTCCGTGTCAATGGCCTTGCCGGGACCGACGAAAATGTCCCACCACCCCGGGTCGTCCTCGGGATTGTGGCGGGCGACGTGCGAGTCGCCGCTGAGCGCGTGGCAGATCAGGACGGCGTTGTCGCGCGCCGCGTTGAGCCGCCCGTAGGTCTCGAATACCACGGTCACCGCGGCAAGATTTCCGCCCAACTCCAAGGCCAGAGGTTCCTCGAAAGTGACCTTCTGGGTGTAGCGGAGCGGCCGGGAATGCCGCACGGCGTCACTGCTGGCGAAAACTTCATTGGACATGTCTGGCTCTTAGCTCTTGGCTCTTGGCTCTTGGCATTGCCAGGCCGCGATAACTCGCCACTCGTCACTCGTCACTCGTCACTCGTCACTCGTCACTCGTTCTTTGTGGCCGCGCGCAACGCTTGATCCAGGTCGGCGATGATATCGCGCACGTCCTCAATGCCCACCGACAGCCGGACGTACTCGGGCGTTACGCCGGTTTGCGCCTGTTCCTCGGGTGTGAGTTGCGAGTGCGTGGTGGTGGCCGGGTGGATGATCAAGGACTTGGCATCACCGATGTTGGCCAGGTGGCTGAAAAGCTTGACGTTGTTGATGAGCTTGACGCCGGCCTCCTTGCCGCCCTTGATGCCGAAGCCGACGATGGCGCCGGCGCCGTTCGGGAAGTACTTCTTCGCGCTGGCATGGTCTGGGTGGCTGGGCAATCCCGGGTAATTCACCCAGGCCACGGCGGGATGTTTCTCCAGGAACTCGGCCACCGCCTGGGCGTTCTTGGAGTGCCGTTCGACGCGCAGGTGCAAGGTCTCCAATCCCAGCAGCGTCAGGAACGAGGCGAAAGGGCTCTGGCAGCCGCCCGTGTCGCGCAGCCAGTGCGTGCGGATATGGATGATGTAGGCAATGTTGCCGATGGGGCGCAAGGCTTCCTCGAAGATCAAGCCGTGGTAGGCGGGATCGGGCGCAGTGAACTCGGGCCATTTCCGCGGGTCCTTGGCCCACGGGAACTTGCCGCTGTCCACAATCGCGCCGCCAATGTGGACGCCGTGGCCGCCGATGAATTTGGTCGTCGAATAAACCACGATGTCGAAACCGTGTTCGATCGGGCGGAAGAGCGCGGGCGTCAGGACGGTATTGTCAATCATCGTCGGCAGGCCGTGGCTGTGCGCGAGGCTGGTGATCTTCCCGTAGTCGGGCACATCGTTCTTGGGATTGCCGGGCGTTTCGATGTAGACCGCGCGGGTGTTCTTATCCACCAGCTTGCTGAGGCTTTCCGGCTTGCTCGGGTCAAAGAACCGCACCTCAATGCCGAGTTTTGGGAAAGTCTGCGTGAACAGAGTCCAGGTCCCGCCATAGAGACTCGTCGCCGAGATGAAGTTCTGCCCCGCGTGAGTGATTGTCAGTATCGCCGCCGTTATCGCGGCCTGGCCGCTGGCGAAGACCAACCCCCCCGCGCCGCCATCGAGCGCCGTGAGGCGCTTCTCGAGGACATCGTTGGTCGGGTTCATCAAGCGCGAATAGATGTTGCCGAATTCCTTGAGCGCGAAGAGATTGGCGGCGTGATCGGTGCTCTTGAAGCAATACGAAGTGGTCGCGTAAATCGGCACGGCCCGCGCCGTGGTAGTGGGATCCGGCGTTTGGCCCGCGTGCAGGGCGAGCGTGCCCAGGCGGTAGTTGCTCTCTTGGTCCGGCATGAAAACTTCCTCCTTCCCCTTTTCACAAGGCGTCAGAACAATGCCTACTATTCATATCAATTAACTAAGGTATGGCCGGATGTCAAGGTAATTGGCTGGAAAAAGAGGCTGCATATCGCTACGCTCAGGCTTCCCCAGCCAGCGACATGCGCCCATGATGCTCTGCGGTGGCAGGAATGCTTTGCATGGAGAATGGCGATGCTTACAATGCTGCGGGGTTGATTCGCGGAAGCGACTCGGAGCAACTCATCCGGAAATCTCGGCCAAGTGAAGGATTGTGCCGGAGGGAGGATGAAGGATGAAGGCGGAAGGATGAAGGGCGAAGGCAAACTTCCGCGGGCCGGCAATTCATCCTTCATCCTTCATCCTTCATCCTTCATCCTTTCGAGGAGACCTGCCGTGAAGTATCTGGGCAAAGTGTGCTTGACCGCCATGCTCTTGAGCGCGGCGCCGGTTGTTGCCCAGGAAGCCCGGACCCCGGAAACCAGGACGCTGACGGCCGCGGAAGCCGAGCAGGCGTTGGGGCGCGACTGGCTGTTCCAGGCGATGGGAGAGCCGCTGCTCGAACGGACAGCCAAGGAACTCGGCTGGGCCGCCGAACTGGCTGAGCGCCTCAGCCATGCGCAACCTCCCCCGGACTTGGCCGGAGAACTGCGGGAACTGGAGGTTCTGAGGAAACGCCTTGCAGTGGGGCAGGCTGTTAGCCTGCCAGCGCAGGCTGGAGAGCCTGCGCCACAGGCCGGCGGCGCCGAGGCCCCGCCAAGCTGGATCTGGTATCCCGAGGGGAAACCTGCCGAAGACGCCCCGGCCGAAGCGCGGTTCTTCCGCCGCTGTTTTGAAGTGCCGGCGGGCATCGCCCACGCGGAACTGAGGATTTCGGCCGACGATGCCTGCGACGTCTTTGTCAACGGGGTCCAAGTTGGCTCACACGACACCTGGCAGCATGCGGCCGTCTTCGCGCTCGAAAAGCACCTGAAACCCGGCCGGAACCTGTTGGCCGTGCGCGCGGAAAACCGGCCCGCCCCGACCAAGAACCCCGCTGGACTGATCGCCCATTTGTCCGTGACGCTGGCCGGCGGGAAACATCTGGCCGTGGTCTCGGATGCCTCTTGGCGCACAGAGAAAGGGGAAAAAGGTGCTCCTCAGTGGGAGCAGCCTGCTTTTGACGATTCAACCTGGAAAGCGGCGGCCATCGCGGCTCCGTTTGGCGGAGGACCATGGGGTAAGATCGCGGGCCTGGGAGGCACGGACCCGCAACAGGACCCGACGGCCATGTATGCCGATACGGCTCCGGCGGTCAAGGAGTTGTATCTCGGCGTGCGGCGGATCAAGCGCAACATCCTTTTCAAGAACCCCGTTCTGGACTTCACCCAATTGCTGTTCATTGATCAGCCCTTGCCGCAAGGGCCGGAGTCCATCCACGAGGCCATCCACCGCATGGGCATCATGGCGGTGCCCGGAGGCCGGCTGCTGGTCCTCGAAGGACTCCATCCGGCTGGCTCGCTGCGCCAGCTTGCGCCCGAAAAGCCCGGCAGTTTCTGGCGGCCCGATCTTTCATTCGACGCCCGGAAGGTCCTCTTCTGCTTCAAGCCCCACGATCAGAAGAGCTTTCATTTGTACGAGATGAACTTTGACGGGAACGGGCTGCGGCAGCTTACCGACAGCGAATACGACGACAGCGACCCGCTCTACCTGCCCGATGGCCACATCCTGTTCACGACCACACGGGGCAACTCGTACGTCCGCTGCGGGCCGTTCATCTACTCGTACATCCTGGCGCGCTGCGACTCCGACGGCGGCAACGTCTACCTGATCAGCTACAACGGCGAGCCCGACTTCGTGCCCTCGCTGCTGAGCGACGGCCGGGTGATCTACTCCCGCTGGGAGTACTCTGACAAGCCGCTGTGGCGGCTCCAGAAACTGTGGACGACCAACCAGGACGGCACGGGCACAGCCCATTTCTGGGGCAACCAGTCCGTCTGGCCGGACCATCTTTCCGAGCCGCGGGAGATCCCAGGCAGCCGGCGGGTGATGTTCTCGGGGGTGGCGCATCATGATTGGTGGTCGGGTTCGATCGGGATTGTTGATCCCGAGAAAGGCCGCGACTTCCCGCACGGCCTGACCAAGGTAACCGCGGACCTGCGCTGGCCGGAAGTCAGCGCGCCGCCTCAAGACCCCAAGGAAGCGCCCGACTACCATGCTTCCGGCAAGTTCACGGGGTACAAAACACCCTATCCGCTTTCCGAGGAGGACTTCCTTGTTTCGGCGCGCGGCCCGGGCAGCAAGTTCCGCCTCTACCTGATGGACGTGCACGGCAATCGGGACCTGATCTACGAGGGCGTCTACAACATCTGGCACGCGCTGCCCGTCAAGCCGCGCCGAGTTCCGCATGTGCTGCCGGACCGCGTGGCTTGGCCAGGCACGGGCAAGGACCGCAAGGCGGTGGAGCCGGGCATCTTCTTTAGTGCCGATGTGTACCAGGGCGTGCCGGACCTGCCGCGGGGCGCCGTGAAGTACTTGCGGGTGTGGCAACAGGACTACAAGACGTACTCCACATGGAACAAGACGTACCGCAATTCCGGCCCGCCCGTGTCAATCGTGCAGGAGGAAGGCGTGAAGCGCATCCTCTCCGAGGTGCCCGTCGAGGCCGACGGGTCGGTGTCCTTCAAGGCCCCGCCGGGACTCTCGTTGTTCTTCCAGCTCTTGGACGCCGAGCGCCGCTGCGTGCAGACGATGCGGAGTTTCACCGGGCTGATGCCTGGTGAGGCGCGGGGCTGTGTCGGCTGCCACGAACTGCACAGCACTGCGCCGCCGCGGCAGAATGGCGTTGCCTCGCGGAGAGCGCCGAGCGAGCTTTCTCCGCCGCCTTGGGGGACGGAGAGCGTCAGCTACGAGCGTTTTGCCCAGCCGGTGCTCGACCGCTACTGCCTCAAGTGCCACCAAGGCAAGGAGCCTGGCGCGGCGGAGCCTAACCTGACCCTCCGGCCCGGACAGAGCGTTTTCAAAGAACCTTACTTGACGCTGGTGGGGCCGGCAGGTTGGGGCAATCCTGTCGGCGGCGGCCGGCCCGGCTACGGCATCGCGAACGCGATTCCCGTGGAGACAGCCTGGGGCCAGAATGATCCCAAGGCCTTAATCACCTTGCGCCCGATGCAGTACCTGTCGTGCCGCAGCCGGCTCGTCGAGCTGGCTTCGAGCGGGAAACACTATGGGGTGAAGGCCGACCAGGTAAGCTTGCACCGCCTGATCGCCTGGGTAGACGCGAATTGTCCCTTCATGGGCGACGAGGAGGTCCGTGCGCTGGGAGATCCAAACTTCCCGGGCATCGAGCGGCTGCCCATTCGTCCACGCGTCTCGACCGCCCCTGTCATCGAACGGCCGTGAGGCCCACCCACGGCTGGCGATCTCTTTGCCACAAAGAGGCACAAAAAACACAGAGGCCCATTGACCCAGTCATTTCTGTGCCTTTTGCGCTTTTTCGCGGCCATCTTTAGCCCCATTTCGGACGGCTATTTTTATCCATGCGCAGTCCCTGAATCGAACTTGTGGCTTGCAACTTGGGGCTTTAGGGCTGAAACTTGGGACTTGAAACGTGAAACTTGGAACGTGAAACTTGAAACGTGAAACTTGAGGCTTGAGGGAGTACGCTCATGTACCGCCACGGAAAAGAAGAGATCGCGGCAGTCACAAAGGTCCTGCGCACTGGGCAGTGGTTTCGTTTCGGCGACAAGAAAGCCGGACACCAGGGCGCAACCGCCAAGTTCGAAGCCGAATGGGCCAAAGCGATGGGTGTGCCGCACGCGTGCTTTGTCACCAGTGGCACGGCAGCGCTGATGTGCGCCTACGCTGCGCTGAAGATTGGGCCCGGCGACGAGGTCATCATCCCCGGCTACACGTGGATCGCGTCGGCTCACGCGCCGTTGTCTCTGGGCGCAATACCGGTCGTCGTGGACGTGGACGAATCGCTGATGATGGACCCGGCGGCCATTGAGCGCGCCATCACGCCGCGCACCAAGGCCATTGATCCTGTCCACATGGCCGGCTTCATGTGCGACATGGATCGCATTATGAAGATCGCGCGCAAGCACAACCTGTATGTGGTCGAAGATGCTTGCCAGTGCGATGGCGGCTACTGGAAGGACGGGCGCCGCGCGGGTGCCATCGGCGACACGGCGGCCTGGAGCTTCAATTGGTACAAGGTCATCTCCTGCGGCGACGCCGGCATTTTCACGGCCAAGAAGAGAGACGCGTACGAACGCGGCGTGCTCTACCACGATGGCGGAACGCTCTTCTGGCCCAGCGGCAAAGGGATTCACACGCCGCCCTTCGCCGGGATGAACTTCCGTGGCAACGAAATCCTGGCCGCCATCATGCGCGTGCAAGCCGGGCGCTTGCACGGGATCATTCGCGACCTGCACCGCCTCCGCAAGCAGATCAGGCAGCGCATCGCCGGCGCGCCGGGACTGCTGGAAATCCCCTGCAACGGCGCGACAGGGGCCGCGAAATCGCCCTACCATGGAGACACAGGCACAGGCGCGGCACTGGGTTTCCGTTTTGAGAGCGAAGCGGAAGCGCGGGCCTTCTCCAAAGCCTACCAGGAGCATCCCAAGCGCGCGAAGGGCGCGGTGTGGCTGCCGATTGACAGCGGCAGGCACGTGTATTCGAACTGGGCGCCGCTCCTCGAGCGCCGCGGTTCATACAGCCCGGCCGCGGACCCGCTCCTCCACCCCGCCAACAAAGGCTCGCAAGTGCGCTACAGCAAGGACATGCTGCCGCGGACGCTGGAGATACTGAAGCGCACGCTGCTCGTCTGGGTGAATCCAGACTGGAAGACGCCGCAGATTGACGGCGTGGCGCAGGCGCTAAGGGAGACGGCGCGGAAGGTGTGACTTGCCTTTTGCCCTCTCCAACGTCATGCGATTTTCTGCATCGCGTTGACGAAATCGCGACCGGACATCGGCGGCGGAAGGGGCTTCTTATCCTGCTGGTAAAGCTGAACGGTCTCTTCGATTATTCGGCACAGTTCGCTGAAAACGCGTTTAGCGTTCGAACCGTGGCAGCCGCCGCAAAACAACTCAGGACAACTGCCGATGAAACAGCCATCCTCTTCAGACCACTCAACCAACTTCACATACTTGTCGCCCTTGCTCATCGCCTGGACTCCTCAACCCAATTCAAAATGCAAAATTCAAAATGCAAAATGAACTGCCGCCACGGTGCGCCATTTTGCATTTTGCATTTTGCATTTTGAATTCGGCTTCTTCTTTCAGAAGAAGCTATGCCTGCTGCAGCACCTTGACGGCCTTGGCCGCATCCGCGGCGGAATCCAGGCTGATGTACATTATGAAATTCTCCCCGCACGCGGCCGCGGAGAATCCGCGGAGGTTGATCCCCGCAGCGGAGAGCTTGCCCGTCAGTGCAGCCCCAATGCCCCGCTCATTCTTCCCCTGGACGCGCACAGTCTGGACGCTGCTGGTTATATTGAACCCCAAAGCCTTGGCCGCGGTCCTCTCCGCATCCCTGCGCAGAGGAGTTACAAACACCACTCCCGTGCCAGGTTTGTCCGGAGCGCGCCTGGCAAGGGCGAAGTCCAAATCAGCGCCGGCGTCCCGCAGGCCGGCGAGCACTTGCGCCAGGCCGCCGGGTTGGTCCTTAATGCTCGCGGCCCACACATCCACGCGTTCTACAGTCAAATCCATGCGTCTACCCTCCTCTCAATGCAAGATCCCCCTGAACTATCCAGGCGCCCGGAGCGCCCGGCACTCATTATTGGATGCCGCGCGGCTAATGCAAAGCAGTTTCCGGGCCGGAAAAAATGGCAGCAGCATTGGCTTGGGTGGGCCGTCACGCTTATGCTCGGGTGAGCTTTTGTGTTTTGTGAGAGCGCCGTGGCCATGAAGAAGATTCAACAGAAAGCTCTTGGCTCTTGGCTCTTGGCTCCTGGACGCCACGTAGCGGGACAATGCCAAGAGCCAAGAGCTAAGAGCCAAGAGCTGCCCCAAGTGGTCACTTTCTTCCTGCGTGCTATCCTTTGCTTTGCGGGCGCGCTGGCCGGCGCTTCGGAACCGGCGAAGTCTTCGCAGGCCCAACCACCGCCCGAGGCGCCCGGGGAATGGCAGAAACTGGAAACGCGCGCAGTGCTTCTGCCCATGCCGCGCCAGGTTCTCTCGCCGGGCTTCTTCGATAAGGATTTGCAGAAGACCATCGTCTTCCCCAAAGACGGTTCTTTGATTGACACCGGCCTGCCGCACGGGGGCAGGAACAAGGATGGCAAGGAGTATCCGGCCATACAGGCGCGGCTCCAGCAAAACCTGGCCTGGGTTGACTTCAACGGCGACGGCAAGCCCATAGGCGATGAAGCCCGCCCGCTCACGCGGGACGGCGCGATTGCGCCGTTCACGTGCGAGCTCCACTATGGCGATGGCACCGCCGGCCAGTACAGCTTCTGGCTCAAGACCGTGGTGGAGAACGAGAAGTACGCGCTCATCCGCAGCGTGGCCCGGACGGCGGAATTCAAGGGGCATAAGATCGTGCTCCTCGACGACAACGGCAACGGCAAGTACGACGACGTGGGCCAGGACGTGATCATTGCCGGCGACGGTCCGCCCTGCTTTCTGGGCAAGTACATCAGGCTTGCGGACAAGTTCTACGAAATCCTCGTCCATCCCTCGGGCGGGACGATTGAACTCCGGTCCCCCGGCACGTTGGAGACGGGAACTGTGGACCTCTTCGCCAAACACAAACCTCCACAGAAAGCGGAAAGCCTGAAAGTGCACATGGTAATAATCGCGGGTGAGCAAGGGTCGTTCTCATTTGACGAGCAGCACAGGACAGCCGTTGTCCCGGCAGGCACGTATGACCTGGTGTTCGGGCTCTTCGAGCGCGCCAGGGAAGTCGTGTACATGCGGAAGGGCGAGAAGACGAGTTTCTCCGTCTCGGGCGGCCAGACGGCCACCCCGCAGTGGGGCGGAGTGGTCAAGTCGCGGTTCTCGCTCTCGATTGACGACAAGGGCATCGTGGTGTCCCCGCCGGCCTTCGTCGGCGCGGGCACTGAGGAATACGTCCCGGAGAATTTCCGCGTGATCCCCGTGCGTGCGGCCTTCGCTCAGGTCTTCACCGACAGAATGAGGATCGAGCGGAAGATCGCTTCGGGAGGAAAAGAGTTCGACGTCCTTCCGAATGGCGAACTCAGCCAACTCGTCTTCAAACCCAATCGCGCCGCCCAGGATGAATACGAGACCACGGTGGAATACAGTTCCGGCATCCTGGGTTCTGTGACCGGCCATGAACGGATTCAGTATGTGCCGCCTAGGAAGAAACCAGTGGAGAAGAAGCCCTGAATTGACACGGCGCGGACTTACGGACGCTACCGGTGAATTTTGGATTTTGGTCCGGCAAGAGCGTGGCGTTCCTTGAACTGCACCGCTTGATATGCGACACTCCAGCCGATGCAGGGGCAAACTGCTTTCAGCACGGAGGAAACTGAATGGCAATCAAGACCATCGGCATAATCCTAAACGGCGTTACGGGTCGCATGGGCACCAATCAGCATCTCGTGCGTTCGATACTCGCGATCATGCAGCAGGGGGGCCTCAAGGTCAGCGACGGCCTGACGCTCATGCCCGCGCCGCTTCTCGCCGGCCGCAATGCCGGCAAGCTGAGGGCTCTTTCCGAACGCTATTCGCTGAAAAGCCCGCTGCCATTCACAACCGATCTGGACGCTGCACTTGGCGACAAGCAGTACGACATTTTCTTCGATGCTTCGGGCACACTCCAGCGCGCCGGTTTCGTCGAGAAGGCCGTGCGTGCCCGGAAGGCTATCTACTGCGAGAAACCAACCGCGGTAACGGCGGCCGGGGCTCTGCATCTGGCCAAGCTCTGCGAGGACGCCGGCCTGAAGAACGGCGTCGTCCAGGACAAGCTGTGGCTGCCCGGCTTCCGCAAGATGAGAATGCTGCGCGAGCAGGGCTTCTTCGGACGGCTGATTATGGTGCGCGGCGAATTCGGCTACTGGGTTTTTGACGGCCTCGTGCCCGATCAGGCGTCGCAGCGGCCCTCATGGAACTACCGCCAGGAAGACGGCGGCGGCATAATCGTGGACATGCTCTGCCACTGGCGCTATCTGGTTGACAATCTTTTCGGGCCGATCAAGGCGGTGAGTTGCACGGGCACGACGTTGCTTCCCGAACGCGTGGACGAACAGGGCAGGAAGTACCGCTGCACGGCTGAGGACGCGGCCATCGCCACCTTCGAGCTTGAAAGCGGCGTGCTCTGCCACTTCAACTCGTCCTGGAACGTGCGCGTGCGGCGCGATGACCTGCTGACTGTGCAGGCAGACGGCACCAACGGAACTGCCGTGGCGGGCCTGCGGAAGTGCTGGGTCCAGCCGCACGCGGCCACGCCGCGCTGCGTCTGGAACCCTGACATTGATTCGCCCATCAACCATTTCAACCACTGGCAGGAAGTGCCCGATGCGTGCCCTTACGACAATGCCTTCAAAGCGCAGTGGGAGCTGTTCATCCGCCACGTGGCCCTTGACGAGCCGTTCCGCTGGACCTTGCGCGAAGGCGCGAAGGGCGTGCAGTTGGCCGAACTGGGCATCAGGAGTTGGAAGGAGAAACGGTGGGTTGAAGTGCAGGCACTCTGACGATTGCGGATTGCAGATTGCGGATTGCAGATTGAGGTGGACGTGACTAGCACAATACATAGCCCTGCCCCAATGGAACGTCTGGCGATCCACACGATCACCACCAAGCCGTGGTCGTTGCGGGAATGCCTCGAGAACTACAAGCGCAGGCATGTCCCGGCCATCACTGTGTGGCGGCAAGCCTTGGCGCCGCAGGGGCCGAAGGAGTCGGCGCAGATGCTGGCGGACTCGGGCCTGAACGTCGTGGCCCTGGTGCGCGGCGGGTTCTTCACGGGCAAGGAAGCCGCCGCGCGGCAAGCGGCCCTTGACGACAACCTGCGCGCACTGGACGAAGCGGCCACGATTGCCGCGCCCTTGGTTGTGCTGGTCTGCGGGGCGACTCCGGGGCTGCCGCTGCCCGATGCGCGCAAGCAGATCGCGGAGGCGCTGGCCAAGCTGGCTCCCCATGCTCGCGCGCGGAACGTGCGGCTATCGGTCGAGCCGCTGCACCCCATGTACGCGGCAGACCGCTCGGCGATTCTGACCATGAAACAAGCGCGCGAGTTGTGCGAGGCTTTCACAGAGGAGTGTGGGACAGGCTGTCAGCCTGTCGGACAGGCTAACAGCCTGTCCCACGCCGGCC
>Ga0315279_10006332_pt1 | contig 14968 bp, 11 predicted proteins | sample YL17G06_20_MG_FD_203694 | JGI IMG/M metagenome (GOLD analysis project Ga0315279, IMG submission 203694) | Sediment microbial communities from Yellowstone Lake, YNP, Wyoming, USA - YL17G06_20 | ecosystem: Environmental > Aquatic > Freshwater > Lake > Sediment | place: USA: Wyoming | collected... | reverse complement strand
TCTGAATGATGATGCGCTTGGACCTCGTTTTCCGGACATGTCAAAGCCTTACAGTTGTGAGATGATAGAGATGGCGGAAAAGGCGGCGCTGGAGAATAAGATACGGATTCACAGGGGGGTGGCGGTCGCCGTGACAGGTCCCTGTTTTGAGACTGCGGCAGAATACCGCTTTTTCCTGCGCATCGGGGCGGATATTGTCACCATGTCCACCGTTCCAGAGGTCATTGTGGCGGTTCAGGCGGGTCTCAAGGTTCTTGGTCTCTCCACGGTGACTGACGCCTGTCTTCCGGATGCCCTGCTTCCGCTCACAAGCGATGAGGTCATCAAGATTTCAAATTCCTTAGAGGAGAGTCGCCAGAAAATTATAAGAGGCGTTGTCAAAGGTTTACAATAATATATTTAAGGATATTGAACAGGAATCAACCCTGCTCAATCCCGTCCGCCAGAGGCGGATTGAGGCTTCAATTTTGAAAGGTTGTTTTCCCCCATGACACTCGAGCTGGAAAAGGACTATAAAGATACATTAAACCTCCCGACGACCGATTTTCCGATGCGGGCAAATCTGAATAAGCGGGAGCCGGAGATTTATCGGAAATGGGTGGAGATGGGGCTGGATGAGGCAATCCTTGCAAGACGGTCGCCGGAGAGGCGCTTTGTTCTGCATGATGGACCCCCATATGCCAATGGCGATATCCACATTGGACATGCCCTGAACAAGATATTGAAAGACATTATTGTGCGTTATAAGACAATGTGCGGATATTACACCCACTACATTCCGGGCTGGGATTGTCATGGTCTGCCCATTGAGCAAAAGGTGCGGGAACATCTTGGCACTGCCACAAAGGATAAGACACCCTTAGAAATCCGGCAACTGTGCAAGGAGTATGCGCTTCATTGGGTGAATGTTCAGAGTGAGCAGTTCAAGCGGCTTGGCATCGGGGGGGACTTCCGCAATGCTTACAAAACACTGAATCCGGATTATGAGGCGGGGGAACTGAAGGCATTTCGCGCCCTTGTGGAAAATGGTCTTATTTATCGCGGGCGGAAACCGGTCTTCTGGTGCATCACTTGCGGGACGGCTCTTGCAGACGCTGAGGTGGAATATATAAATCACACATCCCACTCCATCTATGTCCGCTTCCCGATTCTCAATCCTGAAAAATTAAAGGGGCTATCCGCCTCCGCACAAGGCTACGGCGGACTTCGGGAGGGGGTGAAGGAGCCCGCAATCGTCATCTGGACAACCACCCCCTGGACACTCCCCGCAAATGTGGCTGTCGCATTGCACAAGGACTATGACTATGTGGCGGCGCGGGTTAAAAACTCAGGCGACACCTTTATACTGGCGCATGACCTTCTGAATAATTTCCTTGCAGAATGCAGGCTTGGCGAGGCGGAAATCCTTGCCCACTGGAAAGGCTCGGACCTCCAGGACATTGTATGCCGCCATCCGCTCTTGGACAAAACATCCATCGTGATACTCGGCGAGCATGTGACGCTTGAGACGGGAACGGGGTGTGTTCACACCGCGCCAGGGCACGGGTATGATGATTATCTTATGCTCTTGAAATACAACCTCCCCCTGGTGATGCCTGTGGATGACAGCGGGCGCTTCACGGAGGAATTCCCCCTTATGAAGGGCATTCTCGTGTGGGATGCCAACAAGCCAATTGTTGAAAAACTGGCGGAGGATGGGCTCCTTGTGGGTTCGGGGATGGTGGAACACTCTTATCCCCACTGCTGGCGATGCCACAAGCCCATCATCTTCCGCGCCACGGAGCAGTGGTTCATGTCGGTGGAGAAAGATGACCTCCGTCAGAAGGTGCTCCGGTCTATCGATGGGGTGACATGGATTCCCGAGTGGGGGCGAGAGCGGATTTATAACATGGTGGCAATGCGTCCGGACTGGTGTCTTTCCCGCCAGCGCAAATGGGGTGTGCCAATCCCCGCCGTCCAGTGCCTGTCCTGTAAGGCGGACATCATGCACCTTGCCATCATTGACCGCTTCATCAAGCAGGTGTCGAAAAAGGGGACTGACGCGTGGTTCTCCGAGCCTGATGAGAGCGTCATTCCCGAGGGATTCCAATGTCCCTCATGCGGCGGCGCCTCATTCAAAAAGAAATCGGACACCCTTGACGTCTGGTTCGATTCGGGGTCAAGCCATATCGCCGTTTGCGAACAGGTAAAAGACCTCGGCTCGCCGGTTGACCTCTATCTTGAGGGGAGCGACCAGCACAGAGGATGGTTCCAGTCCTCACTCCTTATAGCGATGGGCGCAAGAAATCATGCCCCATACAGAGCCGCCCTCACCCACGGATTCGTACTTGATTCCAAGGGCGAGGCGATGAGCAAATCCAAAGGGAATGTGATTCCTCCGCAGAAGATTATAGAAAAACTCGGGGCGGACGTCCTCCGGCTCTGGGTTGCCTCCGAGGATTATCGTGAGGATGTGCGCATCTCTTATGAGATATTAGACCGCATCTCGGACGCCTACCGGCGCATCCGCAACACCTTCCGTTTCCTGCTCGGGAATCTGGGGGATTTCAATCCGGAGCGCGATTCCGTTCCTTATGACAACCTTCAGGAGATTGACCGATGGGCGCTGCACAAACTCTATGACCTCACAAAACGCGTGAAACGGGCATATGAGAATTTTGAGTTTCACAAGGTTTATCACTTTGCGCACACCTTCTGCGTGGTGGACATGAGCGCCCTGTATCTTGACATCGCCAAGGACCGCCTTTATGTGGAGGGGAAGGCTTCACCGGAGCGCAGGGCTGTCCAGACGGTGCTCTGCGCCGTGGCGGAGCATCTGGTGAGACTCCTTGCACCTGTTCTACCATTCACCTTAGAGGAGGTTTATCAGTCGTTAGAGACGACGCTCGGACGGCAATCGGAAAACCCTCTTTACGTCGACAAACCGCTCAAGAGAAGTGTCCACATGGAACTGTTCCCTGAAGCACCTGAGCTCTGGCACCAACCCACTCTATCGGAAACATGGGACAAACTTCTCAGGCTTCGAGAGACGGTGGTAAAAGTCCTTGAGGAGGCGCGACGCAGAAAGGAGATTGGACATTCCCTCGATGCGCGCGTCGTATTCTCCACCACGTCCGATGAGCTCTTTTCTCTCCTTGAATCAAGAAAACACTTCTTAGCGGACCTTTGCATTGTTTCCTCATTTGATATTCGTCTGGTAAAGGCGTTTGCTCCGGCGGAACCGCCTGTGGAAGGTATCGCCGGTGTATCAATCAAGGTTGAAAAAGCCCCATGGGCAAAATGTGCGCGGTGCTGGAAGTTACATCCCGATGCCGGCGGGGACGCTCGTTTCCCGGGTGTCTGTCCCCGCTGTGTCGGCATCCTGGAGGGAGCGAATCCACCTCAGGCGGATGAGAATGAATCCGCCTCAGGCGGAGCATAAAAGGAAAAGAAACATCAAAAAAATAAGTCGGAGGAGACGGTAGGGAAATGAAAACAAAAACCAAAAAAGTGAAGATGGCATCCAAGCCACGCGAGGTCAGGAAAACATCAGGCAAAGCCGCGAAAGGGGCGAAAGTCGCTGCAAAGAAGGCAAAAACCGCAACAGAAAAAAAGACTGTGAAGGCAGTCAGGAAGACTCCAGCCGCCGGCGCCAGAAAATCAGCCACAAAAACCGTTTCCAGGACTACGGGAACGAAGATGAAACCCACAGCCGGAAAATCAACTAAGGCAAAGGTCAAAACTCCTGAAATCAAGCAGACTACTATTGTTAAGCCTGCCCCACCCACCACAGTGGCAAAGAGATTTCGCAAGGCTGAGCTCACAAAACTCAAGGTGGAGCTCTTGGGCGAGCGCGACCAACTGGTAAAGGAGATTGAGAACTTAGACAACATCACCCATACCAATGGCGATGATGTGATTGTGGAAAATCGATCCTATTCCATCCACATGGCGGAAAATGCCAGCGAAAATGAGGCAATCAATATGGCGCTTGGACTGAGGAAGATTCTCCTCGAACGCCTGACCGGCATCAATAATGCCTTAGAAAGACTTGAGGATGGAAATTATGGCATCTGCGCCCGCTGCGGATGCGCCATAGATATGGAACGCCTCCTTGCCACCCCCCAGGCTGTTCTCTGCGTCCAGTGCCGCCGTAAAGTTGAAGCGGAAAGAAGAGGGATGTTGTGAGATTTTTCTGGTGGATGGCAGGAGTTGTTGCCGCTGACCAGGCATCCAAATCGCTGGCGCTCCGCCTGCTTTACCCATTTCACCCCATAAAGGTTATTCCAGCGTTCTTCTGGCTCACGCTACGCCACAACGCCGGCGCCGCATTTTCACTCTTCAGTGAGCATCCAGTCCTCCTCACCTTATTCAACATCGTTGCCACAGGACTGCTCCTCTGGTGGGGCGTGCGCATCCCCAGAAAGGAAAAAAGGCTCAAGACCGCCTTAGGATTGATAACAGGCGGGGCGTGTGGAAATCTGTGCGACAGGTTTTTTCGCGGCGGACTTGTGGTGGACTTTCTCGACCTCCACTGGTTCAACAGAGTTCACTGGCCAACTTTCAATCTTGCCGACACAGCAATCTGCATTGGCGTGGGACTTATCTTTATTGACCTCATATTCCAACCCGGAAAATCGGGCATAGACGCCCGGGCAAAGTAATCAATTTTATATATTTTTATAAGGGTCTGACCCTCCTATCTTCTTAGTGATTTTTAAAATAGTCGTTTAAAACCGAACTTAAAATGGAGCAAATGGGTGAGTTTGACCCTTTTAATTTTAATCAGTTGCAAGAACTTCAACAACACGACGCCATGAGTCAAATTCTTTGCCGAACTTCTCATCCGAATGTTGGTAATCGTGCTTTTTACAGAATTCCTGAAGATCGGCCAGCAATTCCGAATATTTGCCTCTATGCAGGTCTATCAAATATTGTTGAATCTCAGGGGCTGTATTGATTGTCAGCGCTTTTATCAAATGGGACAGACATAGTCCCGGACTGTTTTCCAGGGCCTCCCTCAATTCGGTTTCGCAAAGACCATTGATTAAAGTTTGCAAACGATATTTGTCATTCTGATGTTCCTGCTCGCAGGTGGGACATTGTTCGCGCGATTTTCTATATGAAAGCGTTTTCTTACTCAGAGAGGCGGAGCGCAAAGGCCGAAGATTCTGAAGAAACGAGAGCGTCAATTTCAACTGATCCTGATAAAGAATGGACACGCCCAATCCATCTCCGAATTCCAGAAGTTTTTTGGCATGGCGGGCGCAAAATCCTCCGGAACGGATCAGTTGTTTTCGCAAGGCCGAATTGTTCACGTTTTCATAGAGAAGACTGTCAAAGTATCGCTGATTGCTCCGCTCCCGCATTTCGCAGAGGGCGCATTTTTCCGCCTTCTGAAGGGATTCCAGCAGTTCAAAGTAAGGGATGTGTTTATAAATCGGCTTTGTCATTTAGGGTCAGCCTCGCTTTCTGGTTTCTTTTCGGATATCGTCTGCATCAATAAAATGGCATCCTCATGTTTGCCCAGGCGACGGAGACATTGCGCCAGATGAATTTTAAAAAGCGGTTCATCGGGATTGAGCCAAATGGCGCGTCTAAATTGAGTTTCTGCGATTTTGTATGCCCCGCGCGAATACAGATGTATCCCTAAGGCGTCGCGGTCATAACCCAGAAAAGGGCAAGGACGCAGCGCTTCTTCGCGCTGTTCATTGCGATCAATCGAGTTGGTCTTTTTTGACATGGGGTTCCTCCTCAAAAGATCGGGTAATCATTTGGGAGATTGCTTTTGGGAAATCTTGCATATTTTATTCAGGTCAGAAATCAGATTGCTGAGTTTGGGGGCAAAATAATCTACAAAGTCATCGGGAACGGCTCCATATCTTTTCAGATGTTTTGGCTCCAGCTCAACGAGAGGCACCCAGAAAGAGGCACTTTCCGACCAGATGGTGTTCGCAATGTATTGAGTTCGGTGTTTTAGGGAAAGACTTTCCTTTAGTTCAGCCATGATGGCGCGCAAGTCTTCGATTACCATTAAAATTAATTCCCTTTGCCTGTCTGTCAGATCGTTTACTTCATGATAGAGAACGCCCCTTACGGATTCCCCTTTTGCCCAGCGTTCAAAACGGCAAAGCATTTCATCAAGGAGAATCAATGTGCTGGATATTCCGCGACGATTATTATCGCTGATGGAATGTCTTTGCGCCATTGCATTGTCCAAGCGCCTTAAATCCATTGTAGCTCCATTCTGTGTATTTCACACGCATGAAATTGCTACTCCTCGCCCAAGTCCTCTTCTTGTTTGAGCGCATTTATCCCCTGACTGATAACTGGTTCCCCGGAACCTTCTTCCAGCGCTGACTCCATTTGCGACAAGAGATGACCTGGAAAAAAAGCCTTGACGGCTATCAGGGTTGGAATCACCGCACTGGCAATCACGATAGTCACGAGAAGTGAGTATTGCTGTCGAGTTACGATGCCGTGCGTCAAACCATACAGCGCTGAGATGGTTCCGAAGGTTAGTCCGGTGGACATCAGGAGGGTGTAGAACCAGCGCTCCCTTCGTTCATTGCAAAACGCCCTTATAACAGGGTAAAGACCGAATATTTTCGATGCCACCTTTCCAGCAAAGAGCGCCAGGAAAACCGCAAGACCGGAAATAACGGCCGGCAGATCAACCAAAGCCCCGGCGCGCAGGAAGTAGAAGGGCGTCAGAAAACCAACGGTGAGCGTTCGCAGACGGCGCATCAAGTGGGCATCCTCGTTCATGAATTCGGCAAGAACGATGCCGACAAGATAAGCTGGCAAGACCGCTTCACTCCCTGACCAAATGGCCAACGCGCCCAGCGCGAAAAGGACAAACACAATCCATTTCGTGCGGATCGCGGCTGTTCGATGCGCATAGCGCTGTTCCAGAATTCTCGTGACGAACGGCAGAAGAACTAACAAAATGATGCACGCCGAAAGGAAGATGACGGTTTTGTATGAAAACGGCGCAAACAGCAGTCCCAGCGCAATGACAGTGCCCAGATCATTGACAAAACAAGCGCCAAGGATTCCTTTGCCATATTCCGTCCGGTTTAAACCTGTTTCAAGCAATACGGTGTAAACGACCGCCATCGAGGTGGTTGACAGCGCAACGCCAGCCAGAAAGCTTGCCCGACCGCTCCATCCAAGAGCATACCGGGCCAGGAAGGCGCATCCCAGAAACGGCACGAGGAATCCAACAAGTCCAACAATCGAGATCTCCCGAAGCTTTCTCTTCATTACATCCGGCTCCAATTCAGCGCCGGCAAGAAAGGTAAGAAGCACAGCACCGGAAGAGGCCAGAAACTTCAGCCATTCCTCGTCTGTGGGGAGAACGGCCGCCCCCCAGAAATGCCTTACGATCGCGGCGGCGCCGACACCTGCACAGATTTCTATCAGCGCAACCGAAACCTTCAAATGGTCCGCCACGACGACGCAAATCACTGCCAGAGAAAGCCAGATTGCCGCGTGGGTGAATGGTTCAAACATTTAGTGTCTCCTTGGGGATTGTCTTTCTATCGCAACCAGGAATTGGGAGATATTGGCTATCATCTTTTCCGCCTGCTGACCAGCACGAGCAATGGTATCGAAGCCAATTGGGCCGCGACAGAGAAGCACACCAGCCAGCCCAACGAAACGTCATAGAGTACTCCCATCAAGGCGCTGCCTGCGAACCAAAAGAGCCCATAACCCATATTGAAGATGCCGTAAGCCGTTCCACGTCTATCCACGGAAACCATCTGGGCGATGGCCGCCCTCATGATCGACTCTTGGGCGCCCATGCCCACACCCCACAACGCCATGCCCGCCAATGCGGACCCAAAGCCTCCCAGAAAGACCAGAGGGGCAAAGGCTGAGGAGATGAGCGAAACCCCAACGAGTACAGCCAGACCCCAGCGGTCGAACCAGCACCCAAAGACCAGGGCGGCACCAGCGTCAACGGCCATGGCCAAGGCATAGAGCATAGGTATCCAGTTGTCAGAAGCGACGCCCGACTTCTTGATGTGGTAGGCAATGAGAGGAAAATCAACATAGCCAGCAGCGATAAGAACCGTCCCCGCCAGATACAGCCAGAATGTCTTGGGCAGGCCGCGGGTTTCCAGGCAGGGCGCGGTAGCCTCCAGGTCAATCGGGCGCGGGTAGCGGTTTCGAGCGAACAGAAGCACACTTAGAGCCAATATGGCCGGCACGGCGAGGACGGCAAAGCTGATTTGATAGCCTCCCTTGAACCAGAACACGGCGGCCACTATCAGCGGGCCAAGGGTGGCGCCTATCTGGTCCATCGCCTCATGCAGTCCGAACCCCCAACCCCGGCCCATTTGCTTGGTGGCATGTGACAACATGGCATCGCGGGACGGCGTGCGAATGGCCTTGCCAATTCGTTCTGCAATCATCAGGGCGGCGGCCACCTCCCACCGCCCGGCAAGAGCCAAGAAGGGCACGGCGACTAGATTAACTAAGTATCCAAGCAGCGTGATGGCCCAATATCGTCCTGTCCGATCCGCGATATAGCCAGAGAACAGTCGCAGGGTATAGCCGATCAACTCTCCCAATCCGGCAACAATCCCCACAACCGTACCGCTTGCCCCCAGCAGGGCCAGATATGGCCCGGTGATGCTGCGAGCGCCTTCGTATGTCATGTCCGCGAACAGGCTGACGATACCCAACAGAACAACGAACTGCAAAGCCGTTCTTGCAGGTTTTCCGTTCTCACCGGGATGATCTAATTTGTGAATCATGATTTTGTCCTCAACGAGACTCACTGGAAATGAAAGGCGCGGATAAGCGCCGATACACTCAGCGGCCGCAGGCGCTTCGTACTCAGCCCCCTAATGGATTCTTAAAGACTGCCGCCTGGCTGAGTTCCGCCTCAATTTCCAGGAGGCGGTTATATTTGGCTATGCGCTCGCTCCGGCAGGCGGAACCAGTCTTGATTTGTCCGCCTCCCATTGCCACGCAGAAATCGGCCATGAATGTGTCTTCGGTTTCTCCACTGCGATGAGAAATGACATAACTCCAATCCGCTTTACGACATAGATCAATGGCCTTGATCGTCTCTGTGACCGTTCCGATCTGATTGAGTTTGATGAGAACCGAGTTCGCTGTTTTATTTTCGATGCCGCGGGCGATAAATTCTGTATTGGTGACAAAAATATCATCACCCACAATTTGTATCTTGTCGCCCATTGCGGCGGTCATGGACTGGAAGCCCTCCCAGTCGTTCTCCGCCAGTCCGTCTTCTATGGAGACGATGGGATATTGCCCGATCCATCGCTGATACAAATCAATCATTTCCGAACTGGATTTTTCGCCTTGACCGGATTTTGAAAGATTATACTTTCCCTTCTCGAAAAACGAACTGGCCGCAGGATCCAGGACGATAGCCACATCTTTGCCGGGTTTATACCCTGCCTTATGAATGGCCTCAACGATTACGTCACAGGCTTCTTCGTTGCTTTTCAGATTGGGGGCGAATCCGCCTTCATCGCCTACGCTGGTGGCATAGCCTTTTTGAGCGAGGATTTTCTGGAGGGCGTGAAATGTCTCGGCGCCGTATCGGAGCGCTTCCGCAAATGTGGGCGCGCCCAACGGCATGACCATAAATTCCTGAAAATCCACACTGTTATCGGCATGCTTCCCGCCATTCAGGATATTCATCATGGGTATCGGAAGGCGAACAGCCCCCATCCCGCCCAGATAGGAGTAAAGAGGCAGACCGACATCCATTGCCGCCGCACGCGCCACAGCCATAGATACACCCAGAATAGCGTTGGCTCCCAGATTTCCCTTGTTGGGCGTACCGTCCAAATCAATCATAATTCGGTCTATCTCTGCCTGATGCAGTGGGCACATGCCGACCAGTCTGGGGCTAATTTGTTTATTCACATGGTCAACAGCCTTGAGAACGCCCTTGCCTGCGTAACGTTTCTGGTCGCCATCGCGCAGTTCGACGGCCTCATTTTCGCCGGTTGATGCCCCCGAAGGTACGGAAGAGGACACCCGTATGCCATTACTCAGGGAACATAATACCCGCACAGTTGGATTTCCTCGCGAATCAAGGATTTCCATTGCGGATAGCGAAGCGATTGTCGTTTGCATTGTCGAATCTCCTTTCTTTTGTTCATTCTCACCTGATATTATATTTCAAGTTCCATTATAACCTATTTCAGATGCATGGATATGTGGAATGATAATGAATACTCAGCAATATCGGGCGCCTAAAAGGAGGCAGCCACAAGAGTAAGGAAAGGGGATAAAATGAAAATAACCTGTTCAGCAAGGTCATCGCTGTCAGGTCGAAGGGTAGGTTCATATTTGACTCCTTCCGATACTCATCCCTGGAAGGAGTGCTAAAAAAACGAAAACTCCTTCCACTTGACTTGCATGGTAGGAGTCATCATCTCACTTTTGAGCGGTTATAGGGGGAACTCCATCCCCCAAATGATTGATGGGATACATATCAAAGAATCTTTCTCTAATGCAAGAAATATTTTCTTGCGTTGTAATTTTCAAACTGGCGAACTCGCAGAATATGATGTATTCCGCGGGGTTGGGGTCAATCTCAACCATTTGCTCCATTTTCTTTTCATGCCGGTTTTTGGAATCCGTGGATGCTCAAGGGGATTCAGGACCGTAAATTTCAGGTTTGGGCGAGCGCCCCATCAGGTCACGCAGAGCGTCTTTGGGTTTCTTGCCCTCATATAACACGCGATAGACCTCAACCGAGATGGGCATCGCAACATGGTATTTTTCTGCAAGGGTCGCTACGGAACCGGCGGTCTTGACTCCTTCCACGACCATTCCAATCTCATTCAGCGCCTCCTCCACATTGCGCCCTTTCGCAATAAGTTCCCCGAAATTCCGGTTCCGGCTATGGCGGCTTGTAGCGGTGACGATGAGGTCGCCCACGCCTGAAAGGCCGCTAAAGGTCTCCTGTTTTGCGCCCATGGCAACGCCAAGGCGTATCATCTCCGCCAACCCTCGCGTCAGGAGCGCCGCCTTTGTGTTGTCACCGAAACCAAGTCCATCACAGACGCCCGCCGCAATGGCGATGACATTTTTCAGCGCCCCGCCCAGCTGAACACCAAGGACGTCATCATGGATATAGACCCTGAAGAAATCGGTATGGAAGAGAGCCTGAACCTCATGCGCCAGTTCAGGTTTATAAGCGGCGGCAACGATGGAGGTGGGCATTTTGCGGGAAACCTCCTCCGCATGAGAAGGTCCGCTAAGGCAGCAGATGCCCGGTCGCGCCCCTTCACCCAGAACCTCTTCCATGACCCCTGAAAGGGTAAGCAGTGTGCCCTGCTCAATACCCTTGGAGCAAAGCACAAATTTTTCATGCGCGAGACTCTCCCCTGTTTCAAGTCGCCGACGCTGCCTACTCCGCCTAAGCGGCTGCGAAGGCTGGACCATAGCTTTGGCGACGGAGCATAGTGAGGCGCAGAGGTCACGGACGGCGTGGGAGGGAACTGTAATGACAAGATATGCGGCATCCTTTACTATGCGGCGCAAGTCTTTTTCTATCACAAGACCGGCGGGGAGTCGGAGATTGGGAAGTTTGGGCGGGATACGGGTCTTGTCAAGATGTTCCAAAAGACCGGATGAGATGTCCCAAATCTTGACAGGGAATCCCTTTTCATAAAGGAGAGTCGCAAGAGTGCAACCCCACGTCCCGGCGCCAAGAATGGCAATCTGCATACGCAATTAATTTACAATTGACAATTGAAAATTGATAATTTCCCAATCAGGGGATATCGTAATACTCAACATCAACCTTTTTCAGATATACACGCCCATATTCTGAATCCTTACCATCCACGAGGTCAAAGTCAAATAGCATCTTGTTCTTGAACTCATCAGCGCCTGAGTAAAATGCCCGCGGCGACTCCATGAACATTGAATACTCCATGCCTGTCGCACTTGGCAGGTGTCCATTGTATGCCCCCGGACCCCGCTGGAATAGTTCATACATGTTACACCAGTCAAAACCAGCATTTTCCATGCGGAGGCGAATTTTTGCGATGGTCTCCCGCGTGGCGGCATTCGGAATCTGCAGTGTGAATACGGCACGGTAAAGCTTGTTTGGCACGAAACGGTAAATCTTATTTGGCACGAATGAAGGGTTGGTGACGGCAGTAAGCGGGATTCCCCAGGAGCCATAATCGGGCAGACCTGCCTTCCCTTCCGGCGGCGCCGGGGTGGCGCCTGATTCCAGATACAAACCGGTGGCGTCCGACCCATAGGTTACCTTTCCGAAGACATTCGGTATATTAAGCCCGACCCAGTCAGAAAAGCCTGATGGCGCGTCATAGGTGGTAACAGGCGTCGCAATGCTCCGCAGCGGCAAATTGAATGTCTCCACCTCAATCTCATCAAGATAGAGGTTGCCATACTGCTCACGTGTGAAATCAATGAGGTCAAAATTCAGGGTCAGATTTCTATCCGTCTCCGCAGCCCCTGTAAAGTCCGGCGGGAGATAATAGGAATAATAATCGCTCCACGTATCCCCGATAGAATTCAGCCCTTTATCCACAAGCTGGGTGCAGCCTGACATGAAGATAACATTAGTCCATCGCAGGCGTGCCATGGGTGATTTGAAATGGTCGGGCTGGTCAGTCCTCAGGCGATAACGAGCCCTGTAAACCTTGTTGGGCACATAATGGATAGCGGAGGAATCCTTCAGAGACCAGTAACCGAACAGATTTACGGTGAATTTGCCATTGATTCCTATCTGACCGGTTGACTGAATGACAGGAGCCATATAGAATGAACCATCCTTGGCGTTCACATAGGTGCCCGGCGGGGGCGCTCCAACCGTCCATCCCTCACTGTCAACATTGTTAAATGGATAAAAATTGGTGGTTGTTAGATTGGTGACATTAAATGACACGCTTGCCGTGCCCGATGCGCAATCATCCGCAACCGCTGTCAGATTGACAACACCGTCAACATTGCTCCTGAGGGTGTTCAGCGCATTGCCGCCGATGGTATTGACCGGATTAGTTGTGCCGAGGGTGCCAAAATCGGATGAGAATATCACGGGGATGGAATCCGCAACAGGCAAACCAAAGCCATCCGTCACACTTGCAGTAAGATTGACCGTAACATTGTACTGGTCAACAGGAGAGGGGTCGGCAACCAAGCTGACATTATTGGAGATGCGCTTGGCGGGCTGGAACAGGACGCGCCCAAGAGTTGGGTCGTCATTTTTGTGATATACGACATTTTCAATCTCAAAATAACGGTTCACAAGGAAATCATTGTAGGTGGCATTCACATCATCCCTCATCCCGCCGCCGGTGAGGTCAAAGTGGCCAAGGTTGATAGCCTGCCTCCTTGCCAGTCCAAAGACGTTGCGATTGGCGATGGAGCCGCCAATGGTCACAAAAAATGTGGTGGGATACAGCGGCGGGGCGGGCTCCTCCTGGAGACGAATCAAGTCCACGCCCCCATCAATATAGGAATAATACACACGGAATTTGACATCGCCGCCGAAATCGTCCTCTGCGGTGGCATCCCCGTAAATCCTGCGGTTCCGCCCGAGGATACCGGTGGAGTCAAAGCTTGGTGAGGCGCTCGGTCCGATAAACCAGTTTGTGAGGAATGTTACCGTGCCATCATCACCAGCGGCGCCACGCTCCGACATGACAATAGCGCTCCGGCGCATATTAATAATCAAGTTCCAGGTGACAAAGATTGGGTCTGTCCCGCCAATGATTGCAATTCCCACAGGGGTATCGGGGACGCGGGTGGGCGGCGTGGGGTCGGCAAAGGTGCCAGAGGTGGGACAATCAAGATTGAAGTGGTCAATAAAATCGCCTGCGGCGGGTTTCCATCCATCCGTATCATCTATGAAGGACTCCGTGGCATCAAATATGTTATTGTCAATCCCCTCAAGGATGGGACCGAAGCCGTCAGGGTCGAAGGTGGCCAGACCGGCATTCTGACTGGGGCATTTACTCCCATCAAGGAGGATGCCGAAATAATTGTCCATGAAGATATTATCATGAGCCGAAAGGAGGGAAACTGCATCGGAGGACGAGTCCAGCACCCCTTTGATGCCGATGTCGCATAGTGTAAAGGTGTTGCTGCTCACTTCTGCCTGGGCGGAGGTGACATAAACGCCAGCCCCGTTCTTCATTATCTTATCCCGCGCCCCGATGTTGAGAAACTCACAACTCTCCACCAGGTTGTCCATAGAGATTTCATCCGGGGCGCCGGGTCTTCCCGCTATCCACGCACCGATGTAAAGGTTTTTGAAAAGTATATTCCTAAGGGTGAGTCTATCAAACGTTTGTGTTGCCCCCGGCGGATTAAAACGGATGCCGGCGAGCGCATTTACATCGTTTGCCGGTTCAGAATCCCCATGACCGCGCTCTGGAATCGTCGCATCATCCGCAACGGTGGGATTATTATCACCATCAATGGTCATATTTGCAATGGCGACACTGCTCCCATAGACACGGATGAGTGTTGTTCCTGTTTGGGCGGCGGTATCCACAAAGGAGGAGGGGCTCCGTATAATCGTTCCGGTGGTTGATTCGCCAGAAATTGTTTCACACTTCGGGATATTAACGGGATAGGAGCCCTCGGCGTCATAAACCCCATCCGCCACATTCACGTGTCCGAATAAGGCAACGGCGGCAGTTCCATCCTGGATATTATCAAAATGGTCATATCCGAAACCGGGGGTAAGTGTGGTGTATGTCCGGCTCACCCACACGGTGTCAGGCTCAGAGCCCCCCTTGAGAGGCGCAAAATCCACCAGTCCCTCGGCGGGATTATCAGGCTTGTGGTCAATAGTGAGCTCTACAGTATTATAATCAATGGAACCCCAGAAGTTGAACTTAGCCTTCATGTCCATAGGGCTGAAATTATGGAGGTTCAGCGAGGCATTATTCTCAATATGATTATAGCCACCGGCTCCGAGGGACCCTCCACCCATGTCCACAGTCCCGCC
>Ga0315279_10006331_pt1 | contig 14970 bp, 11 predicted proteins | sample YL17G06_20_MG_FD_203694 | JGI IMG/M metagenome (GOLD analysis project Ga0315279, IMG submission 203694) | Sediment microbial communities from Yellowstone Lake, YNP, Wyoming, USA - YL17G06_20 | ecosystem: Environmental > Aquatic > Freshwater > Lake > Sediment | place: USA: Wyoming | collected... | reverse complement strand
CATGCCGAGCTCTGGGTGGCTGCGGAGGATCCCCACAAGTCGGTTGGCCCGGTTCCCAGCGCCCATGACATAAACTTTCTCCCGCAAGAAAGGTTGACGGATCAGCCAGCTGTATGCCGAGCGCCAGACCAGGAGGGCCAAAGTCAGAAAAGAAAAGCCGATCAGAAAAACCCCGCTGCCCACAGGGAAAGTCGGAAAAAGATAGCCCAGGGCGGCGAGCACGATTGATAACAGCCCTAACCCCACGAGCAGGCGCGAGTAGACTTCACCGGGGGAGGGAAGCCGTTCGGGATCGTAAAGATCCGCATGATAGAACAACAACAACGCCAGGCCGGTGATGGCCAGGATCTTGTAAGTGCCATTCTCGTACCCCAGGACCAGCGCGGAGTCGGCGCCCAACCGGATCACGGCCGCCAACAGGAACGAGGCACACACAATCAAAGCCTCTGCACCAAACAAAACCAGGACGCGGGTTGGATAGTAGACATTGAACAGTCGAACCACTGCTTGTTACCTCTTGGCCTTCTTCTTTTCTCCTGATCTGTCGTAGTACCCATAGTAGTAGGCGCTGTCAGTAGAGCCGGGTTGCATACGATTCAGGACCGCGCCCAGCAAGTGCTTCTGCCCAAACAGCTCGCGGGTTTTCTGCGCCATATCGAAAGGGGTCTTACCGGCTGCGACCACCAGCAGCACGCCGTCACAAATGTCCGCCATCAGGCTGGCGTCTGACATCGCAAGGGCGGGCGGAGAATCGAGGATAATCCAGTCGAAGATGGGGCCTAATCGAGCCAGCAGGGTCCGAAGGCGGCCGTTGGCGATCAATTCCGCTGCATTCTGCACGGACTTCCCACCTGGAATGAAGAACAAGTTGTCCACCGTGCCTCGCTGAAGGATGGAAAGCTCATCCGCCTCCCCGCGCAGGTATTCGGTAAGACCCGGCGAGAGACGGGTGCCCAGCGAGAGGTGGAGCCGTGACCATCGCAGGTCGGCATCAATCAGGAGAGCGCGCCGCTCGCGCTGGCGCACGATGGTCTGGGCGAGGTTGGCGGCGACAAAGGTCTTTCCTTCCTGTGGCAACGCGCTGGTGATCAGGACCGTTCGCAACGGCTGCGTGTCGCGGCTCTGATAGAGCTTGGAACGCAGTGTACGGAACTCCTCGCTGCCGTGCGAGAAACCTTGCACATTTGTGAGCAGCAGTTTATTGGGATCGGGCTTCCATGGTGATATCGGACAGCGCGCCAGCAAGGTTTCGAGCGTCAGTGGGCCGGAGAAGGGGGCGACTTCCTGCACCGTGGGAATCGCGACCTCTTGGGCGGCAGACGGGTGCGCGCTTTCCTCGACCCCCGCTGGAGCCGGGCTGACTGCCACCGTCGGCGCGCCCAGGTCCGCCCGCGGGCTGCCGGTCCTTTCCTGCTCGGCTTTCTTTAATGCATCGTGAATACGGCTCATAAGATCCTTTCCAGCCCGTCGGTTGACGGGTTCCAAACCTACTGAGACCGGCGCAACCGGTGCATCAAGATTGCCGGATCTTGCAGCATCTCCCGGCGGTGGAGGTTCTTCCGGTCACCCTCCGGTACGAGCGGCGCCGCTGGCAAGAGCACATCAAGTTCGAACTCCTGCGCCACATCGACAATCGTTTCGGGCGGAATCGGGCAGCGCTGATCGGCGTAGCCGCTGATTAAGGCATGCTCGCAGAGCAGGTTAATCACCCGCGGGATACCGTGGGCATAGGTGTGAGCAGCTTCGATGGTCTCGGGAGTGAAGATCGGCCGTCCATCGCTGCCCGCCACGCGCAGACGAGCGTTGACGTACTGCTGAGTTTCTTCCAGGGTCAAAGGGTAAGTCCTGCTCCGCAACGTGATTCTTTGCCGCAGTTGGCGGAGCCCCGGTTGGCTGAGCTTGAAATCCAGTTCCGGTTGGCCCGAGAGCACAATCTGCAACAACTTTTCAGTAGAGGTCTCCAGGTTCGTGAGCAGACGGATTTCTTCCAGAACCTCTGCCGAGAGGTTCTGCGCTTCGTCCACAATCAGAACCGCCGTTCCCCCCGCCCGATACCGCTCGAGCAGCCACTGGTTCAGTTGGATCAGCACCTGGCTCTTGAGCCGAGGCTCGCGGGGGAGGCTGAAGTCCGCCATCATGTAATCCAGAAACTGAGTCACATTCAGTCGCGAGTTGAACACAAAAGCCGTCGCGATCCGTCCCTGACGCAACCAATCGAGCAGCTTGTTCAAAAGGGTAGTTTTCCCTGTCCCTACTTCGCCCGTCAGCAGCATGAACCCCTTGCGGTTCTGGATGCCATAGGTCAGGGAAGCCAGGGCTTCCTGGGTATGGGGGGTGTGAACCAGATACCGCGGATCCGGCGTCACGTTGAACGGGTTTTCTTTCAATCCATAAAACTTCTTGTACATGCTCAAAGCGTCCAACCTTTCAATCGCCATGCGTCGGCATAGTGCGTTTGTCTACTGCGTTTCCCCGGGTGTGAGCCACTCTCCCCCTGTGAAGTCCACCCGGCGCGTAATAATGGCTCCATTTTTCATTTCGAAAGTACTCTCATAAACTCGCGAACCTGGAAGTTTGATCCTGTACGTATGCGATCCAGCGGCAACGACAGCCTGCGTGGGACTGGGGGCAAACGGCCCACCGTCGATCGAAACCCCCAGCCCGGAGGGATTGGTTACAATGTTGATTTCACCGCCAGGGGCAGCGAGGTGGGCACTGAAGGATACGGTGCGCCCTCCCTGCACGGTCACCGTTGCGGTGGCATCCTCATGGCCGGGTTTGGAGACTACAATTCGATGCGTGCCGACCGGCAGATCCGTGAAAGTAAACGGTGTCTCCGCGTTGGCAATCGCCCGGCCATCAAGAGAAACCTGGGCGCCCGCGACATCTGCCGTAACCAAGAGGCGGCCGACGCTCGGCGCTGTGGGAATACTCCTCCGTACCGGTGGTGTTGCCGTCTTCGGCTGCGGTGCGACCTCCAAGCTCTTCTTTTCTTCCGTCGCCGGGACGTTGGCTGGCTGTGGTGCGGCCGGCGTTTGAGTTGACTCCGACGGTGTAGGGATTTCGGCAGCCTTGGACGGCGCCGAAGTTTGTGAAGCCGCCGGGCTGGAGACAGCCAAGGGAGGCGTGTTCTTTATTCTCGACAGCTCCACGAACATGAATGCGGCCACCAAGCTGACAGCTATACACAAGCCAAGCAACGCCCAGACCATGGGGGTCATTCGGCTGGGTTTGACCTTGGGCAAGGGGAGGGGCTGCCTGACCGGTGGCCGAGCCGCAGGCGGCTTTGCCGCGCTCACGTCTGGGCGGAGCAGTTGCACTATTTCAGCATCCGATGCCTGTCGTTCAGCCACTGCCGGAGGGACCGGGAGCACTGCCACGGGGGGTGTGCTGGTCGTTCCTGTTGGTCCTGTCTCGCCGGCAACTCGCGTGGCCTTGGATGCCACGGGCCGCGCATTGACGGCGGGGCTGGGGGTTGAGGGTTCGACCGCGGGCCGAGTGGCGGGACCCGCAGCCGAGGCTTGGCCCCGGAGAGGTTCCACACCGACTGATACCGCTGGAGCCTTCGCCGGGACATCTTGAGACACCGGCAGGCTGACAGTCGGCGAGGGTGGTGACGTACCGGCGCTCGTCACATTCTTCCGTTGTCTCGAATCTTCTTTGGAAGGTTGGCGCCGCTGCGGGGGCTCGGCGGTGGTTTTCCTCGGCGTATCAGTTGCGGGGCGATCCTCCGTTTCGAGTGCGGCACCCAGGCCGTAAGCTGTGCCGGAATACTCATTCACGCGAGGGCGCTCGATAATCTGTTCGGGGGGAGGCGCAGTCGGCGGATAGATATCCAGCTCCAGTTCCCGTGCCACGGCCTCCACCATGCCACGGTCCACTGCCGGCTTCTGGTCCGCGAAGGCGCTAATCAGCGCATCTTCGCAAATTACGTTGATGACGCGGGGTATCCCTTCCGAATAGTTATGCGCGGCCTCGATCGCCGCCGGCGTGAAAATCTGCCGTCCTTCGCTTCCGGCGACGCGCAAACGCGTTGCCACGTAGTTGCGTGTCTCTTCCAGGGTCAGCGGGTAGGTTTTGCAGCGCAAGGTAATACGCTGGCGTACCTGGCGGAACTCCGGCTGCCGGAGTCGCACTTCCAATTCCTGCTGGCCGGAGAGCACAATCTGCAACAGCTTCTCGGTGGAGGTTTCCAGGTTGGTGAGCAAGCGGATTTCTTCCAGTACTTCGGCCGAGAGGTTTTGCGCCTCGTCCACAATCAGGACGGCTGTCCCGCCCGCCCGATATCGCTCCAGCAGCCACTGGTTGAGCTGCACGAGGACCTGGCTCTTCAGCCGTGTCTCGCAGTTAATGCCGAAATCCGACATTACGTAGTCCAGGAATTGGAGGGTATTGAGCCGCGGGTTGAACACAAAAGCCGTTGCAACCTGTTCCTGGCGGAGCCATTCGAGCAGCTTGTTCAGGAGAGTGGTTTTGCCCGTCCCGACGTCCCCCGTCAGCAGGACAAAACCTTTGCGACCCTGAACGCAATAGGTCAAACAGGCCAAAGCCTCCTGCGTATGAGGAGTCGAGTAGAGATACCTCGGGTCGGGTGTTACGTTGAACGGGTTTTCTTTCAGACCGAAAAACTTCTTATACATGCTCCGAAGTCCTAGGCTTGCGCACGAACCACAGGTTTAGGCTCTTTCTTCCGAATGCGACTCCAGAGAGAGATTTTCCTGCCGTTTCCCCCTGCGACCACCGGGATCACTGCCAGGGTCGGCACCTTCAGGAAAAACCGGATGTCATTTTCGGACCGGATCGCCTTGTCGCGCATTTCGATCAGCAGCGTGATTCCCACGCCGAGGGCCAGCCCCAAGCCGAGGCCTCCGCCGGCAAAGAGCGGCCGATTGGGAAATGAGGGACTCTCCGGCAGATTGGGAGGATCCATGATGCGGAACTGCTCGCCTTGCTGGCGACGCTCCAGGTTGGTGGCCATCTGCGACTGGCTCTCCTTCGTCAGAAGGTCGTTATAGAATGCCAGCGCCGTCTGGTAGTCCCGAGTGAGTTCCTTGTACTCCTGTTCAACCGCCGGGCTCAATGACAGCCGGGACTGGACCACTCCGATCTGCTGCTGAACGCGCGCCTGGTCACGGCTTTTTTGGCGGATGGTCTGTTCGAGTTGATGAATGGCTCCCCTGAGTTGTTGGATTCGGGGCGTTTCACGCACTTGATTGGCGCTACCTTCGGCAGCAGGTTCTTTCTCCGGAGTGGCATTTGCCGCCTCGATCTTCTTGTTGACTTCCGCGATGCTCATCTTGAGCTTGATGACATCGGGATGGTCGTCGGTATAGCGTGCCTCGGCGGCCAACAGCTGGTTCTGCAGGTTTGCAAGCTGCATTTGCAGGGCATCAGGCCGGGGGCCTCCATTCGGTTGCGCGGAGTCCAGCGTGGAGAGGTCCTGTGCCAGGAGTGATTCGGCATAAGCTTTGTCTTGCTGAGCCCGGCTGAGACCTTGTGTCAGGGCTTCGAGTTGCGTGCTGAGACCGGTCAACAAGCTCAAATTCGTCTGCTCTTGGCCGGGGAGCGCGCCGGTGTATTTCCGTTTGAACACCGCCAATTTCGCATCCTGGTCATCGAGCTTGCGCTTGGATTCCGCTAACGAATTGGACAGGAAGTCCGTCGTTCCCTGGGAGCGTTGCTGGCGGGCAAGCAGATTCTCCTCGATGAACATCGAGGTGATCACTTCGCACACCTGCTGAGCGAGGCGGGGGGTGTTGGCCGTGAAGCCGATATAGAAACCCGGAAGGTCCCCGGTTCGGCTCGCCGCGATGGAACGGATGGGCGTCACCGAGATCGACTTGCGCAGCCTATCGACGAGATCCTCCATCGGCGCTTTCCCCACCTGCTCTTTGAAGAGCCCAAAGCGCTCGATGATGGGCTGCAGGCGCGTGCGGCTGAGGATTTGCTCCTGCATCGTACCCAGGCGTTGCGCCAGATCCTCCGTGACCACTGGCTTGACGAAACTATCGGGCACCTTCTGTTGTTCCACCAGAACAAGGGTCTGGGAAGTGTACTCGTTGGGTAACGTGAGGGAAAACAGATAGGCCACAACCGGTGCGATGATCGCCGGAATGAGGATTATATACATCCGACGGCGCAGGATCGCCAAGTAATCGTCGATATTCAGGTCTCGGTGTCCTAACATCAGATCTTCTCCTTAACTTCCCTCAGCGCGATAGCTGGGCCGATTGCCCGCTAGTCAATATCGATCGGGCGGGTGTGCCAGTTAAAGCCAAAGCCAAACAGGTGGCGAATGTAGACGTTACCTCCGCCGACCCCGGTGTTCGCGGTTGAAGAACGCCGCTGATCCTGCAGGCTGTAATTGAAGGATACATCCATGTAGCGCCCCACGGCCCTGCGAAGCCTGAAGCCGGCATGCACAGAATCATAAGTGATTGAATTGCCCCCCGCTGTGGTCTGCCGTAATCTGCGGTTGCGAGCGTAGCCCGGGTCGATCGAGCCCGACCAATTCCGGGTGAACCGCCAACCTACGCTCCCACCGACCTGGTCTGTCTCGGCGCCGAACAACAACCCGGACCCGGTCGACGTGAAATGTCCGTAGGAAAGCCCCAAATCAGTGCGGGGCAGGCGGTAACGCAGGGAACTGTGAGCATTCCAGGAAACCTGTTGGTCAGACGGAGTGGTGGAGCTCTTGAAGATGGAGACCTGCGGGCCCGCGGCCAGTTCCCAGGCTAGCCGGCCCGTGACCCGTCGTCCGTACGACAGTTGGAAAAAGTGAGTGTCAAACCCTAGGCTTACCCCTTTGAACTGCAATTGGCTCAGGCCGTAGACGATTGCGACGGTGTCCTTCCGGGTCGCCATGTAATTGTAACCCGCGGTGTAAACCCGCTGATTGCTTTCGATCAACCCGGGTTCCTTAAAACGGAGAAGGCCGTACGAGCCCGACGCGGTAACCATCGACCGCGCGCTGAGGTTGTATTCCAGTTGGGCCACAGTCGTATTGGCCACTCGGGTCCCACGACCGGAGAGTATGCTTTGGTTGGGTGAGAAGGCGGGGCTCAGATTGCCCAAGTTCGTCCCGAAGCTGCCACCGAGGCCCGTACCAAGCCCTCCGATACCGCCCAGACCGGTGAACCCGAACGGAGATTCCGGCAAGTAGCTGGCACGATTAGTTATCATCAAACCCCATCGCCGTCCCCGCAAGCTTTCCGTGAAACCGAAATCGTGGACCATGGCATTGAAGTCCTGGTTTCGCGAGTAAAGCAGACCGCCGCCCTTGTAATCCATGATGAACTGGCTGGTCTTCCAAACTCGCTGCAAGGCGAGCCGCCCAATTACACTGCCTGTCACCCCAAGGCCTCGGGTCCCCGTCGAAATGGTGAGTTGATTCGAATCCCCATACGCGGTTACGTGGAGACTGGGCAGAACATAGTTGCGGGCTATGTGCTGCGAGCCCGCGGTGATCTCTTCTGCGCCCGAGAGAGGCCGAGTATCCGGCGTCGGAGCATCGACATTCCGGTCCGGCCGAGTCTCCGTCTGAACCGCCGCTCCACCCTCCGTCTGTTGCGGGCCGGAGGTTATCCCGGCGCCGCTTAGACTAAGTCTGTGCGGACTGCCGGGCGCGTCATCGTCGATTCTCACCACGCTTGCTCGGGTCCCCGAACCCGTCGGCAGGAAGGTAACCGAGAGGTTGCAACTCGCTCCTGCCGGCAGCGAGGCCGGGCAGTCGTGGGTCTGGCTGTAGTCTGTACTGGAAAGATAGATCCTCACAATGGTCAGGGGCAGGTTTCCACTGTTCGTCAGGGTCACCGTTTGCACGGCGCTCCTTATGCCCACAGGCTGATTGTCAAAAGAGAGGCTCGTCGGCGCAAAGGTCACTGCCGGCCCCGGCTCCTTGCCTGCCTGCTGGGCCGAAACGCTCGAACCAGAGATCGCGACGGCGAGAATCAAGCTGCTGAACCCAATGTGCCTGCGCATTCGTGGCTCACCTCTAGGGGACGACAATGGAGTCTCCGGGCTTCAGGACGATGTTCTGGTCAGTCTTCAGCCCCCTGATAACATCCTTGTAGTTGAAGAAGTACGTGACCTGTTTCCCGTTCTCGGTTCGCAGAACCTGGATTTTGGACGAGTTGGCAAATTGTGAAAGCCCGCCCGCAGTGGAGATGGCCTGCAAGACTGTCATATTAGGTGCCAGGGGAATCGCGCCTGGCCGATTAATCTCGCCCATCATGTAGACGCGCCGGCTGTTGATCGCCGTAACGATTACGGTCACTTGGGGCTCGGTGAGGAATTTCTTCAATTTCTCGCTTAACTGTGCTTGCAGTTGCATCGGCGTCAGTCCGGCAGCCTGGACATCATTCAATAAGGGCAGGGAAATCTTCCCATCCGGTCGGACGGGGACTTGGCGCGACACTTCCGGCTCCTTCCATACACTAATGTCCAAGACATCGTCCTGACCGATGACATAACTGGGGTCGTCGGTGGCGGACTTGGGGCTACCGGTCGGCTTGACGTCGCCTCGTGCGGCAGTCCGGTCACCCTCCTTTGCTTTCTCATTGGTGCCCTGTTGTGCCATTGCCAAACTCGTGGCCAATGGCAGCAGGAGGAGCAACGCGAAACGATACCTTGTTCTCATGATACGCGACCTCTAGGGCCTAGGAAGGCCCGGACCCATCCAACCCAATCTGCTTAAGCTTATAAAGCAGCGCCTTATAGCTGATTTGAAGATCCCGCGCGGCGCGCTTCCTATTCCAGCGCACGCGCGTCAAAACCTGTAAAATCAATTCCCGTTCGGCCTGCCGAGAGGCAGCCCTGGCTGCCTGCTTCAATGAAATCGTTTCGTGGACGATCCCGGGGTGGTGCCCGTCGTCAGGGTTCCAGCCCAAATCGCCCACGGCTTCCTCCGCGTTGCCCAAGGCGACAATCTTTTTGATGACGTTCTCCAGTTCCCGGATGTTTCCAGGCCAACTGTATTCCTGCAGGGCGCGAAGCGCCTGGGAGCTCACCGCAGGCCGAGGACGGCCAAGGAGCATCGAATGCTTCCCAAGAAAAAAGTCCATCAGGACTGGAATATCTTCCCGGCGCTCGCGCAGGGGCGGGAGCCGTAGGGACACGCCTTTCAGGCGATAGTAGAGCTCTTTGCGGAAATGGCCGCCGTGGACTTCCTCTTCGATCTCCTTGCTGGTGGAAGAGATAATCCTTGCCCCGAGAGAAGGGACAGGGGGTATCGCATCCCCTTCGGGGAGTAAATGAAGCAGCCTGGACTGACAGGCAGGGTCAAGTTCGTCAATTTCATCCAAGAACACCGTCCCGGTCCACCCGCCGCCCATGGCCCCGTCGCCCCTGCGAGACCCCTTGGCAAGGTTTTCGAAGAAGTCAGGAGTCAGGGCCGCGCATATAACCTTGACAAATGGTTCAGTTTGACGGCGCGACAACCGGTGGATGCGGACAGCCACCTCTTCCTTTCCTGTACCGCTTTCGCCGATCAGAAGAACCGGGATGTCGGTGCAGGCGATGTCGGCCACGACGCGCTCGATCGCGCGCATGGTGGTGCTGGTGCCCTGGACGAAGAAGTGATCTCGAATCGCGTGGGACAGTTCCACGCCTTGCGTGGCGAACGAAATTGGGACATGCGATGCCATTGCTCCTCGCGAATAACTCTTGGTTTCGGCAATCGGATCTGGCCAAAAGCCGATGCAAGGTAATGCACGGGGCTCGCCAATGTCCCTTTTCCCCTCCGGAAAGGGTGTTATCCTGCTCAAAGATCGAGACTTGTTCTACGCACGGTCAAGCCACTCGGGGAAGAATTGTAACAGGAGTCCCTCCGATGTTCAACGGATTTGCCATAAAGTGGAAAATAGTTTCCCTCGAGTTCCGAGCAACAATGGCCGATCTGCCAATTTCGGGAGAAAAGTACTTCAGTCGATCATGGATTAAGCTGCCTGCGTGGACGGAGTGAAGATTGCGTAACTGGTTGGAAATTAAGACCGATTGTGATGGTAAGACCGAATCACGATCGAGCCACCGAATGGCAATGCCCGCGCCACACGCCAGCGCTGAAACACCATAGCCACCGTCCAAGTCGTTCAGACTGATTGCCATAAATGCTCCAATTGAGTATTCTTGGCCTTGGTGACGAGAGGGTCCATGATCCACTCCGATGAAACGCCGAAGGGCATCAATGTAGCGGAAGCCACCAAGCACTGGCGGACGTGGTCTTGGCAAGCGGGACTTCTGGTCCTCCTCGTGGCGTATCTTTACTATCCAATTCTAGTCTTGCTGATAAGGGACTGGTGGAACGATCCTGACGCCTCACACGGTTTCCTGGTCATCCCTTTTTCCTTGTTCGTCGCCTGGCACTCGCGTCGCCGTTGGATGACCTTGGACTTGGCTCCTTCTTGGCTTGGACTGCCGATTGCGGCAGGAGCTTTGGGGTTCTTTGTCGTCGGGGTTTTGGGTGCTGAGTTCTTCCTTTCTCGGAGTTCACTCATTTTTCTTTTGGCGGGAATGATCATCTATTTCCTCGGTTGGGCGCACTTCCGTGTCCTGCTTTTTCCATGGGCTTTTTTGTTTCTGATGATTCCCATACCTGTGATCATCTTCAACCACATCGCTTTCCCCCTCCAACTCTTGGCTTCCAGGTTCGCCACCGCGACGCTGGAAATCATGGGAGTGCCGGTCCTTCGCGAAGGCAACGTCATTCAATTGGCATCAACCACGCTCGAGGTCGCCGAAGCTTGCAGTGGGATCCGGTCGCTGCTCTCCCTGGTGACTCTGGCAACCATCTACGGCTATTTTCTCGAGACCCGTGTGGGGCGCCAAGCGTTATTTGCCGTGGCTGCGGTCCCCATCGCCGTCGTGGCCAACGGTTTGCGCATCGTGGGGACGGGCCTCGTAGCGAACTTCTGGGACCCGCAGAAAGCGGAGGGTTTCTTCCACACGTTCTCGGGTTGGGTGATCTTCGTGATTGCGATGGTGATGCTCTTTCTCGTCGACTTTTTCATGCGCTGCTTGGACAAGTGGCGGGGACGCGCAGTCAAAGAACAATTATGAGCCAGCTCTCACATTCCACTTCAATGCGCTTCTATTTTCTTGTGTTCTTACTCGCGATGACCGCGGTTTTCCTGCGCTCGCGCAGCCGGGCGGAGGTTTTGCCCCCTCGAGATGAACTCGGGTCATTCCCCGTTCGAGTAGCCGCATGGACTGGGAGGGACATTGTGATCTCCGAGGAGACTCGCAAGATCCTGGGCGACGGGGAGTTTCTGCACAGGGTCTACAGGAGTTCTCAGGACGAGCCAGCGGTCGAGTTCTTTCTGGCTTTTTTCCCCAGCCAACGCACGGGAAGCTCGATCCACTCGCCCAAGAATTGCTTGCCGGGAGCCGGTTGGGTACCGGTGGAATCCAGTCACATTCCCCTGCGGGATTCTGATGGCAAGACGATATCCGTGAACCGGTTCATCATTGCCCGGGGGCCAGATCGACAGCTGGTCCTCTACTGGTACCAGTCCCATGGCCGCGTCGTGGCCAGCGAGTATTGGGCGAAGTTTTACCTGGTAGCCGATGCCATTCACTTGAACCGCAGCGATGGCTCGCTCGTTCGCGTTATTACCCCACTGACTCGATCAGAGAGTTTAGAGAGCGGCCAGCAGCGGGCCGTGGAGTTCGCGCAGGCGATCCTTCCTGTGTTGGATAATTACATACCGCGCTGAATCTTCCCAGACGGGCCATTCCTTTCCATCACCTCGAGGACTCTTGGGGTCTGATTTCCGATAAAGCCCGGAATGCATATGGAATTCACTTAGGTGAACTTCCTTGCACATTGGCTTCGGGGCGAGAAGCTAGGGGACTTGCATTACAAAAGTACCTGGCCCTAACGTGCTGTAAACACAGCGATTAATATTCCCATGCAACCCGCTGAGATTCATACGTTTGGGCACCTAGTTGCTATACTCAAGTGCGCAGGCAGAACAGCAGCATACCTAATCCAAGGGGCGGGGGCCTCGTGTATGTTGGCGGCTGCTGGAAAGCAACGCCCGGCTGGGCGTAAATCAGGAGGAGAAAAAGAATGAGCAAAAGAATACTTTGGGCTTTACTGGTGGCCGGTGCGGTGCTTGCCCTGGGCGGAAGGGCAAAGGCCAGCGACTGTGCCATCAACAGTTCGGGCATTAATTTGACCGGGATAGCGGCAGTCGATGGGTCGAGTTGCACTGTGCTCCTGACCCAGACCAATAACCCGGGAGATTTGGCTGGCGTTGTGGTCACGGCAACGATCACGAACATTCTTGCTAGCAGTTCTTGGTCGCTGGAGTTTGACCTGACGAACAATCCGGTCAGCAACACCTTCCTTGGTATTGACAAAGCGGCATGGGCTGGGAGCTTGGCAAACGGTCTCCCGTCCGGTTGGAGTGACACAAGCCCTCAGCAGGAAGACGGCTTCGGTTACTTCAGCGCCGCGTATTTTAAGGGTGCCAATACGGACCAGCCGATCACTTTCACGTTCTCGTCAGAGCCGACGTTCGGCTTCAATCTGACCAACAAAAATGGAGACCTCAACGACGAGTTGTTCGCGGTCCACGGCCGTTGGGATAGCTGCAGCGGGTTCATCGGTGGGCCGGGAGCTGTTTCTGCGGACCCGGGTGACGACAGAAGCGTTGGGGGAGGCTGCACTGGCGGGCAGGTTCCAGAACCAGCAAGCTTGACGCTGCTTGGAACAGGACTTCTGGGTCTAGCAGGTGTGATCCGTCGGCGCCTGCGTCTGAATTCGTAAGTTAGGTCGGTTTGGTTTTTCACTATCGCCCCAACACACTGAGTGTGTTGGGGCGATGTGTTTCTGAGATCCTCGAAATCTTCGCAAGCCACCCGGAATGTGCCGAAGGCGTGTCAACCAGAGCAAAGCGAAGATTCTGCTTTACCAGTCCCTCAAATCTTTTGTCGCCGGGCGAAATCCCGACACGCCGACCTGGTTTTTCAATACACCGTCGGGGAGTCGGCAAGCCCCACCAGCGTCGACATCCAACGCTCAGGTTCTATCGCGCAATTCATTTTCTCCACGCCTCCATTTCTGTTAATCTTCAAGGTTGCTGAGAATCATCGCCGGTTTTCTCGAAGGCGACAGTTCCATCGGAAGAGATCGGACCATGGAATGATTCTTGGCCAAAACAGGGCGGGCGAATGCTGGCGGCTGCCGAAACACGGCAGGAGGTTGAAATGAGATACGTGGGTTGGCGCAGACGGAGCGTGATCGCGGGACTGGCCGTGGTGGCTCTGCTGGCGGGGTGCTCGCGCGATCCCAACGTGCGCAAGCAGAAGTATCTCGAAAGCGGCAATCGGCACTTCCAGGACAAGAAATACCGGGAAGCGGGCATCCAATACCTGAATGCCATCCAAGTGGATCCTCGCTTCGCGGAAGCCCATTACCAGTTGGCGCAGTGCTACTTGAAAATGGAAATCATCAGCGGAGCTTATTCGGAACTCTCGCGCACGGTTGACCTTCAGCCGAACAATCTCAAGGCCCATGTCGATATGGGCAATCTCCTCTTGGGAGGGGGTGAACTGAAGAGAGCGCAGGAGCAGGCGGAGATTGTTCTGAAGCAGGACCCCAAGAACGTCGAAGCGCACATCCTGCTGGCCGATGCCCTCTTGGGTCTGAACGACCTGCCGGCTGCCGGGCGGGAAATTGAAACCGCCATCCAGATTGCCCCGGACCGCTCTCCGACTTACCTTCACCGGGCGCGAATCCAGGCGGCGGCGAAACAGTTTAAGCCTGCGGAAGAGAGCCTCCAGAAAGCCATCCAGCTCGATCCCAAGTCCATTGAACCTCTGCTGTCGACGGGAAGTTTCTATGAGTCCCAGAATCGTTGGGCCGACGCAGTACAACAGTATCGCCGGGCCATTGAACTCCAGCCGAACGAGCATCGGACGTGGCGGGCGCTAGCCATGGCTTTCCTGGCCCAGAAAAAGACGACGGAGGCTGAGCAGGTCCTGGTTGAGGCCAAGAAGTCCCTGGCCAACAACCCGGAAGGCTACCGCATGCTGGGTGACCTGTACGTCGGCCTGGGCGATATGAATCGAGCGCTGGCAGAATTCGAAGCGCTTTATCGGGAGCACGCCGGAGAACTTCGCATCAAAAAGAACTACATCCTGCTTCTGATTGTTCACAATCGCCTCGACGACGCCTCGAAGCTCAACGAAGAAATCCTGAAAGCAAATGCCAAGGATGTTGACGCCCTCATCTACCGCGGCCAGATTTTCAACCGGCAGGGGCGTGCCCAGGAGGCCATGCAAGCTCTCGACGCAGCCCTAAAATCCGAGCCGGACAACGCCACAGGTCATTTCCAACTGGGTTTGGCGTTTTCTCAACTCGGCAACAATGAACGCGCGCAGAAGGAATGGCAGGAAGCCCTCCGCTTGCGCCCCAGTTTCACTGACGCGCAACGCGCCCTGGCCGACGTGGCGCTGCGCAAGGGCGATATGGACCAGTTGAATACGTTGTCAGAACAACTGATCCGTGCCTTCCCGTCTGCGCCGCAGGGTTATATCTACCGCTCTCGGGTGCTGTTGGCTCGCAAGAATGTTGCCGGAGCAGAGGCGGATCTCAAGAAAGCCATCGAGGTCGCGCCCCAGAACCCTCTTGGTTACGCGAGCCTCGGAAATCTGCGGTTCACGCAGAAACAGTATGGCGAGGCCGAAAAGCTTTACGACCAGGCGCTCGAGCGCGACCCGAAGTATGTTGATGCGCTCCAGAGCCTCGTCGCCATCCACATTCAGCAGGGCCAGCCGGCGAAGGCCGCGGCCCGGATGAGTACCTTGATTGAGAAGGACCCGAACTACAGCACCTACTACTTCCTTCTGGGCGAGGCTTTGGCTGCGGCGAAGGATCTGGAGAAGGCCGAAACCGCGCTCGGGAAAGCGGTCGAGCTGGACAAGAACAATGTGGGGGCGGCCCTGCTGCTCGGCCAGGTTCAGGTG
>Ga0315279_10006330_pt1 | contig 14972 bp, 13 predicted proteins | sample YL17G06_20_MG_FD_203694 | JGI IMG/M metagenome (GOLD analysis project Ga0315279, IMG submission 203694) | Sediment microbial communities from Yellowstone Lake, YNP, Wyoming, USA - YL17G06_20 | ecosystem: Environmental > Aquatic > Freshwater > Lake > Sediment | place: USA: Wyoming | collected... | reverse complement strand
GTGCCGATTTTTATGAAAAATGGAAGAAAAATCCCAACTGGTGCAATAAATGCCCGTCGTCCGTTTTTACAATAGAAAAATATCTTGAAATGATAAAAAAATTGGATGATGCGGGTATCCCTGAAGAAATCGCGTACGCGAAAATTACCGAGAATCAGGTTCGCACTATTCCGAAAAAACGGATGGATTCATATGTTCCTGAAATTGTGAAATTGATCCAAGCCCAAGCAATCAAAACCGCGAAGATCACCCATAATGATTTGCACGAGATCCACAAAAAAATAAACCCCACACCATTGGACTATGATAACAGGTATGAATCACCACCACGTGAAAAACGCTGGGCAATATGCCCCGCGTGTGGTGAACAGATTATCCCGATTTATCCGAAAAAGAGAAAAAAGCCATCCGTTGAAACCCCGCAGACAACGGAGAAAGAACATGAACGGCGGAAAGAAAAAATAAAAGCCGCCCTGTCCGCCAAGGACGGCGTGGACTTTGAAAATTTCGATCTAAATGCCTACTACGACTCGACGCTCAATAACGACGAGATTATTGAGCTGTGTTTAAAGGAACTAAGGATTCCGACCGAGCCGCAGAGCCAAGCCCAGACCGATCAGAAGTGGGAGGACTTCTTATACCTACAAAAACTTAAAAAAGGCGAGGATGATGAAAAAGAACCAATGAATGAATAACTGGTAGAACCGTCCGCACCACTGTTGCCGAGGTTGTTTTTATCTGGCAGGTAATTACGCAAGTGCCAGGCTCGCGGTTCGATTTCCCAAGATAGTTTGATCAAGCTCGCTCAATCTATCACAACCCGCTTTATCCTCAAACCCGTGCAATCCGCGCTAGCACGGCAACGCACTAGGCGCGGTGGGTACCACCTCCTTCTTTGTCGTTATTTCATGATGATAAAAGAGCGCGGCGGGAATCCGTGAAACCGCGCGCCTTTTGGATGGCATTAACCGGCGAAGGGTTCACCGATTCACCGGCAATTCAACCGCCACGTTAGGAAATGAGCCTATTTTGAAGCGGAAATAAAAAACGCGCCCTTTTATAGCCCTCTATCGTCCATTTTTTCGATTGTATAGTAATATGCAATCAGGACAAACAAACATGCAAACAAAACAAACCAACCCAACGAACCAAACGGTAAAGCCATCGAAATATACACAGGACGAGCTCACCACCTTCCAGACGTGCACCAAGTGTGGAATTTCCAGATCACTCTCGGAATACTATCGAAATTCCACCCAACCAGACCTGCATGAAAAAGTTTGTATCCCGTGCCGCAACGGCGGCGAGGATAGCGAATACTGGCAGTCCATCCTAGCACGGCGAGCTAAGAGAGATGCAAAGAAGCCTGCACCCGCACCTGTTGCAACACAACCGGATGCACCCAAGAAGAACGCCAAGCAGGTTTCCCGAAAGGAAAAACCAGCCAGTGATGAGAAAGCTGAGAAGTCAAAAAAGAAATCACCAAAGAAGACCAGCGATGCACACACCGAGAAGGCGGCAAAGAAGAAATCAAAGCCGACCAAGAAGCCAAAGACTGGCGATGCACCCGCCAAAAAATCGAAGAAAGTGGTATAATGTCATCGTGTCGGGTTTGTGGATCAGGCAGGATATACTCTCTACGATTGATGATGGCAGGAGGGAGAGTGTCCCAATCCATTCTTGAAATGAATGAACCCCAAACACAATTACTGCCGATTAAATACCACATGAGATAAGAGATATTGAAGACATTAAAAAGGGTGATTATTTGAAGGTAACAATCGAAAAAATTGGAAGAAATGTAAAACAGGTGCCTTAATGGACTCCAAAAAAATAAAAAAATTGTTCGCAAAGCAGGATATCATTATTTTACCGCCGCAAGACGTGATGGAAACACTTGAACTGATCGATTTTCAGGTAACAACAACTATGTTAGATCCTTGGTATAATCGCGGCGTAGGAGGTATTCAGGAAGATTATTTTCCATGGATAAAAGAATTGCTTGATAAAACAGGATCTATATCTAATAATATTTTCCTATGGGGATTTCCGGATATTATTTGTAGAGCTCTCGGGAATTTGCCAGAAAATTTTGAACTTGTTGCTTGGCTTACTTGGTATTACAAAAACTGCCCATCAATTATCAGGGGGTGGAGATCAGCACAATATACTTGTCTTCATATTGGACGAAATAAGGTGAAACTCTATCCAGAGCATTTTATGAATCAAGTGCAACTTGATAAATATCAAAATGGTAAATTGAGATTTATCCCGGGGCCGCCTACCGTAATAGAGGAGCCTTTGCTTATTGGTTTTTGTGGGAAAAAGGAACAAATTGGTAATCCATCACAAACCGCACAAAAACCGGTCAAAGTGTTTGAGCCTTTAATTAAAATGACCACAAAAAAAGACGACATTGTGTTTGATCCTATGTGTGGTACAGGAACAACCGGTGACGTGTGTAGGCAACTAAAAAGAAAGGCAATTCTTTGCGATATGGACGAGATTAAAATAAAAATGGTTGAAGAACGTCTTAAAATAAAACGATTAAAAATTTAAGGTTTTTCAAAATATTTCCTTAAAAACTCATACATCATTCTTTTGTCTTTGATTTTAGCCGCCTGAATTAAACCAGTGTAATTTATCTCCCCAGTTTCGTTATCCCAATAATTCTTTTTTGTAACTTGGTGGCGGGAACACAGAGCCCGCCATTTAGAAGGATTAGTTGGATCTGCATGAGCATCGACAGAGTGTGGAGTGGCATGATCAGCAGTTAATTTTACCGTACCCCCACCAACAGGATCGATTTGCCCCTTTTGTAGATTACATCGAATCCCATCTTCGATCCATTCACATCCGTTTCCAGCGCGCTCTAAAACAAGTTTCCATGTTTCTTTTGTGGGATAAACCCGTTCTCCCCTATTTTGTCTTTTTTCGGCAGTTTTCATCATATATTGACCCAACTTTAAGTCGGGATCACGCACGGAGTAAATAGTATATCCATCAATATTGCGTAAATCAGATATCCTTTGAGACCAATTTTCCGGTTCTTTTCCTGTAATTGGATTTTTTGCTACCTCTCGTAATTCATCACTAATTACTATTTTACCTAGATTATCCAAAAAGAAGGCTTCAATTCGTTTTTTGATTGATTTTTGATCGTATTTTTTAACCACGATCTGAAATTTGGCAATATACTATAAAAAAGTCCCGAAATGAAAATGATTTTATTTCTTAGATTTTGGGATGGTGTGACTAAATTTTCCATTTTTATAGTATGCATTGAACTTTTTGCTGCATTTTGAACAAGTAACTGCTTTAGCCTGAAACACACCATATTTCCATTCTTTATCAGAAGGCTCGTTTTCATGTTTACAATCCGGGCATTTAACCATAATAACCATTTTTTTCAATTCAAGTAGAATAAAGTTTCTCTTATTGCTCCGAGTTATTTTATCCAAAAAAGTTACTCAATAGGGTTAGATTTTAAAAAATCCATTTTTATCCCACAATTTCGACATGTTGGTGGCGAGGGATTTGTAAAACTTTCGGTAGTGTGGGTCCCATTTTCGCTCATAATGAACTCTCGTCTGTTCCAATCATCCATTCTGAAACGGATTCTCACTTCATTACCACACTTGGGACAACTGTATGAATCATCTGCCAAAGTTTCCCAGCTCATATCTTCAACCTCAATGAGGAGATTAAAGAATAATAATTTGAAAAGGCTTTCGATATCCGATATGCAAATCAGTAAGATGATGAACCTAAACGAATCTGCTCAGGAGTCCCAAGAACAACCCGAGCCCGATTATTTTTATATTTCGATTTTTTCCAAGACCACAACCGCCAAGTGCCAATCTTGGGATTATTCTCCTGCATCCATTTATCAGCTCTATACCGGTTCGTTCAACCGGGCGCGTTGGCGAACGTGCCAAATTTAACTCGGCGTGGTTCTGCGTTGTGTTACTGGTTTGGAGGAAGTTTTTAGTTATCATCATGCCGCGGAATAATCGGAGATTATGATAGGTAAAGCCGAAAGGAGGCGATATTTATCCATCAGCTCACCACCAAAAATCCACAATCAACACACATGAAGGCGACCGGGATATAATTGTAAAATTTCCCGACCTTTTTTCTGGCATACACGCGGATCGTTTTGTGATCAGTTCCATCCCTGTGTTTGTGAACTGGATGTTTAATGTCCATTGATGCATTGCATCTTATTGGAAAATAAAGTTAATCGCTCCGCGCGATGTTTTCAAGCACAAAAGTAACCGACGCTGGATAGAAATTGTTTCTGGAGCCAGAACCCTTTTTTTAAAAATCTATGCCAGTTATTTAGCAGGAATGGAAATCCCAGATCTGAATTCAGGATTCAGGGCAGTAAAAAAAGATGTTGCATATGAATTTATCCATCTCTATCCAAATGGCTTTTCATTAACAACCACAATAACCATGGCATGTATTTTTTCCGGATACTCAATAAAATATGTTTCAATCGATTCTCTTGAGCGCGAGGGAAAAAGCAAGATTAAACCGATTTCAGATGGCATCAATTTTTTTACTACTTACAATACGGACGACAATGTTATTCAATCCGTTAAAAGTATTTTTACCAGTAACGTTAGTATTATTTTTCCTGGGTTCCATTTTGTTGATACATGACGTACTTTTTTACCTTAATATTACAGATACCACAATGTTATTTTTTATATCTTCAATGTTCACGTTCTTTTTTGGTCTGATCGCTGATCAGATGGCTACAATTAGGGTAGGGATGAAATAATCATTGATAAGTTATGAAGGATCGGATCGGAATTTTTTTAATGAATTGGCGAATCCGCACTGTTCTTCCTTTGATAACAGGATACCTGCTAGATTTAGGTTGTGGTACTAACCAGCTTGTCAAATCCTATAGAAATGGTGTTGGTGTCGATGTATATCCTTGGAAAAACATTGATTTGCTAGTCGAAAACACATCAAAATTGCCATTTAACGATGAAACTTTTGATACTATTACTATCATTGCTGCATTGAATCATATTTCAAATAGAGAAGAGGTACTATGTGAAGTATACCGGGTATTAAAAAAAGAGGGTAGATTAATTATTACTATGATTGGTCCAAGGTTTTCAAAAATGTGGCATTTCATGAGACGTCCATGGGACGTAGATCAAAAAGAGAGAGGAATGAAGGACGGGGAGGTTTTTGGGCTTACGCAAAAAGGGTTAAAACAACTTCTTTTAGAGTCTGGTTTTGGGATATGCTATGAAAAACCATTTATGCTTTATCTGAATCGTATTTACGTAGCAAAAAAAAATTAATAGTTTTTTAGGTTTGAGCGTAAAGAATCCCGCAATTCAGAAAAAATGGAAAGATAAAATAAAAAATCAGGAACGGGAAATGAAAGCATTACTGATTAATCCTCCAAATCAAAACATAATTACAAACGTCATTCCACGATATATCGATGAAGACAGTGGCCATTTTCCACCTCTTGGACTGATGTATATTGCTGCCTATGCTGAATTGCACACGGATTATGAGATAAAAATTTTTGATATGCAGGTTGAAGAGGCGACATACGAGGATTTAATAAAGAACATTCAAAAGGAAGCTCCGGATGTTGTGGCTGTTACCGTCATGACATTCACAATTCTTGATGCAATAAAAACTGCACGAATTGTCAAATCTGTAAATAATGATATCAAAATTGTTTTTGGAGGGCCGCATGCACATATTTATCCGGAAGAAACGATACGTTTGGGATATGCTGATTTTGTCGTTGTCGGAGAGGGGGAAATTACCTTTTCTGAATTGCTGAATAATTTGCATGATGTTGATAAATTAAAATGCACACAAGGATTAGTTTTTAAAAATAACGGACAGGTAATTCATACTGGTAACCGGCCATTTATCGAAGACCTTGATAGTCTTCCTTTCCCTGCACGGCATTTAACTCCTTATAAAAAATATCACTCATTACTCGGCAAAAAAAATCCCATTACCACATTATTTACAAGCAGAGGTTGTCCTTATCAGTGTATTTTTTGTTATCGGCCACATTTGGGTAAAACATTTCGCTTTAGATCTCCTGCAAATATTATCAATGAAATCAACCAGTGCAGAGAACTGGGAATTGAGGAATTCATTATTTATGATGATACATTCACAATAAATCGGAAAAGAGTGATCGATATCTGTAATCGTATTATTGAGCAAAAAATGGATATATCCTTTGATATTCGAGCACGTGTCAATACAGTTGATGAAGAACTCTTAAAATCATTAAAAAAGGCAGGTTGTCATCGGATTCATTATGGTGTTGAATCAGCGAACCCCGAAATCCTTCAAATCCTGCAAAAAGGGATTACCCTTGATCAGATTGAAGAAGCATTTAGAATTACGCAATCGGCCGGGATTGAAACACTCGCCTATTTTATGATTGGCTCACCCACGGAAACAAAAAATCAGGTTCTTAATACGATTAGATATGCAAAAAAGCTTAATCCGGATTACTGTCTTTTTTCAATAACAATACCATTTCCAGGGACCCCCCTTTATGCAATGATGCTCGAAAAAGGTGTTGCCAAGGAAGATTACTGGAAAAAATTTGCCGAAAATCCAACAGACAAGTTTGTACCACCCGTATGGGATGAGGATCTAACAAAAGAAGAACTCATTAAGTTACTTAAATATGCTTATAAATCATTTTACCTTCGTCCTTCTTATATTATGAGAAAATTTTATAAGATTGATTCATGGATGTCACTTCATAGTCACATAAAAGCAGGAATTAAATTATTAAAATCATAATTTTTTTTTTAAATTTGTAGATATATTTATCAAAAATTAGCTTTTTTGGCAATGCGAAGTGATATGAATTAAATAAATATTAATTGACATTCAAATTGTTAGATATTCCTTTTTACAAACGAAAAATAAAATCATCCCCGGAATTATTGATAATAATATCCATGCCAGAACCATCACGGAGAAACTAAACGCAAATTCCGGATTTAAATGAATTATTGAAAACAAAGAAATTATAGTAAGTTCCCGTGTTCCAAGTCCGTTGACAGAGATGGGAATTAACGAAATAAGTGTGCTGATTATCATTACACATACAATAAACGGAAAAGATACTGGTGCTCCCAACGAGAGAATTAAACAATATCCTCCAAGGCAGGCAAATAACCAGATAATGATGCTTAATAAAGTTATTTTAATTAATAAATGTTTATTTGTAATTAATAGTTTTAAGTAATTGACAAAATCATTAATATGATGTTCAATGTATTGTGTATATTTTTTTGGTACAGCTTTTAAAAAAAATGAGAATATTATTATTAAAAGAATCTTTTCATTTAATACCACATAAAAAAAGGATATGCTGATAATTAAAATTAAAACCAATAAATAAATCGGCATTAAAAAAATTTTATAAGAGGTCATTAGATATAGGACACCAATAAACCCGATATAAAAAATTACCATCAGATCGAATATACGTTCAACAAATACCGTAGAAAATGATTCACCCAAAGGAATGGAATTGACATTCGATAGATATTTCGATCGAATGAAATCCCCGACGTTTCCAGGTGTTATTGAGCCATAAAAATATCCAATTAAAGACATGATCAAGATGTCCGTAAAAGAAATTTGAATTTTCAATGAGCTTAAAATTGTTTTCCACCTGAATGCTTTGAGGAAATAAACCATCAACATTGGAATAAAGGATAAAGCGATAAAAAAAACATTTGCAGATGATATTATGGAAATTATCTGAAAGAGGTTTAATTTTATAAGTAAAATTAAAAAAAGAATGAGGCCGATTAATCCGATGTATTTTTTCATTGTCATGGACTTCTCTCAAAAAATTATTCAGATAGTCAAAGATATATTCTTGTGTTTAATAGAGAAAAATAGTTACGCCCGTATTGGAATTGATACTTGTGACAGACATTTTCCTTATAGTTATCAGTGTAGTCGCATTTCTGATTATATTAATTGTTATCATTAAATCAAAACATCATTTGGACGAAACGAAATCAATGGTAAACTTAGGTAATTTTTTCCTGGAACTTTTAATTATTGAACCTTTTATTTTTTTTATTCGATGGGTACCAGGAGGCTGGGGGATTTTTTTACGATATGTAATTTATAAATTTTTGTTCAAGGAAATGGGAAAAAATGTTGTAATAATGGAAGGATCCAAAATATTCGATTTTAAAAATATTGAGATTGGAGAATATAGTAGTCTTAATGAATATTGTTACCTGATTGGTAATGGTTCAATAAAAATTGGATCCTGGACCCGTATTGCGTCATATGTTTCCCTGATAACAGTTGACCATGTTTTTACTGATCCATCAGTAAAAATCAAAAAACAAGGTCTTGTTTCTGCTCCAATCGTTATTGGTGACGATGTCTGGATTGGTACAAAAGCAACGATCCTCAAAGGGATTACAATTGGAAATGGAGCTGTTATTGGAGCCGGATCAGTGGTCACTGATGATATTCCATCTTTTGCAGTTGTTGCCGGAGTCCCAGCAAAGATCATATCCTTGAGAAGTAAACCGTAAAAAAAATCCGATGTAATTCTAATCAAAATTATTGTTTTCATTTGTACAATAATTCGCAAAATTGTTAAAATAAAAAAACAATTAAAAGAAATAAAAATCGGTAGTGTGTCTATAATGTTGTAAATTCAGCACCCGTATCCAGAAAGATCATCTCACACTTCACAGATAAATACCGGTTACCCGTGATCCATTCCTCGTTAATATTGATGAGAATCGACACGGCAAGTCTCAGCAACGAGGCATCATTAATGAATACCCCTACTTTCTTAGTTCGGCGTTTGATCTCCTTATGGACCCGTTCCTGGAGGTTAGTAGTACAGATCTTTTTCCAGTGTTCCGGAGGATAAGCCCGGTAATTCATCAGGCCATGATCGAACCGGTAGATCGTATCCGCAGCTTTGGAGAATCCGGTATCCACCAGCTCTTTTACATATGCGAGTAAGAGAGTAGGATCACTAAGACATTCTTTCAGCTGTTCAGCAATCAGTTTGTGATATTTCCGGGAGGCTTTTCTCAGTACTGCCCGGATGAAATGAACGTGACACACACGGGAAATCTGAGAGTTCCCTGTCAGGAAAATGCTTTTGCATTTTCCGTGTCTTCCACGAGGAACCCGGGAACATTTTCTCTGCAGCGGGCTGGATCGCGATGTGACCGTCTGAGATAACGAGATCAACCGTACTAAGGCCCCGTTCCTTCAGGTCAGAGAATATCCCTTCTGAGGTAAGTTCATGTTCAGCATCAGCCACCCGGGCTCCGAGTATCTCCCGGTATCCATCGGTTATAACTCCGGCAATTACCAGGAGAGCTTTGTTGACATACTGGATTTCGTCTCTCACATTGAAATAGGAAACATCGACGAAAAGGTACGGGGTATGAGAATCAATAGGTTTTTCGAGAAACGATTGTACCTGATTATCAAGTTCCTTCGCTACTTTTGAGACGTAAGATGGTGAGATTTGGCTAAGACCAAGATAAGAGATCACATCCTGGACCTTCCAGGTTGAAACCCCCTGCAGGTACGATTCGATGATCGCATTCACGAAAGCTTTTTCTGTCCAGGAATATCGTTCGAATATTTTTGTATCGAATGGAATATCTCTTAGTTGTGGTTTGAGGAGATTGAGTTCCCCGTATTGGGTCTTCAGGGACCGGTACCGGTATCCATTCCGGTGCGCTCTTCTTGAACTCGAACATTTGTATTGTGATACTCCGGCCTGTTGAGCTACTTCCTCGTTCATCATTTCATTCGGGAATCATGTGATGAGGTTCTTCATCCCATCATCGTTATCGGTAAGGTAATTTAGTACGATGTCTCTAAGATTCATTGCCCTGTATTCTCCTTTGTTGCAAGCTAAAGTTGGATACCGGGCTTCTTCACATTTTACAGCACTTCGTGTACACAACCTTAAGTGATGAACGATGCATCCTGAATTGTGCCCCGTTTTATCGAATATCCTTGTTCGTCCAATTGTCGCTGGAGTTCATCACCGATGAGATGGATCTTTCCTTTGTTCGTCAGGTTTTCCCGGAATGTGCACATCGTCGACCGATCAGGTATTTTTTCCGGATACCCGAGAAAATGCCGAAATGATAACCGGTCTGTGGCAAGAAGTTCTACTTCATAATCTGACAAGCCATGCCATCCGGTAAGGACGAGCATTTTTTACCATGAGGATCTCGTCGTTGTGGGGTCTTCCCCCGGTCTCTTTGTTATCGTGATACATATTGCTAAGTGTCGGCTGAAATTTCTCCCAGTCAATTAGGTCCCGAACCCCTAACTTGTTCCCTAATCCGGCGATTTTCGTATATTCCTAGTGCAGAAAATAGTCCCCAAACCCGCTCATATTTTTTTATTCTGTGTACTAAGATAAAAACCTAAGCGGGGTTTATAGCAGTTCTCTTTAGTATATCCTTGTCGGATATTTATCAAAAGAACTTACTTTGAACATTATCATTATTCTAAATATGTCATAATTTTCTTATTTTTATTGGGATATGGTTTATTTACCACTCTCAATAACCGATGCAGTTTTTACGACATATATTTTTGGATTATTCGTTTGTAGTTCAGCACAAATTTTCATGAAATGACGATTACTAACAACGAGTGTACTGTTTGCCTGAAGATAATAAACAGTGTGAGATATTCTATCGTATCCTAATAAAAAAGAAAACGAAGGTTGAAATTTCGAAGAAAAAAATTGATCAAATGAGGGATCCTTTTCCCAATTGACAAATTTCATATCAGTATTTTGCACATCCGGGGAAAAAGTTGGTTTTTTATCCGTTTCATCATGAATCAAAAGATATGGCATACCTGAATCAATACGCATCAGAAAAGTGCTCTGATTTACCTCACAAGAACTGTCCTTTGGACTGAGATTTGGTGCTTTTGCTATAGTATTTGCGAGAGTTGGTAAAAACATTGGTCCAATACATGCAGAAATTATTATAAATGCGCATATTATTGCAGGTACCGTGAATTGCAGAAAATGAGAATTTATTGATAAATCGCGTTCTTTTTGAAAACATGATTTTGGCGACAACCCCAAAAGTGTCATGACAAATAACAATGAAATGAAAGGAAAGGTTGCTGCGATATATCTCCATCCGATGTCTGTATAAAAGAATGGTAATGAAAGGATGAAACCAGAAAGACCTGCTATAAAGAATATTTTGATATCCTTATTTTTGTACAGCACAAAAAATCTTATAGCACAAAAAAAGGAAATTACAAGAAATATATTGAAAGGTGTAACAGGAAAGAATGCAGAAATATTTGAATGAATAAAATTTGATATTTCACCTGAATTATAATATAACAACAAGCAATATGAAGTAAAATGTTGAATAAGAAGTTCAATATTATTAACAAGTAAATTCAAAAGAGTATTCAGAAAAGTGACGGGATTTGACCAGATAAGGCCAAATGCTTTATTGTATATAAAAGCGTTTTTTACAGATAGAGAAGTGACGTTTGATAATTGAGGATAATCAACTAATACCTGCTGCGGTCCCTTTCCGCCAGCTGCTATTCCATATAATTTTCTAGCATAGTTACTAAAGAATGCACCAGTTCCGTCACTATATAGCCAATTGATACCCTGATTAATAAAAAAACCGATACCTGTGCATCCCGTTGAGAGTACAACCAGACGTAAATTATATCGTCGTCCGTTGCGAAACAGGTATCCGGAAAAAAGTATCAGGGCGGGCAGAATAAGTATAGAACCGGGGCGAGCTGACAACGCCAGTGTTAACAATACTATACCCACAATGAAAGATGCTTTATGCTTATCGCTTACCCCATACCATAACAATGCAAATCCCAATGAACCCAAGCTAATTCCCAAAGCTTCACTTAATGTCAAAGGAAGGAATGGTGCGGCAAACGAAAAAATACTGAAAAACAACAAAATTCCAGCAATTTTACAGAATGTCCTCCCAACGGCAAATGCCGCCAAATATGCCGAAATCCCAAAAAATACAGCTTGTAAAATAAGGGCATTTCTAAAATTAAAATTTGTTAATAATAATATTTCAGCCATTAAGACTGCATTTAAAGGTCTGTATTGGTTCCAACCATCCAGTTTACCCGTATCTAGCAATTGTTCTGCGCCATTATAGTAACTAACTGCATCGCTGTACGGGATTAATCCGCCTATTGTACTATATTGGGGGTTTGCAGTACTCCAACTGATAAACAAAGGAACAATTGAAATACATATAGCGATAGTAAGCCCTATCAGAATCATCCTTCTTTGCGAGAGCCCCATCTTTTGAATTAGTTTATTCAGCCAATCAATATTTATCCAGAACCCCAATATTACAAAAATGGATAATAAAAGGGATGCTAAGAAAAAAAATGATCCGACGGTGATAATAGATGTTGCCCAGGGAATAGATGTTGATTTAAAAAATTTAAAAAATGTATGAGCGGCTTCTGAATTCAGCCCTATATAAACAAAAGCAATAATAAACAGAAAGCAACAAAACAATTCAAAAAATAAAACAATATAATCATTAGAAATTTCGTTGTTTCGTGAGATTATTTTTTGTGTATTTGGCATAAACATCTCCCTATCGGAAATTAAAAGAAAATTCTCTGGATATTTTCCAAGATGATTCGGGAGAATAATAGTTCATTCTTAAAATCCTTTATTTATTATTGCAGGAGTTGCCTATTTTAAATTTCTTATTAGTATGACATTATCTTATGTGATATCCTGAATTCATTTCATTCAATTTCATTTAATCCTCTTGGGATAACACAACACCCGTTCAGCAGACAATTTTTTCCAGAAAGCAAGTTCTGGAGTTTCACATTGGTCAAGATTTAGCCTCATATGTGGTTTGAGGATATTCGACTATTAAATGAACGCATCGATGGAATTGAACAGGCCGATTTCTATTCGAGCAACCCAAGTATCATAGAATGAGACGTCCGTGGTCTCAACAGCGCGGATCAGTCCGAAGTCGCAGTCCTCCATGGAATGGAGTTTGAACCCGAAATATGATTTCCTTCCTTTCTTTATCCAGGTGCCCTCCTTACTTCTCTTGGCCATTGCTTAATCTCCGCGGGGGAGTTTGTTGGTCGGTGCGTTTATTGGATCAGGGATGATGAATGCAGCGTCTTTGATCACACCTTTTCGGATCTTCAGGCCTTTCTCGTCCGGTTGTCCTTTCGGTCTTTGAGAGCCTTTCCTGGAAATACCAGCCCGTAGAACGGCCAGGAATCTTTTCAAGAAACCTGAGTAATTTCAGACGAGATCTTGTCATTTGCCTACCGTTCCATTTCCGGGTCGTGCGACCCCCATATATCGATTGAAGTACCAGCAATTTAACGATGTAGATGACATTGAGGATTCGAGCGGTAAAATCATTGATACTGACACAAAAAAGAAATTGCCAGCGGACATGGCAGAATTGCAAAAACTAATTCTCGAAGGCAGCTCAAGGAATGTGTTGATAAAACTGTGATCGCAAACCGAATTTGTTAGAGTTGAATGAATGTTTTTTTGTGAAGTAAAACAGAATTTTTTATTAAATTCATAGACGATTTCAATTCATATGCGTTTCTACAGAGCCGAAAAAACCAAATTAGTCTGGATAATAAACGGTTGGTTTTTGTAGTACTCTCTTATACCATTGTTTTAATGATTTGTCGGTAGATAATTTTTCTATCAGCAAATCATAATTATAATTCCCTTCTTTGAAGTTCGAAATATCATAATGGCTGTCACTTGAGATATACACAATCTCGTAATCCAGATTATTTTTAATTATTTCTACGAATTGCATAAAGGATAATGGGGTATTATTAAATTTAAAAAATGCATTGTTATCCAAATCATAAAGAATCCATTTGTTATAGTCATCGCGATATATCTCAATCAACACATGCCCGTTATCATAGGTATTCATTGCATCCATTGTTTTACTGGCAACTATTCTGGATTTTATCCCGTTTATATTGAGAAAATCTTGAGCCCAAAGTGACAATCGTCCACATTCGATGTATAATTTAGTAGTAGTGGCTTTCCTGGTCAATTCCTCATCTGTTAAATTGTTATCAGAGTTCCCATGGGAACTTATCCAGGATATGCCGGATAAAATTGCATCAATATCATTTTTATAAACAATTCTCTGTTGATTTTCAATACCCACAAGTGAAAATCTATAAAGTCCTTCTCTATTCAAATCGTATGAATAATTGTAAAAATCATATTGACCTGGAGGAATTATTAGCGAATTGTAAAGTTCCACTTTATTTACGTTCTTTGTTGTGTTGGGAATAAGTTCAATTTCTTTCAAATACATTCTATAAACTTCGGGTGTATTATTACTATAATCATGACCATAATAGGTTATATTGTAGAGATATTGATAGTTCACAGACGAGTTGATATTTGAGTTGTCTTTGGTTCCAATAAAAAAATTATAAACAAAATAAAAATTCAATAAAATACTAAAGAATAAAATTAAAGTAATTATCCTGTAATGATTAGACCGGTTCATATTAACATGCTTATTTTGTAATAATCATACTTAATAACATGGAATAACCTAATAACCTATGATTTTAATGAAGAGAAATTTTTAAAAATTTTATTACTTAATACCTTAAGAACTCGATAAAATAATATTTAAAAATTCTTATCGTGAATTTGATTATCTTATAATTCAAATGGGTACTTTATGATGCCTAAAAAAATTTTTTTAATGAGACCTTTTGTTGGAGAAGAAGAACTGATTGCCGTCAAGCAAGTATTCGATTCAAAATATCTTACCGAAGGTCCAGTTACGCAGGAGTTCGAATCAAAATTTTCCCAGTTTGTTAATGCGAAACATGGAATTGCGGTAACTTCCTGCATGACA
>Ga0315279_10006328_pt1 | contig 14977 bp, 12 predicted proteins | sample YL17G06_20_MG_FD_203694 | JGI IMG/M metagenome (GOLD analysis project Ga0315279, IMG submission 203694) | Sediment microbial communities from Yellowstone Lake, YNP, Wyoming, USA - YL17G06_20 | ecosystem: Environmental > Aquatic > Freshwater > Lake > Sediment | place: USA: Wyoming | collected... | reverse complement strand
GCGCTGCACAAGCTCGACACGATCCGCCACGACCCGCACAAGGTGGCCACGGCCCTGCGCGGGTTGATCATGGAAAGGGGACGGCCGGGGGGAGACCGACAGGGACAGGGATAGCGACAGGGATGGGAGAACGGCGAGGGTGATGGGCACTTCTCCCGCTCGCTGTCGGATGTCCCTGTCGAACGTTGTTGGGGGGAGGGGGAACCGATGAGATACCGCACCTTCGGAAACACGGACCTCACGGCGTCGGAGGTGGGCTTCGGCGTCTGGACCGTCGGGACGACCCTGTGGGGAATCAAGGACGAGGCGGTCGGCATCCGCCTCCTGCAGAAGGCCTTCAACCTCGGCATCACGTTCTACGACACGGCCGACGTCTACGGGGACGGGCTGGGCGAGACCATCCTGGCCAAAGCCTTCCAGGGGAAGCGGGACCGGGTGGTGTACTCGACCAAGTTCGGCTACGACTTCTACAATCATCCCGGGGTGCAGCCCGGCCAGCGCGAGCGGCCCCAGGACTGGCGGCCGGAATACGTGTGGAAGGCCTGCGAGGAGAGTCTGCGCCGGCTCGGGACGGATCGGATCGACCTGTACCAGTTGCACAACCCGCGGATGGACACCCTCAGGCGGGACGATCTGTTCGCCGAGCTCGCGCGGTTGAAGGAGGCGGGCAAGATCCGCCACTACGGGGCGACGCTGGGCCCGGCCATCGACGTGCGCCAGGCCGCGGAGGGGAAGTGCTGCGTCACCGAGCGCAGGATGGTCGCCCAGATCATCTACAACATGCTGGAGCAGCAGATCGGCCAGCCCCTCATCCCGTTGGCAAAGCAGCACGGCGTCGGCCTCATGGTCCGCGTCCCCCACTCCTCGGGCCTTTTGGAGAGCCGCTATACCGGGGAGACGACCTTCGGCGCGGACGACCATCGATTCTTCCGGGTCAATACCGACGCCCGCAAGAAGGCCTGGCTGGATGACGGCCTGAAGAAGGTGAACGGCTCAGTTTTCTGACGGAGGGGACGGGGCGGACGACGGCCCAGGCCGCCATCCGGTGGATCCTGGCCGAGCCGTGCTTCGCCTGCGTCCTGCCCAACATCTACACCGAGGAGCAGCTGCGAGAGTTCGCCGGCGCCTCCGACGTCCCCGACCTCACGCCGGACGAGGTCCGGACGGTGGGCGAGCTGTACGCGCGGAACTTCGACCTGCAACCGGCCGGGGCTCTCTGAAGCGTCCGGAAGAAGGGGGCGAGCCATGTGCGGCATCGTCGGCTACATCGGAGACAAGCGGGTCGTCCCGATCCTGATCGAGGGGCTCAAGCGCCTGGAGTATCGAGGCTATGACTCCGCCGGCCTGGCCGTGCTGGACCAGGGCCGGATGGTGATCCACCGCTCCGTCGGCAAGATCAAGGAGCTGGAGAACGCCCTCTGGGGGTCGAACCTCGGCGGGACCATCGGCCTGGGCCACACCCGCTGGGCGACCCACGGCCGGCCGACCGAGGAGAACGCCCACCCGCACACCGACTGCACCGGGGACCTGGTGGTCATCCACAACGGGATCATCGAGAACTACCTTGCCCTCAAGGAGAAGCTCCTGGCCGAGGGCCACTTCTTCCGGTCGGAGACCGACACCGAGGTCATCGCCCACCTCATCGAGAAGTACCTCCGGGAGGACCGGGACATCGAGGTGGCCACCCGGCGCGCCCTGAACGATGTCACCGGGGCCTACGCAATCGGCGTCCTGTGGAAGGGCGACCCCAACCGGATTGTAGGCGCCAAGTGCGGCAGCCCGCTGGTGGTCGGTCTAGGCCAGGGGGACTTTTTCTTCGCCTCGGACGTCCCGGCGATCCTGAACCACACGCGCAACGTGCTCTTCCTCGACGACGAGGAGATGGTGGTCCTGACGAGGGACGGGGTCCACGTCACGACGCTCGCGGGAGAGGCCGTGCAGCGCCCGGTGGAGAAAGTCCTCTGGAGCCCCATCCTGGCCGAGAAGGGCGGCTACAAGCACTTCATGCTGAAGGAGATCTACGAGCAGCCCCGGGCCGTGCGGGACACCATCCGCGGCCGCTTCTCGGAAGACTCAGGGCAGGTGTTCTTCGAGGGGATGGAGGCGCTGGATGAGGCCCTGCCCGAAATCCAGAAGGTGGTCCTCATCGCCTGCGGCACGGCGTGGCATGCGGCTCTGGTGGGCAAGTTCATGATCGAGGAGCTGTGCCGGGTCCCGGTGGAGGTGGACTACAGCTCCGAGTTCCGCTACCGCGATCCGGTGGTGGGCCCCCAGACCCTGGTCATGGCGGTGAGCCAGTCCGGCGAGACGCTGGACACCCTGGCCGGCGTGAAGGAAGCGCAATCCCGCGGCTGCCACACCTTCGCCATCTGCAACGTGGTCGGCAGCTCCATCACGCGGGAGGTGGACGGCGTCCTGTACACCCATGCCGGCCCCGAGATCGGCGTGGCGGCCACCAAGACGTTCACGGCGCAGATGGCGGCCCTCTACCTCTTCGCCCTCTACTTCGGGCGGAGGCGCGGGACCCTGGACGCGGCCCGGGTGCGCGACCTGCTGGCCGACCTGGTCCGCCTGCCGCAGCAGATCGAGACCGTCCTGCATCTGGACACGGAGCTGGAGCGGCTGGCCCACCTGTTCCACGGCAAGTCGGATTTCCTCTATCTGGGGCGGGGGGTCAATTACCCCATCGCCCTGGAGGGCGCCCTGAAACTCAAGGAGATCTCCTACATCCACGCCGAAGGGTATCCGGCCGGCGAGATGAAGCACGGGCCCATCGCCCTCATCACGGAGGAGATGCCCGTGGTGATCCTGGCGCCGAAGGACAAGGTGTACGAGAAGATCCTGGGGAACGTCCAGGAGGTCAAGGCGCGGGACGGGATCGTCGTCGCCGTGACTTCCGAGGGCGACCAGGAGCTGCCGCGGAAGGCGGACTACTGCCTGCCCGTGCCCCACGCATCTCGCCTGCTCACCCCCATCCTCCTGGCCATCCCGATGCAGCTACTGGCCTACCACGTGGCCGTGCGCAAGGGCTGCGACGTGGACCAGCCCCGCAACCTGGCCAAGAGCGTGACGGTGGAGTGAGCCAGGGCCTGGAGGATCGCGGTTGAGGATTGGCAGGGGCGCTCGGCCCTGAGACGGAGCGTCGAACAGTTCTCGGACGACGAGACGCCGTCAATCCCTTCCTGACGTTCACGGGTGACGGCGGTGTTTGTGACCCACAAGTCTACCGGAGCCCCTGCGCCAGTTTCCACGTCAGGCGAACCGCAAACCCAAAGAAGACCAGTCCCGCGATCACGTTGATCGCCCGGAGCGTCCTCGGCCCCATCCAGCGTCGCCCGCAGCCGGCCAGATACGCGACCACCGTATCCCAGGAGAGAACCCCAGAGATAAAGCTCGCGCCAAAGGTCACGGCCAGAGCCCCGGACCTTCCCCCGCCGTGCGCCCCGATCAATGCCCCACCGACCGTGAGGAACCACAGCAGGGTGATGGGATTGGCGATCCCGATGCTGAAGCCGACCAGAAATGGCCGACCGGCCCGCGAAGCATCCTCGGCCGTCGGAGGGTCGGTGCTGGCCCGCAGGGCATCCACCCCCAGGTAGCCGAGGACCAGGACACCCGCGCCGCCCAGGATGGCGTGCCAGCTCGGCCGATCCACGAGCGCCACCACCCCCAAGAGCGCGAGGCAGACGAGGATCCCGTGGGACGCCGCGGCTCCAAGGCCGACGAGCCATGCCGGGGAAAACCCCGCGCGCAGCCCGCGGCGGATGATCTCCGTGATGACCGGCCCCACGGGAAGGGCGATGGCCAGACCGATCAGCCAGCCGCTCACCGCTACCTCAATCATCCATGTCTCCTCGCGGTCATCCTGGAAAGTGAATCAAACCGGAGTATTGCTGACACATCGGCGCATAATCCGGGCGAATAACCAAGTCCCAATGACCAAGCGGCGGCACATCCTGTCGAGCGATCGCCAACGCGCGGGACCATGCTGTCTCCGCCATTGGACATTGGGAATTGGTCATTGGTCATTGGTCCCAGATACTTCACAGATCACTGTGTGATTTATCTGGGTTAGGGCGTGGGCCTCCCCGTGCGTTCGAGGAACGAGAGGAAGGCCTTGCCCAGCGGCGAGCGGGACCGGCTCTTGTGCGTGACCAGGAAGAAATCGCGGACCAATCTCACCCCGTGGATGCGGAGGGCCGCCACCAGTGGCGGGAGAATGTAGGCGCCGGGAATGTTACTTCCCCCCAGGGTCAGGTGTCCCGTGAGACCGCCCTTGTGCTCGTTGATGGCCTGCTGGGCCTCTTCGCGCAGGGCCAGGATGCGCCGCGCGTACCCGTACAGGATCTCTCCGGCCCGGGTGGGCGTCACCGTCTTGCCCGCCCGGTCGAAGAGGCGCAGCCCCAACTCTGTCTCCAGCGCCTTGATGTGGCCGCTCACCGTGGGCTGGGTGAGGAACACCGCCTCGGCCGCCCGGGAGAAGCTTTGCAGCGCGACGATCTTGCAGAAGACCTCCAGCGCCCGCAAATCCATTCGTCCTCTGCCCTCTTTCCGGTGGTCGGGGATTGATGGGGGGTGAGCCGCCGGGTCGGGGCTACTTGCCGAAGAGTCCCCTGAACAGGTCCTTCAGGCCCTTGCCCTGCTCGCCGGGTACGGCCTTCTCGATCTCGGTCTCGATCTTGCGTTGGATCCGTCCAAGCTTCGGCACGACGATCGGCTGGTTCGTGGTCCCGATCACCTTGGCCTCGATGGTGGTGCGCCCCAGCTTCGCCGTCACGTCGAAGTTGAGGCTGGAATCCAGGAGGCCCAGCGCGCCTGCGGCCGTCACGGTCCCCTCCGCCTTGGTGAGGGTGAGATCCTTGGTCCGAAGGACGCCCTTGTCCAGGGTGTAGTGACCACTCACCTGCTCGAACTCGTTGAGGCGGACGCGGATGCCCTGGGACGCCAGGATGGGCCCGATGACCTCGGACAGCCGGTCCAGCGGCTTGTAGCCGATCAGGCGACCGTCCTTCAGCAGGAGGGATCCATCGCCGGCGGCCGATCCCAGGATCTCTGGCTTGGAGAGGCCGGCGAAGTTCACGCGGCCGTCGAAGGTCAAGGTGCTCCGCAGCGTCCAGGGCCCGAGGGCGAGCGCTCGAACCAGCGGCTCCGTCGCGAGGCCGTCCAGCTTCGATGTCAGGGCGATCCGGGGCAGCTTGGACCGGAGATCCACCTCTCCCTTGGCCCTGATCTTCCCGTTGGCGACATCGGCCTGCACGTCGGGCAACTGGACGAGGCCGTCCTGGTAGCGGAGGTCGGCCTGGAACGCGCGGAACGTGAGCCCCTGGTACGTGAGGTCGCCGATGGTGACGCGTCCCTGGACGGCGAGAGCGGGACCGGCGGTTCCCGCATCTGCCTGGGGGCGCGGCGCCACGGTCGCATGCGCCAGTGTGGGAGCCGGCCACGCGCTCTTGGCCGCGGGCCTGGCCAGCAGACGATCCAGGTCCACCTTGGCCGACGTCGCCGTGAAAGTCATCCGGGGCGCGCTCAGGTCCGGAATCCGGAGACTGCCGTTCACCTTCAGGTCCTTCAGGATGACCGTCAGCTTCGGCAGATTGACGCCCGGGTCCTCGCGCCGCCCCTCGAAATTCACGCTCGCCTCTTCGCCGGCCGCCTTCCGGAACGCTTCTCCCACCTGGATGGCCACGGGTTTCAGGTTCAGGCTCCCAACGAAGGCCGCGCGGGGGACGGGTCCGGTCACCTTGACCTCCGCCGAGAGCGGGCCGGAGAGCTTCGTCCCGCCGCCGGCCTGGAACAGCGCCTGCCAGGGACCCACCTCCACGTCGCGGAGCGACATGGTCACATCCAGAACGGGCACCTCGGGATCGGCGAGCGAGATCCGGCCGGTCGATTCCAGGCGACCCGGACCTGGCGCGCCGATGCGGGCGCGAGACCGAACCTCCAGCGGATCGGCGGCATTCGCCTGTCGGAGGGTGAGATCGAGGTCGGTCAGCATGAGCGTGAGGCCGTGGGGGCGCGCCTGATCCAGGAGGGTGATCTCGCCGTTCTTCACAGCGACCTGGTTGAGCAGCAGGCCTCCCAAGAGCGGCGTCTTCCCGGGCCGGGCGGCCTCCGCCGGGGGCTTCTGCGACGGGGCGGCCGGAAGCGGCTTGATCAGGTCGTCCACGCTCCAGCGACCGTCGCCGGTATGGATCAGGCGGATGCGCGGGTGCTCCAGGACCGCCGTGTTCACCTTCACCTGTCCCCGGAAGAGCGGCAGCAGCTGGACGCGGACCCGCAGGGCATCCGCCGCGAGGAACGGCTCCGGGCCGAAGCCCGGCGCCTGCGCGATCTGGATTCCCTTGGCCTCGGCCCCGATGCCGCCCCAGAGGTCCACCTGGAGCGACCCCAAAGTCACCTCACGTCCGAGGGCCTTGCCCACGCGGCTGGCCAGGACGGCGCGATACTGGTCCAGATTCACGAGGACGGGAAGGAGGAGGGCCGCCAGCACCGCCAGGACGACGATGCCAGCGACGGCCACCCCCACCCATTTCAAAACGCGGATCACCAACAACCTCCCCGGGCGACGATTCCGAAGTTGTCTGCGCGGTATTTTAATCCGCGACGAGGGCAAAAAGCGAGGGGTTTTCCGGCTGGGTGTCGGTGCGGCGGCGCGAGAGATGCGGGCGGGAGCCGAGGGGCCGAGCCAAATCCCGCCGGCGCCCAGGGGTCTTCGGCGCCCGGCGTGGTTGTTCGCGGCCGGCCGTGTTTGGCGTCGGAGCTTGCCCGGCTCAGGCCGGAAAGAGTGTCGCCCGGGGCTCGGTGTGGCGCCGGGCGGGGATGCCCTGCGTCTGATGATGGGATGCGCGGCTCAGGTCGCCTGGGGGCCCTCGAGGTGCCCGGCCTCCTCAAGAAGGACGAGGAGCCCCGCGTAGACTTCGTCATCCCGCAGGGGAGTGAAGCGCGCCGTGAGCCGCCGCCCCTTCAGGTTGACGGCCAGCTCACGCCTCTCCGCCTCGGGGTCGGTGCGGAGCCGCTCGATCGTCCTCTCCACCTCTTCCCGGTAGGCGGGTCCGAAGGCCTCCCAGAGCCTCGCCCCGATCAGTGCCTGCTCGTCAGCGTCCAGCATGGCCAAGGCCGATGGATTCACGTAGCAGATCCGATCTTCCTCGTCGGCCTCGAGGACCCCCTCGCGGAGAACCCGAAGCAGAACGTCCACGCGGCGTTTCATGCTCAGCAGCTCGCTGACCAGCCGCCGCGGGCGGAAACCTTCGTAGCCGAAGACGGCCTCCTCGATGGGGGCGGATCGGCCGTATAACTCCAGATGCCGGATGGCCGCCAGGACGTTCTTGGTCACGATCGAGAGCGGCCCCTTGGCCACGTAGGCATCGGCCGACACATCCTGCTGCATTCCCAGAATATCCCTGGCCGCCAAGGCGGAGAAGACGACGATGGGGATGTCCTGAAAGCGGGAATCCTGGCGGAGATAGCGGCAGACCCGGCCTCCGTCCACCTTGGGCATGACCAGGTCGAGAACGACGAAGTCCGGTGTTTCGTCCCGGACGGCCCTCAGGGCCTCCAGGCCGTCCGTCGCGAGCCGCACGTGGTATCCCTGCGCCTGCAGGAACTCGCCGACGGCCTCCCGGAAGAACCGGTCGTCGTCGGCGAAGAGGATCGATTTCTGCCCCATGCGATTATTTCCTCCCCTGTGCCAGCAGATACCCGATCACCTTCTCCAGCCTCGGTCCGAGCTTGTCGGGGGTCGCGTCCGATCCTTTGTTCAGGTACAGGGCCGGCTGGCAGCGGGCGATAAGCTTGCTCAAGGTCTCATCGTATCGGGCGGCCGAGAGGAAGAGGAGGGGGGTCGGTCGCGCCGCCCCGAGCCCCTGCTCCACGGCTCGCAGGGCCATGGCCGCGGTGATCCCGTCCATCGGCTCCATGACGATGTCGAGAATGGCCAGCGGGCTGGGGAGCCCTTGATGCAAGCGTTGGGTGACTGAGGTCAGGAACTTGGCGGCGCTTTCGCACGAGATGACGTTCGCCGTCAGGCCCCGCTCGACCAGGAGATCGGCCAGGAACGACAGGAAGAACCGGTTGTCGTCGGTGATGATGATGCAGTCCAACGGCTGGATCGAAGGGCCCTGGACAAGTGTGACGGGGAAGCCGCAGGGGCTACACCGGAGCTCGACCACCCCCTCCTTCAAGACGGTGTAGGTGTAGACCCGCTCCCCGCAGCTCGGGCAGTATCTGAAGGGCGCCCTTGTCTCGGCCGGCACCAAAACCTCCTAAGACAAGACGGTGGACGCCAGTCCGCTCCGCGAAAGGGTCGCGACGGGCGAGGGAGGAAAGAGGGTACCGCGTGAAGAGAAGGAGCCTGTTGCGACGAGCCCACCGGAGGCGCCCGCCGAGACGCACAGGGCGGAAGCGTTGGACCTGACTGCGCGCCGTTCCGGCATCCGCATAGCGTGCATGGGCCTTCCCCTGTCGCCAGGACTGACGTGGCCTCTCGAAGGCAGAGATGTACTCGGACCATAGACAACAGGATTCCCGGCGTCAAGGAGCTTTTCGATCGGCGTGCCGCTGCCTGCCCAGCGGCTCATGGACCAGTCGCTGGCCGACCGTGGTTTCCCGTCATGGGTAATCCCGGGAGGGTCAATTCCGAGGAGACCCTTACAAAGCTCGGTGCTGTTTTCGGAGGCGGGAATGAGGGCAGACCCGTCGCTGGCGCTCTAGGGCGGCGACGAGGGTGAAAGAGTGGCCAACGAGTCCAACGGGCCGGCCGGTTCACTGCTTCCCGCATGGCAGGCGCAATGATCCGTCCTGCGCCTCGGGGGCACCGCCTTCATCCGGCCTTGGGCGTGGGCGAGGCCCGGCGGGCCAGACGGTTTACGTACAGGCGGTGGAACAGAGCATCCTCGTCAGAGGCGAACTCGGCAAATGTGATGCCCTGCAATACCCCGATCCCCGTTTGCTCAGCCCAGACAACTTTCCCGCGTATCCGCAGGCCGATGCCGCTGACATCGCACTGAGCCTCGATCATCGTTCCGGGGGGAATGTGGGCATCGAGGCGCAGTGCGCATCCGCTCGCAGAGAAATCGTTGAGGATCCCTCGGACACTGATCTGGCCATCCAGGGATTCTCCTTGGACGCGATGCCTGGTGGGATACCTGGTCGCCTGCCGGCGATCCGCTTTTGACGGGTACGGTCCTTGTGCCATCTCTGGTCCCCCAAGGCGGCAGCCATCGGTCTCCCGGAAAGCCCGACTGTTTCCGCCTGTCATTATCCTGTACCACTAGAATGCAAGAGTCAACTCTCGTTCAGTGCTTTTTGACGAGGCCATGATTTGAGGCACGAAGATTGACGATCTCATACCTTCCTCCTCAGGCTCGCTCACAGCGAGGCGTGCCTGACTTTATTCGCTGAGAACGAGAGTTGCCTATCGCCATCCAACGCTCATCCGGTGCAGGCACCGCTCTATAGGATGGGGCAAGCCTTATGCCAGGAGTTCTGCGGCGAAGCCCTCTTCTGAAGTGTTTGATTTGTAAGGGTTGAGGCTGCCAGGGGCTGCGCTACGGTCAGAAGAGGGACCGGGTCCCTGTAAGAAAATGGGTCCAGCCTGTATGCGAACGGTGACACGTCCCAAGAGTTCCGAAGGCCGAGGTCCTTCAGGGAGGAAGGCAGGCAGGTTCGCGCGGCTGATGACCACGACTATCGGATCCAAACCCCCGATCAGCGGGAGGCGACTTCGTGGAGGCTATGGGGCGTCAGATCACGGGAACGATTGAGCCCAGCGGCATTCTTCCAGGTGAGCAATGCACCGGAATCGCGGCGATACCCAAGCGCTTCGTGATCCTCGCAGTGGCGTTGCTCTTGGGTCTGCTCAGCAAACAAAGGGGTCTGTGTTCTCGACATCCGGGGCGGCGTGATCCATGATGTGTGGCCGAACCCTCTCCTCGCATCGGAGGGCACTTCGCCCATGCAGATCGAACCGGGCCTACGGGATAACCGGCGGCGCGGATGGACTGTCGTCGGGACGACCTTCATCACCCTCGGCTTGATCCTTGGTGTCTGGTATTCCTACTCGGTCTTCCTCGTCGCCCTCCTGAAGGAATTCGGCTGGAGTCGCTCGCTTGTCGCCGGATGCTTCTCGGTATTCGTCTTGGTACAGGGCTCCGTGGGTCCCATCATCGGCTCGCTGACGGGGCGCGTCGGGCCGAGGCGAGTCATCCTGGCGGGCGGGTGCGTGATGGGATGCGGCCTGCTCCTCGCTGCGGAGACGAAGGCATGGTGGCACCTGTACCTGGCGTTCGGGGGTGTTACCGCGGTGGGGCTCACCATGGCCGGGTGGATTCCGGCAGTGGTGCTTGTGCGAGGCTGGTTTCCGAGTCGGTTTGGCACGGCGATCGGAATCACCTCTGCCGGGATCGGCGTCGGGATCTTCGCCCTGGTTCCCTTCGCACAGTTCCTGATTGACCTGGTCGGATGGCGCTGGGCCTTCCGGGTTCTGGCCGTGCTGACCGTGGGGTGGGTGCTCCCCGCGACCGCCGGGCTCGTTCGGGAGCCGCCCTCTCTTGAGGCCTCAGGCTCCTCGTCCAAGTCGCGCAAGCCCCACGCGCTCTCGGATACCGGCACGCATTGGACACTCGCCGCAACCGTCAGAGACTGGCATTTTTGGGGGCTCGCGGGGGTGTTCTTCACCGGGAATTTTGTGACCCAGATGCTTCTGGTCCATCAGGTCGCATACCTCGTGGACCACGGGGTATCCCCGCTGGCCGCAGCGTCGGTGGGTGGCCTCGCCGGTCTCGCCAGCGTTGCAGGCAAGGTAGGGTGCGGAGCCTTTTCGGATCGTGCCGGCCGGGAGCTGGCATACAGCCTGTCCTTCGGCTGCGTCGTCGCCAGCGTCGGCTTCCTGGTCCTGGCGGGAAGGTACCCGGCGTCCGGCCTCCCATACCTCTACGCAGTGCTGATTGGGCTTGGCTACGGGGGGATGGCGCCGATCGCCCCTGCTGCGGCCAGCGATCTCTTCAGCGGGCCGGCCTTCTCGACGATCTTCGGCATGGCGTACCCGGCGCTGTGCCTGGGGATCGCCTCCGGTGTATGGGTCGCGGGCCGGATCTTCGATGGGACGGGAAGCTACGCGCTGGCCCTTTGGGTCGCCCTCGTGATGGCGGTCCTCTCGCCGGCGCTCCTGTGGATTGTCGCGCCTCGCCGTCCGAACCCACCGCCGGGCCGGAAGTCATCAGCCATCAGCAGTCAGCTTTCAGCTCTGCACTGAGTTCTATAGAGACTCCAGGCTGACCGCTGATCGCTGAAAGCTGACGGCTTGGTTGGCCTTGGGGACGAGAGCCGCCACTGTAGGATTGGAGACAGTGAAGACTGACCGGGAGGCTGAACCCCAGACCCGACGCGGATGGATCGTCGTCGCCACGACCTTCATGACCCTGGTCGTGCTCTACGGAGCTTGGTATTCCTACTCGGTTTTCCTCGTCGCCCTCCTCCGCGAGTTTGGCTGGAAGCGTTCCCTCGTTGCCGGGGCCTTCTCGGTCTTCGTCCTTGTCCACGGTCTGTGTAGCCCGGTGGTCGGCTGGTTGCTGCGGGTAGCCGGACCGAGGCGTCCCATCCTGGCGGGCGCTTGCGTGATGGGGCTTGGTCTATGCCTCACCGCACAGACGACCGAATGGTGGCACCTCTACCTGGCATTCGGTGGGATCGCCGCAGTAGGGATGAGTCTAGCCGGTTGGATTCCAGCCGTGGTTCTCATCCGGGGCTGGTTTCCGGACCGGGTCGCCACGATGATCGGCGTCGCCTCGGCCGGGATCGGTGTCGGGATTTTCGGACTGGTTCCACTGGCTCAATTTTTCATTGACTGGGTGGGCTGGCGCTGGGCTTATCGTATCCTGGCAGCGCTGATCGTCGGCTGGGTGATTCCAGCGACGCTCGGCCTTGTGCGGGACCCACCTCCCGTCGAGGCGGCTCATCCTCCGTCCGAGTCCCGGGTCGGTCCTGTTGCCGCGAGCGGGAGGCCGCACTGGACGCTGGCCACCGCCAGCAGGAGTTGGCGCTTCTGGGGACTGGCAGGAAACTACTTCACGGGAAACTTCGTCACGCAGATGCTCATGATTCATCAGGTCGTATACCTGGTGGACCACAGAGTCCCTGCCCTCGTTGCCGCCGCAGTGGGTGGCGCCTCGGGATTGGTCAGCATCGTGGGAAAGATCGGTTGGGGTTGGCTGTCGGATCGGACCAACCGCGAAATGGCCTATGGTCTGGCCTTCGTTTGTGTCGCCCTCAGTATCGGCGCTCTGGTCTTGGCGGGGATGTATCCGACGTCATTCCTGCTCTATCTCTACGCGGTACTCATCGGGCTTGGCTATGGGGTGATGGCACCGGTGCCGCCGGCCGTGGCCAGCGATCTGTTCGGAGGGCCGGGCTTCTCCACGATCTTCGGCACGCTCTACGTGGTGACCTGCCTGGGGCTCGCCATCGGCACGTGGAGCGCCGGGGAAATCTTCGATCGCACGGGAAGCTACGCGGCGGCCCTGTGGCTGGCCCTGATGATGGCCGTGCTCTCGCCGGCCCTCTTGTGGATCGTGGCCCCCCGTCGTCCGAACCCACCGCCGGCACAGCGGCGCTGATGAGCCATCAGCTATGAATCAGGAGAGCCGACGCGGCTGGACGATCCTCGCCACGTCGTTTTTCACCCTGGCCGTCATCTACGGGGTTTGGTACTCGTATTCAGTCTTCCTCGTGGCTTTCATCCGCGAGTTCGGCTGGAGCCGCTCCCTCGTGTCGGGGGGTTTTGCGGTCTTCAGCTTGATTCACGGTGGTCTCGGTCCGCCAGTCGGGTGGTTGCTCCGCCGGGCTGGCCCCCGGCGCGTCATCCTTGCCGGTGTGGGCGTGATGGCGCTCGGCCTCTGCCTCACCGCGCAGACCACGGCCTGGTGGCACCTGTACCTGGCATTCGGTGGGATCACGGCACTGGGTATCAGCCTGAACGGGTGGATCCCGCAGGTGATCCTCGTTCAAGGCTGGTTCCCGGATCGTGTCGGGAGCGCGATGGGAATCGCCTCGGCGGGAATCGGGGTGGGAATCTTTGCGTTCGTTCCTCTGGTCCAGCTCCTGATCGACTGGTGCGGTTGGCGCTGGACCCTTGGCATCCTGGCCGCGATGACCGTGGGCTGGGGACTCCCTTCCGCTCTCTGGCTGATCCAGGACCCGCCCGCGTTCCCCAGCGCGTCGTCAGGGGCGCGAGAAGCTCCTGCGCCCGCTGAAAGCGGGGCATACTGGACGCTCGCGACGGCCATCACGTCCTGGCGCTTCTGGGGACTGGCGAGCGTGTACTTCATGGGGAACTTCGTCACACAGATGCTGATGATCCATCAGGTCGCGTACCTGGTGGATCACGGCATGCCTCCGATGATTGCTGCCACGGTGGGCGGTGCGGTGGGACTCGTCAGCATCGGTGCCAAGCTGGGATGGGGGGTGCTATCGGATCGCACCAGCCGTGAACTGGCCTACACTCTGGCCGCCGGGTGCATCGTGGCGAGTATCGGCCTTCTCGTCCTGGCCGGCAGGCACCCGGCGTCCTCCCTCCCGTACATCTACGCCGTACTGATGGCGTTTGGATATGGCGTTCTGTCACCCGTGTTTCCCGCCGCGGCCAGCGATCTCTTCAGCGGACCGGGATTCTCCACGATCTACGGGGCCCTCTACACGGTGATTTGTTTGGCGCTTGCCTCTGGCCCGTGGATCGCCGGCCAGGTCTTCGACCTCACCGGAAGTTATGCCGGGGCGCTCTGGATTGGCCTCGGGATGGCCGTCGTCTCGCCGGCCCTCCTGTGGCTTGTCGCCCCCCGCCGCCCGAATCCTCCGCCCGGGATTCATCAACCGCCACGCACGCCATAGAGGCCAGGAGGCTGGAAGGCTCGAGGCATCCTAAGCGTCCAAGCCTCCTAGCTTCCCAGCGCATCCTTCCGTAAGAACATCGCAGCTACCGCAGGTTTGCTCCTCACCGTGAGAATGCCTGAGCCAGCTTCGCGTACCGGTCGAGGATCGGCAGAACCGTGTCCCGGTCGCCGGAGGGCAGAATGAAGACCGCCCGCTCTGCCCCGGCCTTCTCGTACCCGCGCACGGCGCTCTCCTCCGGGGTGGCCGCACAGACCGACACCGTGAGGGACGCCGGGTCGCGCCTGGCCTTCTCCGCCAGCCGGCGGAGGTCGGCGATCCCCGCCGCCAAATCCCCCGCCCGCGCGGCGATGGGGAACCAGCCGTCGCAGTAGTCAACGATCCGCTCGCGCCCCTTGGGCGTGTTTACACCCAGCAGGATCGGCGGGTGCGGCTTCTGGACCGGCTTGGGATAGGACCAGATCGGATCGAAATTGACGAACTCGCCGTGAAACTCCGCCTCGTCCTTGGTCCAGATCTCCTTCATGGCTAGGATCTTCTCGCGAAGCACCCGCCAGCGCTTCTTGAAATCGGTCCCGTGATTCTCCATCTCCTCGGCGTTCCAGCCGCTGCCGATCCCGAACAGGAACCTTCCCCTGGACAGGAAGTCGAGGCTGGCGACCTCCTTGGCCAGCGTGATGGGGTCACGCTCGACGACCAAGCAGATGCCCGTCCCGATCTTCAGCCGCGACGTCACGGCGGCCGCGGTCGCCAAGGCCACGAAGGGATCGTGGGCGTGCCAGTACTCCTTGGGCAGGGTCGGGCCGCCGGGCCAGGGACTCTTCCGGCTCTTGGGGATGTGCGTGTGCTCCGGCACCCAGAGCGACTCAAACCCCCGCGCCTCCACCTCCAGCGCCAGGTCATCAATCCGGATCGAGTAGTCCGTGTTGAACATGGATACGCCGAGTTTCATATGCCCTCCCCTGCTTGAACCGCCAAGCGACTGTGTTCGGTGTCAAGGAGAATCTCAGACCTCGCCGATGCACGGCGCCCACGGCGTTTGGGACTTCACCATCGCGTTCAGGATGGTGAGCAGTTTCCGCATGCAGGCGAC
>Ga0315279_10006327_pt1 | contig 14980 bp, 11 predicted proteins | sample YL17G06_20_MG_FD_203694 | JGI IMG/M metagenome (GOLD analysis project Ga0315279, IMG submission 203694) | Sediment microbial communities from Yellowstone Lake, YNP, Wyoming, USA - YL17G06_20 | ecosystem: Environmental > Aquatic > Freshwater > Lake > Sediment | place: USA: Wyoming | collected... | reverse complement strand
TCGAGTCGTCAAGCTCAAGGCTACCCCCAAGGGCGCTGCAAACCCGAAGCTCCTCGCCCGGGCGGAATCGCTGCTGCGGCGGGCCGAAGCGGCGGCCGGCAACTACACCAGCGCCGGCGGCGAATACTATTTCGACGGATATCTACAGGAACCGGTCAGGCTGCTCGCGCTTCGGCACGAGATCGGCGAAACGCTGGAAGCCCTCGCGAAGGCTGCCCCGGCAAAGCCGCAATAGGACTACGCTGCCAGGTCCGCACCCGCCAAGCCGTCTCAGGGGCTCGGGCTCTCGACCGCCTCCCGTAATGGCTCCGGGCACTTGGCCCACGTCGCCTCGTAGGTCGGCTCCAGCGGGGCCGGGACGTAGGTATCCGGATCAAGGAAAATGGGCAACCCCGGCAGCGGGTCGCCGACCGCCACGGGCTCGACGTAGGCCGTCTTCGGCTCACCGGCGGAGTAGGCGGCGACCGTCAACGGCTTGTCCGGCGGCAGTTCAAATGGCTCGTCGCGAATCTCTTCCCAGATCGCCTTGTGGAGGCCCTGGGGATCGCGCGGCGAGGGCGGGAACAGGTCCACCACCAGCAGGTTGATCCCCTTCCGGAGCAGCTCATCCGCCTTCTCGACGAATGACCGAAGCGCGTGCAGGCTGCTCTTGTTGCCCGGCGAGACGATCTCAATCACGGCGACGACCTGGCCAAGCCCGTGTTTGATCGCGATGCGGTTGGCCTTGGGGGTGTAAAGGTCCGGCTCCGCCGAGCTGACGAACCGGGCCTGCGGCGGCGCGTCGGCGACCACGACCCCGCCGGCGGGGATAGGCCGATCGCCCGGCGTCACCCGCCGCTTCAGGGTCACGACGTCGGGGATGGGCCCGCTAACGATCTGCTCCGCCATGGCAAAGTACCCAGGCGGCAGCCCCCCGCCGTTCAGCGCGTTAGCGATCTCGATCGTCCATGCCTGGTGAAAATGGTGGAAGATCCCGGGATCGACGCGGCTCCAGTCGTGGATCGGCATGGCGATGTCCTCCGCACGGACGGTGGATAAGTGCTCCCGCCTCCATTATACCAGCCGCGCGGCACGTCTTGCAGGTCCAAGGGAGGCTCGTGGTACAATGCCCGCTCTGATCCCAGCCGGCCCTCCGGGACCGCCAACCGCCAAACCGCGGTGATACAAGCAGAAGGAGTCCTCACGTGCGTTTAGCAAGACCAGTCACTGTCGTCGTTCTTGTCTCCCAAGCCGCATGGCTGGGCTTCTCGGCCGCCTTCGCCGCGCCCCGCGGCGCCTACGGCAAGATCGAGCTCGTGCGCGACCGGTGGGGCATCCCGCACGTCTTTTCCGCGACCGACGCCGGCGCGATGTACGGCCTGGGATACGCCGCGGCCCAGGAACGGGCCTTTCAGATGTACTACAACCTCCGCATGATCCAGGGCCGCCTTGCCGAGGTGCTGGGCGACCGGCCCTCCGGCCGCGGCAAGGAATCGACCGTGGATCACGACCGCAAGATGCGGACCTTCGGCTTCTATCGCGCCGCCCGGGCCGTGGCAGGGAACCTCGACCCGGATTCGCTGGCGATGCTGACGGCCTACTCCGAAGGCGTCAACGACTACATCGCCGGTCACGCCGACGGATTGCACCCGCTGTTCGCCAAGCTCGGCTTGCGGCCCGAGCCCTGGGGCCCCGCCGACTGCATCGCCAGTTGGTGGCACCTGGGGCAGTTTTTTGCGGGCGATGGCACGCGCGAGCTGATTCAGTACCGCAATCTCACTCAGCCGGCGCCCGGCCGGCAGCCAGCCAAGGGCCGCGGCGGACGCCTGTTGGTCCCCCCGTCGTCCACGCGCCTCTGGTATGACGATGACGCAGCCGTCGTCGGCCGGGCCGACGTTCCCGACCAGTGGCTCGACCGGGTACACGCATTCGTGCGCGAGCACGGGCTCGCCCTTCCGGAGAAGCCGCCCGCCGAGCCCGCCGGGCCTCGATTCAGCCACGCCTGGGTGGTCGGCGGCAAGAGGACCACCACCGGTTCGTCGGTGCTCGTGAGCGATCCACAGACCACCGTCTGGGCGCCTTCCCTCTGGCACGAGTTCCACGTGTGCGGCAAGACATTCAACGCCCGCGGCGCCGGCGTCCCCGGCGGCCCGGGGCTCCTGATCGGCTGGAATGAGCAGTTGGCCTGGGGCGCGACGGCCCTCGGGGCCGATCAGGCGGACCTGTTCCGGCTGAAAACCGACGGCGACCATCCCAATCAATACCTGCTGGACGGCCAGTGGCGGCAAATGGAGACCATCCGCGAGACCATCCGGGTCAAGGACGGCCCTCCGGTTGAGCTGGCGATCCGCCAGACGGTGTTTGGCCCCGTGGTCACGCCGTTTGCGTTTGCGGCCCCGGGGGACCCCGAGGTCGCCCTGCGCCGCGTCCCCATCTGCCAGACCGACCGCGAGACCATCCAGGCCCTCTTGGGCATGATGCGGGCACGCGACCTCGACGCCTTCACCCGGGCCATCGCCGGCTGGCAGTTTCCAAGCCTGAACCTGGTCTTCGGCGACCGCCGCGGCAACATCGGCTTCTGGGTCCTGGCGGCCGTTCCGGTCCGCTCGCGTCTGGACGTCCATCGGGGAGCCGCCGCCGTGGACGGCACGCGGTCCGAATCCGACTGGCAGGGCTTCGTGCCCCACGACCTCCTGCCGCACGCGATCAACCCCGGCCGCGGCTGGATCGCCAGCGCCAACCACAGGGCGATCGGCGCGTTCTACCCGGCCCCGCTGGGCCTGAGCACCGGCAGCATGGGCCATACCGTAAGGTCCTGGCGATTGTACGAGCGCCTGGCGGCGCAGGAACGCTTCACGCCCGAAGACGTGCTCGACGTCCACTTCGATACGGTCAACCCCGCAAGACGCGAAATCGTCCGCGCGGGCCTCCATCTGCGCGACGTGCTCCACCGCGAGCTGTCGCCCGATGCCGCCAAGGCCCTCAAGCACTTGGAAGGCTGGTCCGCCCGAGGCGCTAAGTCCGACCTGACCGGGCCCGGCAGCGAGTTGGCAATCGAAATCCCCACCATGTTTCGATTCACGACCACCACTCTGGCGGGCAAGTTCGGTGGAGGCGAGTCCGGCTTGAGCCGGTTCCTCCGCGACCTTCAGGCCCGTTTGGCCAAGGAGCCCAAGGCCCAGATCGATCAAGAGCAACAGGACTTTATCGACCAAAGCCTCGCCGCGGCATGGCAATCTGCCCGCCAGCGCTACGGCGACGATCCGGCCCAATGGAGCCAGTTGGCCCGCGCCCAGGTCCGCGCGCGGCGCGTGGAGTACCTCGGCAGCCTGGACGGCTTCGGCTCGTTGGACCCGTCGGGCGACTTGAGGTTGCCGGGGCTGAGCTGCGTGGACGGAGGCACCATCCAGTCGCAGGCGGGCCAGTCCTACACCCAGTACGTCCCGCTCCACGACGTCGACTCGGCGATGAGCCTCTTGCCGCCGGGCCACTCCGAGCGGGCCGACGATCCGCTCCGCACCAGCACGGTCCAATCCTGGGAGAGCGGCCGGCTCCATCCCGCCCCGCTATCCCGCGCGGCCGTGGACAAGATCGCCGCCGGTGTGACGGTGTTGTCGAAATGAGGGTGCAACGTGCCACTGCTTCGGAGAAGCAGTGCTCGGGCTGACCGCAATTCACTGCTTGGCGTGCGCCTCGATCCGCTGCGGCAGCCCGCTACCTCCCGCTCCTCATCAGCGAGTCGATCCGCTCGCGGTATCGCTGCCACTCCGGTCCCGAATCTCTCTGCTCTCCCCGGCGGTTGTGTTCCGGCGCCCAGATCCCGTTCTTGATCCAAGTCTGAAAGCCGGTGCCCCGGAACCAGTTTCGGAACATCCCGTCGTCCACCGGCGAGCCCTCCGCGAGATACCGCCTGACGTACTCGTCCTGCCGCGCCTGGCCGGCCATGTAGTCCGTCACGATGCCCCTCTCGTCCAGGACGTGCAGCAACTCGTGCTCCATGATCGTCACCAGGACCTGCTCGTAACGGCGGAAGCCCTCGGCAACGTAGAGCGACATGGCCAGGTCCCAGTACACGATCCCGCCTTGAAACTGCCATCGCGGGCCCCCGCTGCCGGCAACCGTCCGCCACTGCTGCTGCATGTCCGCGAACCGGACGGAGAAGTCGGCGACCGTCAAACCGGCCACCACCGCAATCGTGCGCGAGGGCGAAAGCCGCTGCATCTCTGCCGCGCTGATGTAGAGCGGCGCCCGCACGGAGGTCTCCGGCAGCCCAGCCGGCACCCGCGCTCCGTAGAGCGACGCGGGCCACAAGAGGTCGTTCCGCCACGTGAAATTCGCTCGGAACTCAACGTTGGGCATGATCCCCCCTTTGCCAACCCTGGGCAGTTCTCGCACAACCGCTCGCCGCTGCCCGCCGCCGGTTCATTGTGGCAGCGCGTGCCACTTCGGACAAGGCCGGCTCCGGCTCCGGCCGGGAAGCACCGTAGCCGGTCAGGGGCACGGCTCAGGGGGAAGGACCAAGCACCAAGGGCCAATGAGCAAGGCCCCGGCGGGCAAAGCGGAAAGCCGAGATCGGAAAGCGGCGGGCAGAGCGCAACCCGGCGCGACTTCTGCGCGTGTTCCGAACCGTTGACCCAGGCAACAACCCGGCCGGGTGCCGCGCACAAGGCCTTGCCGGCTCCCTTCTCGCGTCAGGCCATCCGCGAACCGTGGACAGCCATCCCGATCCGCCAAGGGACAACGCAGGAAGAGTCGAACCAGCCGGAACGGGCACCCGGCCATTCACTACCCGAATCTGAAGTGCTTCCGTATCTTCGTCCTGACCTTCCACGTGCACACCAAGCCCTGTGGGAACACGGCGCAGTCGCCCGGACCGAGGGAAACAGTCTGACCGGGAGCTTCCACAGTCACCTCCCCTTCTGACAGTAGACACGTCTCCCGGTTGTCATAGTGCCAGGGGAACTCCGAGGGCTCTAGCTCCCACGTAGGCCAGGTCCTCATGTGCGATTCTTCGTCGGGCGTCGGCTTCCGAACCGAGATTGGCATGGCAAGCTGACCCCAGAATGGTATTTCTTGGTCCCTATCGATACGGCTGAACTGCGGGCCGATTGGACAGTCATACTTACCGGGCCCAACCGGATCGACGTGACGATAGTCGGCCTCTTCCTCAGCCCGATGAAACACGAATTGCGCGATCCTGACACCCGGGTATAGGACAAGGGGGGCTTCGCCGTTGTTGACAAGTTCAAGGGTTATGCAGCCTTTGAAACCAGGATCCACATTGCAGGCGGTCGCGATGACGAGGCCCAATCTGCCCCACGAAGAGCGCCCCTCGACGGTCGCGGTCAATCGTCGCGGCAGCGACAAGTACTCTAGCGTGGCACCCAACGCCAGTTGGCCGGGATGAATGATGAACCCCTGGTGAAGCGAAAGGCGGACCTGGTGTTGAGAGCGCTGTATTTGGCTCCTCAAGCCTTCATGATCGGTGGGGTCTACGTGTGTAACCGCCGCTCTTCGCAGGACGATGAATTGGTGTCCCAGGCGCACATCCACCGAAGAGGCGCCAACTTGTTCGCGGTCCAAGACCGGCGTAATGACCAAGGGATCTTCGGAGTTGGCCATTTCCTTGCGGATTGCGTTACGAGTCAGAACGGTCATGACCGCCACCAGTCCCCAACGCTATGGGTTGTCACGATTCATCCTTCGTGAATCATATTCGCGCCTCAACTCCACGTCCTCAAACGCCTTTAGCATAAGGCGACATTCGCGATGGTAATCCTTCAATAGGTCGTCTAAGGAAAGCCCCGCCGCCGGGATCTCATCCCGAAGATGGTGTACCCACATGGCTATGGCTATCGCAGATAAGGACGCTGACCTCCCTCCAAGAGGATCGCTTTCAAGGGAGATTTCACCGGGCGGGACCAGCATTTCGAGCTTCGAAAGGAGCTGCGGTATCTCGTCGATCGCCACGGCCCAGGCCACACCCGTTGCGTCGATCTTCTCCTGAACGTAATCCCAAGCGCTCGGAAGCGACTGGCTTACTTCCCCGTAGGCGATTTCCACAAGCGGCTCTTTATGGATCGCCCGCAAGTCCGTGTCCTTCGTGACCTCTTTCTTGATGATGCCGAACTGCTTGCGCAAAACGTCCACGGCCCACTCGAATTGTTTTTCATTCAGCACGCGGCATAGCTTCTCCAACGGCTTCTCGGCGTCGTCGCCTGCTTCAACTGGACCACCTACGTCCTGATCGCCGCCCCAGTCGTGAAATGCGAATCGCAATACTTGACGGAATCGGAACCGCGGTGGCGGGTAGAACTGGCCGGCGGGAGACGGCGGCTCGTCGAAGTCGCTTCCCAGCGCAAAGGCCAAGCTGGCAAACAGGGCCGGTGGCCCGAAAATCGCGGCACAACCCAGATCGCACATGACCTCTTCCAGCGCCCTCTGCCAGATGGCGCGGCCAAGTTCGACGAGCTTGTCGAGCCGTCTCTCCGGCAGGGGCTGTCTCGGGGGATGACGCGCCAGGAGGTCTTGAATCGAACCGCGAAGGCGAGCCATTACGGTCGGCGCGTGCTGTTCAAAGAAGTCGTTCAGAATGGGATGAAACAGCTCGTGTCCGACGAGAACATGAAGGAATGCATTGGTCCTGTGAATTGCAGGCAACTCCAGAAGAAGAAAGCTCTGGAGCGCTGATCTGGCGACCGGGTACCAGCGAATCCCATAGTTCAGGCTGTATGTGCAGGTGCTCAGGAGGTGCTTGTTAGGGATCAATACGGAGGCGAGGCGCTCGATGCTGGGCACAAGACTCCACGGCACTGCCTCAGTCTGGGCGTTTTCCAGCGAACTGAGATAGGCGAGCCTGTTGATGAGGAGGCGATGCTGCGAAGACAGTCCGCGTGCTACGCGCTCTGGATCGTCTCGGAAATCGCGGACAAGTTGGTCAATCTCCGTCCGCTGGGCTCGTATCTCGGCAGCAATATGCTGGATCAGCCGCAGTGCAACGTCTGACGGATACTGTGAGGAGCTAAGACTTCGCAGTCGCCCTTCGTAGCTCTCCAGCTCAAAGGCAACCAGCGTCCGCAGGCGGCTCAGAAGCTCTTGCTCCATAGGAGGTCAGAAAGTCCCGAGAGTGGAGCAGGGTAGAGAAGTTGCGCGCATCTGTTGATCAGCACGCATCCCGAGGATCTCCCCCAGCGAGTCCAAGAACCTGATGCACTTTGCCAAAGCATTGGCGTCCGCTCGTTCCCCTTGGAGAACTTGGCCCACCGTGGATCGCATTCCCCGGAGGAACTCCGTGAGGGCTTCGTAGTCAAATTTGTGTGACTCGGCGTCCGAAACGAGGCTGCCGGGGCCGCTTTGGACATCCGCAGCCCAGTTGAGTGGCCGAAGTGTAGCACGTAAATTGGCCGAGTCACCGGACGACATGAACGCCCCGCCCGCCTCCGCGGCCTCAAGGAACTCCAGCGCTCGCTCAAGGACGTCTGGGTCACGAATGGCCCTACCCAGCGTGCTTAACTGGAGCTGGTTGCCGGCGCGAACCGCAACGTCCGCCCAATCCACCAATTCAGACAGCTGTTGCCGATCAGCCACTGTCATGGTTCCCCACCTCCTGTAAGGGTTCGAGAAAAGCCTGCTGCCTTGAAACCCAACGCATCTCCTGCTCTCGGAGAGCATCGGCACGACCAAATCTTGGAAATCGGTGAAAGAAGGCCACTTACCGCACAATTGTCCCCAGGTGCATGGCTGATTTCAAGCAGAAATTACCTCAGGTCTGGACCGGAATTCCTGACTCGTCTAGTGACACGGCATGCTCCCCGCGTGTTCGCGCGAGCCAGACCTTCCCAGATTGAGCCAGATTTCCCCTCCTTCTGGGCCACCGAATTCAGTCTAACACTCGCCGACGAAGGGGGCAAGCAAGCGGCATTTGGGTCGAGGCGACCGGATTCGCCGGCCTACTACCCGACCCCGGCGGTCGACGTCGCCAGACGCCCCCTCCCCGGAACCCCAACTGCCGAAATCGCAAGCACCGCGTACCGCACATCTTGCCTGATCCGCCCAATAGCCACGACGCTCAACAGCAACTGACCGTGAGCGAGAATGTCCTCGACCTTGTCCCCTTTGATGCGGAAGAATGTTGAGCCGTCCGTCGCCAGCATCTCGTTCAAGAGGGCGTCCTCCTTGGGCCAGCGCTTCCGCATGACCTCAATCCCTTTCCGGATCTTCTGCAAACTCAACCCAGCTTCCCGAAGTTTCTTCACTAGAGCGAGTTTTACCAGATCTTCGAACGCATATCTGCGTTCCGAGCCCTTCCCGTTGCCCGCCTGGACGGACGGCGTCACGATCCCGCGCTCGGCCCAATAGTCAAGGCAGCGCTGGGTGAGGCCGACGACAGTCCTGGCCTTGGCGGCGGAGTAGCCAGAGCGGGGCATGTTTGTACAACCTTGTTGTACTTATTTTGACTTGCAGTTTTCTAGCTGCTTCATTCCCAGGATTCAACCCCCATTGTGAGGGAACGGGGCCGCACTCCGAGCGCCAATCGGCGGCATCCTCGCTCTCCTGGCCCGTGCAAGCGGGCCTGCGCTCTCCATTGCTACGCCGATGGTTGCCGGCCAATCGCCAGCCCAGACTGCCCGGAGACTCCGTGGAGTTACACGTCCAAATTCCGCGCCTCCAGCGCATGCTTCTCGATGAACTCGCGGCGCGGCTCGACCTTGTCGCCCATGAGGATGCGGAAGATGTCGTCGGCCGCGCCGGCGTCTTCCATGCGGACGCGCAGAAGCGTGCGGTTGGCCGGGTCGAGCGTGGTCTCGCGGAGCTCCTCGGCGTTCATCTCGCCGAGGCCCTTGAAGCGAGTGATGTGGAGCCCCTTCTCGCCCGCCGAGCGGATCGCCGCCAATAGCCCGCGAAGGTCCTCCAGACCCGTCACCAAGTCGCCGCGGCGGAGCTTGTAGCGGGGCTCCTCGATGCCCGTGCGGTCCTCGGGGATGAGGCTGTTGAGGTCGAAGCCCATGGCCCGCAGCTCGGCCAGGTGGCTGTTGATGGAGCGGACCTCGTGGAGCTCGACGATATGGAGGCGGGAAGCGGGGTGGCCGTTGCCCTCGCCGTTGCCATTGCCCGGGGCAGGCTGGTCGGAGACCTGGAGTTCCTGGCCGGCCGCCTCTTCGCGCTGGGCCACAAAGTCGTCCAGCTCGCGGCGGGTGCTGAACCAGTGTTCTTCGTGGCCGAGGAAGACGTGGAAGACGGGGAGGCGGCCGGTCGCCGGGTCGTGGCGGGCCGCGTGGGCGCGGAGGCTGATGCCGCGGCGCTCCAGGGCCACCAGGGCGTCTTCCATCGAGGCCAGCGCGCGGCAGAGGCCGTGCATCTGCTCCGCGCGGATCACGCGGCCGTCGCCGGGCTCGAACTCGGCGTCGGCCAGGCCCATCTCCAGGAGCTGCTCCTTCATCTCCTCCTCGGTCTGGACGTAGTAGCACTCCTTCTTGCGGCGGACGCGGAAGAGCGGCGGCTGGGCCACGTAGACGTAGCCCGCCCGGACCAGGTCGTACATCTGCCGGTAGAAGAAGGTCAGGAGCAGCGTGCGGATGTGGGAGCCGTCGACGTCGGCGTCGGTCATGATGATGATCTTGCCGTAGCGGCGCTTGGAGAGGTCGATTTCTTCGCCGATGCCGGAGCCGACGGCGGAGATAATGCTGCGGATTTCCTCGTTGGCCAGGACTTTGTCGTCGCGGGCCTTGTAGGCGTTGATGATCTTGCCGCGCAGGGGGAGGATGGCCTGGAACTCGCGGATGCGGCCGCCCTCGGCGCTGCCGCCGGCGGAATCGCCCTCGACCAGATAGAGCTCGCAGAGGTCGACTTCGCGGCTGGTGCAGTCGCGGAGCTTGCCGGGCAGGCCGCCGCCGGAGAGGGCCCCTTTGCGCTCGCGGACCAGGGCCCGGGCCTTGCGGGCGCTTTCGCGGGCCTCGGCGGCCACGAGGGCCTTTTGGATGATGATTCGGGCGGCCTTGGGGTTCTCCTCCAAGAAGCGGCCGAGGTGGTCGCCCACGGCGGAGGTCACGAGGCCCTCGATCTCGCTGTTGCCGAGCTTGGTCTTGGTCTGGCCCTCGAACTGCGGGCTGGGGATGCGGAGGGAGAGGACGGCGGTGAGGCCCTCGCGGAAGTCGTCGCCGGTGGGCACCAGGTCCTTGAAGAGGTCCTCGCGCTTGCCGTAGTTGTTGAGCGTGCGGGTCAAGGCGGCGCGGAAGCCGGAGAGGTGGGTGCCGCCCTCGGTGGTGTTGATGTTGTTGACGAAGGTGTGGACGTTCTCGGTGTATTCCCCGGTGTATTGCATGGCCACTTCGAGGCCGACGTCGTCGAACTCGCCGGAGAGGTAGATGATCTCGGGGTGGATGGGCTCGGCGGCGCGGTTGAGGTGCTCGACGAACTCGAGAATGCCGCGGTCGTACTTGAAGACTTCGCCCGCGCCCGTGCGGTTGTCGCGGAAGACGATCTTGATGCCGCGGTTCAGAAAGGCCAGCTCCTGGAGGCGCCGGTAGAGGATGCCGTACTGGAAGCTCGTGTTGGGGAAGACCAAGGGGTCGGGCTTGAACGTGGTCTTGGTGCCCACTCGGCCGGTGGTGCCGATGCGGCGGACCTGGCCGGCGGGCTCGCCGCGCTCGTACTCCTGCTGGTAGACGTGGCCGCCGCGGCGGACCTCGACCTCGCACCACTCGGAGAGGAAATTCACCACGGTGACGCCGACGCCGTGCAGCCCGCCCGAGGTCTGATACGCCCCCTTGCTGAACTTGCCGCCGAACTTGAGCACGGTCATCACGCCCTGGAGCGTGGAGAAGCCGAGGTCGGGGTGGGTCTCGACGGGGATGCCCCGGCCGTCGTCCTCGACCGTCAACGAGCCGTCCGTGTTGATCGTCACCGAGATCTCCCGGGCGTAGCCGGCCATGGTCTCGTCGATCGAGTTGTCCACGACTTCGTAGGCCAGGTGGTGCAGGCCGCGGGAGCCCGTGTCGCCGATGTAGAGAGCGGGGCGCTGGCGGACGTGCTCCAGGTCGCTGAGGTGCTCGAGTTGATCGGCGCCGTATTCCGACTCGACCTTGCGGTATTCCAGAAACTCGGCCGGGGGGCCGGCTGCAGGGGCGGACTGAGCGGCGGACTCGACGGGCTTCCGGTCTTCCGCGGGGTGTGGATTGGGCTCAGAATCGTTGGACATGCGTTTCCTGCCTCACTTAGAGATGCGTAGGTTATGCTTCGGCATAACGTCGATGATGGTGCCGTTATGCTGAAGCATAACCTACTGGTTTAACTCGGTGGCCGCGTTAGCCGAGAGGGCCGACGCGGAAGCGGAGGTCCGCAATCGTCTGGTCGGGCAGCGCCCGGCGCAGGGCCCCGAGCAGGGCCGGTTTCTGGAAGCAGAGCTCCTGCACGAACGTGGAATTGGCCACCGTTACCTCCAGTTTCCCGCGCCGCAGGGCTCCCACGCGCGTGAACCGCTCGGCCGCCGGGCCGGCCGCCTCGCGCCATGCCGCCTCCAGGGCCGCCGCGCTCTGCACCCGGGCAAAGCCGGTCCGCGCCATCAAGTCGGCCAGGACGCTGCCGATGGGTTGCGGGCCTCGGGCCATGGGTCAGTCCCTGGATAAGGGCATGATCACGTAGCTGTAGCCGTCGCCCGTGGTCGTCACCACGGCGCTTTCCGCGTCGCGGAGGTGGAAGGTGAAGGTCGCGTCCAGGTCGAGCACCTTGAGGAAATCGCTGACGAAGCGGGGATCGAGCATCACCACCAGCGGCTTCCCGTCGTAGGCGATCGGCATCTCGACGCGGGACTCCCCCATTTCCGCGCTCCGCGCGGTCAGCGTGAGCTTCCCGTCGGCGAACTGGAAATCGACGCCGCGCTGGCGCTCGCTGATCACGATCGCCGCCTGCCGCACTGCCGCGTAAAACGGTCCCACGGTCATCTCGATCGGGGTCATCGACTCGACCTTCGGAAACACGTCCCGCCAGCGGGGAAACCGCCCTTCGACCAGGCGCGTGTAGACCGTGACCTTGGGGCTCTTGATCAATACGTCGTTCTCCCGCGCCGCCAGACAAATCTCTTCCTCGCTGTCCACCAGGGTCCGCTCCAGCAATTGCATCGAGCGCGCAGGGATGATCGTGCTTTCCCGGTTTCCGTGTCCGGCGACGGCCTTCGCCGGACCCTCCTGCCGGGCCAGACGCCGTCCGTCCGTCGCCACGCCGATCAGCTTCTCGGGGCCCAGCTCGATCATCACGCCCCCTAAGGCATAACGGCTGCTCTCCGGGTCCGTGGCGAAGACGGTCCGCCGGACCAATTCCCGGAAGAACCGCGCCGGCACCCGGTGGTACTTCTCCTCCTCGAAGCGGACCACCTCCGGAAACTCGTCCGGATTCTCCGTGGGAAGATGGAATTCGCTGCGGTCGCCGCGGACCCAGGTCTTGGCCCCGTCGCTCTCCAGGTACAGGTTCTCGTCCGAACTCTCGCGGAGGATCGGCCCGAAGCGATTCATGGGCAGGAGCACACTGCCGGGCACCTCGACCTGAAACCCCGCCACCTCGACCCGAATGCCCACCTCCAGGTCCGTGGCCAGGAGGGTCGCCGTCTCAGCGGTCACCTCCAGCTTGACGTTCTGGAGGATTGGCTTGGGGCTCCGGGCCGGGACCACGCCGGCCGCCATCTGAAAGGCGTGCAGCAACTTCTGACGGTCACAACTGAGCTTCATAGGACGACCTACCTTGGCGAAAGTGGGCTAGGGGCTAGGGCAGCGACAAGACCACCCGGCCGGCGGACTGTAATCTTCCTCGAATCTCCAACACAACACCACTGTATCTATTTCTATCTTCTAAGACTCTGAAGTAATAGTAGTAACCCAGGGTCCGATGTCGGCAAACGGGGGCTGGATGGTGGCAAATCCCTGACGGTGCCGATGCTTGCGGCCGCTCGGCCCTGTGCCCGCGCGGGGGCAAAACCCGTCGCGTCCCCGTCGGCCGGCCGTCGTTGGAGCGTTGGCTGGAATCGGATGCTCGGCCGGTTTCGATGCCGGTGTCGATAACCGGCCCGGCAGCCGCCATGCGCCGACAACTTGCCGACAGGTTTTCCGCACGGTTTGCCTTGCGTCATTTCAAGTCCATGCCGGCTCGAGTTGTGCCCGGAGCCGCTCCACCGCCTGGCGCACGGCGCCGTCGGTGCGCAGGAGCCGCTCGGCCTTGCAGCAGCCGTGCGACACCGTGGTGTGGTCCCGGCCGCTGAAGTACGATCCAATCTGCTTCAAGCTCTTTCCGGTAATGGTCCGGGCGAGGTACATGGCCACGTCGCGCGCAGCCACGACCGCCTGACGACGGGAGGGACTCCGCAGGTCCGCCAGGCGCACCGAGAAGTGCCGGGCGACCGTAGCGGCGATGTCGCGGAGCGACGGTTGCGCCGGGTGGCGCTGTCCGGCGAGGTACTCTTCAATGGTCTCCAGGGTCAGCGTGCCGTTTGCGGGGCACCCGGCCTGGAGCGTGGCCAGGGCCCCTGCCAGACGCCGCACGGACGCCCTCAGGCCCATCGCCAATGCCTTGGCCTCTCGCTCCCCAAGCCGGAGCCCCCGCTGATCTGCCAGCCGACTGACGATCGCCAGCCGCGTTTCCGGGCCGGGGAGCGCCAAGGGGACGGTCAGGCCTTCGATCAAACGGGTTTGGAGTTGGGGCAAGAACCCGGCCAGTTGCCCTGGCGGGACCGAGGACGTGAGGACCACGTGGCCCCCCGCCTCAGCCGCCGCGTCGAGGGTCGATGCCAGCTCCCGCTGGGCCGCCTCCTTGCCTGTGAGCCGGTCCACGTCGTCGATGGCCAAAAGCGACGCCTGCCGATATCGCTGGCGGAAGTCGTCCGTGGTCTGGGTCTCGATCGCGTCGGCCAGCTCGCGGCTGAAATCCACCGCGGGGATATACACGGCGGGCCGGCGGCGGAACCGGGCCCGGTAGGCGGCAACGAGCCCCGCGGCCAAATGGGTCTTGCCGCTGCCGCAAGGCCCGTAAAACAGGACCGGGCCGGGGGCGTGGTCGCGTGCTTCAAGGAGCGCCTCGACGGCCACGGGGACGAGGCGGTTCTCCGGCCCGACCAGGAAGTCATCCCAGGGGGGCTGAATAGCCGTTCGTCCATCGCCCCCCAAACAAGGGGAGGCAACCTGCCCTGGGACATGGATAACGACGATGCCGTCCACCGCGTGCGCTCCGTCTGGAGATTAGCGCGCTCAACCCGCCCGGCCCGTCCGTAGCGTCGGCTTCCAGCCTGTCTGCTGGCCAGGTAGCACAGGCTTCCAGCCTGTCTCGCGCAGATTTAGATTCTAGCGATTATCCCCTCAAAACACGAGGTGGAGAAAGCGATTTTCCGCTTCAAGGCGGATTGCTTGAATCGGTTGTGTTTCAAGGGGTTAGGCGAGGGCGGCCGGGACGGGGCCGGGGGGCACGCGGGGGCCGCTAACTCTGAAGTTCGTGGACCACCCGGAGCACCCGCCGCACGGCTTCATCGACCTCTTCCTCAGTCGTGGTAGCACCGAGGCTGAATCGGAGCGACGACGCGATGATCGACTTCGGAAGCCCCATTGCCCGGAGGGTCGGGGACAACTCTGTGGAACCACTCGAACAGGCCGCCCCCACCGCGCAGGCGACCCCCGCCGTGTCCAACGCCACCAACAGGATCTGACCGTCCAGACCGGGCAGTGCTACGTTGCTCGTCTGCGGAAGCCGCAGGGCAGCCCCGCCGTTGACCACCAGTTCAGGGTAGCCCGCCCGCAGCCCCATTTCGAAGCGGTCCCGAAGGGCCTGCAAACGCAGGGCGAGGGCCTCGCGATCGCGATGCCAGAGTTCCAGTGCCGTGGCCATACCGACTGCCAGGGCTACGGATTCCGTGCCCGGTCGGACGCCGCCCTGTTGATGTCCGCCCAGCTCGAGCGGCTGGACCGCCACGTCGTGACGCAGCAGCAGGGCGCCGATGCCCAAGGGCCCCTGAAACTTGTGGGCCGCC
>Ga0315279_10006325_pt1 | contig 14981 bp, 11 predicted proteins | sample YL17G06_20_MG_FD_203694 | JGI IMG/M metagenome (GOLD analysis project Ga0315279, IMG submission 203694) | Sediment microbial communities from Yellowstone Lake, YNP, Wyoming, USA - YL17G06_20 | ecosystem: Environmental > Aquatic > Freshwater > Lake > Sediment | place: USA: Wyoming | collected... | reverse complement strand
ACGTTGATCGTCACGCCACGGGCTTTCTCCTCCGGCGCGTTGTCGATCTCGTCATACTTCCGCGCCTGCGCCAGACCCCGGTTCGCCAACACCTGCGTGATCGCCGCCGTCAACGTCGTCTTCCCATGGTCCACGTGACCAATCGTCCCCACGTTCACGTGGGGCTTCGTCCGCTCGAACTTCGCCTTCGCCATCGCGGTATCCTCTTATGCGGCAGACTTCGCGCCGGTCACGCGCAGGATGATGTCGTCCATGACAGCTTTCGGAGCCTGCCGGTACTCGTTGAACTCCATCGTGTAGATCGCCCGCCCCTGCGTCATCGACCGCAGGGCGGTGGCATAGCCGAACATCTCGCTCAACGGCACGTCCGCGTCCACCACCTGCGCGTCGGGCCGCGGCGTGATGCCGTGGATCTGCGCCCGTCGGGAGTTGAGATCGCCCATGACCTCGCCGAGGTAGTCCTGCGGCACGATCACCTCGACCTTCATGATCGGTTCGAGGATGACCGGATTGCCCTTGCGGCCCGCCTCGCGGAAGGCCAGGGCGCCGGCGATCTTGAACGCCATCTCCGACGAGTCCACCTCGTGGTACGAGCCGCCCACGAGCGTGGCCTTCAGGTCCGGCACCGGATAGCCCGCGAGCGGGCCGCTCTCCATCGCATCCCGGATGCCCGCCTGCACCGCCGGGACGTACTCCCGCGGGACCGAGCCTCCGACGGTGCGATCTTCGAACACGAAGCCCGAACCGCGCTCGCCGGGCCCGAAGACGACCTTCACCACGCCGTACTGCCCGTGGCCGCCGCTCTGCCGGATGTAGCGCCCCTCCGTCTCGATCTCCCGCGTGATTGCCTCCCGATAGGCGACCTGCGGCCGGCCGACGTTCGCCTCGACGCGGAACTCGCGCCGCAGCCGCTCCACGATGATCTCGAGGTGGAGCTCGCCCATGCCGCTGATCTGCGTCTGGCCCGTGTCGGGGTCCTGACGCAGGCGGAACGTGGGGTCTTCTTCGGCCAGCTTGTTCAGGGAGACGGCCAGTTGTTCCTGATCGGCCTTGGTCTTGGGCTCGATGGCGACAGTCACCACCGGTGCGGGGAAGGTCATGCGCTCGAGGACGACGGGATGGTCGGGGTCGCAGAGGGTATCGCCCGTGGTCGTCTTCTTGAGGCCGATCACCGCGACGATATCGCCGGCCTGCACCTGCACGAGGTCCTCGCGCTTGTTCGCGTGCATCCGCAGGAGCCGCCCGATGCGTTCCTTCCGCCCGGTGGAGACGTTGTAGACGTACGACCCGGCGTCGAGCACCCCGCTATAGATGCGGACGAACGTCAGCCGCCCCACGTAGGGGTCCGTCATGACCTTGAACGCGAGCGCGCTGAATGGCTCCTCCTCGGAAGAGTGCCGCTCGATCTTCTGCGATTCGTCGCCGGGCACGTGGCCGATGATGGCCGGCACGTCCACCGGCGAGGGCAGGAAGTCCACCACGGCGTCGAGGAGCCGCTGGATGCCCTTGTTCCGGAACGCCGAACCGCAGAGGACCGGGACGAAGTGCAGGCCAATCGTCGCCCGCCGAATCGCCCCGCGCAGCTCCTCCTGGGTGACGCTCGCAAGATCACCCTCGAGGAACTTCTCCATGATCGTCTCGCTGTAGTCGGCCGATGCCTCGATGAGACGCTCACGGTACACATGCGCCTGGTCCACCAGGTCGCGCGGGATCTCGCTCTCGCTGTAGATCGCGCCCTTCGACTCGTCCTGATAGGTGACGGCCGTCATGGTGACCAGGTCGATGATGCCGGTGAACATCTCGCCGGCGCCCAGCGGGAGTTGGATCGGGACGAAGCGGTCGCCGAGCCGCTCCGCCATCATGCGGAGGACGTTGTAGAAGTCCGCGCCGGTGCGATCCATCTTGTTGACGAACGCCAGACGCGGGACCGCGTAGTGGTTGGCCTGCCGCCACACCGTCTCCGACTGGGGCTCGACGCCGCCGACGCCGCAGAACAGGCCGATGGCGCCGTCGAGGACCCGGAGACTCCGTTCGACCTCGGCGGTGAAGTCCACGTGGCCAGGGGTGTCGATGATGTTGATCTGGTGCTCGCGCCAGTAGCACGTCGTCGCGGCCGAGGTGATGGTGATACCTCGCTCCTTCTCCTGCTCCATCCAGTCCATCTGCGCCGCCCCCTCGTGAACCTCGCCGAGGCGGTGGATGCGACCGGTGTAGAAGAGGATACGCTCGGTCGTCGTCGTCTTTCCCGCGTCAATATGGGCCATGATGCCGATATTGCGCGTGCGTGCCAAAGGGTACTCTCGTGCCATGTCCACACAGACGCGTGCAGAGGCCCCTTGCGTGCGGGGCCTCGCGCACACTGGTAAATAGGTATGTTGGTTGAATCCCTACCGCAGAGATGATCTACAGTAGCACTCGAGAAGAGGCGGCAGCGGGTCTACCAGCGATAGTGCGAGAAGGCCTTGTTGGCCTCGGCCATGCGGTGCGTGTCTTCCTTCTTCCGCACCGCATTGCCCTCGCCGTTGGACGCTGCAAGGATCTCTGCGGCCAGTCGTTCAGCCATGGTTCGTTCGCCGCGTTCCCGAGAGTACTGGATGAGCCAGCGCATTGCCAGGGCCTGCCGCCGATTCTGTGGTACCTCGATCGGGATCTGATAGGTCGACCCACCCACCCGGCGGGACCGCACCTCCACGACCGGCTTGACGTTGTCGAGCGCCTTCTGGAAGACGCCCAGCGGGTCGCCTCCCGAGCGCTCGGTGATCAAGTCGAACGCGGTGTACAGGCTGCGCTCGGCGACGCTCTTCTTGCCTTCTCGCATAAGGTTGTTGTTGAACTTCGCCACCAGTACGCTGCCGTACTTGGGGTCAGGCAACAGTTCTCGTCGTACCGCTCGCCGTCGTCGCGCCATCGTCTCTTCCTACCAGCGTCACTTGGGTCGTTTCGTGCCGTACTTGGAGCGCCCGTTCTTCCGATCCTGGACGCCCGCCGTATCCTGCACGCCCCGGATGATGTGGTACCGCACGCCGGCAAGGTCCTTGACGCGGCCGCCGCGGATGAGCACAATCGAATGCTCCACGAGGTTGTGGCCTTCGCCCGGGATGTACGCCGTCACTTCCCGGCCGTTGGTCAACCGCACCCGGGCGACCTTCCGCAGCGCGGAGTTGGGCTTCCGCGGCGTGACCGTCTTGACCTGCGTACAGACGCCCTGTCGCTGAGGGCACTGATGGAGGTCAGGCGCGCTCGTGCGGTGCCTGACCTTCTCCCGCCCTTTGCGGATCAACTGGTTGATCGTCGGCATTCATCATCCCTTTGGTGAAAACAGAGCAACTAAATGTATTGCCCGTTTCAGCCCACGTCAAGGACCCTTGTGCCCAAGGTGCCCTCGTCTTCCTCGTCCTCCAGCGGCCGCTCCGGCACCGGTTCAAGCTCGCCGCCCTCCGGCCGCGCCGTGCGGTGAACCTCAAGGCCCGTGCCGGCGGGGATCAGGTGGCCGATGATCACGTTCTCCTTCAAACCGCGCAGCCGGTCGACTTTTCCTTCGATCGCGGCCTGCGTCAGCACCCGCGTCGTCTCCTGGAACGAAGCCGCGCTGATGAAGCTCTCCGTCATGAGCGACGCCTTCGTGATGCCGAGCAGCACCGGCTCGAACGCCGCCGGCTGGCCGCCCGCCTCCTGGATCTTCGCGTTGTCGTCCTCGAAGCGGAACCGATCGACGAGGTCGCCCTCCAGGTAGTTGCTGTCGCCCGGATCGACGATCTTCACCTTCTGGAGCATCTGCCGGGTGATGATCTCGATGTGCTTGTCGTTGATCTCGATGCCCTGGATGCGGTAGACCTCCTGAATCTCGTTGAGGAGGTACTCCTGCACCTTGTGCGCGCCGAGAACCCGCAGGATGTCGTGCGGGTTCACCGACCCTTCCGAGAGCCGCTCGCCCGCGCGGACCCGGTCGCCGTCATGGACCAGGATGAACTTGCCATACGGCACGGAGTAGCGGCGCTCGTCGCCGATGTCGCTCGTCACGATGATCTCGCGCGAACCGCGGACCTGCGCGCCGAGGCGGACGGTGCCGTCGATCTCGCTGACGACCGCGGGCTCCTTCGGCCGACGCGCCTCGAACAGCTCCGCCACGCGCGGCAGGCCGCCGGTGATGTCCCGCGTCTTCGACCGCTCCCGGGGAATCTTCACGAGCGGGTCGCCCGCGCGCACGGGCTGACCATCCTGGACGATCAGCCGCGCGCCGACGGGGATGTTGTACGAGGTCAGCGTCTCCCCGTCCGGCGAGACGACCTCGATGTGCGGGTTGAGCCGACGGTCGCGCTGATCCACGACCACGCGCTCCACGTGCGCCTCGGACATCTCCTCGCGGTAGGTGACGTCGCTGATAAGGTCGACGAACTTGGCGATGCCGGTCGAGTGGGTGAGGATCGTGTTGTTGTACGGGTCCCACTCGAAGACGATCCGGCCGACGTCGATCTCCTGGCCGTCATCCACGTTGAGCACCGCGGCATACGGCACGTCGAGACGCGCGCGGGGGTCGCCGTGCTCGTCGAGGATCTCGATCTCGCTGTTGCCGCGGCTGATGACAACGCGCATGTCGTCGCGATCGGCGATCTGGATGCTGCTGAAGCGAATGGTGCCGGAGCGCTTGGCCTCGACCCGGGATTGCTCGGCGGAGTGCGCCGCCGCCCCGCCGAGGTGGAACGTCCGAAGGGTGAGCTGCGTGCCGGGCTCGCCGATGGACTGTGCGGCGATGACGCCGACCGACTCGCCCACGTCCACCAGCTTGCCCGTGGCGAGGTTGCGGCCGTAGCACTTCGCGCAGACGCCCTTGCGCGACTCGCAAGTGAGGGCCGAGCGGATGCGCACCATCTCGATGCCGCGCTCCTCGATGTCGAGCGCGAGTTCCTCGGTGATCTCCTGACCCATCTGGACGATGACCTCGCCCGTGTACGGGTCGATCACGTCGTCGAGCGCCGTCCGCCCGAGGATGCGGTCCGCCAGGCGGACCATGATCTCCTCGCTCTCCTTCAGGGCGCTGATGTCGAGCCCGAGGATGGTGCCGCAGTCGTCATCGGCGACGACCACGTCCTGCGCCACGTCCACCATGCGGCGGGTGAGGTAGCCGGCCTCGGCGGTCTTGAGCGCGGTGTCGGCGAGGCCCTTCCGGCAGCCGTGCGTGGAGATGAAGTACTCGAGCACCGACAGGCCCTCGCGGAAGTTCGACGCGATCGGCGACTCGATGATCTCGCCGATGCCGCCGGTGATCTTCTTCTGCGGCTTGGCCATCAGGCCGCGCATGCCTGCAAGCTGCCGAATCTGGTCCTGGCTGCCGCGCGCCTTGGAGTCGGCCATCATGTAGATGGGGTTGAACCCGCCCTCGGCCTTGGCCAGGTTCTCGTACATCACCGAGGACACGCGCTGGGACGTGAGGTACCAGATATCCACGATCTTGTTGTAGCGCTCGCCCTCGGTGATGACGCCCTGCTCGTACTGCTCCTGGACGAGCTCCACCTCGCGGGTGGCCGCATCGATGAGCCGCTGCTTGGCCGCCGGCACGACGACGTCGTCGATGCCGATGGAGATGCCCGCCTGCGTGGCGTAGTGGTGGCCGAACCACTTGAGCCGGTCGAGGAAGTCCGCGGTGCGGGCGCTGCCGAGCTTGCGGTGTACCTCGCGCACAAGCTGGCCGAGCTCCTTCGAGCCCATCATCTTGTCGGTGAAGCCCAACTCCGGCGGGAGGATCTCGTTGAATAGCAGCCGGCCGATGGTGCTCGTGACGATGTTGCCGTCCATCCGGACCTCGACGTCGTCGTGAATGCCGGCCTTGCCGAGATCGTGCGCCAGAAGCGCCTCGCGCACCGAGCTGAACCGGTGCACGCGCACCGTCTCGCCCTCGTGGTGCGGCTTGCGCTTCGTCATGTAGTAGCAGCCGAGCACCATGTCCTGCGTCGGGACGGTGATCGGGTTGCCGCTCGACGGCTGGAGCAGGTTGTTCGGCGCGAGCATCAGCACGGCCGCCTCGATCTGCGCCTCGAGGGACAGCGGCACGTGCACCGCCATCTGGTCGCCGTCGAAGTCGGCGTTGAACGCCTTGCACACGAGCGGGTGAATCCGGATCGCCTTGCCCTCGACGAGCACCGGCTGGAACGCCTGGATGCCCAGGCGGTGCAACGTCGGCGCGCGGTTGAGGAGCACCGGGTGATCCTTGATCACGTCCTCGAGGATGTCCCACACCTCGGGGCTGCCCTGCTCGATCTTCTTCTTCGCGCTCTTCACTGTCTGCACCATGCCACGCTTCTCCATCTCGTGGATGATGAACGGCTTGAAGAGCTCGAGCGCCATCTCCTTCGGCAGGCCGCACTCGTGGAGCCTCAGCTCCGGCCCGACGACGATCACCGATCGGCCGGAGTAGTCCACGCGCTTGCCGAGCAGGTTCTGGCGGAACCGCCCCTGCTTGCCCTTCAGCAGGTCACCGAGGGATTTCAGCGGACGGTTGCCGTCGCCGCGCACCGCGCGCGAGCGGCGGCCGTTGTCGAACAGCGCATCCACCGCCTCCTGGAGCATGCGCTTCTCGTTCCGAAGGATCACCTCCGGCGCCTTGATCTCGATGAGCTTCTTCAGGCGGTTGTTCCGGTTGATCACGCGCCGGTACAGGTCGTTGAGGTCGCTCGTGGCGAACCGTCCGCCCTCGAGCGGCACGAGCGGTCGGAGGTCCGGCGGCAGCACGGGGATGACGTCGAGGATCATCCACTCCGGCCGGTTACTCGACTGGCGGAACGCCTCGACGACGCGCAGGCGCTTGAGGGCTTCCTGCTTCCGCTGGGCGCTCGTCTCCCTGCGGATCGTCTCGCGCAGCTCCGCCGAGAGCTCGTCGAGATTGATCAGCGCGAGGAGCTTCTTGATGGCCTCGGCGCCCATCTCGGCGGTGAACTCGAAGCCGCGCTCCTCCAGATCGATGAGCTCCTCCTCGCTGATGAGGTCGCCCTTCTGAAGCGGGGCGTTGCCCGGATCGATGACGACGTAGTTCTCGTAGTAGAGCACCCGCTCCAAGTTGCGCACGCTCAGGTTGAGCAGGTAGCTCATGCGCGACGGCACCGACTTGAAGTACCAGATGTGCGATACCGGCACCGCGAGCTCGATGTGCCCCATACGCTCGCGCCGCACCTTCGCCTGGGTGACCTCCACGCCGCACCGGTCGCAGATCACGCCCCGGTAGCGGATGCGCTTGTACTTGCCGCAGTGACACTCCCAGTCCTTCACCGGACCGAAAATGCGCTCGCAGAACAGGCCGTCCCGCTCGGGTTTGAACGAGCGGTAATTGATCGTCTCCGGCTTGGTCACCTCGCCGTACGACCAGCCTCGGATCGTCTCCGGCGAGGCGAGCTGGATTTTGATGGCATCAAAGTTGACCGGCTTCTGCTGGGTCGGCAGGCCGGTTCGAGAGAGCAACTGCGATGTCATGGATTCGATGGGTTCGACCACGGCTGACTCCCCTCCTTACGGGGTGAGATGCGTCAAAGAGCGGACACCTCTGCGGATGTTCGGGCCGACATGGTGTCAGCTCTCATTGCCGTTCTGGCCATCTTTCTGCAGGACCACGTCGAGACACAGGCTCTGCAGCTCCTTGACGAGCACGTTGAACGATTCGGGGATCCCCGGATCCGCCGGATTCTCTCCTTTTACGATTGACTCGTAGATACGAGAGCGCCCGGGGACGTCGTCGGACTTGACGGTCAGCATCTCCTGGAGCAGGTGGGCGGCGCCGTATGCTTCGAGCGCCCAGACCTCCATCTCTCCGAAGCGCTGGCCGCCGAACTGGGCCTTGCCGCCGAGCGGTTGCTGGGTGACGAGGCTGTAGGGTCCGATCGACCGGGCGTGGATCTTGTCCGCAACCAGGTGGATGAGTTTCATGACGTAGATGTACCCGACGGTGACCTGACGTTCGAACCGCTCGCCGGTCATGCCGTCGTAGAGGATCGTCTGACCGTTGTCCGGCAGGCCCGCCTCATGGAGGGTCGCCTTGATCTCGGCGATCTGTGCGCCGTCGAAGACGGGACTGGCGACGTAGACCCCCAGCTTCTGAGCGGCCCACCCGAGGTGGGTCTCCAAGATCTGCCCGAGGTTCATGCGCGACGGCACGCCGAGCGGGTTGAGCACGATGTCCACCGGCGTCCCGTCGGGCAGATACGGCATGTCTTCTTCCGGCACGAGCTTGGCCACGACGCCCTTGTTCCCGTGGCGCCCGGCCATCTTGTCGCCCACGGCAAGCTTCCGCTTCCGGGCGATGTACACCTTCACGAGCTGAAGCACGCCCGGCGGCAACTCGTCGCCCCGGATGATCTTCTCGCTCTCTCGCTCGAACTCCTCCTGCGCCGCGGCGATGATCTCGCGCGCGTAGGAGACCATCCGCTCGAACTTCGCGTTGACGGCGTCGCCATCGACCCACTGCCGGTCCGGCCGCGTCGCGGTGAGGTCCACCTCGGACAGGATCTCCTCGGTGATGACGGTGCCCTCGTGCATGACGATCGTCCCGTCGGCCTCGGCGCGCCAGACACCGCTCGACTTGCCGGCGCCCAGGCGCGCGGCCTGCAAGCGAAGCGCCTGGCGAGCGCGGTCGATGCGCTCGTCCGTCCGGGCACGAAGCTCCTCGATCTGCTCCTTGTTCTTGCTCCGGGTCATCTCGTCGCGTTCCTTGCGCGAGAAGACCTTCGTGTCGATCACCACGCCGTCCATGCCGGCGGGTGCCTTGAGGGAGGCATCCCGCACGTCGCCGGCCTTCTCGCCGAAGATCGCCCGCAGGAGCCGCTCCTCCGGCGAGAGCTCCGTCTCGCCCTTCGGCGTGACCTTGCCGACGAGGATATCGCCTGGGTTCACCTGCGCCCCGAGGCGGATGATGCCGTTCTCGTCGAGGTTGCGCAGCGCCGTGTCGCTCACGTTCGGGATATCGCGCGTGAGCTCTTCCTGCCCGCGCTTCGTGTCGCGCACCTGGAGCTCGAATTCCTCGATGTGGATCGAGGTGAAGACGTCGGACTTGATGAGTCGCTCGCTCACGACGATGGCGTCCTCGAAATTGTACCCGTGCCACGGCATGAAGGCGCAGAGCACGTTGTACCCGAGGGCCAGGTCGCCCCGGTCCGTCGCCGGGCCGTCGGCGATCACTTCGCCCTTCTTCACCCGGTCGCCCACCCGGACGAGCGGACGCTGGTTCATCGCGCAGTCCTGGTTCGTCCGGCGGAACTTCACCAGGTGGTAGACGCGTTCGCGCTCTTCCTCCAGGCCGAGGGGGTCCTCCTTGATCGGCGCATCCTCGCGGATGACGATCTGAGAGGCATCCACGCCGACGACCTCGCCGTCGGCCTCCGCGCGCACCACCGCGCCGGAATCGACGGCCACCTTCCGCTCGAGCCCCGTGCCGACGTAGGGCGCCTGCGTCCGCAGCAGCGGCACCGCCTGGCGCTGCATGTTCGACCCCATGAGCGCGCGGTTCGCGTCGTCGTGCTCGAGGAAGGGGATGAGCGCCGCCGCCGCGCTCACGAGCTGGAGCGGCGAGACGTCCATGAAGTCCACCTCCTGCGGGCTGACGATGGGGAAGTCTCCTCGGCGCCGCGCCTTGACCAGGTTCTCCGCGAACGACCCGTTCGCCTTGAGCGGCGCGTTCGCCTGGGCGATGACGAACCGGTCCTCTTCGTCGGAGGAGAGGAAGCGGATCTCGCTGGTGACCTTGCCGTCCTTCACGACTCGATACGGCGTCTCGATGAAGCCGAACGGGTTGATGCGGGCATAGCAGGCCAGGGACATGATGAGGCCGATGTTCGGGCCTTCCGGCGTCTCGATTGGGCAGACGCGGCCGTAGTGCGTGTGGTGGACGTCGCGCACCTCGAAGCCGGCGCGCTCGCGCGTCAGGCCGCCCGGGCCGAGCGCGCTCAGACGCCGCTTGTGCGTCAGCTCGTCGAGCGGGTTCGTCTGCTGCATGAACTGGCTGAGCTGGCTCGATCCGAAGAACGACGCGATGACGGTGGAGACCGTCTTGGCGTTGACGAGCTCCTGCGGCGTGAGGCCCTCGTTGTCGCGCAGGCTCATGCGCTCGCGAATCGTCCGTGCCATGCGGGAGAGGCCGACGGAGAACTGCTGCGAGAGGAGCTCGCCCACCGTGCGGCAGCGTCGGTTCCCGAGGTGATCGATGTCGTCGATCTGGTAGCCCGGACGGCCGTTGCGCAGACCGATGAGGTAGCCGATGATGGCCTTGAAGTCCTCCCGGTCGAGCACGTGCGTCTCCTGGGGCACGCCGAGGTCGAGCTTGTGGTTCATCCGGTAGCGGCCGACGTCGCCGAGGTCGTACCGCTTGGGGCTGAAGAACAGCCGTTCGAGGAAGGTCCGAGCGGTCTCCACGTTCGGAGGGTCGCCCGGCCGCAGGAGCGAGTAGATGCGGTACAGCGCATCCTCCTCGCCGCGCTCGTCCTCGCACGGATCGCGTCGGAGAGTGTTCTCGATGACGTTCGCCTCGTCGTCGAGGCTCGAGGCGTAGATCTCCACCTCGTCGATGCCGTTCTCGGTCAGCACGTCGAGGGTTTCGGACGACAGCGTCGTGAACGCCTCGCCGAGCACCTCGCCCGTGGCCGGGTTGACGATGTCCGACGCGAGGAGACGCCCCTGCAGCTTGCGCGAGACCGCCACGGTCGTCTTCTCGTAGAACAGGTTCAGGATGTCGAGGTCCGACCCCCACCCAAGCGCGCGCAGGAGCACCGTCACCGGGAGCTTCCGCCTGCGGTCGATATGGACGTACATCACGTCGTTGATGTCCATGGAGAACTCGACCCAGGAGCCTCGGTATGGGATGATGCGCGAGGTGAACAGACGTTTGCCGTTCGGATGGACGACCTCGTCGAAGAACACGCCGGGGGAACGGTGAAGCTGGCTCACGATCACCCGCTCGGAGCCGTTGATCACGAAGGTGCCGGTCTCGGTCATGAGCGGCAGATCGCCCAGGTAGACGGTCTGCTCGATGACGTCCTTGACCCGGCGGTCGCTGCCCTCGCCCTTCTCCCGCGTCACCAGCCGCAGCGTCGCCCGCAGCGGCGCGGCGTACGTCGCCCCGCGCTCGCGGCACTGGCGGATGGTGTACTTCGGGCGGCCGATGGCGTAGCTGACGAATTCGAGCGAATAGAGGTTGTGAATGTCGGTGATCGGGAATATACTTTGGAATACGCCCTGCAAGCCGCCCTCTCGACGCTTCTCGGGGGATACGCTGGTCTGCAGGAACTCCTCGAAGGATTCAAGCTGCACATCGAGGAGATTGGGAAGGTCCATGATCATCGGGAGCTTCGCGTACGACCGGCGTTCAATCATCCGCTCTGGCATGGCCCGTAGTCGCTCCTTCCGCGTCCGAACAGGCTGATCTATGTGACAGAACAAAAGTGCTCGCTCATCCGCGCCCGCAGACAAGAAGCACCGCTCTTGTAGAATGGCAAAGACGACACATCGTGCGGCCGCGCGGGTCGCAGAGGCGCCGCCTTTCCATAACGTGCGAAAATCAAGCTACTTGATGTCCACTTTCGCCCCGACTGCTTCCAACTTCTCCTTGATCGTCTGCGCCTCGTCCTTCGTCACGGCTTCCTTCACGGGGTTCGGCGCGCCATCGACGAGCGCTTTGGCTTCCTTCAGGCCCAGGCCGGTGAGCTCCCGCACGACCTTGATGACCTGGATCTTCTGAGCGCCTATTTCGGCCAGGACGGGAGTGAACTCGGTCTGTTCCTCCACTTCCGCTGCGCCGGCGCCCTCAGCCGTTGGAGCGGCAGCCGCTACGGCGACAGGTGCGGCGGCTGATACGCCCCACGCCTCTTCCAGTTCCTTCGTCAACTGGGAGATCTCGAGCACAGTGAGCTGACTGAGCTGTTCTTTCAGGCCCTGAAGGTCCGCCATGAAACCATGTCCTCCTTGATGATCGCCCGGGCGCTTCCGTAACCTACGCGCTCTCTGCTTCCGCCGGGGCCGATCCGGTTTCGAGTTGCTGCCGACGCTGGTCGAGCGCCCGGACCAGCGATGCCGGCCCGGCCGTGAGGACCGCGAGGAACCTCGCTGCCGGCGCCTGCAGTAGCCCCAGGAAGCGGCCGCGTACCACTTCCGCGGAAGGCAGCTTCGCCAACATGTCGAGTTGGGCGGCGTCGAGGAGATGCCCCTCGATCAGCCCAGTCTTGATCTCCGGTCTACCATTCGCCTCGCGCACATCCTTGACGAACTGCTGGAGCAGCTTGATGGCGCGGGTCGGGTCTTGGCCGTAGGCCAGCGCCGTCGGGCCGGCGAGCCACTTGCTCAGGTCCGGCAGACCGGCGGCCTCGGCCGCGCGCTGAGCCAACGTGTTCTTCACCACCATGAAGCCCACCGACTCAGCATGACAGCGCTTGCGGAGCTCCGTCATCATCTCGACGGTCAGACCGGAGTAATTGGTCAGGAACACGCCGTTGGACGACTTCAGCACCTCCGCGAGCCTGGTGATCGTCTCGTTCTTCTTCGGGGTCGGCATCGCCGTGCCCTTCTCCCACTCGAAGCCTCGCCCAGCGCGTCGCGCGCGCCGCACGAGGGCGCTGCGCGGTTACCGCACGAGGCTCTGCAGTTCGTTCCGGTCGATGCGCACGCCCGGCGTCATCGTCCCGCTCAAGGTCGCCGACTGAAGATACTGTCCCTTCACCGTCGCGGGCCGAGCGCGCAGGAGCGCCTCGAAGAACACCTGCGCGTTGTCGTAGAGTGCATCGGCGCCGAACGACACGAGGCCGAGCGGCGCGTGGACGATGCCACCCTTGTCGACGCGGAAGTCGATCTTGCCGCCCTTCGCGTCCCGCACCGCCACCGCCGCATCGGGCGTGACCGTCCCGCTCTTCGGGTTCGGCATGAGCCCGCGCGGGCCGAGGACACGGCCCAATCGGCCGACGAGGCCCATCATGTCGGGCGTGGCGATGGCGACGTCGAACTCGGTCCAGCCTTCCTGGATCCGCGCCACGAGGTCCTCGGCTCCGACGTAGTCGGCACCTGCGGCCTGCGCCGCCGTCGCCGCCTCGCCGCGAGCGAAGACGAGCACCGTGCGCGTGCGTCCCGTTCCATGCGGCAGTACCACGGTGCCGCGCACCATCTGATCCGCCTTGCGCGGGTCGACGTTCAGGCGCACCGCTCCCTCGACGGTCTGGTCGAACTTCCGCGGCTCGAACTGCTTCAGGACCGAGATGCCCTCACGCAGCGGATACTGCCGTGTCCGATCGACCTTCTCGAGGTCTTTCTCGTACTTCTTCCCATGATGCGGCATCTGTCTTCCTCATCCGGCCTGAGGTGCGCCTTCGACCTCCAGGCCCATGCTCCGCGCCGTGCCCGCGACCATCTTGCAGGCCGACTCGAGCTTGGCGGTGTTCATGTCCGGCAGCTTGATCCTCGCGATCTCCTCGATCTGCGCCCAGGTGATCTTCCCCACCTTCTGGCCGCGCGGCTCCGGCGAGCCCTTTTCGACCTTCGCCGCCTTCTTCAGGAGGGCCACCACCGGCGGCGCCTTCGTCACGAACGAGAAGCTGCGATCGGCGTAGACGGTGATCACCACCGGGATGATCATCCCCGCTTCCTGCTCGCGCGTCCGCTCGTTGAACGACTTCACGAACTCCATGATGTTGAGGCCGTGCTGGCCGAGAGCCGGCCCCACCGGCGGGCCTGGGGTGGCGCGTCCGGCCGGAAGCTGGATCTTGATGTGCGTGACAACCTTCTTCGCCACCGTCTCGTTCCTCCGGCAACTTCGGGAGCCTGTGCCCGGACCATCCACCATGCCGATCGGCGGGTCCGGCATGCCGGACTAGGTCCGGCTGACAGACGCGAAACCCCCACGCATGACCATGCTGCCCGACGCCCACTCATCTCGCGCGGGACGGGTCACGTCTTTGGGGGTGCGGGCTCCACCTGAAGTATGTCCAGTTCCACCTTCGTCGGCCGGCCGAAGATGCTCACGGTGATCGCCATCTTGTTCTTCGCCGGGTCAATGCTCTCGACGGTGCCCGTGAACTCGCTGAATGGACCATCCACGACCTTCACCTGGTCGCCCTGCCGGTAGATCGAGTCGGTCTCCGGCGCGGTGGTCTTGCGCTCGATCTGGCCGAGGATGCGCTCCACCTCGGGGGCGCGGAGCGGCGTCGGCTCCTGCCCGCCCTGTCCGCCGACGAAGCCGGTCACCCCGGGCGTGTTCGACACCACGTGCCGCGTTTCGCTGTTCAGCTCCATCTCCACCAGGACGTAGCCCGGGAGGAACTTGCGGCGCGTCGTGGTGCGACGCCCCTCGCGCATCTCGGTGACCTCTTCCACCGGCATGATCACCCGGCCGATCTGGTCCCCGAGGATCAGCGCGTCGGCGGAGTTCTTCAGGTAGTGGCACACCTTGTTCTCGTGGCCCGAGAGCGTGTGTACCGCATACCAGCGCAGCCGGCCCTGGCCCTGAATGCTGGAATCTTCCGACATCGTATCCGATCTACCGCAGGAACAGCTGCACGAGCTGGCTCAGGACCCAGTCGAAGGCGCCGATGAATGCGGCGAAGATGAGCGTCACGAGCATCACGACGATGGTCGAGACCTTGAGCTCCTCGCGCGACGGCCACGACACCTTGGCCATCTCCGCGACCACTTCCCTGTAGAATGTCACGATCTTCTGGTGCACCGGGGTTCCCTAGCCTGAAACCGTTCCTGGTCCTCTGTATGAGAGTGGCAGGAGTGGAGGGATTTGAACCCCCGACCGCCGGATTTGGAGTCCGATGCTCTAGCCAACTGAGCTACACTCCTACCGCATCCGCCACATTCGTGTGTTCAACTCTCCGCGCGCCACCGAGTTCCGGCCCCGAACGCCGCCTCATCCTCAGCGGGTCTCCCGGTGGGGCGTATGCTTCCTGCACCAGGAGCAGTACTTCTTGTACGTCACGCGTTCGGAGTGCTTGCGCTTGTTCTTCGTCGTGGAGTAGTTACGG
>Ga0315279_10006323_pt1 | contig 14982 bp, 11 predicted proteins | sample YL17G06_20_MG_FD_203694 | JGI IMG/M metagenome (GOLD analysis project Ga0315279, IMG submission 203694) | Sediment microbial communities from Yellowstone Lake, YNP, Wyoming, USA - YL17G06_20 | ecosystem: Environmental > Aquatic > Freshwater > Lake > Sediment | place: USA: Wyoming | collected... | reverse complement strand
CTGAACCTGCCGCAGCGTCTGCGACGGCTGGATGAGATTGCAAAATGTAGTCACGACTTTTGCTGAAAATCGGCCTTCTTGGCCTTGTTAAGGCTATTTTGAACCGCAAACTGCGTAACTTGGGTTAAAATTTGCAGGTCAAGGCCGGTAAACGGTAAATAAAATGGAAGGATAGCAAGGTAAACTACTATGGGTTTCACCCATAGCATTATGGTTTCAGGCTTTGCCTGTCCGCCTTCGGCGGATAACTTCATCTACGGGTTTCACCCGTAGTATTGCGGATGAAGAATAAATCGTACATATCTTACATTTCCCATATCCAACGCCTGGCTGCACAACCAGACATCTCAATTCTCTTATAATTTCAAAACCATATCGCATTATCTCAATATATACGGACGGATCAAAAATATGGTTTATTGCAAATGCTTAATTTTTAACGCTTTGTGCGAGTTTTTTTGACCCATAAAACGAAAAAAGACCTCATTGCCGATATTAAAGGTGAACCCTCGATACCTTTGGGGCACAGGATTTTCCGAACAGATTCTAAGGGCTTGAAATTGTTTTAGCACCTACAACCATAATACAACCGCGAAGCCCGTTATCTACCAATTCCGCAAAAATTCCCGCCCCACAAACCCTGCACTATCAGTGACTTAAGAAAAAGTGAAAATTTAGCAACGTTTTATATAACCTTTTGACTTTCATTTCATATAATAATCACAAGCTGATATATTACAGTTAGTTGTAATTATCGACTGTTGTTGCCTTAGCCAAGTCATCCGTGAGCTTGGTCATGGCTCAACGAACGGATCCACAACTCTTTTCATCTATCTTCCAGATAGCTGCTTACCTGTAAGAAGACCTGCCGGCGTATATCAGTTGACTCATTCAGCAATGAGTGCCGACCTTTATCGATCAGAGTCACCTGTACTTCGCTGAATTTCCTCTGGATGAATTTGATATTGAATTTCCAGGCGACTGTTGTGTCGCTTGTGCCCTGGATTACCCTCACTGCTTTGTCACAGGATCCGCAAGTAGCAACCTTGTCATTCCATTTGTACAGCGCCTTAACCCATTTCAATGGTACCATTTGCACTTGGAGAGGGTCTTTAGTTTTCACAAAATCCAAGAACGTTTTATCAGAAGAGCTGTTGCTGAACTTCCGTGGAATACTCGTACCGAATAATCTGCATAGATGATGTCCAATCTTCAATGGTCCCCACAACACGCTGCGTACCAAGGGCGCCACCAAAACCACATTCTCAAAGATCGATTGTTCGTTCCTGAACAGATAATCCAACGCTATGGCGCCTCCGACACTGTGGCCGATGAAGAGGTACGGTCCCCTCAATTGCACTTTGGCCACTTCGGCAAAATCGCGTAAAATCAGGCTATATTCTGAAAAATCTTCAATTGCGCCTCGCTCACCACTTGAAAGCCCATGTCCCGGCATATCATAGGTGGCAACCGCATAACCCCCATTAAGCAAATAGCTAATAAGATGGTTCAACTGACCACAATGCTCGAGATAGCCGTGCAGCGCGAATACTGTCGCTTTATATTCACCGGGCCTGAAAATGTGCGCAGCCAGAGTATTACCGTTCGATTCAAAAGTGCCAAAAATGTGCTCGTACCGCTCGCAACCCTCATTGGCAAAATCAAGCCCATAATACTCAAAGTATCGTAGAACTGGATCGGGGTACGCACAGCCTCGAATCACGCACACCGGCCTCATCGCTTTTCTAACTTTGACAATGTCAATCCCCATACTCTATTACTGCAAGCGCCTTATGGCATTCTCAAACTCACTTGCAAGCTCTCCGGGGTCGGCCAGTTCATCAACATGAATAGGCTTACCAAACGTAACGCGAACTCGCCCAAAACGTCGCGGGGTCCAGTGTTGATAGTCCACAATCGAATATAGTCCGTCAAGCCTGATAGGTACTACAGGAACCTGCATCGCCTGGGATAGCAGACCTATGCCGGCTTTGAAGCGATCCATCTCCCCGCTTGTCGTGAGTTTGCCTTCCGGGAAAAGAAGGACGTTCCATCCGCAGTCTATGAGCTGGCCCATATACTCGAAGCTTTTTTTCACGTGGGCTTCCCGCGAAAAGGGGAAAGCATTCATCAGCAAGCTTACCCAAAACCTTCGCAGCCTTACCAGCAGCTTCGTTCCCCAAGGACACTCCGGTTTCATTTCGTAAATAAGGTCAGCGGCAGCAGCGATTGCCAGCTTACGAAGGCACCACGGCAGTGCCCGGACTATATAAACGGTGTCGTAATGCGAGACGTGGTTTGCTATAAAGATCACTGGTGTCTTGACATCTTTTAGATTATCACGACCCCTAACCTGGGTCCACGAAAACAGAGAGGGAATCCGGAAAGCAAAAGCTCGAAGAAGGACTCGAAAGGCCCGAACTGGTAATGTCACCGCCCACCGCGGAAAATCGTAATAGAGCGTTTCTTTTTGCCTGGCAGCAATGATTTCTCTCACTTGTGAAACAGTCGTCTGTGGGGCGATCGCGCTCTCATCAATCTCTACGTTGAACTCCTCCTCAAGTAACATAGCTAACTCGACCCGAGCCAGCGAATCCAATCCCAGATCAGTGACAAGAGTAGAGCTTGGTTTGATCGTCTGCACGTCCACCTTGGCCAGATTGGCAAGCAGGTCAACTATGCGGTCGCCACTACTGGCTGGAATAAGGCCGGCACTAGACTTTCCTTTTTGAATCTCATCAACAATAGGACCCCGTTTGATTTTCAGCGTGTTTGTCCGAGGAAAATCCTCATGAGGCCATATACTATATCCTTGAACCTGCTGGTGAGGTTGGAGGCGACAATTGACAGAGTCGATTATCGTCCGGACAATTTCTGCGCTCCATTCCCGGCCCCTCTCCAGTAACAGCACTGCACGAATTCGAACATCATCGCTCTCCTCGACGCCAATTACACAACTTTCTCTGACTCCGGGCATCTTGTTTAGCTCTACCTCGATATCTTCAGGATACACGTTCAGACCCGAAGCGGATTTTATCATGTTCTTCTTACGCCCGCGAATGTATAGAAACCCATCGTCATCTAACTCGCCGATGTCTCCCGTCTTGTACCATCCGTCTTCAAAACGCTCCCGCGTCTCCTGAATATTATCATAGTAGCTGGCCGTCACGTTGTCGCCACGGATCCAGATCTCATTGTCAGGGCCAATCTTGATTTCCTGATGGGGCAGGGACCGTCCAACAGAACCATGCTTTCTGTGGGATGGAGTATTCCATGTAACTACTGGGCTTGCCTCGGTAAGTCCATATCCCTGGAAGATATCGAAGCCAAGCCCAGCCCACCAAGCCTCAAGGTCCGGGTCAAGGGCTGAGCCTCCAGTGATGAACATCTCCAGCCTTCCACCAAACTTTTGGTGAATCTTGTGGAACAGCAACCTTCGAACAGGCTGTGGGAGGTGCTTTGCTGCAGACATCATTCGTGAAAAGAGCCGCTCTTTGCCCTGGGCCCTCACCTCCCTTAAGATGTTTTCTCGTAACGCGTGAAGAAAGATTGGCACCGTCACCATCATTGTGACTCGTTCTTGCTGGAGGGCCTCAATTATTGTAGAGGATTTACGAGAGTACAGATACGTTATCCCGCAACCGAAACGCAACGGGTAAAAAAAGCCGGCAACCTGCTCGAACATGTGGCTCATTGGAAGTACTGAGAGGAACGTATGGCGATCCTCAAGGGGCCAAATCTCACGGCAGTGCCTGATGTTGCTGACGATGTTCTTATTGGTGATGATCACACCTTTCGGCTCGCTCGTCGTCCCGGATGTGTACACAATTTCAAAGATGTCATCGTTAGAAACGCCAAAATCCGTCTGCGTGACTGTAACCTTCGACAGCTCGCGATCGAGATCCTCTACGTGAATATGTGAGAGCTTCTGTGATGGGAATGGGCGCCGCTTCGAGTGGAATAGGTGCTTAGCGCCAACCTTGTCTGCTATGAGCGAAACGAAGTCTGCCTTTGAGCTGAAATCAATGGGTACGGCAACTGTGCCTGACACCGCGCAGCCTAAAAGGATGGATGCGTATTCCTGGCCATTGTAGCTCCAGATGAGAATCCGATCTCCCTTTTTGATGCCCTTCTGGGAGAGATAGTTGGCCACGCGTAGGCACCGGTCGTGAATCTGGCTATACGAGAAGGTAAAGGTGCGGAAAGCAGATTTGAAGTAGATAGCAGGTCTGTCTTCGTATTCTTTGGACAACATTCTGATATAGTGGGCAATTGTCAAATCCGTATCCATATAGGTCCTCTTTAGAGGGAAATTTGCTTTCTACTCGCCAGGAGATTAACAACTGTTCACGTTAAACTACACAACAAGCCTTCACCTCGTGTCGCTGGTGGTTGCCATCTATTCCATACTGTCCAAAAACACTCGCACTCCCATGAGCCATCTATATATATTATCGCTGCAATCAGAGATGCTGCAAGAGTGGCTTTTTGCCGAGACTGTCTGTCTAAGTGGTTCTGTGCTATAGCTCGTCTAACTCAAAAAGCTCCATCGGCTCGCTTAGGACATAAGTGAGTGAAGACCTTATACCTGCTTCTTCTCCAGCATCTCATCAACCTCAGCTGCAATCTCATCAAATATCTCAGCCGCTTCCCACTGCGCCTTCTGCCGCAGGATGCAGGAGTCTCGGACGCGATTAAGCGAGAATTCAAAAACCTTGTAACTAGGCGATGGCTAATAAGCATGCAAAAAGCCGGTCCTGGCCTTTTGCTACCAGAGACCGGCTTTTTCTACCCACGATATGTCCGGGTCACTTCGCAACCTTGAATTCGTACTGATGGATTTCGTTTTTATCCAGGTCCTTACCCCGGCACCTAAGCATAAACCCCGCTTCGGTCTTCTTGTACTCAAAATCCTCGCCGCTGAACAAATCCTTCGGCAAACCCGCTGGCAGCGTTTCGGGAAGCCGGCCGTTTTTCCCCTTGGCGACATAAAGTTCAACGGCCGCCCTGACCACATTCGTGTGGGTCGCTGCCCTTATCATAATGTCGTAAACCTTGCCGATGCCCGGCGCAGTCGCAGCCGTAAACATTGCCTCTTTCTTCTTTTTCTGGTCTTTGCCCAGCTGCTCAAAGGCCTCCGCGAGTCGCCGATGTGCCTCAGCATAGGACGCGTCGCTCTCCATGATCGACATTAGAGAGGCCATAAATTTGGAGTAATGATCCCGGCATTGCTCAAGAAATGCCTCGCCGCCGTATTCCATGATCAGCTTCATGGATTCCTCCGGACTCCTGTTGGGGTCCAGATCCTTGAGCAAATCAGGCACTTTCCCCATCTTTATCTGCTCGAGCACCATTTCCCGCTCGATTTGAAGCGAGTTCTTCAACGAAAGCGGTCTCTTGGACAACGCGGCGAGGTCGGCCCTCAACTGCTCCAGGGCCTTTAAGTCGCCGGGCATCTGCCCTAACAGGTCTTGAATGCATCTGTAGGTCGTCCCTTCCAGAGCCCAACCCACCAGAGTCGAGATCAGCGTCTCGTCGCCTACGTGGCGGGTGATCTTCAGAACCGTTACACAACGCGCCAACGCCTTAGCATACTCGCCCCGGGATGCCATAATCCGGGCATCTGCGATCAGAATGCGTCCCAGAGTCCTTATCTGCGCCAGATGCGACAGAATCATCGAGAATCCCTCAGAGTACCTCAACCCCCAGTCGCATTCACGCATCTCCGAGGCGGCTATCGCCAGCTTGATTGCGCTGCGACAGCTTTCGACGTAGTCTTCTATTTCCTTGCTCAACGCGATCTTGCCGTCGGCGAAGTCGCGGAGCTGTGTATCGACCGGTTCATCCGCCTTTGGACACGACAAAAAAGCCTGGTAATAGAGCAGCGCCGCATTGTCCGGGTCCGGCGGATAGGAGAGTGGCACGGCCATCTTGGCCGTGTTTCCACGGGCTGGAAGCCCGTGCCACACACCGACGCCCAACATCAGTAGCAGAGCAGACAAAAGCATTCGTATTCGATTGTTACGTAAAACGCTCATAATTTGTCCTTTCACAATGTCAACCATTCAAATCCTCAAACAAATCCGCCATCGACAACGAGCCCTGGCCGAGCATTCGGGCGGCCCTGTCGCACTGTTCCTCCAGGGCCTCCATACCGCCACGATTGTACGCCGTTCGCAGCGACGCGGACGTGACCATCTCTGCCGGCGACTTCGCCAACTGCTCGGGCTGACCTCGCTGCTGACCGCGATGATCAAGGTGGGCGATAAACAGCCCCACGGCGATGATAAAAACCGCAGCGGCAGCGACTTGTGCGATCCGGCTCCGCATAACAATACTTAATACGCCAAACCACGCTCCTTGTGGCCGTCTCGCGCCTCCCTCAACCAGAGCCTGGAATTCCCCGGGGTACTTCTGCTTCCATTGCTCTGCGTCAAACTTGGGCTCGCTCGTATCGATACTTCCGGATATCAACTCATCCAGCCACTTTTCATCTTTCTGCTCGTTCATAATCGCGCCTCGCCATAACCGTCACGCCGCAGGTATTCAGCCAACTTCTTCTTCGCTCTTCGCAGTCGCCCATTTATCGCCTGTTCCGAGATGCCCAACACCGCAGATATCTGCTCGTACGACATACCATCGTAGAACCGCAGGAAAACCACCTCTCGCGCCGGAGCCGAGAGCTTGTTCAATGCTGCCCTGACAGACTCGCAAACGGCATTTTCATTCGATTCGCCCGTCGCCGGGCGGCCCTCAATACTGCGTATCGCCTTTCTGCTCCGCAGCATATCCCGGGCGGTGTTCCTGCAGATGGCCGCAAGCCAGCCGGCGAACTGCCCTGTTTGCCTGAACTGCCGCAGCTTCACCGCAGCCGTGGCAAACGCCTGCTGAGCCACATCCTCAGCCAAATGCCTGTCGCCGAGCATCGAATGGGCGATCGCAACCATAGCCGGATAGTATCGCCGACACAGCTCCGTGAAGCTGTCTCCATCACCGTTTGCAGCCGCTTCTACCAATTCCGAATCTGGCTCCTGGGTCACTGACTTCTCCTTATGCTAACGTCCCAGACATTGCTTCGCCCCGGCACGTCGGGCCTTTCACTGATACAGACCACCTATCACACCAAAAATGGGCGCTGAAACTACTGCTTTTTGCAGATTTCCTAATTGTATATGCCCCAAAACGCCAAGTGCACAGAAAAACTTTGAATCCGTGCATGCGGGCGGATTTGCAGCAGCCTGAAAAATGGTTTGACGGCTACATTCGGGCCGATTATACCGGCCCCCCAAATATATTTGGAAGCAGCGTCCTATATTGGAGACAAAAATGGACCAGACCAAGATTGTCGCCGAAGGTATAACCTTCGACGATACGCTGCTGATAGCTGGATAGTTCCCACCAGTTCGTGGATTGGGAGGGAGGGAGGGTGGGTGGCTAACGCCTACCATTGCAGTGCTCGTTGGCTACAACGACACTACAACTCAAAGGCCCGTTATCTACCAATTTTATAAAAATCCTTGTTCTATAAGTCTTTTTTTATCAATGAGTTATTAAAAATATAAAAAACGCAACCGTTTTATATATCCGATTATAGAAAAACGGTATGCCATACTGATCCAGCAGCCGGCCGATCAAGAGTTTTTCCTTTGATTCGTATGGTGGGTCAAGATCTGTTAGTAGGTCCTCGAGTTTTTCATCTTCTGTTTCATTTTTCAACTTCCTTCACCTCGCTTGCAACTTTTTGAGCAAAGGCTGTGAGCTTGCCTTCTGTGCGTTGGATCATCTTGAAAAGTCTGCTGTTCTGACGCTGAAGCTTTTCTGCAGCTTTGAGGGTCTCGTACAATCTCTGGTAATTGGATTATACTCAAAATCAACCTTAACGAAGGAACCACAGAACACAGACGCTAACCAAGATTAGTCAAGAAGTAAGAAGGCTTAGAGCTGAGCTATTTTATAATCGGGCATCTTTTGCTTGGCAAAGTAATTGAACCAAGGCTAAAATTCGAAGATCTTTAAACACAAATCAACAAGGTTTGATGAGATACCTCATATCCGCGTGGCACCATAAGGCAATACCGGCGTCGTTTTTCGTGTTCCGCGCCCGAAGGTCTCATTCATAGCCTATTGGCCAAGTCTCTGAATGTCCCTTCGCCACCTATTTTATGGCGTATCGGATTTACCGACTACAGTGGTCGGATTCCCGATGCGGGCAACTATACCGGTCCCCAACAATCCCTGCGGAACCAGTTCGATACCATTACCTGTTCCCAGATTGCGAGAGTATTTCCTGTCCGTCGGATTGTCCCAGTGTTCGTGGACACCCAGACTGTCCAGGCCTGTTCCATCGCCTTCCGGGTCATATCGCGTGCCAGAGAGAGGCTTGTTCGCTAATGCTGCCTCATGCAGATAGTTGTCGGCAGTACCCACAACATCTACGACGTTGGTATTGACGGCTTGCTCACTTCGCAGAAAGTCGAGCCCCACAGAATCGATTGCCACCATGTCCTGCGAAGCCAGGATGCTCGAGAACCAATCGTTGCCAAAGGACACAAACCGTATGACGCCGGAGGTCTGGTTCTTGGCTGGGTACAATCCGTCGATCATGTATAAAAACGTCTTGCCGTCCATATGTCTGTGGCCGTTCAGATCTACCAGACAGTTATAGGAGCCCATTGCGTTCTTTCGGCTGCTCGAATCGTGCAGAGGGCTGGGTGTCCAGCCGCCCTTGTCGGGGAAGTAGGTCGTGCCGAAGTGGTTCTTGGCACACAATGTAACGCCGCATAGGGTGTGAGCCCTCAGCAGCGCTAGGTTTATCATATACTTGGCCTGTGTGACACACTGTGGCAAGTAAACGGTGCCGGCCTTAGTTTGAAGCGGATTGGCACTATCGTGAACTGCCGCAACACGGCCGTCGTGCGCATTGCCGGGCGACACTACGAACGTGACGCTCTGAAAATTTGGGTCAGGATTGCCTCTGATCTTGTTGTAGATGGGCTCGCCAATGTATCGCGAGGCATCATACACCGTAATCGCAGAGCCTGGCACGCCCGCTGCACTTACAAGTTGATGTAAAAGTGCATAAACGACTTGAGGGCTCGGAGTGCCGGCGTCCGGCTTCCAGCCGCGCCCAAGATCCTGATTCATGTTGATCTTGATAACGACTTTCTCCGGCTTGTGATATCCCGCGTCGCCGAAACCCATGCTCTTATTGAAATGCCGAAACAGGGCATCCCAGGCCTGGGAATCGCTCGACTTGCCTGACAGCCCCCTGATTGCTGCTGACACCATCGCATCGACAGCCTTCTGGTCGGTGTTGTTGTCGTCCCACCAGTTGCCGGTCGAGCCGTCCCAACTGGTGGCATTGGCATCGTGAACCCATACCACGCGGCCGGGATAGATCCCTTTGGCCGCACCTATAGGGCTGTTCGCCGCCTCGCTTGGCGAGAAGGCCGCCGCGGCTGGATTGCTCTCGGTCGCGCAAATAGAACCCCAGATTATGGCGACCGCGGCGATGGTACAAATCGCGGCCAGTACGTACTGTGACCGGTGCAGTAGACGCCTGGCTCTACGATATACTATAGTCGAGCCAATCAGGCCTGCAATCCACACTGCAAAACCACTCGCTAAAGGTGCAGCCACCCGTTGGCAGGGATACATTGCCCTGCTTGGTTTGGGTATCACCCTGACAAGGAACCATATCAGTGCAAGCAACCCTGTTATGGGGAGCAGCACCACAGGCCAATGTCGCTGCCGTTTCGGTGATAACTTCTTGCCTGTCTTAGGACAGACCTCTACAGGTGCACTTCTCATCGCATACCCTTTCATAATTACCTACCCATAGACCAGAACTCAGCCGTGTTTCCGACTTTGTATAGACAACCGTTTCTGGTTCATTCGTTTAAACATTAGACTGACACCGGCACAGTCTGTCAAATCGCTGAATCGGCAAGGCCGGCCTGAATGGCTTTTGTAAACTATGCAGGGACGAAGAAGGCAAGCAGCGAAAATGAGATGGCCGAGATCGCCAGCAATGGTATCGTACGACTGATGATAATCAAGAGGAGAACCTGACAATGTATATGAATCGACGCAATTTACTGAAAAGGGCATCGCGAGTCGCACTTGCCGCGAGGCTGCTGTCTCCATTACACGCCGCATGCGAGGAATCAAGAGACGATAAAGGACTCCAATCATCTGTCCCGATAGTTGACACGCATCAACACCTGTGGGATTTGAGCAAGTTCAAACTGACATGGCTGGAGCCGCCCTTGGACAGGAGCTTTACCACAAGAGACTACATTGAAGCAAGCCGGGGTCTGAACATCGTAAAGGCGGTCTATATGGAGGTGGCTGTTGCACCCGAGCAGAAGCTGGCTGAGGCGAAATATGTTGTAAGGATGTGCGCGGACAAAGGCAATCCCACGTGTGCAGCGGTAATTGGCGGATTGATTCTTGAAGACAGCTTCAAAGACTACATTGTGCAGTTCAAGGGCGATCCTTATATTAAAGGCGTGCGATACGGCCTGAATGATCCCAAGCAGTTGCAAGATGATCGGCTAATTCAGAACCTACGACTCCTGGGGAGTCTGAACATGAGTTTCGATCTGCTGGTGCCGCCCAGACTGATCGGGCAAGCGGCAAAGCTGGTCGAGCGATGCGGCGATACACGATTCATCCTTGATCATTGCGGCAATGCCGATCCTCTGGCGTTCGATCGCACACTTGACTGGGGCCGAGAGCCACAACATGATGCCGATCACTGGAAACAAGATATTGAGACCCTGGCTAGGCCGACGAATGTGATCTGCAAGATCAGCGGAATCATTGCTCGCGTGCCAAAGGGCAAGGTGAACACTGAAGTCCTCGCACCCATTGTGACACATTGTCTGGATAAGTTTGGGCCGGATCGAGTGGTTTTTGGCAGCGATTGGCCGGTCTGCACTCGTGGAGCGACATTGCACGTATGGACCAATCTGCTCCGTGAGATTGTACAAAAACGACCTTCTGAAGAGAAAATCAAGTTCTTCTGGAGTAATGCACATCGTTTCTATGGTCTTTCGTGATGTCCAGTTTGTGACAAAGTTTTGGTCACGAGAGTGAGTTATTGCTCGGAGTGTGGATCGCGGGTATTATCTACTCCACAGAACAGTTAACGGCTGTCCAGACTCTTGACTTTGTTAGTGGTAAAAGCATGAGAGGCGCTACCTAAAAATGGCAAAGCACAAGTGGAATTTTAAGGTTCCTTTGCCCGACGACTTGACGGGCTGGAAGGAAGCAGACCTCCGTTTGGCCAGGCGTTTCTCAGAGTACCTGCAGTCCGAGGACCATCTCCGGTCGTCGAGAGCAGCCAAGCGGTATTTCAACGATGACAACCTGGAGCACTTTCTCAAGAAGCACAAAGAGCGGGCTGTTGTACAGGCGTACACAGCCTGGGGTGTTTTGGACTATCGTCCGAACAAGACCAGCAAGACTCAGGCGGAGAAGATACTGGAGGAGGGTCTGCCAGAACCCGAGGCAATCCTCCTTCGCGCCAGGATGGAGGCCTACCCAACCTTGTATCGCGTCGCCAGCCACGATCCTAAGGCCGGGACAATCGATCTGGAAGATGTACTCTTGGGTGGCACAGTGACTGTGCATGATTTGCTGATGTCCGGGAGCATAGAGAATAACCTGTTCCTGGCTGGCCGAGCCTTTCCGGCAGGGCGTTTCCACTTCGTCGAGTTGGCCGGCCCTCCGCTGGGCGCAGGAATGGGGATGGAGGCCGTGGAGTTTCTCCGAAACAGTGGTGTGGAATTCACCCGTGAAGGCGTGCGGCGAGATGCTCACAAGTTCGGCTGGCTGTGGGGTTGGATAGACGAATGGCAGGCCAACTGGAAGCCGCCTCGCTTATGCAACACAGATGGGGAGGACTTCCTCTGGCATACCGCTTCCTTCTCAGTAGCGAATCCTGTTGATACCCGCAAGGCGATGCTGCAGCAACAGGACATCGAATACAACGACCAAGAGGATGAGTTCGTCTGGATCAAGAAGACCGGCAAAGGTGCCAAGATGCTTGGTGGGCCGGTCACAATGGGCAGGATCGAATTGGTGGGGGACGAGTTAGTGTTGACCGTCAATTCGGCCAAGCGATTCGCCACGGCACGCAAGTGGCTGGAGAAACTGCCGGGTGTGGTGTTTCTCAACGTCCAAACTCGCCGCTGGGACGAGTCCGAGAAGGATCGTTCAATGGATGAGCGGATCTCCCAGCCGCAGCCCATCGAGGTGACGCCGGAGCTTGCTGCGAGCTTGCAGGAAATGATAGACAAGCAATACATGGAGTGGATCGACACACCTCTGCCTGTCCTGGGTGGTAAGACCCCCCGCCAAGCCTGCCAGACACCTGCTGGCCAGCAGCAGGTCACCATGTTAATTCGAACGATGCCGGACCCGATGGGGCAAGCCCCTGTTCGGATTCCTCGCCAGGCCATGCTGCGCGAACTTGGCCTGACAACCAAATCCTTGACATCGCGACGTTTGAGCGCACAGATGCCACAACAATCCGAGCCGATCGAAGACGCATTACCACACAGCAAGGTCGGTAGAAACGATCACTGCCCATGTGGTAGTGGGAAAAAGTATAAGAAATGCTGTGGTCGGTAAAGGAACAGCTCCCGCTTGTTCAGAGACAGTAGGTTATGGTACCTAAGCCGAGGCTGGTAGCTTTGTTCGTAGATGTCCGGTTTGTGACAAAGTTCTGGTCATGAGAAGGAGTTATTGCTCGGAGTCTAAAAGTCAGGTATAATCTGCTTACGATTGGGAGTAGTTCTCACATTCAGGCAGGTAGGAAGAGATAAAAGCGACCTGTGAGAAAATAAATATGACACTTCCAGATGTTGCGTCCCTGCCCAAGCGGGAACCAATAGCTCAACCGTAGGAGGCTAATGTATGATATATCAGAATCGCATCAATTGGACCTGTGATTATGTGTCAAAAGCTGTCAGGTCAGTGTTCATGATGGTTGGCTTAGCGGTCCTCACTCAAGCGGCTATCGCTGACACGCCAGGCGTGTTCAACATCCGCGACTACGGTGCTGTAGGTAACGGCGTGACGCTCGACACGCCTGCAATTAACAAGGCCATTGAGGCATGTGCGACATCTGGAGGTGGCCAAGTCCTGTTCCCGCCCGGTAGATACCTATCGGGCACGGTGCATCTCAAGAGCCATGTGATACTTTTTCTCGAAGCCGGTGCCACGCTGGTTGGGACCATGAATCTTGACCAGTACCAGCATCCCATACCTCCATCCTTTATGCCCGAAGCCAGATGGGGCAAGTGGCACAGGGCGTTGATCCTCGGGGATGGGCTGGAAGATATTGCGATTGTCGGACAGGGTGTGATTGACGGCAACAAAGTCTTCGATCCTAACGGCGAGGAGAAAATGCGCGGGCCGCATACCTTCGCGTTCATCAATTGCCACAAAGTCACGGTTCGCGACGTTTCTTTCATGGACTCGGCCAATTACGCCATCTTCTTCCAAATCAGTGACCAGGTGGACATTCGCAATGTCAGGTTCACTGGTGGTTGGGATGGCGTGCATTTCCGCGGTGCACGGAACCGGCCGTGCCGGAACGTGAGCATCGTTGGTTGCCAGTTCTTCACTGGGGATGATTCGATCGCGGGTCGGTATTGGGAGAACACCCTGATTTCCGATTGCATTGTGAACTCCTCATGCAACGGGATCCGGCTCATCGGCCCAGCCACGCACTTGATTGTCCACAACTGCCTCTTTTATGGTCCCGGCATTTATCCCCACCGCACGTCTAACCGTTACAACATGCTTGCCGGTTTTAACCTGCAGCCCGGTGCTTGGGACGCGACGGAGGGCATCCTCGATGATGTACTGATCTCTGATATCACCATGCACAACGTTTCCACGCCGTTTCACTTCTCCCTAAAACGCGGCAACATCGCCGGGAACATAATCGTCAACCGGGTGACAGCCACTGGCGTGTATTGGGCTGCTTCCTCGGTTGAAAGCTGGGCAGAGACGTCATTCACTAACGTAATCTTTCGTGATGTGACGATCGAATACAATGGTGGGGGCACGCGGGAACAGGCGCGTATGAACGTGAAATCACCAGGTGTGGATGCCCGGCCGCTGCCGGCATGGGGCTTCTACGGACGAAATGTTCAGAACCTCCAGTTCGACAATGTCCGTTTTCGTTGCGAGAAAGAGGATTTGCGACCCGTGCTGATCTGCGACGGCGTGGGCCAGCTCACGCTCGAGGATTTCAAGTTTCAGCGACCAGCGGAGGCAACCGAATCGCTGGTGTTAAATGACGTCGTGAATGTACGGCTTCGTGGCGTGGACTTTAACACGGTCGAGCCCCGTTGTACCGAATTGAAAATGGTTGCGGATGACGCAGCGGGCCGGATCATTGCAGGCAAGCCGTATTCAGCTAACGTCACAGTGGAAAACGGAAAACAGGAAGGACTAGCAAAAATCGAACTTGCTGTGAACGGGCAAAAGACGACCCGCTGGTTGTGGCTGCAGGCCGGCGAGAAGAAAGAGGTCGTTTTCGCCGGGCTGGTCGCACCAAGCTCCGGGATACATTTGGTTCAAGTAGGTAACCTCACTCAGAGCTTGACTGTCGAGGAGCCGCCTTAGGCTGGAGTAGGAATGTTTACACTGGTCATGGCAGAGTTTGTTGATTAGAGTCTGTGAGTAAGGTATAAACCAAAAGTGTAGGATAAGTGTAGCAGACAAAATAACTCTGAATCACCAGTGTGTACTGGCCTGGATTTCTTGGACACAGATTTGTAGATAATCTCATCGCGGCAAATAAGTCGAAGCTCTTGTACCTTTGGGTCTTCGGGTTTAGCCCAAGTTACGCAGTTACGATGAATTTCTAAAAATATTTGCTGCGAAAGCAGCCCTCATGGGGGTAAGAGATGGACTGCCCGCTGCAAAAGTCAATGTAGTCACGACCTTGCCTATTGCATC
>Ga0315279_10006322_pt1 | contig 14985 bp, 13 predicted proteins | sample YL17G06_20_MG_FD_203694 | JGI IMG/M metagenome (GOLD analysis project Ga0315279, IMG submission 203694) | Sediment microbial communities from Yellowstone Lake, YNP, Wyoming, USA - YL17G06_20 | ecosystem: Environmental > Aquatic > Freshwater > Lake > Sediment | place: USA: Wyoming | collected... | reverse complement strand
CCGATGGGCAACCGCCGATATCTCGTCCCCTGAAAGGCTTGGGTTCGAGCCCCATTTCCACAACTGTCGCGTCGCCGACGCTCTCTCGATCTTGTCGATCGGGCGAAAAATCGCTGTAGTACTAGTTCGAAGCGAAGTCCCCGGCAGTCAGCGCGAACTCCAGCTCCGTGAGCGTGTTCAGGTAGCCGTACTCGTCCCGCAATCGCTCAAAGCGCGCGACATTGAGCTTGTTCTGCGCGTCCTGCAGCTCGAGATAGTTCTTCGCGCCGCTCGCGTAAGCCTTCTCGGCGGCCGTGTACAGCCGCTCGGCCAGGCTGATGCTCTTGTCCCTGGCACTGATGAGCTTTGTGGATTTATCGAGCTCTTTGAGGAGGGTGATGACCTCTATCTCCCCGCCCTCGAGCGCGCTCTGGTAGCCCAGCTCCGCTTCGGCGATCTGCAGCTCGGATCGGGCGATGTCCGTCCGTGCGCGAGACGAGGGGAGGAGCGGGTCCAGCGGAATGCTCACCCCGATGACAAGGGCGCCCTGGCCCTGCTTCCAGAGATCGAAAAAGCCTGTTCCGGACCAGGTGGAAGGATCCAGCGGATCCCGCTGGAATGTCGGATCAACGGTCCATTTCACGAAAAGAGAGGGGGTCAGGCCCGCCCTGTCGTTGTCCAGCTTGTTCCGCAGAGAGTCGATCACGTTGCGGAGGTAGGAGAGGTCGAGACGCATGCGCATCTTCTCCAACAGTGTCTGTGCGTCACCGCTTCCTTCGGTCGGAACGTCGAGCACGCCGTTCAGGCTCAGTTCCACGTCCTGCTTCACGCCAATGAGGCGCTTGAGATTCGCGAGGGCGATCTCGTAGGAGTCGCGCTGCTCGATGATCTGCGGCCGCATGCTCTCCAGAGTGACTTCCTCTGCCAGGACGTCCAGATCGGAGGCCGAGCCGATCTGCTGCCTGGCCCGCGCGAGGTCCAGGCGCCTCTGGGCGAGATCGAAGCTCTGCTCGAAGATCTTCACCGACTCCCTGAAGAGGAGAAGCGAGTAGAAGATTTTCCTCACGTCCCGGGAGAGGCGCTTCTCGGCGAGCTGGGTCGAGAGGAGGCCCCTGGCGTAGTCCAGGGATGTCTGCCGGACGTAGAGAAACTGGGCCGTGTTCAGGCTCCAGCTCAGATCGAGGAGGAGCTGCGCGCCCCACCGGGGGATTGTCATCGTCGGGAAGGCGCCCGTGAAACCCGACGCGGCATAGCCGGGGAACCTCGTCAGGTCGGGCTGGGCACGGTCGCTGTCGAACAGGTTGCTGCGCGACATGGCAGCGCTCAGGCTGATCCGGGGGACGAAGACGTTCCAGCTGCTGGAGAGGTCTCCTTTCTTCTCATCCAGTTTCAACCGTTCCGTCTTGAGGCCGAGGTTGTTCCTGAGCGCCAGCTCCACGGTCTCGTCCAGTGTCAGGCTGAGCGCCGGAGACGGCGCGCTCTGCGCGCTGAGACCGAGGGGGAGCAGCAGAAGCACGCAGACCGCGCCCACGGTAACATGCCGCGGTCGGGGTCGTGCCGGTCGTGCCCATCGTGACATGTTCAGCTCCTCGCCTTTCGCGCGCCGGCCGCCGTGAGCCTGCCCTTGATGCCTTCGAACACCGAGTAGACCACGGGGACAAGGAGCAGGGTCAGCAAGAGGGAGCTCGTGAGGCCGCCGATGAGAACCATGCCGAGGCTCGACCTGAACTCCGCGCCGCCACCGCCCACGGCGAGGGCAATGGGCGACATGCCGAAGATCATCGCGAAGGTCGTCATGGCGATGGGCCTCAGCCTCGTCTTCCCCGCCTCGATGAGGGCGGGGAGTATCGCCATGCCCTCCAGGCGGTTACGGTTTGCGCGGTCGACGAGGAGGATGGCGTTCTTTCCCACGAGCCCGATGAGCATGATCGTGCCCAGGATGGAGAAGATGTTGAGAGTCTTCGAGGCGAGCGCAAGGGCGGCAACCGCCCCGATGACGGCGACGGGAATGGAGAACAGCACGATGAAGGGGTACACGAAGGAGTTGTACAGGGCGACCATCACGAGGTAGACGAAGACGATGGCCGCAATGATCGCCAGCCCGAGGCTCGCGAATGCCTCACCCTGCATCTCCGCGTCACCGACCTGGCGGATGAAGACCCCGTCATCGAACGTGATCGCTTTCAGCCGGGCCTGGATGTCGGCGGCGATGTCCCCTGAGGGCCTCCCGATGGCCTGTGAGAGGACGATGACCGCGGGGAGCCTGTCCTCGCGCTGGAGCATGGTCGGCCCGTAGGTGGGCGTGATCTCGGAAAACTGCGCAAGCTCCGCTTCCTGCCCGCGGGCGGTGAGGAAACGCATGTGGCCGATGTTCGAGGTCGAGCTCCGGTCCGCCTTGTCCGCGACAATGCGCATGGCGTACTCGGTCTCGCCGTTGCGCAGCTTGAGGTCCTCGTAGCCGGTGAGCGCCACGGCGAGCTGCGTCCCCACTCCGTCCAGGGAAAGCCCGAGCTCCGACATCCGCGTGCGGTCGATGCGCACGTCCACCACGGGCTGCGCTTCGCTCGTCGAAATCTTGACTTCACCCGTCCCGTCGACTTTCATCATGGCAGCCTTGATCTGCTCCGCGGCTGCCTGGACTTTCGCCCGGTTGACGCCCTTCACGATCATCCCGAGGGAGTAGCTCTCACCCGTCCCGAAGAGGCCGATGGGCGACGTGTTCACCTGCATTCCGGGCACATTCTTCACCAGTCGCTTGATCTGTTCGCTCACCTCCTGCGCGGAGCGCTTCCGAGCCGCGGCAGGGACCAGGGTCACGTTGATCTCGGCGAGATTGGGGGAGTTCTCGTCTCCAAAGCCCGAGCTGGACCTTCCCACGGTGGTGAAGACCTGGGATACCTCGGGAATGTCGTAGATCATTTTCTCGGCAGCGGCCGCAACGCCGTTCATTTCCAGCATTCCCGTCCTCATGGGCGCGGTGATGGTGACCTGGATCTGTCCCCGGTCGAGCGGGGGCACGAACTCGGAGCCCACGACGCCGATACCGATGAGGGCGAACGCGCCGACAACGAGGAGAAGGCATGCGGCGATCGTGATGACCCTGTGCCGGAGGCTCCAGGCGAGAATGCGCCCGTAGGCTGCGACCACCTTCTTGAAGACCGCCTCGAAACCGTGACTGAAAAAGGCCAGGGGATGCCTGCCCTTCGTCTCTTCCAGCTTGGCGAAGCGCGAGGCCAGCATGGGGGTGACAGTGAATGAGACGAAGAGGCTCACGAGGGTGGCAAGCACCACGACGAGGGCGTACTGCCTGACCAGGTTCCCGATAAGGCCGGAGATCAGGGAGAGGGGAAGGAAGACGGCGATGTCCACCATTGTGATGGAGAGCGCCGCGAAGCCGATCTCGTTGCGCCCTTCGAGGGCCGCGACCCTCCGGGTCTTGCCCATCTCCATGTGCCGATAGATGTTCTCCAGCACCACGATCGAGTCATCGACCAGGATGCCGATGATGAGCGAGAGCGCGAGCAGGGTCATCATGTTGAGCGTCATGCCGAAGGCGTAGATGCCGACGAAGGTGGTGACGATGGAGAGGGGGATGGAAACCATGACGATCATGGACCCGCGAATGCTGTGCAGGAACGCGAGCATGACCAGGGCCACCAGGCCGATGGCGAGGAGCAGGTCATTGGTGACCGAGCGGGCCGACTCGAGGGTGAAATCGGAGCTGTCCTGCGCCACGTCGAAAAGGAGGCGTTGAGCGGCGAACTCCTTTTCCAGGGCGGTGAGCTCGTGCCGCACGGCGCGGCTCACCTCCACCGCGTTCGCGCCCGATTGCTTCTGAACGATGAGACCGAGTGCGTCCTTGCCGTTGATCCGGCTTATGGCCGCGGCGGTCTTGGCCCCGTCTTCGATATCGGCGAAATCCCCGAGCAGCGTCTCGGCTCCGCCCGCTGAACGGGCGATGGAGACGCTCTTCAGCTCCTCTACGTTGGAATACTTGCCCGACAGGCGGACGAGGTACTCGCCGTCGGAGTCCCTGATCTTGCCCGCGGGAAGGTCCGCGTTTGCCGTCTTGAGCGCGGCAACGACAATGGGGACGGGTATCCCGCGGACGGAGAGCTTCGCGAGGTCCAGGTTGACCCTGATCTCGCGTTCCTCGCCGCCCACGATGGAGACCTGGCCCACCCCGCTCAGCCGGGAGAGGCGCGCCTTCACCTCATCCTTGACGACCCTGTACAGCTCCCTGCCGTCCATGTCGGCGGTCGCGCCGATCCGGAGAATGGGAAGATCGCTGAACGAGAAATTGGAGACGATCGGCGTCCTGACGGTCGGAGGGAGCGAAGCCAGTATCTCGTTGACCTTTTTCTGGACGTCCTGGTTGGCCTTTGTCTCGTCCGCCGTGAAGAAGAACTCCATCTGCACGATGGAATAGTTCTCGTACGAATAGGAGCTGATGCTCTTCACCTTGTCCACGCCCGCAACCGCGTCCTCGACGGGCTTGGTCACCGAGACCTCGACCTCCTGGGGCGCGGCGCCCGGGTACACCGTGACCACCGAGACATAGGGCGGCGTGATGTTGGGAAGAAGCTCGTACTTCAGCTGGATGTAGGAGAATATCCCCAGGATGGCCAGCGCCAGGAAGATGACGATGATCAGCGGCGGCCGCTTGATGGCGAGCTCGGCAAGGGTCATGCCCCGCCTCCTGCTTCGACGATCCTCACCGCCTGCTGGTCGGAGAGAAGGGTCTGTCCGCCGGTCACCAGCTTGTCCGTTTCCGCAAGACCGCTCAGAACCTCGATGTCGGTTCCGTACTCTTCTCCCGCGACGATCTTTCGTCGCACGGCCAGACCGTCGACGGCCACAAAGACCTCGGGAGCACGGATGCTCCCGACGATGGCTGCCCGGGGGATGAGGATGACCTTTCGGCCGGTGTGTCCGTTGAAAAGAAGCCTCGCTGACATTCCTGCACGGAGGGCCGAGGCCGCATCCCCGAGCAGGGTCACCTCGGTCAGAAAGGAATGGGTGTCGTCCCCGCGAACGCTGACCCAGTCGATCCTCCCGGTGAAGCTCCGGCCAGGGAACAGGTCGGAGCTCACGACGACCCTGTCACCCGCGCGGTGCCGCACCGCGCTGCGCTCCGGCATGAGGACGCGGACCTTGAGCCGGGAGGTGTCGACGATCAGCGCGATCCGGCTGCCCACCCCCACCTGCTCGCCGAGGCTGACGTAGGTGTCTGCGATCGTGCCGCCGATAGTGGAGCAGATCGTTGTATTCTCCAGTTCCTTCTTCGCAACGAGGTACTGCGCCCGGGCCGAAGCCTCGCCGAGCCGCGCTGCCTCGATGTCGGCGTCGGAGACGAGCCTCTCTGCGTGGAGCGCGGCCACCCGCTCGGCGTCTTTGGCCGCTTTTGTGTAGACCGCCTCGGCCGCGATGAAGGCTGCTTCGCGGAGGTCCTTGTCGAGACGAAGAAGGGGTGAGCCGGCGGTCACCGTCACGCCGGTCTTCGCGGGCATCTCGATGATTCTGCCGCTCGACTCGGAGAGGACCGTGACCTCGCTCGCGGCCTGGATGCTTCCGAGGACGGAGAAGCTGTCCGAAACTTCCCGGAGGCTGGGTTGCGTGACGCTCACCGACGGGAGGTCGAGCGCCCGCTTCTCATTGGATTTCACCTGCGTGCAGGCTCCTCCGAGAAGGAGGGCGGCAGCGAGAAGGAGCGCACCCGGCAACCGCGTCAGGGCGAGGTGTGCGAGCGAGAGCATGATTTCGCCTCCGTTTCCACATTGAACTCCGCGATAGTCGATTTTGGTTACCAGATAATTCAAGAGGAGCGAGCGCAGGGAAAAGCTCAGCCCGATCCCGGATCAGCCCATTTGCGGATCAGCTCACCCCGTGCTTCACGGCATACAGGGCGGCCTGCGTGCGGTCGGCAAGCCCCAGCTTGTCCAGGATGCTTCCCACGTGCGTCTTGACCGTCTTTTCGCTGATGAAGAGGTCGGCCCCGATTTCCTTGTTCGACATGCCCCGGGCCAGGCAGCGCAGGACGTCCATCTCGCGCTCGGTCAGCAGGTCCTCGGGTCTCTGCTCGGCGCCGGAGGCAAGCCCCGCCACGAGGCGCTGGGTCACATCGGGGTTCAGCCGGGTCTCTCCGCGCGCCGCGGCACGGATGGCCTCCGCAAGCTCCTTCGGACCCACGTCCTTCAATAGATATGCCACCGCGCCGGCCCGCAGCGCAGGGAACAGCTTGTCATCGTCGGCAAAGCTCGTGAGGACGATGACCTTGATATCCGGCAGGGTCTCGTGCAGCTTCTTCGTCGCTTCGATCCCGTCCATGACCGGCATCACGAGGTCCATGAGGATGACCTGCGGACCGACCTTGCGTGCGGTTTCAAGCGCCTCGGCGCCGCTGGCAGCTTCTCCAACAATCTCGAACCCTTCAAGCGCCCCGAGGTAGTTCTTGAGGCCCTCGCGCACTACCGCGTGGTCGTCCACGATCATGACCCGTACCCGGTTGGCTGACTTCTTTGCCATCACTTCACCTCCCGGCTGAGGGGCTCGCTTGAGGCCATCCATAGGGGCAGCCGGGCATCGATCTCAGTACCGGCGCCCGGCGCGGAACGCACGAACAGCGATCCGCCCAGCGCCTCCACCCGTTCCCTCATGGCCATGAGCCCGAAGCTTTCGGGACGCCGTGTCCCCGCGGGGTCGAAACCCCTGCCCGCGTCCTGCACCAGGAGCGCGATCTCCTCCGGGCCGAACGAGAGATCCAGGCGCGACTCCTTCACTCCCGCGTGCTTGGCGATGTTGTTGAGCGCCTCACGCGCCGTTCGGAATATCGTCTCCTTCACCTCGGTGCCGCCCTGCTCATCTCCCCTGATCGTGACGGTCACGGAAAGCCCATCGCGCTTCTTTCGGAGCGCGGCCAGCCGCTCCAGGGACTTCACCAGGCCCTCGTCCACAACCGAGCCGGGCCGAAGCTCGCGCACCAGGGTCCGCATCTCCGCCAGGGCGTCCCGGGCCAGCTCCTGCAGACGGTCGATGAGAGCAGGCACCTTCTCCGGCTCATCCTTCAGGGCAATTCGGGCAGCCTCCGCCGTGAGATTCATGCTGAAGACCGTCTGGGTAGCCGCGTCGTGCAGCTCCCGGGCCAGGTGCGTGCGTTCCTGCGCGGCGGCCGCCTCCTCAGCGCGCTCCGCGTACGCGTGAAGTCGACGGTTGGCCTTTCCCAGCTCGGCGAGCAGCTCCTCGCTTCTCGCCCGGGCCGCCTCGGCGTTCCGCGAGGCCCGGCCGTAGAGGCCGATGATGAGGCACCCCGCGATGTAGACCGGGAAGTAGTATGCCGCGGCGGAGCCGTACACCGCGATCAGCCCGAATGTGACCGAAACGCAGAAGATGCCCAGCCACACGATGCTCGGCCGGCTGGGCAGGTCGCGCCCGGCCACGATGCTCAGGCCGATGAAGAGTACCCCGTAATAGTCAGCGGTGGGCTTCGTGAAGAGCAGGGCGACGACGATGAGCGATTGCAGGGCAAGAATGACGTGCGTGGACACCGGCCAGCGCCTGCTCGCGGCGGGCTGGGCAACGCTCAGCGCGAGGTAGCCGGCCATCAGGCCGTAGGCAGGCGGCTCGATCACGCCGTTCTCGGGCCCGCTCATGATCATGCGGATCAGCACGGACAGGTAGGCGAGAAAGTACAGGACGAAAAGAAGCGGGGAATCCCGGTGCGGGCGAACGGCCGACGTTTCCGCCATGCCGGGATTCTCGCAACAAATGGGGGCGGGCGCAAGATCGCGGCGCCCGCCCCCTCGACTGAATAGCTACTTTGCCAGCTTCAGGGACTTGAACTCTTTCACCTGTCCGGTTATCGCGCGCTCAGTCGGAAGCCTTTCGATTGAGGAGGCGCCGAAGAATCCTGCAATCCCGGGCATCCTGGCAAGCGCCTTGCCGACATTCTGGGGCTCGTCGAACGGACCACCGTGGCATATGACCAGGAGGTCCTTGCGCACCTTCCGACCGGCATCCGCAAGCTCCATAACCTTCCCGATTGCCTGATCCAGTGTGAGGGCGACCGCGGCACCGATGGTGCCCGCCGTGGTGAGGCCGACGTGTGCAACGAGCATGTCCGCGCCGGCCTTGGTCATTGCCTGCGCCTCATCGGGAGTGAAGACGTACGGAGTGGTAAGGAGATCGATCTCGTGAGCGAGACGGATCATCTCTACTTCCTTGTCGTAGCCCATTCCCGTGCCTTCCAGGTTCGCGCGGAAATTTCCGTCCAGCAGTCCAACCGTGGGGAAGTTCTGCACGCCGGTGAATCCGATATCCTTCAATTGCTTCAGGAACACGGGGAGGAGACGAAAGGGATCCGTTCCGCACACTCCGGCGAGCACGGGCGTGTTCTTCACCACCGGAAGCACCTCGGCGGCCATTTCCACCACGATACCGTTGGCATCTCCGTACGGCATGAGACCCGCGAGCGAACCGCGTCCCGCCATCCGATAACGTCCCGAATTGTAGATGATGATCAGGTCGGTGCCGCCTGCTTCCGCGCATTTGGCGGAGATGCCGGTTCCTGCCCCGCAACCGACGATGGGCTTGCCCGAAGCCGCCTGCCCCTGCAGTCGTTTCAAGGCTTCCGCGCGAGTGACGAGTGCCATTCCTGTATCTCCTTTCATGCTTTCAACATGTCGAGCAAAAGCTCGGCTGCTTTCTGGGCGAACTCAGGGTCATTGATGTTGAAGTCTACCTCGGTCACCGGGATGCCGGGCTTCAGGTTGTCTTTTATCGCCGAAAAACATGCACTGTCCGCTTTTACATCCCAGTATTCTTTGCCCGGGCTGTCCAACATCGAAACGCCTTTCAATGGCAGAAGGACGGCTACCTTCCCCTTCGAGAGGTTGACGGCATGGGCGATCATCTTGCCGATTGCGGTATTTTCTTCAACATTCGTCCGCATGAGCGTCACGTTCGGGTTCCACTTGTAGAGATTCCGGCGGCGATATTTTTCAGGCACCGTATCCACGCCCCAGAAGTTGCACATATCCACACACCCAGGGGCCACCACGGTGGGGACGCCCTTGGTCGCCGCCGCCTTCATCCGATCGGGCCCCGCGCTCAAAACGCCGCCGCACACTTCGTCCGCCAGCTCGGTTGTCGTAAGGTCGAGGGAGCCGGTGATGAAGCCATCATTGATCAGGCTTTCCATTGTCCTGCCTCCGGAGCCGGTGGCATGAAACACGAGCACTTCATACCCCGCCTTCTCCATGATACCCCGCGCGTGGTCCACGCACTTCGTCGTGTTGCCGAACATGGAGGCGGTGATCAAAGGTTTTTCGTCCTTTACGGCGGGCGGTGTAATGCCCACCATCCCGCTGATGGCTCCCGCCGCGCTTGCGTAGATCGCCCGGCTGATTCTGTTGATCCCGGCGACGTCGACAATGGAGGGAATGAAGACGATGTCCTTGCTGCCGGCGTACGCGCTGACATCTCCGCCGCCCACGGTTGACACCATGACCTTCGGTATTCCGATCGGCAGGTCACGCATTGCGGCTGTCGCAATGGAGGTGCCTCCGCTCCCTCCCATTCCGAGGATGCCGTCGAGCCTTCCTTCCGCATGAAGACGGCCCACGACGGCAGCCAGACCCGCGGCCATCACCGTCATTGCTTCATCCTTATGTTCACCCGAGCGCAGCAAGGACAATTCCTTCCCTCCCGCCCGGGCAACCTCCTCGCGCGTGATGTCGGACGCGATTGAGGGCTTGTCCATGACGCCAAAATCGACAACAAGGGTCGAAAGCCCCTGCCGCTCGATGAGGCCTTTCACGAAGGCGAACTCCTTCCCCTTCGTATCCATCGCGCCGACCAGCACTACCGTTTTCGCCATGTCATGCCTCCTTCAGACACCGAGGTATTCCTTGCGGAGTGATTGATTCTCGAGAAAAGCCGCGGCGCTGGATTCATGGACCGTTTTCCCGCTGAGCAGGATGTAGACCCTATGGGCCAGGGCTTCCGCGACGTGAATGTTCTGCTCGACCAGGAGAACCGCGATCCCGTTCCCGAGGAGCTCTTTGCAGATTTCAACAACACGATCGTTCGCAACAGGCGACAACCCTTCCGATGGTTCATCGAGCAGGAGCAGGGCGGGGTTGGTCACCAGAGCCCTGCCGATCGCAAGCATCTGCTGCTCCCCCCCGCTCAGGCGGGCCCCACTGATGCGACGGCGTTCCCCCAGCTCAGGGAAGAGCTCAAAGATTCGCCGGGGATTCCATTCCCTCGGTCCCGCGCTCCTGCGATACACGAGGCGTAAATGTTCTTCCACCGAGAGGGAGGGAAAAAGACGCCTCCCCTGGGGTACGTACCCAATTCCTCTGCTCGCAATTTCAAATGGTCTCTTTCCCGCGATTTCCTCGTTTTTCCACTTGATGCTCCCCCTCCGGGCCGGTGTGAGGCCCATGATCGCACGAAGCAGCGTGGTCTTTCCCATCCCGTTGCGTCCGAGCACGGCCACGCACTCGTCTGCCACTTCAAGCGAGCACCCCTGGAGCACATGGCTGTCGCCGTAGTACGCGTTCACATCAGTAACCTTCAGCAGAGCAGACTGACGATCGCCGGATTCAGACATGCGAGCTCCCCAGATAGATCCGCTGTACTTCCTGATTCGACCGGATGCCGGCAGGCGTGTCCTCTGCCACAAGAATCCCATGGTGCAGCACGGTAATCCGCTCAGCGATTTCCATCACGATCTCCATATCGTGCTCGATGAGAACCAGCGTGACCTCCTTTGGCAGGGCCTGAATGAGGGAGGTGAGCGTGGCCCGTTCCGCGGGAGAGAGCCCTGCCGCCGGCTCGTCGAGCATGATGAGGCGCGGACGCATCGCCATTGCGATTCCTAATTCCAGCTGCCGCTGAAGCCCATGAGACAATTCTTTTACCTGCATCTGCAGGTGCCCTTGCAGCCCGACCGCTTCCGCAATTTTCCATGCCCACTCACGGTCCGCCCGGTTCCCCTCCCACTTTCTGAAGAAAGTGAACGTCAGTCCCCTGAGCGCGACTCCTCCCAGAAAGAGGTGCTCTTCCACCGTAAGATTCGGAAAGAGCTGAGAAATCTGATACGTTCGGCCGAGCCCCAGCCGCGCCCGTTCGCGGGCGCTTCCCCGCGTGACGTTCACATCGAATATTGCAATCCTTCCCTCGTCGGCCGTCATTTCCCCGGCGATGAGATTGAAAAGCGTTGATTTGCCCGCTCCATTGGGCCCGATCAGGGCGCGCCTCTCGCCCACGGGGACGGACACGTCGACGTGTCGAATCGCGTGCACGCCCCCGAAGCTCTTCGAGACTCTTTCCACGACGAGCGCGCGTTTCTGATCGGGCCCTTGCATTCTGCTCTCTACTGCCCGAACGGCACGAACTGATACTCCTTGCTCACCTGTTTCATCTCCGCGGGGAGGGCCGAGGCGGTTTCAGGCGGATACGCGCGGCCATCTGCAGGCTGGCTCAGATAGAGCGTGGGATCATAGGGGCCGAACTGGCTCGTATTCTTCACAGTGAAGAGCCCCTTGTTGTACATACTCCCGTCCTTTGCAAGCGCGATCTGCCGGATATAGACATTTTCGATGATCGCGTTATACTGGCCGAGCTTGATCGGTCCTCTGGGGGAATCCGACATGTCCACCGACAGCATGGCTTTCACGATGGCGGCCTTGTCCGACACGTCACCCTTCAGCTTGGCAATGGCCCTGAGGATCATGCGCATGCTGTCGTAGGCGAACTCGGACGCGGTTGAAGGATTGTGGCCCCAACGCTTCGCAAAGGCATCGCGGAACTTCACCCAGGCCGGGGTGCTCAGGTCGTCCGTTGTCAGCATCGCAGAGTAGGAGCCGACGATCTCCTTGGGCATGGAATCGAGGTCGGGCTTCTCAAATGTATTGGACTGCCCGATGAGCGTGATTTTCTTGTGCATGCCGAGCTCAACGAACTGCTTTACGAACGCGACAGCATCCCCGCCCGAGCCGTTGTACATCACCGCGTCGTACCCCTGGTCCAGAGGAATGGAAGCGATGATCGAGGAGTAGTCTGATGTCGGCACCGGATGCCATACCGTCTTGACCTCAACCCCGCCGCCGCGGAAGAAGCCGCGCTTGAAGCCGCCGCCCTGGTTGTACGGATACGAGTAGTCCTCTCCGATCATGTAGATCTTCTTGAAGCCCTTCACCTTGGCGAGCCAGTACCCGAACGGATCCATTGGCTGCGCGCCCGTCCAGGTCGCGCGAACGATGTAGGGATACCATTCGCGCATTGTCATGTCTTCGGAGGCCGAGTACATCGGCACCACGGGGATCTTCTTGTCCTTCATGAAGTCCCCCACCGTCAGGCCCTCATCCCCTGACACCAGGCCCGTGAGGATGTCGATCTTGTCCTGTTCCACCAGCTGCTTCGCCTTCGTGACGGCCTGTTCGTTGTCCAGCTGGTCATCCGCGTAGATGACGTTCAGCTTCTTGCCCGCAATCGAATAATTGACTTCTTCAAGTGCAAGCACGGCGCCTTCCTTCTGCATCTCGCCGAATGACGAGAAAACGCCCGTAAAAGCGCTCAATATCCCGATATTGATCGTATTCGGCGCCGCACTGAGCGCCCCCGCGAAGAGCATCACACACGCCATGAGACACAGAACTCTCTTCCTCATTGCTTCTCCCCCTCTTCGATTTCTCTTCGTCGTCAAAACGCATGCAACCTCTTTTATTCCCTCTCACCTCCTTCAAGGCGTCTCCTTGCTGTCGCAGCGCGGAAGGTGTGCCGTGTCCTGTCCAGCAAGCCCATGATGCCGTTCGGCGTAAGCAGCACAACCGCGACAAAGATGACTCCTATCACCGTGTTATACCGAGGGGTCACCTGGCTGATGATGACGTCCAGCCAGACCGCAATCACCGTGCCGACAACCGGTCCCCAGAAGTAGTTGGCGCCGCCGAGAATAACAACAAGAAGAATCCAGATGGTGCGGCTCAGCTGCATCGTCGTGGGCGTCACAATGCCGGTTGCATACACGGCGAGGATTCCCCCGATTCCCGCGTACAACGCGGCAATGACGAACACCATGACGCGCACCCAGTAGACGGGATACCCGAGAGCCCTCATCCGCAACGGGTTTTCGCGGATGCCCTTGAGAACCAGACCGAAGGGAGATCGCACAATGCGCCACATGATCAAAAGACCCGCAAGGAAAAGCGCGAGCGACATCCAGTAAAAGAACGAGCCCTGTGTGAAATCGATCCCGACGAGCGGAAATGGCCGTATTCCCCGGATGCCCGCCCAGCCGTGAAGGAGCGAGGTATTCTGACGCGCAAATGACCAGCAGATCTGCCCGAGGGCGAGCGTGATCATCAGGAAAACGATCTTGTGCGTGCGCATGATCACCAGCGCGAAGATGGTCGCCATGACAATAACCGCGGCAATGCCGCTCAGCTCGGGTACGGGGAAAGGCAGCCTCCGCTCGCGTCCCAGGAGGCCCACGACGTAGCCGGTCAGGCCGAAGAACGCCGTCTGCGTGAGGCTGATCATGCCTCCTTGCCCCACCAGCAGCCCGACACTCATGGCGAGGAAGCCGAAGTAGATGATCCGGATGAAAGTGGTGATCGTGTATGGCGAGGCATACAAAGGCAGCAACGCCACGGCCGTGACAATCAGGAGGCCCGCGAGAAGCCTTCCGCCTTTTTTCCCCGCCTCCTTCACGATTCTCTCCCCAAAAGTCCCTGCGGGCGGACCGCGAGGACGATTGCCATGGGAATGAAAACAAGGAACATCGAGAGCTCCGGCGCGTAGGCAAGTCCGAACGACAGGATCTGCCCGAGGATCAGGGAGCTCACCACGGTGCCCAGGAGGCTCCCCATTCCCCCCACAATGATCACGACCAGGGAATACGTGAGAATCGTTGTGTCTTCTCCCGGGCTCAATTGGAGGAATGTCCCCCCCAATACGCCAGCGACTCCGGCGAGCAGGGCGGAAAGCATGAACATGATCGTGTAGATCGCATCGATGCGGACGCCGAGCGCGCTCACCGTTTCTCGATCATCGACACTCGCCCTCACGGCCGCTCCGAACCTGGTTTTGTAGAGGATGAACCACAGGGCGAAAGCGATGATGACGCTCGAAAGGATGAGAAAGTAGCGAAAGCCTGGATAGGTGATCCCGAGGACCGTGATCGGCGGATTGATCACTGGAGGGACCTTGATGGACTGGGGATGGCCACCCCAGATGGCAAGCGCTACGTCGGCGATGATCGTGGAAAGGGCGATCGTGAGCAGCGTCTGGGGCAGGTCTCCGCCCTTGCGCACGCGCAACAGCATCGTGCGTTCGAACAACAGACCGAAAACCGCAATGGAGAGGCCGCTCACCGCGAGGGCAAGCACCCAGTTGCCCGTTGCGCCGAGAACCGAAAGGCCGATGTAGCCTCCCAGCAGATAGAAGGCGCCATGGCTCAGGTTGACGACCTTCATGAGGCCGAAGGCAAGCGTGAGCCCGCTCCCCAGGACGAAGAACAGCGCTCCCTCGGTCAGGCCGTTCAGGATCAGCGTTGCGATCTTCATGCTCATGGCCGCTTCGGTCCTTTCCGTTCGTCGCCGTGCTCGAGCGGGGACTTCACAATCCCATTCCCCTTCTCAGGCATTCCGTTTGTGGTCGGGAAGTACCGCTTGATCAGATACCGGATGAATCGCGTCAGGACTTCGTCGTCCCGCAGCGTTTTCCCGAAAAGTCTTCGGCCGGACTTCATGCCTCATCTCCACTCAGGGATCAGCAGAGCGACTCCGGTTCCAACGCGCCTCGGAGGCGAACGTACCACGTGCGGGGGAGGCGCGCATGAGGAGAAAGGAGGAGAGGTGACTGGCTACTTACTCCTAGTACTACAGCGATTATTCGCGCTATAGACTTCCGGCTGACTGCATGCTACAGTAACCCCCCGACGGCTTCCGGGACTTCTGTGGATCAGGGGTCTCCATCTCGTTGATCGCTCGGCCAAAGGAC
>Ga0315279_10006320_pt1 | contig 14986 bp, 17 predicted proteins | sample YL17G06_20_MG_FD_203694 | JGI IMG/M metagenome (GOLD analysis project Ga0315279, IMG submission 203694) | Sediment microbial communities from Yellowstone Lake, YNP, Wyoming, USA - YL17G06_20 | ecosystem: Environmental > Aquatic > Freshwater > Lake > Sediment | place: USA: Wyoming | collected... | reverse complement strand
GCAGTGAAAAGCCAGACATACCTAATCTTAATCCTGCGGCTTGCGATTGCCATCGCAAGATATTGCAGGGATCAGGATTGTAATCTGAGAAGGATTTCAATAGGAGGATGAATTATGAATCAGGCCCAAACTATCTTTATCTAAATTTAATTTGTTAGTATGTGGTATTTTTCCAATTTTTTTAGCTTTCTTAGCAACATTACGAATAATTTCTTCTATTAGATCGCAAACATCAGAAACTCCTTTGACAGGATTCCCATTTTTATAAGTAGTAATTGAATCTGAAATAGCAGCCCTGAATTTAATAGGATATTTTTTTACGTCTACCTCCGGTAGTGTTAAAGATAATTCTAATGGTTCTCTAATAACCTCATAACTTCCATTTGTTACGATAATATTTCCTACACCTATACTACAAGCTCGTCTCGATGCCTTTTGATCATATTTGCCAGTTGTAAATTCAGGGTTAGCAACGAATAATTTTACCGGCAAATTGTATCTTATACAATCAACAACAAAACTATCGAGCACTAAAGGATAAGGATCTGGAGAGATCTCAACACAAATTAAATATCCTCTATTGGTCATTCCAGATAATGTTGGACAATAGTATATTCTTCGATCTATCGATTTTTCAATGTTGATTTTTTTTATTCCACGTTCTTCCTTTAAAAACAAACATATTGTATCCGCAATTTGATGTAGTTCAGAGGGTAGATAGGTATATTTCATTACCCTACTCCCAATATTCTATCTAACTTATTTTTTAATTCTTGTAATAAATGCATTATTTCATCAGATTCTAGATATTTCTTTTTTTCATCTTTTATTGTTTCTAATAACCATTGAATACGTGTTTCTAACTCCCGTTCGGCATATAATTCTTCAGCAGATTCATTAAATGCAGCTTCAATAGAGTAATCATTATCTTGGAATAATTTACTCAGAACATTGATAGTTTTTTCTTTAGAGACCCCTAATTTTTCTGATCTTGCAATTTTAGATATTTTACGGAAATGAAGGACATTTGGAATAATTTCCGTTCTGTATTTTAAAATTAGAACATCTCGAATTCTATCAGTATCATCTATTATAGATGGAATTTTTCGTTTTACAACCGAAATAGATTTTTCCAATTCGACAAAAAAATCTTCTGTGAGTTTTTGTTTTGATTTTGAAAGTTTTAGTTCATCAGAAGCCATTTTTTTATATTTTTCAGGTAAATTAATTAACAATTTGCATCGTCTAATAGTTGAGCTGCTTAAACCTGTATAAATTGATAATTCTGAAACAGTTGGATCTTTATTTTTCTGCTCTTTTATTAGTTCAATTACTTTTGGCAATTTCATTGCTATTGTAAATAAATCCCATTGTTCTCTTAACGAGTGTATGTTAAACATAAGCAACAAATTATCTAAAGCAGTTGGCTTGTTTTGAATTAATGCTGGAATTGTAGGTAAGTTTAATTTTATTGCACATCGCCATCTTCTTTCGCCATCAATAAGGATATAGCGATTTTTCTCCTGATAAACCGTAACTGGAACCTGAATTCCAATCCTCGCGATAGATGCAAGAAGATTATCGAGCTCCTCGGATCTAAAGAAAAGGCGTGGGTTTTCCGGATTTTTATCAATGCTATGAGGGGAGATATTTTTTAATAATCCCTTACTTTTAATTATTTCATTATTCGACATTTTACACCTTTTTTTTATTATTTTTCAATTCTAAATCACTAGACCACCACAAGGACTTCTTTTATTTCCCAATTTCTATAAGGTTAAGTAATATTACCTGCAGGTTATCTATTCTTAGGACAAAAACGTAATGTAATTCTCATTCATATATTCTTTTAAAGTATTTATATAGTTCCAGGATAACACCAAATGGTCAAATTAAAACTTACAATCATCACAAATCCCACCAAGATTATTATTCTTTTATGTCACAGATTTACAGATTATTATCTATTTATCTTATTTTCTACTCGTTCGAATATAATACTCTGCATGTCCAATCTTTTGGAAGGTTTTTTACTTCTGATACAACACCTCTCCAAACTTCTATTTTGATTGTTTTTTCTTTCATATATTTCCCTTTTAACAGAAATTTAAATTTATTTTATAAACTTTTGTAGTCAAAACAGGAATAAGTGACATGCTTCCCGCAATAAATTGCGGGGCTTCATGTGTCCGGTAGCCCCCGAGTTGGATAATCGTCGAGGGATGCTTGTTGAAGTCGTTGATTTCTGACGTACTGCAACACGGTTTCTGTGTCTATGTCGCCAACACTACGGTAGAATTTTCCAGGACTCCAGAAATTTCCGCGTGAGTACCTGTAGCGGAACAAGGGTTGTCGTCGGAAGAGTTCATAGGAGGATGCTCCCTTCAGTAGTTGAAGTGCTTTTGAGACGCTCATCGTTGGTGGGAGTTGCACGAAGGTGTGGATATGATCGGGCATTACACTCAGTTCGATCATTAGGATGTTATGTCGTTCTGCTATTTCGTGTAAAATGTCTTCGCAAAGCTTTTTATTCTTCTTGCCCCTAAACATGTTGTATCTGTACTTGGGGCACCATTCAAGGTGGTAGAGATTCTGGCCTATGCTATAGCTTCCGCTAACTAAATCCATAATTTTTGCTTCTGGACAGGGATTTATAGCACCCGCCGCAGGCGGGCGCGCCTGTCCAAGGAGTACAACAAATAAGTTTTGAAAAAAGATGACGCGATTCATCCCACAAACTAAAGTTTGTGGATTTCTCGCTTAGAAGATGTTAAAAAAAAAACGAGTGATTCCTAGCTAAAAAAATTTCAGTTTTTTGATCTCCTCGCTCTATATTTAAATTATTTTTTCATCTAAATGATTTTAATTTGAATTCTCTCAATCAAATAATTAAATTTGCATGAAACGTCAAATACCAATAAATCTTTAAATGTATTTTGTTATTATTGTTTTTAAATGATAACAAATATTAAGGTAGACGGTTTTAAATCTTTATCTAAATTTAATATGGATTTACAACCTGGCTTAAATATTTTAGTCGGACCTAACGGTGCTGGTAAAACAAATATAATATTATTTTTCGAATTTTTATCAAATTTAATTAATGGTAATCTTTCAGAAGCTATAAGTAGAACTGGTGGGGCTGGTTCAATTTTGAGAAAAATTGGTGAAGAAACTTATCAAAAACATATAGATGTTGAAATAACAGGACACTTAAAGATAACAAGTAAAAAAATAATGAATTATTGTTATATTTTTAAAATTGAACTTTCAAGTGATAATTTAATTTATTATAAAAATCAAAGGCTAATTATTAAATTTTATAAGATATCAAAAAATAGAAATTTAGATAGTAAAATATTTGAAACAATTCTTGATATAGAACAAAAAACAAAACCTGAATTAAAATCAGAAATAATCTTAAATAAATATAATCGATCTGAATTAAGAAGTTACTTATTTCCAAAACGGATTTCTGATAAAAATTTTGAAAAATCAATCAAAAATATTTTTTTAGAATATAATTTATTATCTAACTCACTAGTTACAGCTATAAATCGAATTTTTGATTTTCGGTATATGTACGGGATATTATATGATTTGAGAGGGGGAGCAGTATTTAATATTATCCCAAGCGAAGTAAAAAAACCTGAGGATGTAGCCAAAGCCCCTGGTATTCAAAAAGATGGATCTGGTTTAGCAGCTACATTTTATGCAATGGAAGCTAGAAGATCACGAGATGAATACTATGAAGACTCTTTTTTTTACAGACAACCTTTTTATGAACGAGATATTAAAAGAAAAGTTTTAAATGAACAAACTTTTAATAAAATTATAGAAAATATTAAACTCGCAAATCCATCTATAACTAATATTCAAATTGAAAATGAACCATTTAGTAATAATTTAAATGTAAAGATATCAATAAAAGAAGGAAATAAAGAAGCAATTTTACCATTATCTTTAATGTCCGATGGGACAATTAAATGGATGACTTTGATTACCGCAATATTCACATGTAGAAATTTTTTTTCAGTAGAAGAGCCAGAAAATTTTCTGCATCCCTGGATGCAAGCCGAAATTTTAAAAATTATTAGAAACAATATAAATCAAAATTCTTTTGTTTTAATGACAACTCATAGTGAATCATTATTAAATGCCGCCAAACCAGAAGAAATTGTGATTATAAATATGAAAGACGGGAGATCTAGCGCGACTCGGATAAGAAATATCAAATCTCTTAAGGAGGAAATTTCAAACACAGGTTTTGGAGTCGGTTATTTCTATTTTGCTGATGGATTGAATATCGAGGTTTAAAATGTGTCCACATTCACCAGTTTTTTTTGTTGATGGATTCATGGAAAAAAAAATATTACAAAGACTTGAAGTTCATACACATATTTTTAGAACAGATATTAATGGAAAAGATGTTAAAATTTCTGCTATAGCAAATAAAATATCACCTTTGATTAGGAATTTGAAAGGCCGATTTCGACCAATTATCATTTTAATAGACCGAGAAGATAGGACAACCTCAACAAAAATAATAATAGGTGAATTATATAGTGAATTGAGGAGAAATGAAATAAGCGATGAATTAATAATTGGTATTACAGATAGAACGATAGAGAACTGGATTTTAGCGGACTGGAATAATTTTAAAAAAAATTCAGGAACCAAAGAAAAGAAAATTTATAATTCTTTTGAAGGTTATAACGGTAAATCAATAATAAAAAAATATATCCCTTCATATCAAGAAACAACAGATGGAGTTGAATTGTTTGTAAAATCAAAAGCGTCTATGATTCAAAAAAACAGTAAAAGTTTTAACGATTTCTTCACGCAAATTTTGTCAAAAAGATATAATAATTATTGGATTTCACAATGAAAAAGAAAAGATGATATTTACCTTTTATATTAAACCAATTTATTTTCTTTTTTTCAATCTCCTATAATAAGCACACCAGGGACACCAGGTACCACTCCTTATACCATTAGGAGCGACTTCCCATTCGTGACCTTCTTTACACTGCCACTTTAATTTTGTTTTAGAATTGATATATTTTATTGATAAACACTTTCCACTTCGCTTTTTTGCTAGGTTTTGCATATCTTCAATTGTTAACTTTAATTTTCTTTCAGTTCCGCCAGTAAATTTACATCTAAGTCCTAGTTCTACTGCTTTAAATCGAATAGAACTCCTTGTATGTCCTCTGGCTAATAGCTCATTAATATTGGTACCTTTCATTGGATATTGTTGAATTAAAATAGCAATATCTTCATTGGACCAGTTGATATGTTTTCTACCAGTAGATTGCTTTTCTCTTCTTTCGATAATATCAACTAACACATCTTTCTGTTCATTCAGTTTAGAAATAATAAATGGAATTGCACGAACATCATCCTCATTATACTTTAAATATTTTTTAGAAAGTGGCTTTCTCGTTTCAAGATGTTCTAAATAAGCACTAGCCACCATTATGCCATCTAAATCATCGTGTTTGAAAGGATAATTAAGGCATGCTCCAATTTCCTTTAATTTAAAGGACATGTTTGGGAAGATATAACTTCTTTTTAAAAAAAGGCCGATATCATAGTGAGGAATATTTTCAAAAAAATTATAGTCAAACCTATATCGTCTGATTGCATTTGATATAAGATTCCAATCAAAATTAGAACAAGAATAACTGATTAAAATTGGATTTTTTATTGTTTTTAAGAAATTGTAAAAACCAGAAATTATTTTTTTCTCTTGTTTTAGAGTATCTGCATACAGTTGTATAAATTTATTCTTATAACAAAAACCAATGAGCCAGACTTTCTCTCCCATGTCGGTCTCGATATCAAAATATACATGGTTTCCATCAGGGACATGAAAGTCTCCAATTCTAATTATCTGATTTTCTAAAAGAGATTTTGCCCGTAGACGAAACAATTTGTATTTGTCTTGCTTAAATAAATCATCGAGATTTTTTATTCCTTCCCTATTCAACTTTTTAGCTCTCACGGGTCCAATTTCATATATCAAAGTCAAATCTTTTCGTTTCATTAAATCCATTAAACATTGTTTTTTCAAAGAACATATAGTGCATTCTTCAGATCGCTTTGGACTTACAAATTCTTCATCTAATAAATCTTGATAGATATTTCCAATAAGGTCTATCACGTCCCAATAAATTCCATCAATGTCAATTTCCTTAATTCCATTCTTACCAATTATCAACCCAATGGTAGGAGAAAATCCAAATTTCTCTTTTATTAAAAATCCATAAAATCCAAGACGATACTTGTCAAATTTAGTAATCTCTTTATGATGTTTAATGTCAACAGGAAAAATGCCTTCTTTGGTCACCATTAGAAGATCAGGACGACCTATGAATTTAATGTTAGAAAAGTTATTGGTAACGTTGCTTTTAATATCGATTCCATCAAGCACTATTCGAGGGAATTTTATAATACATTCTTTTTTTACAAGTTTTTCAAGAGGTAGGGAGGTCTTTTCCCATTTATATCTAGATATTATTTTTTCTTCAAATTTAATTCCTTTGGGTATTAAAACTTCTTCAATATAATCTGAATCTAAAAAAATTGTTGGATCTACACCTTTCTTTTTTGATTTAATAAATCGATATGGGCACTTAAGATAGTCATCGATATCATGGCCATAAATGATGGTTCTTGACATTTGCATCATTATCTTAATGAGAGGAGTATTTCAGTTCTACAGATTTTACAGATCATTATCTATTTATCTTATTTTCTGCTTGTTCAAATAAGTTACCTCGTATGTCCAACCTTTTGGAAGGTTTTTTATTTCTGATACAACACCTCTCCAAACTTCTATTCTGATTGTTTTTTCTTTCATATATGTCCTTATATCTAAACAAACAATCGGTTTTTATTTTTTTGTTGCCAGAATCGGAATAAAAACCATAATGCTCAAAATGTTTTTCAACAAAAAACGTTTATTTTTTGGTTCAAAAACGGAGTCATTTAGGGATTTTTCATAGAAACCAGGAGTCACAGATTTATAAATTAGAACCAACGTTCATTTATATATCTGAAAACCTTAAAAAGAATAGGGAAGACGATTTTCTATGGAACATATTATCCCTCAATGTTGTGGAGGTTAAGATAGGATTGGTTATTTAATTCTTATCTTGACAGTTTCCATGGGAATGAGAAAATATTAATATAATATATGATATAAGACTTTTTTATCATATGGAGAAAAATAGTTCAATTAAAGATAACTTTAAATCAATAGGGATGATTGCGAATAGGTTTAAAAAAATTATAGATACGGGTAAGCAACTGACTTATTTGGATGTTCATAAAAAGCTTAATGTTTCAGAAAATGAATATTACGCTGCAGTTGGTTGGTTAGCTCGGGAAAACAAGGTATCCAATACTGGTTTCACTTTACACTTTTTGGATACAGATAGTGATGTAAAAATCTGTAACGATGCCAAGAAAGTCTGGAAAGTACTTGAAACACACGGTGAGGTCAATATTACAAGTATTCGGAAATTAACTCGGATAGATTCGGATGAGGTTTTTTCTGCGTTAGGCTGGCTTGCACGAGAAAACAAAATTGACTTTCATAAAAAATATATCATAAAGAAAAAAAATATTGCAAAAAGGTTATTAAAACCAGGGGCATTTTCTACTGAACTTACAACAAAAAATAAAATCGCACCTTGTGACAAAACAGAACAATCATTTCAACCCGTTTCAATACACGAAAATAAAATACGGATTTTGACTGAAAAAATGGATGAAAGATACGCGTATCCAATTAGATACAAGGAACAAAACTATTTTGTAAAAAAAACCAAAAAGGGCACTATTAAAATATTTGAGGTTTTTGAATGACCGACTTAAAGCCATTCTTTGAATTACCGATTGATGAGAAAATTCAAAAGAAATTTAAAAAAACGAGAGAAATAATTGAATTCGATCCTGATGATTTCGAAATATGTCACCCTAAAAAAATAACAAAGAAAATAGAAACATATGAGAAAAAACCTTCTAATATAACCTTTATATGCGATATTCATAAAATCGATAAAAAGAAATCATTTGACATAAAGTTAAAATGCCACGATATGGATATATAAAAAGAACCTATCCACTAAATTATTAATAGTGTTATAATTTATTTTCTTGATTTTACTAAAAACACAAATTCGATTTCTTAATCTTCTGCACGATTATTTTTCCTCTTACAGATCAATCATAATTTTTCAACAGTATTATCAAATATGGACAGTGATTGAGATATCAAAAAATGCAACAATTGAAAGTAAAACGAAAACGAAAAAAACTATTATGCCAACTGAGGTAAAAAGGAGAGATCTCTTATAATGAAATTTCAAATCTTGTAATTTCTTAAAATTCATAATATTATTTGAATTGATATGCTTGGTTAATCCAACTATTAATTCTATATTTGATAAAGTCGAATATTTATTATACAATTCATCGGTATTAATTGTTTTATATTCTTGTAATTTTAAAATAGGAATAAACTTCCATAACGAAATGAAGAATAATAGTAATGTTGTTCCGGCTGCTATTGCTACACAAATTAATAATAATTTACAATTATCTGTCAGAGGCTGATTTTTTGAGATACAATCAACCAGAAGGGTTATTATCAGAAAAAGAAAAGCAATTAGAGTAGAAGTAACATTGAAAATTTTTTGAGCCCGCTCTCCAAATGATTCAATATTTCTAGTAATAATATCATATGATCTCATTGATTGTTCATAGAATAACTCTTCAGAGGTAGGAATTGTCATTTTCTTCCGCCTGTATCAACCTTTTAAAACAACTAATTAAATAAATAAGTTACGGTTAGAAAATATTAGTTTTTAGACAAGATGAATTTTAAGTTAAAACAATGAATAGAAAACACCGATTTTTTAATCTTACTTAGTTTTTTCTCCTGTACATTTGAAAAACCGCTATCATCACAATTACCTGATTTTAAAAAAATCTCTAATCACATATTGCATTCTTGGTCAGAAAATGTTTATAAAAAAAATTATTCCAAAATGTTACTTACATCTAATCACAACATGTGGAAATTTTTCCTTAACTCCTTTTTGCCAGTCATCAAGATAACGACTCGTCACTTTTACATCAAATAAAACAATGATAAGTCCCTTCTCGAAATACAGTGAATAACGTAGACATTTATTTGCGATGGTATCCAACTCTCTCTCACCAGTAGGACCTTTAATTTCAATTGCAATATTATCAATAATAATGTCAGGTCGTGCGGAACTGCGCTGTTCTTCCACTTGTGCATTAGGAAAATATTGCAAAAGATACCTTGCAAGATCTATTTGATACGGAAGTTCATTTGGATAGTACGGTAAAAGCGGTTTAAAAAGATCAATCTTATCTAAGATTTTCTGATATTCTTCATTGTTACTCTCTTCACCATGCGGACTATTAAGATTCTTTTGTATCTTATATTGATCAATTTCGAGGAGAACTTCCCTGATTGGGACTCCTTTTCTTTTTGCAAAATCTATAACACTCTTCAAGGTAACCTTTTTCATTAGACGGTCGATCAATTCCTCATAGGTGAAATAATAGTTGTATTGTCTTTGATATCTCGTTCCCTTCCTACTAGTCGCTGTGGTCCATCTTTTTTCCATTGTGTCGATACCCTGTTCTCGGCATAATTGGACAACCGTTCCTTCATAAAATGATCGCAAAATCCTGTTCTTCCATTGAATTATCTTTTGATATTCCTCTTTTTCTTTATAAAAAAGTTCACTATAACATTTCGAACATAATAACCTTGTATTGCTAAGTGGGAGATTCTGATTTCTTATTTCGAAAAATCCGCCTTCTTTTCCGCATTCGGAGCAGCATCGAGGCATATAATCTACTGTTGATATCGTAAAATAAGATTTAAAGATGATGATTTTTTATTTAATAATAAAATTTTATATCGAATTTTCAACAAATTTATCGGGAGTAATTGATTACGATAAAATAATTTTAAAAGATAATCTCTCTCCTCTAAGAAAAATTTTTTTCATTTTGACATTTGGACAAGTTACCTTTATGTACCATCAATGTCAAACTTTAACACGCTATGTAGAATGGCTGGTGAAAAGATGGGTTTCTTTGATGAAGATACACATATAAAACGAACCTTAGGCGCACGAGAAAAGAATATTCTTTATCTTATCGCAGAAAAAAAATGCCAAAATTGTGGCACACCTCTAGAATTCCATGAGATGCAAGTTGGCCATAAAAAAGCAGCCTCGAAAGGTGGGAGAGCAACGTTAAAAAATTGTGTATGTCTATGTTACGGCTGTAACAATCTTCAAGGGACCGTCAACTGGGATACATTTCGAAAAATACAAGGGAAAACAGTCAAAGAAGGCAATACAAATATAATAAAAAGCAAATTAGAAAATTTAAGTCTCAGTGAGTTGAAAGCCCTAGCAAAAAAATTCAATGTAAAAGTAAAAGGAACAATCGAAGAAATACCATTTGGTGAATATCGTAAAGCTCCATCAAAAAAACAGTATATCAATAAATTGTCGAGAATCGTACCTGAAACAGAAATCGATTCTATAATATCTCAAGTAAAATCCCTTGAAGATCATAATATAGATAAAATGAAAAGCAAATTAGAAAGATTGAGTCTCCGAGAACTGAAATTTGTCGCGAAAAAATATAATATAAGGGTCATGGGAAGAATTGAACAGGATTTTTTGGATGAAATCCGTCTCCCTCCTTCTAAAAAGCAATATGTCAATAAGTTAGCAAAAATCGTGCCAGAAGAAGAAATTGATTTCGTATTAAGAGAAATGCCGCTGGTACAGATTTCTCATTGAAGATAGAAATATTCCTTGCTGAGGGGATCAATAGCGACCTTTTGCCCTACCAACCCACCGTCCCTGGATAACCATAAACCCCTGCTGTGGCATCCAAAACAACGCAATTCACACCCTGTATGTTGTACGAGGTTATTTTCTGATCTTTGAACATGTTATAAAACGATGGATGAGAAAAAAACATGAGTTTCACCATGATTGTAGCATCTTGCCCGTTGTTATTAGCCAAAATTATACCACCAGTCCTGTTAAGATAGGGGATGACTCCATTGAAATTTAGGACATTTTCTCTCTCATAGGATGGATAATGGGTAAATGTTTTTCCGGCACCTAATAAATTAAAATCTTCTCTTGAGGGGACAACGTAGAAATGCAACGGTTCATTTGAAGCAACATCATAGGTAATATTCAGATAATCAAAATGGGTATCTAACGATGAACCGTTTCCTCCATAATACCAATTATTGTGACCTTGAAGAGCAAATGTTTGATTGAACCATTGCCGAATATTTCCTCCTGAATCTTTTTCAACCTGAGTAATAAGTGATTGTTCGACATATGTCCATAGTCTTGTAGAATCAATATTGTAAGCAAGTGTATAACAATGAGTATCTGTTAGGACAAGATACGTTTTAATGCCGATATTTTCTAATAACGAATTGAGAAGAATTGCTAAATCCTCACAATCCCCTCCCTTTATTTGCATTGTTTCTTGAGGCGATTGGATAAATTCACTTTGGCGTGGGTCACTCACATAATTATAGTTTTCTACGACGTAACGATAGATCGCATTAACTTGAGCTTCCTTATCGTTTGGAGGACACTCTCTGATCATAGCATTTGCATACGTTCTTAAAGTTACATTTTCCGTGTCGATTTTGCTGATATAAGGTTCCGCACGCTGAATTACAGGGTCAAGTGTACTATTGGAAGAACCACCATTGGGGGATTTGTTCCGAGATTGCTCCAGGGTACATCCACTTAACCCCACACTAACAAGAATGGCAACAATCCCTATGATTACGAGCTGTTTTTTCATCCCCATCTCCTTATAATAGATATTATCTGATTCTTTAAAAATATATCACTTCATCCCCTTCGTCTTTATCTTCACCGAAAGGAAATCTGTGGGATCGTCGTCTCTTTCGGAGCGCACCCTGCCGCACCACCACCAGCGCACGCACAGGCACAGGCACACGAAGCGACACAGGCACACGCCACGCACGCGCAGGAATGCGGCACCGGCGCGGGAGGTACAGGAGCAATATACTGCTGATACCGACGTGGATAGAGAATGTACGGGTAGAACCACCACCAGCTCGGCGTAAAGTACGCGTTCTTCTGATCTGTCTTTTTGTCACCAGCAAGCTTGAGCTTCTCCACCTGCTCTGCATCCTGCTGCGTCCGTCTCTCCTTGATCGCCTGATAGATCCCTTTGTTGAGCCAGATCCCCCGGCAGTCCTTGCAGACATAGATGCGATAGTCGTTCTTTTCACTGGTCCTGGTCACGGTCTCCATGATCCCGTCGCACCGGGGGCAGGTCCCGACCGGTGAGGAGTACGCCCGGAACGAAGGGGTCTGCTTTGTGTTGAACTCCTGCTCACCAACCCCTGCCTCGAGCAGTGATTCGATCTCGCCTTTGTCGAAATAACTTCCCCCGCAGGTCTCGCAGAAATCGATCGTCGTCCCCTGGAACGGCCGCCTCTCCAACCGGGTCCCGTCATTGGGGCAATCCAGATCGATGTGTTTGATGAGTTTTCGGGACCCGCCCGCAAACATCTGCGGTTCTTCGTACGCGGACCGGGATCGTCTCCAAAGTACGACCAAGAAAACAATACCACCTAACACGACGATCAAGACCCCGAGCACACAGCTGTTCCCTGTGAGAAAACCAAAGGGGTTCCCAGTCCCGGAATTCACATGAGAAAACGCTGAGAGCGGCATGAGCACGCCGACTGATTTCTTCTCACCCGCAGGAACGTTGCTCCACGCCCAGAGGATACTCGAATTCGCAAACAGGGTCGGCTGGGACGTGGTCGTGACATTCTGGATCTGAGGAGGAAGACGGATCGTGACATTCATCTGTTCAATGACCGCGTTGTTCCACCAGGAAGGAGTAAAGAGCAGCGATGCTTGCTGATCGTTATACTTGTAGATGAACTCTTTTTGCAGCACCTCAAAAGAGAACCAGAACCGTTCGTTGGCAGCGTAGGTCTTATCCAAAGTGACGTACACACCGGACCAGCTGCCACTGTTCTGAGGGCTTACCGACGTCGCATTCCCACCATGGGAACGGACCTCAAAGTTCGATGTTGGCAGCCCGACCGTCACCCACGGGATAGTCCCGCTGTGCACAGCTATCCCGATCTCGTAGCGGATCAGGACGTTCCCGTCTGTTTGGACCGTGAGATCCACGTTTTGAAAGGTAAGCGTATACGTCCCGGTATCACCACGAACAAATGAAACGCCACAGGAAAGAACCACGACGCAGACCACGACACACCAGAGGAATCCTGACCACATTCTCCCTGTTTTCTTCATCCAGACCCTCCCATATTCAGGTGATCCAGCGGGCAGGCACCCTGACACACCTCAAGATACTCACAGCCTTTACACTCCTCCTGTACAAACGCATGATGCCGGATGTCCCGAGCGACCGGACTGTCCCAGATCCGCTCCCAAGGGTCCGACAGGATGTTCCCCAGTCTCTGCTGCGTCCAACTCTGACACGGGATCACGTCGCCATTCGGCTCGATCATCATGTTCACAGAACACGCGGAACAGCACCGCTGCCCAAACCCAAGCTCTACTGGATTGACATTCTTGTAGCACGTCGGTAAGAACCAGTTAAAAAAGACTTCACGGGACTTGGCGTACGAGCATGCCTCCTCCAAGACCTTGCGTAGCTCCGGTTCCGTCAAACCAGATTCTTCTTTCTCGGCAATCCCCCGCCCTGCCTTGATGATCGCGTTCGTCGAGACATACCGGACGTTTAGCTTCCGAGCAAATTCGATCAGTTCTTTCAACTCGTTTGCATTCCTTGTAGAAAGCGTCGCGTTGATGCTCACGGACAGCCCGGCAGCGACCGCGTTTTTGATCCCTGCGACGGTCTCCTTCCACGCTCCTTTCCTGCCCTGGATATCATCGTGAATCGCTTCTGTTGCCGCCTCCAAGGTGATTTGGATCCAGTCAAGATGGGCGTCATGAAGCTGACCAGCAAGGTCAGATGAAAGCAGCGTGCCGTTCGTGATAATACCAGTGGTAAACTGCTTGCTGTACTCGACCAATTCCACGAGATCCTCCCGCAGCATGCACTCACCTCCGGTGAACACCACCTGCGGAACGCCAATCTCCCATAATTTGTCAATCACGGTTTTCCACTGCTGCGTCTCGAGCGTTCCCTTCATATCTGCATTTTCTTTGAGATAACACTGCGGGCAGCTGTTATTGCATTGATAGGTCAAAGAGAGATCCATCCGACTCGGCGCCTTCATTTTCTTCTGATCAAGAACGGTCATGCCGATCAGATGGAGCGGTGGCTCATCCCGAGCAAAACTGTTGATGACACCGACGATTGCATCGAAATCCTGCCGTGCCTTTTCTTTCGAAACCCGATACTTTCGAACGATTTTTTTCACGGTTCTCTCAGGAACCTTTTCTTTCGGGACTTCGTAGCAACTCTCGATCATCGTCTCGAGAATAAAACGCGTGGTATCATTCAAGAACAGCACATATTTACTATTAATCCACAGTTTATTCTCATCAGGTTTCAAATGAAGCCGAACGCCGTCTAAGGTGACATGTTTTAACATATTAGGATCCCTCGTTTTATCGGACATCTGTCCTTTAAGACTTTCGATACTTCGAGATGCACGACTCGTTCTGCTGTCTAACCAACGATTGATATTTCTTCTCCATCACGCCTTGGGTTCAGACCACCTCATGTATATCCCGTTTGCTCGGATAACCAAAGCGAGTTTTTCATCGGCGGAAGGTCTACGGTCAGGCAGGAAAGCGATAACTATTACCTATGGTGATCATTCAATAAATTTTGGAATTGCAACATCTCTAGGTCGAACGAGCAATAAAGAAACATCTGATCTTTTTGAAGAGTTAAA
>Ga0315279_10006319_pt1 | contig 14987 bp, 13 predicted proteins | sample YL17G06_20_MG_FD_203694 | JGI IMG/M metagenome (GOLD analysis project Ga0315279, IMG submission 203694) | Sediment microbial communities from Yellowstone Lake, YNP, Wyoming, USA - YL17G06_20 | ecosystem: Environmental > Aquatic > Freshwater > Lake > Sediment | place: USA: Wyoming | collected... | reverse complement strand
TGCGGCCTAGTCCTACGCGAGTCCACGATCAACGCCGGCCCAGAGTGGAGGGCCTTCACCCCCGGAGAGAAGGAGACCCGGAGCAGGGTCGGCGTCCCCCTCAGCTTCGCCGTCCACGACAAGGGTCTCACAACCGTCATAGGCCGCGTCGGAAAGGACGCCTACGGCAGGAACATCCCCCTCAACACTAAGCTACAGATGCTCAGACTCCGGAAGTGGCAGATAAGGTCCAGGGTCCACAGCTCCGTCGACCGCAACCTCGCCCAGGCGATGGCGGAGCTCGACAGGCTCTCGGACAAGCTTCACATCCCTCCGAACATCAAGGAGAAGGCAGCCGTCATTTACCGGAAGGCCCTCGACCAGGGTCTGGTCAGAGGACGCAGCATCTCCGCCATAGCCGCCGCCTCACTGTACGCCGCCTGCAGGATGACCCAGACCCCAAGGACCCTCCGAGAGATAACCCACGTCAGCACCATAGACAAGAAGGATATAGCCCGCTGCTACAGGCTCATGTTGAAGGAGCTAAACATCCAGATGCCAATACCCGACGCACAGCTTAGGATCCCCAAGATAGCTGCGAAGGTCGGCGTCGGCGAGAAGACCCAGCAGAAGGCTGTCGAGATACTCAGGAGGGCCGGGAAACTAAAGACAACGGCTGGCAAGGACCCGATGGGTCTCGCTGCCGCGGCCCTCTACATCGCATGCCAGATGACCGACGAGAAGAGGACCCAGAAGATGATCGCCGACGCCGCCGGCGTCACCGAGGTCACCATCAGGAACAGGTACAAAGGGCTGAAGGACATCCTCGACCTGGAGGACTGACCGACCGAGCCTAAGCATGTTTCGTGGATATTTGGGAAAAAATCTCTATATACCGCTAAGGTTTATTCAGAGTTGGAAAGCTGGGGGACATGGAGGAGAAGGCTAGGAATCTCGTCCTGTGCATCGATAGGGACGACGACGTCGGCAAAAAAACCGAGTTAGATACCCCGATCGTGGGGAAGGAGGCTAACCTAGCCGCGGCTTCCGCTCTCGCAGTCGCCGACCCTGAGGAGGCCGACTCCAACGCCATGTTCGGGGCGGTGAAGCTCTATAGAGACCTCATCGACCAGTATCCTGACGAGGAGTTCCAGGTGGCTACAATCTCCGGCTCCGCCCGCGGCGGCATAGAGTCGGACAGAAAGATGCTCGAAGAGCTCACGACGGTCCTGAAAGACTATCCCGCTACGGGGATCATCCTTGTCACGGACGGCTTCGCGGAGTCCCTCACCCCGATACTCGAGAGCAGGGTCCCAATCAACTCGGTTCACCATGTCGTGGTGAAGCACAGCCAGAGGGTCGAGGAGACCTACGCCGTCATCTTCAGGTACCTCAGGATGCTGATAGACGACCCCTACTACGCGCGGATAACCCTCGGCGTCCCGGGCATCCTCCTAATAATCTTCGGATTTCTCATCGCCTCGAACCAGCTTGAGAATGCGGGCCTCGCCGTCACCTTCGTCATCGGGGCCGTCCTCTTCCTGAAGGGCTTCGGCATCTACAACAAGTTAGCCAAGATAAGGCCGAGGCTCCCGCCACCGGATCAGCAGGTTGTCTTCGCCGCCTGGATATCAGGGGCCGTGGTCGCCATAATCGGCATTTTCCAGGGCGTCAGCTACGCGAGCACATTCCTCCCAGCCCAGCTCCGGCCCATCTCGGACCTCGGCTTCTGGGCTGGTATCTTGCCGACCCTGGTAGCTGAGTTCCTCCTCAAGGGCATAGATCTCATCGTCATAGGCGTCATAGTCTCCTTCGTGGGGCGTCTAGCCTCCCACTATATGCGGAGGGAGTTCGACAAGCTATACCAGAACGTCCTCAGCATAATCATAGCCTTCTGGATGAGGTTCATAACCATAGAATCTGCGAAGATACTCCTCGAGCCCGGCGTGACCCTGACCCTCTGGTCGCCGCTCATCTTCTACACCCTTGCCAGCGTCGCAACGACCATCGTCGCCGTGGTCCTGATCTACAGCAGGTACAAGAAGCTCCCATTCACCTAGGAGCATGAACAACACGGTTTTATTCGGGGGCGTAACTGTAACCTGAGAGAATATTCATGCTACGTGGCCTGCTCTCGGCGCTCGGCGTCTACAAGCTCTACGAGAGGTGGCTCAGGATGCAGATCGAGGGCGGCAGGATGCCCGCGCACATCGGCGTCATCCTCGACGGGAACAGGCGTTGGGCACGCTCCCATAACCTGATCGCAGTGCAGGGCCACTGGGAGGGCGCAGACCGCGTCAAGAAGCTCCTCGAATGGTGCTTCAACTTCAACATAAAGGCAGTCACCCTCTACGCCTTCTCCACCGAGAACTTCAGCCGATCCACTGAGGAGGTAGGGGAGCTGATGAAGATATACGAGACCTACCTCGACGAGCTTCTCAAGTCGAAGGTCGTCCACGAGAACCATGTCAAGATAAGGGTTCTCGGCAGGACCAAGTTGCTGCCTGAGAAGCTGCAGGAGCTCATTACGAAGGCTGAGAAGGCGACTGAGAATTACGATCGCTTCTTCCTCAACGTCGCATTAGCCTACGGTGGAAGGGCGGAGATCATAGATGCTACCCGCGCAATAGCCGAGGAGATCAAGGCAGGTAGCCTCGAGCCCGCGGAGATCAACGAGCAGGTGATGGAGAAGCACCTCTACACCTCGTATATGTCCAACCCTGAGCCAGACCTCATCATCAGGACCTCAGGCGAGTTCAGGCTCAGCAATTTTCTCCTATGGCAGGCCGCCTACAGCGAGATATTCATAGTCGATGTCTACTGGCCCGAGTTCAGAGAGATAGACCTGGAGCGGGCGATTAGGAGCTATCAGCAGAGGGGCAGGCGCTTCGGCAAGTAAGCTAGACGATGACCTCGTCCAGCTCCTTCTCGAACCTTGTGAATCTCTCAGGCCCACCACTAGAGACGTGGACCGTGTCCTCGACCCTCACACCACCGTAGCCGTAGATGTAAATTCCAGGCTCGTCGGAGACCACATTACCAGCCTCAAGGATGTCACCGCTTTGGTCGCTGAGAGAAGGCGGCTCATGGACCTCCAATCCGACCCCGTGCCCGAGCGAATGAGTGAAATACTTGGAGTAGCCGGCAGCCTCTATGATCCTCCTCGCGACGCCATCGACATGCTTGCCGCTCGCCCCAACCTTAATCTCAGGAAGGGCGGCCTTCTCGGCCTCGAGGACGACCTCGTATATCTTCCTCTGCTCCTCCGAAGGTTGACCGACGATGAACGTCCGCGTCATGTCAGATCTGTAGCCCACGTAGGTGGCGCCGAGGTCGACGGTCACGAAGTCGCCGCGCCTGATCTTCCTATCAGTGACGCCGGCGTGGGGATAGGCAGACCTCTGCCCAGAGGCGACGCTGTTATCGAAGGCGTAACCCTCGGCGCCCTCCCTCATCATGACGTACGTCGCCTCGGCGGCCAGCTCGTACTCCCTGACCCCCTCCACGAGCTTCTCCTTCAGGGCAGCCATTGCCATGTCAGCGAGTTCTCCCGCCCTCCTCATCTTATTGAGTTCTCCCTCGTCCTTGACCCTCCTCTGCCCCCAGACGATCTCAGGTCTCAGCTCGAGCCTTAGGGCTGGCAACTCCTCATGGAACTTCGTATAGGTTGAGACCGGCAAATCATCGAAGGCCAGGTTGGCGTAGGCTTTGATGGTTTCTGTCAGCTGGCTGAAGAGGTCGGCTCTCGAATAGTCTTTCACGTCGAAGCCCCTCGCCTGATCCTTAGCGATGTTGTAGTCGAGCTTCGGCACCATCAGTACAGGAGCAGTGTCAGACGGCACGAGGAGGTGGCTCCCGCCAGTACTGGCGGTGAAGTACCTAATGTTGCTGCTCCGCATGATGAGGAAGGCGTCGATGTTTGCTTCCTTCAGGTGTCTTTGTAAAATCTTGGCTCTCATTTCTTTCAGTACATCCTGCACGAGGAAGGCTTAAAAAAGCGCCGAGGTGATAGTTGTTCTCATCTGTTGAGAGCAATTACGGCGGAGACGATGCAGACCACCAATAATCCCAGCCTAATACGTAATAATACCGCCTCTCTGAGCCGTTTCCCGACCGTTAATCTTGAATTATTTAAAGATTAATGGTAACTAAATACGGTCTCCCAGCCGAAATTGAGTCAACAGAGCAATTGGAACTAGGTATGAAAAGGGGTCGATCAGCCGAGGATGGTGTACATAAGTAGGGTCCTGATGAGGAACTTCAAGTCCTTCAGTGGCGAGATCAAGCTCAACTTCCAGCAGGGCTTCAACATAATCACAGGCCCGAACGGCAGTGGTAAGAGCAACATCATAGACGCCGTCCAGTTCGTCCTCGGCGAGCTCGGCTCAAAGCGGATGCGCGTCCAGGACCTCTCCGGCCTAATATTCGAGGGCGCGGAGGATGATGTCGGCGGTAAGGCCCAGATGGCTCAGGTTACCCTCTACTTCGACAACACCGACAGGGTCCTCGCCTCCGACAGGAACACGGTGAGCATCGGCCGCAAGATAGACCGCGACGGGAAGAGCGACTACTACCTCAACGGGAAGCGCACCAGCCGGAAGGTCGTACTTGACCTCCTGGAGATGGCCGGAATCACGCCGGGAGGATACAACATAGTCCTCCAGGGAACAGCGACCCGGCTGAGCGACTTGACGCCCTCCGAGAGGATGACGGCCCTCGAGGACCTCGTCGGCATCGTCGAGTACGATGAGAAGAAGGCCGAGGCTAAGGGGCGACTCAACGAGGCGGAGAGGAAGATAGAGGTCGCGAACGCCCGAATCGACGAGATCAGGAAGAGGGTGACGGAGCTCGAGAGGCAGAGGAACGACGCCCTCAGGTTCAACCACCTCGCGAGGGAGGAGAAGTGGCTCACCGCCGTCAAGCTCTCCTACCAGATCAGTGATCTCGAGGTGAAGCTGATAGAGCTCAACTCCCAGATCAAGGAGCGTGAAGAGGAGGCCGCAAAGCTTGAGGAGGAGCGAAACCAGCTAAGGGAGGAGAGGGAGGCCGCCAGGAATCGGCTAGAAGAGTTCAATAAGGAAGCCTCAGAACGGGGTAACACGAAGCTACCTCTCCTGAAGTCCGACCTCGTCGGAACGAACACCCTAAAAGAGGGCATGACATCGAGGCTGAGGGAGATAGACGGCAGAAGGGCGTACCTGCTGCAGGCGATTGCCGAGAAGGATGGCGAGGTAGCTGGATCGGAGAAGGAGCAGGCGTCCAGGCGCGCCGAGATAGAGTCCCTCGGCAAGAGGGAGCAGGAACTCACCGCCGAGTTGAACGCCAAGAAGGCCGAGCTCCAGGCGCTGACCGAGCAGATCAGCGGTGCTCGCGAGACCGCCGGCGAGAACCAGAGACAGACCGAGAGCCTGACCGAGTCCCTCGTACCTATGCAGGAGGTCCTCAGCGGATTAGAGATCGAGATCAACACCCACGCCACCACGACCAGCAACATCGGCGAGAAACTCAAGGACCTCGATGGGAAGAAGGTCGACTACGAGGAGACCGCCGGATCTCTCAGGTCGAAGCTCAATGAGTTCGCAGCTCTCAAGGCGCAGGAGGCCTCTAGCCTCGAGAAGATGCTAAGGAACCTTGAGGAGCAGATCACTAGGCAGAAGACGCTAAGGGGTACCATCGCCAACGCTAGCCAGCTCGCGAAGCAGGCTGAGACGACCATCACGGAGTTCTCGGCCAAGCGTGATCTCTGGAGGCACATCATTGTCGAGGAGAAGGCTCTGGAGAGGATCAGGGAGATAGGCGAAGCCGGCGCCCTCACCGGCTACCACGGTCCCCTCAGGAACCTCGTCAAGATCGACCTCCCGAACCAGAGGGCAGCCTACAGTGCCGCCGGGGGCTGGATCAACGCAATAGTAGTCGACGACCTCAACGTCGCTCTCGAATGCGTGGACAGGCTCAAAAAGACGAAGCTCGGCATGACAAGGTTCATCCCGCTCAACCAGTTGAAGAAGCCCGAGCCCCTCGAGGAGTTTAAGGAACTAGGTGTCGTAGGCATCCTATCTCAGCTTATCCGTTGCGACGAGGCGATCATCCCCGTTGTTCACATGATCTGGGGCGACACCTATCTCGTGAAGGATGGCGACGCCGCCCTCAGGGTCAACGCGAAGGGCTACAGGGCCGTCACGACCTCTGGTGATATCTTCGACCCGAAGGGCTCTATCACAGGCGGCTACTACAGGAGGCCGCCTGACTTCTCGAAGCTGATCCCGACGGAAGGGTCGATGGACACCCTCTCCAAGACGATCAAGGACCTTAGGCATAGGCTCAAGACTAGGATGACTGACCTAAAGGCCTCTGGCGGTAACCTCCGCGGCTTCACAACATACATGGACAGCTCAAAGGAGCGGATGAGCCGGATAGACGCAGAGGTCGCCGAGACTAACGACAAAATCGAGCGCCTCAACAGGAACATAGCTACAGCCGACGAGAGCATGGGCAAGCTGAGGGTGGAACTGGAGAAGGAGCAGGGGCTCATAGCCGCCCTCGGTGAGAGGAAGCAGAAGACTATCCAGCAGATAGAGGAGACGAAGCAGGAGATAACTAGGCTCAGGGAGTGGAAGCCCTCCGACGTCACCGAGCTCGAGATGAGGAGGAGCGCCCTAAGCCACGAGGTCGACGAACTCCAGGCGGCCCTGAGCAAGGTCCAGAACGACGTCGCCGTCCAGAGGGGCTTCGTCGACCGCATCCTCGCACTCAGGGTCGAGGAGGCCATCGAACAGAGACTGCAGATGAGGGAGGAGACACAGGCCCTCGCCGCCGAGCAGGTGAGCCTCCAGAAGCAGCTTGCCGACATATCAAGGGAGATAACCTCCATCGAGCTGACCCTGGACGGCGTCAGGGGCGAGGTCGAGGCGACCACTAAGGTCCTCGACCAGCACCAGAAGACGCTGAGGATCATCAACCAGCGGTTCGAGGACCTCGACAGGAGGCGCGAGGTCGTCGACAAGCGGAAGAGCCAGCTCGCCTTCGACGCAGAGCGCCTGAGGCTCCAGAGCGAGCAGAGGTGGGAGGAGCTGGCCAGGAACGGCTACGAGGACATGGTAGATATCACAGGCACAGACCTCGACAGGACAGACTCCATGCTCCAGCAGATAAGGGCCGAGAAAAACGGCCTCGGAGCCATCAACCAGCTTGCCCTCGATCACTACGACGAGTACATGAACAACTACAAGCAGCAGAGCACCAGGATCAACGAGCTCGAGGGGGAGAAGGCGAGCATCCTCAAGTTCATGGAGGAGGTCGAGCGGGAGAAGACCGCTCACTTCATGGCCGCCTTCAACGAGGTCTGCGAGAACTTCTCGAACCTCTTCTCTAAGCTGACGGGCGGAGGCGACGGCAGGCTCGAGCTCCAGAATCCTGAGGAGCCGTTCAGCGGAGGCGTCGACCTATACATCCAGTTCCCCGGGAAGGCGATGAGGCTCGGGACCGGGGCGAGCGGAGGCGAGAGGTCGGTCGCAGCGATAGCCTACCTGCTCGCCATCCAGAGGTTCCTGAAGGCGCCCTTCTACCTCTTCGACGAGATAGACGCCCACCTCGACGACTTGAACACGAGCCGCCTAAGCGAGGTTCTGAAGGACAACGCCCTAGAGGCCCAGTTCCTCATGGTCAGCCTCAAGGACGTGATGGTTCACAACGCGGACAGGATATACGGCGTATTCTCTCAGGGTGGTAGGAGCAGGGTCCTCGCCCTACCGATGAAGATGAAGGTGGAGGGTGTGGCGCAGTGAGTGGGAGGAAGGAGAAGCCCTACTACCTGCGTCAGCCCTGGGACATTCTCTTCAGGGAGACCAAACTCGAAAAGGTCTCCCCTTGGAGCGTGGACCTCGTCCAGCTCCTCGCCAGCCTCCTAGAGGAGATGGAGAGAGAAGGCATAGACTTCCGCGTCGCCGGCACCGCCATCAACTCCTCCGTACTCATCTACCTCAAGAAGGCGGAGATGCTCCTCGAGTTCAATGAACCGCCCCAGCCACCGGCTGATAGGGAGGACATCTATATTCCACCGCCGGTGCCACTGCCCTTCAGGTTCGAATTCACGACGACCTCGGTCCAGGACCTGATCAAGGCGCTCGAGAAGGCGCTCGAGGAGGAGAGCAGCAGGGGCGAGAGGCCGAAGCTGCCAACCCTTCCGATACCTATTCCCAACTTCCTCGACGTCGACCAGTACCTCCTCGAGGTCGAAGCCAGGGCGGACAACCTCCTCGAGGAGATTAGAAGGAGCCACGAGGCCGGCAGGAAGATGAGACTCCTCGACCTCATCGAGGGGCTCAGCTGGTTCGAGGCCGTCAGGGTCTTCATGATGCTCCTCTTCCTCGCCCAGAAGGAGGAGATAGACCTCGTCCAGGACGAGGAGGAGACCGACGTCGTGATTGTGCTTAAGGAAGTGGATATGAGATGAGCGCAGAACCATCGAAGAAGCAGCTTAGGCTCACAACCCTTGAGGCGACCCTTTATGTGGCCGGCAGGCCGCTCGATATAAGCCGCCTCATGCAGGTAATTGGCACCAAGTCGGAACGAATCGCCTTCAAACTCATCGACGAGCTCTCTGTTAGGGTCTCGGAGAGGGGCGGGGCCCTCGAGGTGAAGTGTCTCCCAGGCAGGAGGGCCGTCCTCCAGCTCAAGCAAGAGTACAATGACATGGTCAAGCAGTTAACCAACAGGCCACTGCTGACGATCGGTCCCCTCAAGACGCTGAGCTACATAGCCTACCACCAACCGGTAGAGCAGAGCCAGGTCCTCATCGACAGGGGTGCCCACGTATACCCACAGCTGAGGCTGATAGAGGACTTGGGTCTCATCACGAGGGATCGGGTGGAAGACAGGAACGTCATCATAAGGACAACATCCTTCTTCGCTGACTACTTCGGCTTCAGCCAGAACCCCGCGAAGTCTAAGCTCGAGCTGCAGCAGATCTTCAGCACATTGAAGATACACCAGCTGGACAACGAACTGGACATGGGTCTTGATCAGCTTGGTAATCAGGCTGAGGTCCTAGCAGACTCTAGGGATGGGCTCCCCGAGGGGCTTCCTCAGTATCCTCGTCCCGCCGACTAGCGTTCTGAGTAGCACCATCCCCGGCCTCTCTGCCCTGACCTCGCCGATTATCTCCGCGTCCCTGCCATACTTTGTCCCCCTGACTGCTTCTAGGACATCTGCAGCTGAACCTGACGAGACGCATAGGATCGCCTTTCCCTCGCATGTCACCTCGTAGGGGTCTAGGCCGAGCATATCTGAGGCAGCCCTCACGCTCTCCTTGACCGGCACCTTTCCATCCTCGAGCCAGATGCTGACACGGGACTTTTCGGCGAACTCGTTGAGGGCGGACGAAAGCCCGCCTCGGGTCACGTCCTTCATGGCGTGTACCTCGCCTGCTTGGAGAGCGACTTCCACCGTCCCCCAGATCGGCGCGACATCTGACTGGAGTTCCGTCTCGAACGAGAGTCCCTCACGGCTTGACATCAGAGCGATACCGTGGTCGCCGACGGAACCGGTCACGATCACCTTGTCCCCGGGCTTGGCAAGACTGTCTAGAACCCTCTTGCCCACCAAGACACCCACGCCGGTTGTTGCCATCACGACGCCATCCAGAGCGCCCTTAGGCATCACCTTGAAGTCTCCGCCTATCAACGCGACGCCAGCCTCCACGGCGGTCGCGTTCATGGAGGCTACAAGCCTCTTGAGTTCCGCCATCGGGTACCCCTCCTCAACTATGATGGCGTCGAGGACGGCAATTGGTTTAGCCCCCATCACTGAGATGTCGTTGACGGACCCAGAGATTGCCAGTCTCCCCAGGTCTCCGCCGGGGAAGAAGAGTGGGTCGACTGTGTGGCCATCCATGGTGAGGACAACCTCAGAGCCTCCGACCCTTATCGAGGCACCGTCGTCCAGCGCGTCCAGCCCCACGCCGTCGAGGGCCTCATGGTTTTGGAAGCCTCCGAGGAAGAGCTCCCTCACAAGGTCGTCCATCATAGACCCACCGGCGCCGTGGGAGAGCTTAACGAACTCTTCTCCGGTCAAAGACCATCACCTTTACTCGTCACTCAACTCGAGATATACGTATCCAAAAAGGCTTCTCATGGGGCTAAAAACCATACCTTTTTTATATGGCGCCCTTTCCTAAGCCTATAGCAATCAGGCTCTTACTTGTTTGAAAGGAGGAGAAAGTTCTGGTCTGGCATGATAACCTTAGGAAGCGCAAGAACACGGGCGGCAAGAAGAAGCCGTACAGGACGAAGCGCATCTTTGACGTCGGCAGGCACCCAGTCGAGACAACGACAGGCGAGATGAAAATCAAGACTGTGGGCGGGCGCAGCGGTATAGAGAAGACGAAGGTGGTAAAGGCCGAGTTTGTCAACGTCTCCGAGCCCTCAACCGGGGCGACGGAGAGGTTAGAGATACTCGACGTCGTCAACAACCCGGCGAACGCCGACTACAACCGCAGGGGGGTCATCACGAAGGGCACCATCGTTAGGACCGAGAAGGGCCTCGCCAAGATCATATCTCGCCCCGGCCAGTCCGGCGCGTTAAGTGCCGTGACTTATAAGGAGTAGCCCACATCCTTCTTTCAAGAGCCTTGTTTAGGGCTCGATGTTTCGATGGTGGTTACGTGTATGAGAGGCAAGGGTAAGATCGTTGTTTGGCCCTCTTACTTCGATGCAGATCTCTCATGGGGGGAGGGAAGGAGGGTGGCTAAGGACTTGGCCGTCAGGCAGCCAAAAGCCGAAGACATCCTTGCCGCCGCAGAGGAGGCTGGGCTAAAGCCTGTGCTCGAGTCAGGCGCCGCCCATCCGAGGCGCCCATGGATCGTCACAGATTTGATCCTGGTTGAGGCAGGAAAAAGTAAGCCCGAGATTCTAAAGGAAATTGCCTCTAAAATGAGAATAAAAAGAGTTTAAACTCGGTCGTTACAGCCCTCCTCTTCCATACTATTATCTCTATGAGAAAGTTTCTTATCCCGGTCCTTATGTAGGGGGGATTCAATGCGATCAGGTAAGAGGCTCGGCACAGTGATCCACATTTCGAAGAGTACAGGTAACCTCATACTAAGGGCCGAGGAGGATGCGGGCGTAGGGGATGCGGTCTTCGACAAACACGGCAAGAGGGTCGGCAGCGTCTACGACTTCTTCGGACCCGTTGCTACCCCCTTCGCTTCAATCAAGACCCGTCTAGAGGACCCTTCGAAGCTCGAAGGCGAGCCCGTCTTCTTGGGTGATAGGAAGCGTTAGAGGCGTTCTCTGACTTGAGCGAATCTAGGGTCGCTGTCTGCTCAGAGTGTGGCGCATCTAACCTGATAAGGGATTACGAGGCCGGCGAGCTCGTCTGTGAGAGTTGTGGCTTCGTAGTCTCGACAAATCTTATGGATCAAGGTCCGGAGTGGAGGGCCTTCGATGACACTCAGAGGGATAAGAGAAACCGCGTAGGCGCCCCGTTAACTTGGACGATCCACGATTCAGGACTCTCCACCATCATCGACTGGAACGACAGAGATTTTTCCGGTAGGGAACTCAAACCGGGGGAGAAGGCGCGGCTATACAGACTGAGGAAGTGGCACCGACGGAGTAAGGTATCAGACTCCACAGAGCGGAACCTTGCATATGCCCTCTCGGAGCTGACGAAGGTCGCCTACAAACTGAACCTGCCAAAGAGCGTCCTGGAGACAGCCTCCATCGTCTATAGGCGCGTCGTACGGAAGCGCCTCATAAGGGGCAGGTCCATACAGGGTATGACCACGGCAGCAATTTACATGGCGTGCAGGCAGTGCAATGTCATACGGAGCCTAGATGAGGTCGCCAAGGCCGCCAATATTCTGAAAAAAGAGGGGGGGAGGAACTACAGGTTTCTCTGCAGGAACCTCGATGCCAAGGTCCCCCAGACCCAGCCATACAACTACATCTCCAAGTTTGTCAACCAACTCACCCTATCGGGAGAGGCAGAGAACCTCGCTGTCAGGATCATGAACCAGGCGATTGGGATGCGTCTCACCAACGGCCGTGGGCCCGCCGGCATCGCGGCGGCCGTCACCTACATAGCCAGCATGCTCACGGACGAGCGGAGGACACAGGGCGAGATAGCTAGGGGCGCCCACATCACAGAGGTCACCATAAGGAACCGTTACAAGGAGCTGACGCAGCGGCTCGACTTCATGGTGGGTATATAGCCACACCCTGCCTCCAATAGATGCAAGGACATGTTCATTAGAAATAAAAAATAATGCATCATACATTTGATGAAGTTTGACTGTCTAATAGGGTTTTAATCGGAGTTTATTTAGATAGCATGGCATGCTGAGAGATAGTTGGCAGGCTGACGAGATAGCATTCTAGGTGTGATGTTAGGAAGTGTTGAGATGAAGCCACGGGAAAGGGTGCTAATCATCCAGAATGATCAGACCGAGAACCTTGGCCTATATCAGAGGCACCTTGAGGAGAGGGCGATCAGCTACCACGTCGTGCACGCTTACAGGATGCGTGAGGATGATGCCTACCTGCCTGTTGGCGAGTTCGACGCCTTTATTATAGGTCCGACACCCATCTCGGCGAATACCGTTGAGCAACATGGGTTCCTGAGGAAGGAATGGCGATACCTGAAGGAGATCGTTGAGAGCAGGAAGCCGTGCTTAGGCGTCTGCTGCGGCGGCCAGATGCTCGCCCGGCTCCTGGGCGCCGAGGTCGTGAGTAGCCCGAGCAAGGAGGTCGGCGGCTACGAGGTCAGGCTTACCGAAGCCGGGAGAAGGGACCCCCTCTTTAAGGGCTTCCCCGAAACCTTCCCAGTCTACCACTGGCACACTGACATGTTCAAGGTTCCGCCTGGAGGCGAACAACTCGTAGAGGGCGAACCCTGCCCGATACAGGCCTACGGCTGGAGGAGCGTGAGGGGCATCATCTTCCACCTCGAGATAGACAGGCGGGAAGCCTCGAGGTGGGCCGACGCCTACTCTGCAGAGCTCGTCGCAGTCGGCAAGACAAGGGAGCAGGTGCTCGAGGAATGCGCAGAGAGGGAGCCCGAGATGAGGCGACTAGCCTACTTGCTGATGGACAACTTCCTCGGCCTAGGTAAAGGACGATGAGGGAAGATTCAACTGGAAAATAATCCCCTCGCGGATTCTTTTATTCAAGCCGCTTCAAAGAATTTATATCATGATCCCCATGTTCAATTTCAGGAGTCTAAGCCAGTATTGTCTTTGGAACCGTGTCCAAGGGTTTTACTGGGAGGCACCCTCATAGATGGGACGGGACGCCCCCCAGTCAAGGATAGCATCGTGTTGATCAAGGGCGACTACATCGTAGCCGCCGGTAAGAAAGGAGATGTTGAGGTCCCGTCGGGATCCGAGGTCTACGAAGTCTCGGGGATGACGGTCCTGCCCGGCCTCATAGACAGCCACTGCCACTTCTATAGTATGGGCATCGGCATGCTGAGGACGATAAACCTCCGCGACACAGCTAGTCTAGCCGAGACCGTCTCCAGAGTTAAAGAGAAAGTGAGATCACTCCCGAAGGGGGAGTGGGTGCTCGGAAGAGGCTGGGATGAGAGCAAGTGGCCGGAGAACCGGTACATGACCAAAGAAGACCTCGATAGATTCAGCCCAGACAACCCGATCATGCTCACAAGGATATGCGGCCACATGATCTCGATCAACTCTAAGGCGCTCAAGATAGCCGGGATAACCAAGGAGACGCCGAACCCCGAGGGAGGGCAGATAGATAAGGGTTTGGATGAGGAACCCACCGGAGTCCTGAGGGATTGCAGGCATCTAATCGAGCAGCACATACCACTGGTGACGGAGAAGATTGCCGTGGAGGGGCTTAAGATGGCGTCCGAGTACGCCCTCAGCCTCGGCTGCACGAGCATCCACGACGCAGGCCTCGACGCCGACGCCCTTAGGGCGTACCAGTCCGCCCTCGACGCGGGGGCGCTCAAGGTCAAGGCCTACCTGATGCTGAGGGAGGGGACGCAGGAGCTCTCATACAAGCTCGGGTTGAGGAGCGGCTTCGGTAGCGACATGATCAAGATAGGCTGCTCCAAGCTCCTAATGGATGGCAGCCTCGGGGCGCGGACTGCGGCCCTCTTCGAGCCCTACACGGATGAACCATCAACAAAGGGGCTGCTCCTCATGCCGCTTGAGAAGCTCTTGGAGAAGGCTAAGGCCGCCCACCTCAACGGCTCACAGATCGCCATACACGCAATAGGCGACCTCGCCATAGAGAACGTCATCAACAGCTACCAGGAGGTACTGAAGGCGAGGCCGAGGAAGGACCACAGGCACAGGATAGAGCACTGCGAGATCCTCACCGCTGGCCAGATAGAGCGGATCAAGGAGCTTGGGATAATCCCAGCCATGCAACCGAATTTCGTAGGTGAATGGGCGGGACCTGGGAGTATGTACGAGCAGAGGATTGGACCCGAAAGAAACCGGCTCAACAACCCTTACAGGACTCTGCTGGACGAGGGGATAACAGTCTGCTTCGGCAGCGACGGTATGCCTTTCAACCCGCTGTACGGCCTCTGGAGCGCAGTCAACCACGGGATAAAGGAGAGCAAGGTGACCCTCGTAGAGGCTGTGAAGTGCTACACACTGAACGGTGCATACGCCTCATTCGAGGAGGACCTGAAGGGGAGCATCGAGCCTGGGAAGCTCGCCGACATAGCCGTGATCGACAGTGACCTCACCGAGACACCACCAGAGGAAATTAGGGACGCTAAGGTCTACATGACCTTGGTGAACGGCAAGATCCTCTATCATAAAGGTATCTAAGGGTGGCCTAACTCTCTTTTCATTTACTCTAAGTAAAGCGCCGAAGAACAAGATCGAATCCCAGGACGCATCAGATTATCTCGGAGTTATGAGAATCAATTTCAGGTATTCCTTCAGATCAGCCTTCAGCATCTGCGCCAGACTCGTGGGGTACGTGAACTCCTCGCTGATGAAGAATGTCCTAGCTATCAGTATGATTACC
>Ga0315279_10006318_pt1 | contig 14990 bp, 12 predicted proteins | sample YL17G06_20_MG_FD_203694 | JGI IMG/M metagenome (GOLD analysis project Ga0315279, IMG submission 203694) | Sediment microbial communities from Yellowstone Lake, YNP, Wyoming, USA - YL17G06_20 | ecosystem: Environmental > Aquatic > Freshwater > Lake > Sediment | place: USA: Wyoming | collected... | reverse complement strand
AAGGGCTGCACGGTCCAAGGCGTATGCGGCAAGGATCCCCGGACGGCGGCCCTTCAGGACCTGCTGGTCCACCTGGTCAAGGGGATCGCCCGTTACGCCTACCGCAGCCGGCAAATGGGCGCCAAGGACCACGACGTGGACCTCTACGTCATCAAGGCGCTGTTCACCACGGTCACCAACGTGAACTTCGACCCCAAGCGGATCGGGCAGGTCCTGGCACAGAGCGAGAAGATGCTGGCCAAGGCACAGGCGACGTACGAGGCCGCGTGCAAAAAGGCCGGCAAGAAGCCAGAGCAGCTCGCCTGCCCGGCCGGGCAAAAACTCGCCGGCGACCTCGACGAACTCGTTCGGCAGGGCCAGGCCCTGAGCATCGCCGGCAGGCTGGAGAAGCTTGGGCCCGACGTTACGGGCCTTCAGGAGCTGCTGATTTACGGCCTCAAGGGCACGGCCGCGTACGCCGACCACGCCCAGATCCTCGGCAAGCAGGACGACGCGGTCTACGCGTACTTCCACGAGGCGCTTGATTTCCTGACCACCGACGCCGCCAAGGACATCGGCCAACTTGTTCCGGCCGTGCTCAAGTGCGGGCAGGTCAACCTGAAGGTTATGGGCCTGCTGGACGCCGCCAACACCGGCGCCTACGGCCAGCCGACGCCTACGGCCGTTCGCGTTACGCCGGTGGCGGGCAAGTGCATCCTTGTTTCCGGGCACGACCTGAAGGACCTGGAGCTGCTTTTGGAGCAGACGGCCGGCAAGGGCATCAACGTTTACACGCACGGCGAGATGCTGCCGGCGCACGGTTATCCGGGGCTCAAGAAGTATCCGCACCTGGTTGGCAACTACGGCGGGGCCTGGCAGAACCAGCGCAAGGAGTTCCACGAGTTTCCCGGCGCGATCCTTATGACCACCAACTGCATCCAGAAGCCCAAAGACGGCTACATTGGCCGAATCTTCACCAGCGGCCTGGTCGCCTGGCCGGGCGTCGCGCACATAGCGGACGGCAACTTTGCGCCGGTGATCGAGGCGGCCCTGGCGGCGCCCGGCTTTGCCGCCGACGCGCCGGAGAAGAAGATCCTCGTGGGCTTCGGGCACGCGGCCGTCCTCGGCGTGGCCGACAAGGTCATCGAGGCCGTCAAGTCCGGGGCTATCAAGCGGTTCTACCTCATCGGCGGCTGCGACGGCGCCAAGCCGGGGCGCAATTACTACACCGACTTCGCCCAGGCCGTGCCGAAAGACTGCGTGATACTCACGCTGGCATGCGGCAAGTACCGCTTCAACAAGCTGGAGTTCGGCGACATCGGCGGCATACCGCGCCTGCTGGACATCGGCCAGTGCAACGACGCATACTCCGCCGTCCAGATCGCCATCGCCCTTGCAGGGGCGTTCAAGTGCGGCGTCAACGACCTGCCGCTGTCGATGATCCTTAGCTGGTACGAGCAGAAGGCCGTCTGCATCCTGCTTACGCTGCTGCACCTTGGCATAAAGGACATCCGCATTGGGCCGTCCCTGCCGGCCTTCGTAAGCCCGGCCGTGCTGGACGTGCTGGTCAAAAACTTCAACATCATGCCCGTGACGACAGCCCAGGCCGACCTGGCCGCGACGCTGGCTTGAGAAAGGAAGAAGGTCGTAGGTGCACAAAAGCCGAACCTGAAGAAAAAGACAACGGAAGATATGGCAGGGAGCCTGCCGGCAGGAGTGCCAGGTTACTTGTTCCCCGGGTTTCTTTTTCTTTTCCGGGGTTCCGCCGTTTGTCTCTCCGGGTTCCGGGTTCCGGGTTCCGCGTTCCCGGTTCCGCCGTTATCTTTTACCGGCTACCGGCTACCGACTACCAACTCAGAACGCCTGGCGTTCCAGTTGGGCAGCAGAGCGGAAGCTTCTTCGGCGAGGCTTGGCGACGGGGGCGATGATGCTGTCGGTCGTGGCGTAGACGACCCCCTTGGCTTCCATCCTCAGGTGGGCCATGCGGGCCCGCTCGGGCTGGATGGTCAGGGCGGCGTCGCTGGCCAGTATGACCGGGAAACCCCGGCTGCGCAGGCCGACGGCGGCTTGGAAGATGCCGGTCGATATTCCCGCCCCGCACAGCACGAAAGTGCAGCGGGGCAACTCGGTGATCAAACGTTCGATGCGAGCATGGGCGAAGATGTCGGTGTCGCGCTTCTCGAAGATAACCTGCTGATATTGTCGGAGGATATGATCCGGAAGGTCGGTGGTGTTAAGCAGGCCCAGGTTGATCCTGCGGGCAAGGGCGGTCTTGGGCATCTTCCGCTCGCCTTCGGTGTTGTCCACGCAATAAGGCTTTGGCGAAAGCGCCCCCCGCTGGCCCGGCCTAAGCCGCAGAAGCGTGCTTATCACCGGTATTTCGTTGGCACGGACCCACGCGAAGAGCCGGGCAATCCGCCGGTAAACAGCGGCCGAGTCAGGCTGATAAAGAGCGCCCTTGGGACTGAAAAAATCCCGCTGGGATTCGATGTCCAACAGGACGAGTTCGCAATCCATAACTGCCTCACAATCCGCCGGCGAGGAGCCAGAATTCCCAAGCCGGCATTTCAATGATTTCTACGCCCACAAATCATTGTATGATCGCGGCAAATCGGAAATGTGCGAATTCCGCCTCGAAAATGGGGACTCACCTCCGCCGCCGTTTGACGGTGTCTGTACCCATTTTCGAGGCTTTGTCCGAAGATATCAACCGGCGCCCCCGACGGGTACGGTGAGGAGTCCGCGAGGAGTTCTCGGCGCGCAAATGCCTTATTTAGATATGATAACGCATCGGAGAGGGCTTGTCAGGGCCAGTAGGTGTGGATCACCCACAGAAGTACGCATAGTGCGGCCAAGCCAAAGGCCATGTAGGCCAGCAGCTTGACGTATTCGAGGGGAAGTTGGCTGAGGCGTTCGACACGGACGGCCTTGTATACCAGCCCGACGGCCGCGCATAAAGGCAGCAGCAGCAACAGCTCCGAGTGAAAGCTCACCATGACGGGATTGTAGAAGAGGGCGGAGATCAATTCGCGGCTTCCTTTTTCGCAAGGCCTTTTGGCTTATCGTCTTGCGGCTGTGGCTCGCCTGGCGCGCCCATGACCGAGAGCATCAGGGCGTCGAATATGCACATCAGGTTGAGCAGCCCCGCCACGCCGGAATAGGCTCTGGCGACTGTCTCGGCGGGGCCCACAAGGGCTATGCCGGCCGTGACCGTACGGTCTTCGAGGCTATCGCCCCCAGCCTTCGCAAGTGTTTGATATGCCTTCGTTTGACGTTGCCAGGCCACCACGCCGTTGATGCCGGTGAGCATTTGGGCGGCGAACCACCACCGTTCCTTCTGCGGGTCGACGGTCAGCACCCCCCCGACGCCCACGCCCGACCAGAACAGGGCCGTGATGGTCAGGAACATGATGATGCCCCTCTTGGCCCGGCCAAGGTAAAAATGCCCGGCCCCGGGGATCGTGCAGGCCAGCAGCACTGCCAGCACGGGGTTAGGCGAGCTTTGCTCTTGTTTGGTCATAAAAGCTATGAGCTAAGACTTCTTTTCGCCGCGCGCAGCCTGGCGGGACAGCAGAATCTCACTGAAACCGTCCGCCAAGTCAAGGCGTTTTACTGACACGCCCTCTTTCAGGACTCGCCCTGCTGCGCGCCGCGCTTCATGGCTATCACGCCGGTCCGCGCCAGCTCGCCTATGCCGTACGGGCGGACGAGGTCGATGAAGGCCTCCAGCTTCTCCTCCGGGCCGGACATCTCGACGATGAGGTTCTTGCGGGCGACGTCCACCACGCGCCCGCGGAAGAGGTTGGTCAGTTCGACCACCTCCGTCCGCTTTTCGGACGGGGCGTGGACGCGGATCAGCATCAGGTCGCGCTCGAGGTAGCTGACTTCCTGGAAGTCGCGGACCTTCACGACCGTCACGATCTTCTCGAGCTGTTTGCGGATCTGCTCGAGCACGCGGTCGTCGCCGACGGCGACAATGGTCATCCTGGACATATTGGGGTCTTCTGTCCGTCCGACGACGAGGGAATCTATGTTGAACCCGCGGGCCGCGAACATGCCCGCCACGTGGGCCAGAACGCCGGGCTGGTTCTGAACGAGCGCCATGATGACGTGTTTCATTTCGTTTCTCTCCACTGTACTACAGAAGGTCTTAGCTCCTAGGTCTTAGGTCTTAGGGTGGCAGAGCCTGTTTGCCGGCAGGCGTTCCTTAACATTTATCTTGTATTAAGTTGTGCTCAATTTGCTGGGCGCCCTAGGAGCTAAGCCCCAGGACCTAGGACCTTCTTTTCCGCGCCGCGGCTCACGCCAGCTTGCCGAGGTCCATTTCGTTGAGGCTCCTGCCCGCCGCGACCATCGGGTAGACGTTCTCTTCCGGCTCGACCGACACGCCGCAGACGACCGGCCCGGGGTGCCTGAGCATCTCGGCCAGGCCGTCGCCCAACTCGCCGCGGTCGGCGATGCGCAGGCCGCGGGCGCCGAACGCCTCGGCCACCTTCGCGAAGTCCGGACACGGGTGATCAACGCCCGAGTACCGCCGGTTGTAGAACATGTCCTGCCATTGCCGGACCATGCCCAGGTAGCCGTTGTTCAGCACGACGAACTTCACCGGCAGGTCGTTCTGCACGGCCGTGATGACCTCCACCATCGTCATGGTGAAACTGCCGTCGCCGTCGATGTCGATGACGGTCTTGCCGGGGTTGCCGAACTGGGCCCCGATCGCGGCCGGGCAACCGAAACCCATCGTCCCGAGCCCGCCGGAGGTGATGATCTGCCGCGGGCGCCGCCAGCCGTAGAACTGGGCGGCCCACATCTGGTGCTGGCCGACGCCGGTGGCGACGATGGCGTCGTGGCCGGTGATCCTGCCGAGGGCCTCGACGACCTCCTGCGGCTTGATCCGCCCGTTATGCTCGTAGCGGAGCGGGTATTTCTGCTTCCACTCGGCGATCTGGGCAAGCCATTCCGGACGGTCCACCGGCTGGATGTACTCGAGCATCCTGCCCAATATGAACTTGGCGTCGCCGACGACCGGTATGTCCACCACGACGTTCTTGGAGATCGAAGCCGGGTCGATGTCCACGTGGATGATCGTCTCGGCCTTGGACGCGAACGTGTCGATGCGCCCGGTGACGCGGTCGTCGAAGCGTGCCCCGATGGCCACGAGGCAGTCGCACTCCTGGACGGCGTAGTTGGCGTAGGCCGTGCCGTGCATGCCGAGCATCTTGAGGCTCAGTTCGTCGCACTCGTCGACGGCGCCGAGGCCCAGCAGGGTGGTCGTCACTGGCAGCCGGCCCTTGGCGGCGAGCCGGCGGAGTTCGTCGGACGCCCCGGCGATGATGACCCCGCCGCCGACGTAGAGCACCGGGCGCCGGGCCTTGTTGATCGCCTCGGCGGCGGCCTGGATCTGCCGGTCGTGCCCGCCGCCGCGCGGCTTGTAGCCGGGCAGGTCCATTTCCAGCCGCGGCTCTTTGTCGGGCTTGTTGACCGTGGCGTCCACGGCGATGTCCACCAGGACCGGCCCCGGCCGGCCCGTGCGGGCGATGTGGAACGCCTCCTTCATCGTCCGGGCAAGGTCCTCGACGCGAGTGACCAGGAAGTTGTGCTTGGTCACCGGACGGGTTATGCCGGTGACGTCGGCCTCCTGGAAGGCGTCGTTGCCGATGAGGTTGCTGCGGACCTGGCCCGTAAAGGCAACCAGCGGCACCGAGTCCATGTGGGCCGTGCCCAGGCCGGTGACCAGGTTGGTCGCGCCGGGCCCGCTCGTGGCAATCACCACGCCGCACCTGCCGGTCGAGCGGGCGTAACCGTCGGCCATGTGGGTGGCGCCCTGCTCGTGGCGGGTCAGCACAAACCTGATGGGCGAATCGTAAAGGGCATCGAAGATCGGGATCACCGTCCCGCCGGGGAATCCGAAGAGGATCTCCGTGCCCTCCTCCCGGAGGATCTCCGTGAAGATGCGGGCGCCGCTGACGCCGATGAAGCTCCGCGCCGCGCCCGGCGCCCCGGGGCCGTCCGTCTTGTCCGTCTTGTCCGTCTTATCCGTCTTGTCCGTCATTGCAAGTCCTCGTTGGGTTGCTGCCAGGCCAATAACATACATCGTCCGCCGCCGGCCCGAAACCCCGGCCAAACTGAAACCCGAAAGCCAAAACCTGAAACCGCCTGCCGAAAGTCTGCTTGAAGTCTTCTGAAAAAGGGGTCGGGAGCCCGCGACGGCGGGATTGCGGAGTGCCGGCCGCTGCACGCAAACAACGCGTGAGCGGCCTATAGTACGGCGACTGCAAGCAGCGCGAACAGCCGCCCGCCCCGCCCAAGCCGCGCGGAGAAAGACGAGCCGGTCTGAATCTGAATAATGTTCGCGTTCATTGTGCCTTCATAATACGGCCGGGGGCGACAGTTGTCAAGCGCGGGATTGCGATATGTTGGGTGCAACGGGGATCCTCAGTCTTGCGGGGGGCAGGGAGGCAGTTCTTCGTGATGGGCAATGCGCGGACTGTATCCCACGATGCGAGGATCGCCCAACGCTGGCGAATGCGGGCTCCACTCCAGCCGCCGCGTCGTCGTCTCCAGGGCAGGAGCAGCGTAGATGAAACGTTGGTCGTACTGCGCGTACAGCTTCTCAAAGAAGTCCACCAGCAACAGCGAGCTGCCCACCGACGGAAACGTCGTGATGGTCTCGCCATCGGACGGCGGGTCGGGGTTCACAAGCGCCAGCGCCACAGCCTCGTACTTGGTCGTCTCGGCCCGGACGTCCTCACGGTCGGCCAATCGTGCGAGCACATCGTGATCCCCGCCGGATAGATTCTGCAACCTGTCCATCCCGGCAAATCGCAACATCATTGGCCTGCACCCCGGGTCCTTCGCGGTTGGCCCGCATCACTTGGAGGAACCCGTAAACCAGCGCCGGGTAGGCTATGTGCAGGTTGGTGCAATCGCCAACAGCTTCCTCCATTCGGTTGGTCAGGTTGCGAAACGCGTTGAGCGTTCCCTTCATTGAGATGGCCATGACCGGGCCTACGCCCTCCTTCGTCACGACCACATCGACGGCCTTGGTTTTCAGGCCACCCAGGACCGTCCGCTCACCGGATCCACCCAGCCGGGCATCATAGTCAAGTATCCATCGTCGATTGTGCGACCTGATGTTGAAGGGGGGCCGAGGCGTGATGTCGTCTGGGCGGAAACCGCCCTCGATGACCAGTCGGCAGGCAACGTACCAGTGCAGCGGCCGTATATGACCCGCGCCTTGGTGACCGGTTTCGCAGAGCACAAACGCTCGCAGGGCATCATGTAGGCCCATCCATTCGCATGTAGCTGGCTGTTTAGTCACAATGCCTCCATTGTCGCATCGTGGCGACTCCCTCGGCGATCAGTTCGCGATCCTCCTTCGAACGGAAGGCACTGCGCGTGAGCAGTACTTGGCCAGCTTCGCGCGGCTCTAGCTTCAGCATCCCGCCTCCCAGCGGGTGCCCTTCGACCTCGCAACTCAGCCGAGTGAACGGATTAGCCCACGCGGACTGAAGCACGGAAACCTTCATCGTGCCGGTCAGCGCCACCATATGCACCGAGTTGCTGCCCGCGCATCCGGCGTGGTTCGCCACAAGCCCAGGGCCTTCGCCGCTCATATACGCCAAGAAGGCATCAGGCACGACCACGTCTGGCACGGCATACCAAGGATCGCGGTTTCGACACTTATAGGTCGTGCGGGCCTTCTTCCCCGCAGCCGAGTCAAGGTATCGCTGCACGCATTGTGGCACTTCATCACCTGGCCGAAGGCGAAGAAGGAAATTTGGCTCATCCCGGCGCCACCAACCTTCGACCTTCGAGCGCGTGATGGCACGCCCGATCATCACTTTGCCATTACGCACTGTAGGCTGAAGCAGGGCCTCAGGGATGCCCGCCCGTTCCGCCTCGGACGGCCTGAGATGGAAGAACTGGTTATCGCCGGTTACGTAGCCGATGCCCACTTTCGCAATGCTCCTCAGACGCACGAACTGGGGGTCTTCAGCCGCCTGCCGATACAGCTTGCGAACATTGCTGGACAACAGGAAAGGCCGCAGACGGCAGTTCCATTCGCGCCACTCCCGCAGGGGCACCCGGACGCCCAGCATCGGCGGCCTTGGCATGAAACCGAACTGGGTCATTGGCGACAGGAAGATATGATCCGTCGTCCCGCCGAAGCCTTCGGCCTGCAGGAGCCAGCAATCCTCCGACAGGTCGTGGAACATTCTTCGTTGAACAGCCACGACCTGGACACGGTCAAAGTGACCGGCAAGATATTCCAGCACTGGCCTGGCGTAAGGCGCATGACCTATTTCGGCCGGGATTACGAACGCCATGCGGCCCCCCGGTTTGAGCAAGGCAGCCGTCGCCACGATGAAGGGTGCCCAGGAGGAAGATAGTGCCGAGAACTCGGCACCGTGCCTGGAACACAGTTTCAGGGCCGCCTGGCGAACCTCGCCCGCAAATCGCTGGTAACGGATGAACGGCGGATTGCCGGCTGCGCACTCAAACCGCTCGTGTGTCCGGCTTGCCCAAGAGAAGAAATCCCCTTGGCGCATCAGCGACCCCGGTGATCGCGCATGCACGGCTCTGGCCGCCGCGGCGTCTTGCTCCACGCCCACGCTGTTGGGATGCGCCATGAGGAATCGACCGTCGCCGCACGCTGGATCAAGCAGGCGATCTGTATCCTTCCGAACAGCCCATTTCACCAGCGATCGCACCACCGCTTCCGGCGTGTAGTAGCTCCCGCTTAGCTTCTTCTGCTGTTCGTCCATGGTTCCGTCCTCTGGGAGGATTCTACTGCGCATGAGTTGCAGTGGCAACACCATCGTAGACCTTTGCTGCCCCGCACAAGAAAGCTGCACTTCAGTGCAAAGCGTAAGGCCACAGCGATGCCTTCAGCCCTTGGCAACCGCGAGCGCCTACGATGAAACCCCCCCATTGTCCGAAAAGCATTCCTCCTCTGCGTTCTCTGTGCCCTCTGCGATGCAACTATTGCTATGCGATGATCTTCCTTTCCTGTGCGTCGAATCTCCCAGTCTTGCCGGCCTGCCGGCGGGCAGATTGGGTGCTTTGCCGTTCGGATTTCCCCGGCGGCAATTACTCCTTCGCCTCGTCCTTCTTTTCCGGTTTCAAAGAGGGGGCCAGCTTTCGCCACCGCTGGCACGCGGCGCCGATCTGCTCGCGAGTCGCCTGGCCGTCCCACACGGCCACGCCGTAGCAGACGTCCAGTTCCTGGCCTGCCTTGACGACCATCGGGTCCTTCCACAGGTTGATCGTTGCGGACAGGTACGAGAACGGGTTGCTCATGGTAAACCACAGCGCCGGGCGGGGGTTGTCCGGGTGGTCGAACATGGCCACGGTCACCGTGTTGCCGTCCACCGCCCCCGTGCAGGCCGCCCAGGCCGAGGGAGTAAGCCTCTCATCCCCGCGAACCGTCAGGCTCTTGGCGTTGGGGTCGGCAAACGTGAACGTCGAGGCGTTGTCCATCGACTTGGCCAGCCGCATCCCCAGGCCGAAGTAATGGCTGCCGGTGAGCTTGATCGACTCCGCCCCCGCCGGCGGGGCAAGTTGCGTCCGCCAGGAAACAAGCGTCGGGCCGGCAGCCTCTGGGTTGGAATACAACACGATCGTTCGCGTCTCGGTAGCAACGATGGTTCCGCCGTCGGGCTTCGTCCAGTCTATTACCGCCCCGATGGCCGAGGCGCTATGCCCGTTGACCGACCGCGCGGCCGTGGAAATGCCCCGCTGGACCTGTTTGCCGCACTTTGGGGTCTCCGACCAGAAGTCCACGCCGTCGACGGCGACGGCATACATCAGCGCGTGGTGGTGGATGTGGTCGGGGATGTTGTCCCGCAGCGGGTTGACGCCCTTTGGCGAAAGCAATTCCCTGATGTACGGCTTGAAGGCCTTGAAGCCCTCGCCGCCGTAGACATATTGAACCCGCACGCCGCGGTCGTCCTTGAGTTCCGCCTGCCCGCCGAGAACCGCGGCTGTCTGTGCAAAACCCGGCGCCGCCACCGCGAGCAGCCCGCACGCGCCCGCGAGCAATGTCGCCGCCGTCAGCGGAATACCCAAGTGTCTCATGGCTGATCCTTTCGTCACCTTCCAGTCCGTGTCAAACGCCACTAAAATGCGGAGCCTTTGGAGATGCGGTGGCAAGCCCTGCGAAGCCCGCCGTAGCCTTGGCGAAGGAGGGGCCAAGCAGAGCGCCGACACCGCTTTGGCTCGAACACGGACCAAGCCGCCTCGCTGGCGCGATCCAAAGCGGCGTCGGTGCCGCTTCGCGTCTTGCCGCCGCACTCCAAGGGGCAAGCCGATCTCGGCGCACGTTTCGGCATTCGAACCGGGGACAGGCACCTGCGCGGCGAAAAGCATGCCGCTCCGGAGCCAGTCCCCTTCCCGGCTCCGCCGTGCTCTTAAATCGGCTACCGGCTACGGGCTACCGGCTACGGGCTACCGGCTACGGGCTACCGGCTACCGGCCACCGGCTACGGGCTACCGGCTATTATCCGTTCACTATTACCTTCTTCAAATACTCGATGCTGGTCTTGGCCTGCTCTATCGTTCCGCATTCGACGCTGAAAACGATGTCGCGTTTCAGTTTGCGGCAGACCCCGACGACGGCGGGCCAGTCCACGACGCCTTCGCCGCACGCGCAGCCGACGGGCGTGCCGCTAACCTTGCCCCGCTCGGCCGCCGACTGCTGGATGGAGATGTCCTTGGCGTGCAGGTGGACCAGCTTGGAGCCGACGGCCTTGAGCCACTTGACGGGGTCCTGGCCGGAGAGGTAGCTGTTGCCGGTGTCAAAGTTCACGCCTATGGCGGGCGAATCGACGAGCTCGCATATCCGTTTGAGCCCGGCCGGAGTCTTGGAGTACTGCTGATGCGGCTCGATGCCGATGAGAATCCCCCTCGGCTCAGCCACCGCGGCGACCTCGGTAAGCACGTACCGCATGAGCGTGTAGTCTTCCTCGACGGTGGTCCAGGCGGCCTTGGGGCCCTCGTCGGTGTTGACCACGGGCGCGCCGCACTCGGCGGCGAAGCGGACCGCCTGCTTGAGGTACTCGGTGCCGATCTCCGGCTTGCACAGCGGCGTGTGCGACGAGAGGCCCGACAGTTTCACCCCCGCGGCCTTGCACGCCCGGCTGATGCGGTACGGGTCGTCGAGCATCGAGACGCTGTGGAAATAGCCCGCCTCGCTGAGCAGTTCCCGGCCCCAGTGGACCATAGGCTCGACATACTCGTAGCCCAGTTCGGCCGCCTTGTTGACGGCCCACTCGAAGCTCTTGTCCGCGTGCCGCACGAACTCCAGGTTGATGCCAATGCCGATTTTTCCCATCGTATTGATTCCTTCTTAATCAAGGTTTGGCCTGGCCTTGAGCGGCCAGGTTCTGTTGTCACTTAGCCAGTGCCTTGGAGACCGAACTCGGGTTGGGCGTTTTATGATCCGTCATCGGTTCGGCTGGTGTTTTCTGCGTGGCCGGCATCGAAAGCCAGACCGGCACGGGGCTCAGCAGCATTCCGGCGGCCGGGACCACGGATGGCAGCGAGCCGTAGGTTTCGAAGGTGATTCCCCCGGCGTCGGGGCATACGGCCGCGATCGACGGGCGAAGGTACTGCTCGACGGTCGTCAGGGGCGGCAGCCAGGACGCGCGGGCGTCCTTGAACCCCAGGGCCGCCAGCTTGTTTGCGCCGACAGTCCAGCCGACCAGCGCCCAGTTGTACGCCTGGCGGGCCATCTTCGCGCCGTTGCAGTAGAAGAGCACCGACGGTTTGCCGGCCAGGCGAGACCGGGCCGAGCGGAAATCCGCGATCTGCGTGATGGGGTTCACCGAGCCGTCTGAGGCAATGGCGGACTGGATGACCTGCGGCCAGGCCGCCACGAGCAGGTGGTTCTTGTGCAATGCCCAGGCCGGGGCCAGCGGCATCGGCGCGACATCCGACGGCAAGGCCAGGTAATGAATGTCCGCCCGGGCGAACTTGAGGGTCTCGACGCTCGGCCGGGATGTCGGGCCGGCGGCGGTCGTGGCGGGCGCGGGTCCTCGCGGCCCCTTATCGGGCGGCGGCAGCAGGGCCGACTCCATCTTGCCGATGGCAGCCGCCAGCCCGGCCTGGTCCTTGACGTCAACTGACAGCATCGTGCCGGTCAGGAAACCTCCGCGCGACGGCGCGCTGGACAGAACCCAGGTCTCGCCAAGCTGGCTGAGAACGTCCCTGCTGAGCGAGACGCCAAGGCGAGCCTCGAGTTGGCCGAGGGCCTCGGCGAACTTAGTGTCGGCGTTCGGGTCGGCGTCCTTGACCGCCCTGCGAAGCTCGTCCCAGGCCGCCTGGGGGGAAATCTTCACCGCCAGCAGGAAGTCCGCGTCGTCCGGCACGGCCGAGAGGTCCGCGTCGGCGATCTCCGGCCCCGCAAGGGCCAGCAGCAGCCCTCGGTGCGGCGCCGGCGTGAAAATCCTCGTGCGGCTATAGAGCCCGCGATCAAGCACCCTGGTTGCGCTCGCCGCGGCGGAGACCTTGTCCAGCCCCATCGCCGCGATGAGTTGGCGAGTCTTGCGAGCTTGCGCCTGGGCCGCGTCTTGCTCACCGCCCCCGGCCGGCGGCGGGACAGACTGCTCCAGCTTGCCGACCAGGGCCGAAACGTCCAAGTAGTAAGCCGTCTGCACGTCGCCGGCGGCCACGGCCTGGAGGCATTCGACGAACTTCTTGTGGGCTGAGAGCTTGCCGGCCGCCGCGGCCTCGATGACGGCCCTGGGCGCATCGGCGCCGACGCCCACGAAGAACATGTTGCCGATATAACCAAATGAAATCTCCGGCATGTCGGCGGACCGGGCGGAGACTCGGTAAGTCACCGAGCCCAGGGTGGCTTCGGTAAGCCGGATGTACTTCTGGTCCTTCAGGAGGTTCAGCAGCCCGTCAAACTGCTTGGCGAAGGCCTCGCGGTCGGTGTCGAGGTCGATGAGCATCGCGGCCGTGGGGGCGGGGCCATGCTCGCCCTTCTTCAGGTCGATCAGCGCGACGGCAACCGGGTGCTGCCAGGCTATGCCGACCAAGGCCCAGGCTCGGGTGAAGATGTCCTTCTTGGCGTCGGTGGGGAGGTCTTTCCTGACTGCCTCGCCGATGGCCTGGACGATCTTGGCGATGTCGGGGTCGTTGAGCAACTGGCCGAACATCGAGCCGTCGAAGGCCAGGCTCCTGCCGGCCCAGCCGGCGTAGGCGAGCGTCCCGGCCGGCAGGCGATCCGCCAGCGGGGCCGTGGGGCCAGGCGCGGCCTGTGCGGCAGCCATAAACGGGCAGACAGCCAGCAGGACAGCTATGGCACGGACTTTCACCCGATATTCTCCAACTCGGCTGGGGCCGCGAGGCAGCCTGCGCCGCCAAGGCCGCCCGCCGAACCGTAAGGGAGCAATTCTACCGGCGCCAATGAGGCTCTGGCCAGCACTATTTCTCCGCGGCCCGCCTGCAAGAACCCCCCGCAGATCCTTCGCGGATCGCTTTGGCGATTGACCGGCGGGGATGTACAATAAATGGATGAAGCTTCTTAATCTGAATCTGATAGTCCCGGCGCTGCTGGCCGCCGCCGCGGGCTGCAACGGTTCCGGCCGGTCCGACCAGGACCCAACGCCGCTGAGGATCCAGTTCCAGTCCAACAACTGGGACGCCGGCGAGAACGTCGGGCGCGAGTTGACCAGTGCCCATTACCGCATCTACACCACTTCCACGCGGCCGGAGATCATCGACTATCTGCCGGGCTTCATGGAGGCCGCCCATCGTAACTACTTGGCGATAACGGGCTTGGAAGCCAGACCCGCCGGAGAGCCGATGCCGGTCTACATGATGGCCACTTGGCAGGAATGGGCCGGGCTGACCAAATCGATCGTCGGCAGCCAGTGGGACGTCTATGCGTCGATCTCCGCCGGCGGGTACTGCTACAAAGGGGTGTGCGTCTTCTGGGACATCGGCGGGCTGACCTCGCTGTCGGTGGCTTCGCACGAGGGGCTGCACCAATTCCTCAACCACCGCGGCAAGGAGAACTTGCCGATGTGGATGGAGGAGGGCCTGGCTACGCTTGCCGAAGGCTACGAACTGGACGGCGCCACCGTCCGCTTCACGCCCCAGCGGAATACCACCCGTTTCACCGATCTGCGCAAGGCGCTGGTCAACGACTGGTGGATTCCGCTGGAGAAGCTTCTGCAAATGGACGGTGGCGACGCCGTTGGGCTCGGCGCGCCCGAGCGGGCCGTCGGGTATTACGGCCAACTCTGGGCCCTGGCGCAGTTCCTGAGGACCGATCCCCAGTTCGCCCCGGGCCGCCGGCGGATGATCGCAGACGCCCAGGCCGGGCGGCTCGTCGAGGCCCTAAGCCGAACCGACAGCGTCCTGGCAAGTCAACTGGCCGGGACAAGGTCCTACAACCGGCAGGTCGCCCTGCCCCTGTTTAAACGGTATATCTCCGACGACCTGAAAGGCTTCGAGGCCCGCTACAAGGCCTTCGCGATGAAACTGGCCGCCCTGCGATGAAAAGAAGGTCTTAGCTCATAGCTCTTAGGTCCTAGGGTGGCAGAGCCTTAAGCTTGCTCTTGTAAGTAGTTAAACTCGGCTGCTTGAGCGCCCTAAGAGCTAGGACCTAGGACCTATGACCTATGACCTTCTTGTCGTCGTTTCGGGTGAACCGAAGGTTCATGATCGGCTGCGACGAAAAGGCGTGGTTAGCTGGTCGGCATGCTGGTCGGCATGAGGAACTTGGCTTCGCCGACTAGGCAGAACGAGCCGCAGATGCAGATGAGGTCTTCCCGGCTGACGGCGCTGTGGGCCACGCGGAGGGCGTCGCGGAGGTTCTCGGTGATCTGGCCTACGCGGCCGGTGTATTCCTCGTACAGTTCGGCCAGTTCCTTGGACTTGGCGGCACGGGGGTTGTTCGTGGCCTGGGTGAAGATCACCTTGTCGGCCCCGGTGGCGATCTCCGCCATCATGCCCCGGATGTCCTTGTCGCCGGCGCAGCCGAAGACCATCACCAT